>Ga0182030_10017831_pt1 | contig 13666 bp, 12 predicted proteins | sample 812S3MmetaG_FD_121299 | JGI IMG/M metagenome (GOLD analysis project Ga0182030, IMG submission 121299) | Permafrost microbial communities from Stordalen Mire, Sweden - 812S3M metaG (Illumina Assembly) | ecosystem: Environmental > Terrestrial > Soil > Wetlands > Permafrost | place: Sweden... | reverse complement strand
TGGGCGGCCGCACCAAGACCCGCCGTCTCACCGTGGAGGGCTCCCACGAGCTTCTGGTCAACGAGGAATCCGACAAGCTTCTGGACACCGACCAGCTGGTGCAGGAATCGATCAACGCGGTGGAGAACAACGGCATCGTGTTTCTCGACGAGATCGACAAGATCTGCGTGCGCGATGGCCGCAGCGGCGGCGACGTCTCGCGCGAGGGCGTGCAGCGCGACCTGCTGCCTCTGATCGAAGGCACCACGGTATCGACCAAGCACGGCGCGGTGAAGACCGACCATATCCTGTTCATCGCCTCCGGCGCCTTTCATATCGCCAAGCCGTCCGACCTGCTGCCGGAACTGCAGGGCCGGCTGCCGATCCGGGTCGAACTGGACGCCCTGACCCGCGACGACATGCGCCGCATCCTGACCGAGCCGGAAGCCTCGCTGATCAAGCAATATGTCGCCTTGATGCAGACCGAAGGTGTCACGCTGGACATCACCGACGGCGCCATCGACGCGCTGGCGGACGTCGCGGTCGCGGTCAACTCGTCGGTGGAGAATATCGGCGCCAGACGGCTGCAGACCGTGATGGAGCGCGTGCTCGACGAGATTTCGTTCGCGGCCCCGGACCGCCACGGCGACACCATCCAGATCGATGCCGCCTATGTGCAGAAGCATGTCGGCGATCTCGCCAAGAACGCCGACCTGAGCCGGTTCATTCTGTAGATTATCCTCGACCGATTGTTGGTCGCGCTGCCGACTGTACCAAGGTCCCGGCTCGGGCTTCGGCTGGCCGGGACAACGCATTGCCCGCCGGGTACCCGTCGTGTGATAAATATCGGCTGGTTGGGTGCTGGTCCGGTGGCCGAATGAATCCGCGTGTTTGGGAAAACCCCTGGCGCCTGATGCTTGTCGTCAATGCCGCCGTGCTGATCGGGGTTTTTCTCTACAAGATCACGCTGCCGCCCTACGTCCCCTACATCCATCTTCTGGTCGATTATCATTTCGGCTTCACCAAGCGCGCGCTGGTCGGCGCCGTGGCATCGCTGTTTTTCACACAAGTGCCGGTCTGGCTGGTGTTCGCGCTCGGCAGCGCGGTCTGGCTGGTGACATTGGCGCTGTTCGTGCGGCTGTTTTGGCGCACCTTCGGTTTTAACGATGCGCAGCTGCCGCTTTTCGTGTTCATGGCCGGCTCGCCGTTCTTCCTGAAGAATTTCATGCACACGCTGGGGCATTTCGACATCTATGGCTGCGCGCTGGCGATTTGCCTGCTGCTGATGCCGGCGCGTTCGCTCTGGTTCGTGATCGCGGCGGCGGTCGCCGCGATCATCCTGGTTCTGATCCACCACATCCATCTTTTGATGTATGTGCCGACCATCGCGGTCATCGTGGTGCTGCGCCATTACCTGGTGCGCGGTTTTGGCCGCCTGAACGTCGCAGTCGGGATCGCGGCGCTCGCCGCCATCGGCGTTCTGTTCCTTGCGGCGCAGTTCTACGGATCGATGGCGATCCCGCAGGACGAATTCGTGCGCTATATGCAGGGCCGCATGGCCGACCCGTCGCGGACCGGCCTGCTGAGTTTCAGCTACATCTGGTATCAGCCGCTGGCGACGGAGATCCACGACACGTGGGCGCGGATGCCGTCGAATCTGCTGGGCGTTCCGGTGTTCGCCGTGCTGATCTGGCTGCATGCCCCGCTGTGGCGGTATTTTGCCGACCTGATCCGGTCCCTCGCAAGCCCCCTGCACCGCCGCGCCGTCATCGCCGGGATCGTGGCGGTGAGCCTCGCATATCTCGTGATGTTCGCGATCGTGTTCGACTATTCGCGCTGGATTTCGAACTGGGCGGTCTGCATGTTCCTGATCCTGCATGCGGTCAAAACCCTGCCGGGCGCAGAGCCGGTGGCAAGCCTCGCCACCGATGACCGCAAGACCTCCGTGCTCGGCTGGACCATCACCCTGATTCCCCGGGTCGGCATCGTCAGGCCGTTTTAGGCGCCGGCGTGCGCCAAAGCGATGGACGCCAAGGCCGCCCGCCGCTAATTTTGGCGCGATGATGGTGGAAGCGGCGCGGCGGGTCGGGTTGCGCCGGAGTGATGATCATGTCCGCGATTGCCGCGCCGCCAGCCGCCTTGTCCGAGGACGCGATCAGGCGGCTGGTCGTGGATCGCGTGGACGGGCACCGCCTGAGCGTCGGCATGGCGGTCGGTCTCACCGAGGCCGGCAGCCATCGTTTCGTCAGCCATGGCTGCCGCGACGCGCGCAGCGCAGCCCCGGTGAACGAAAGAACCATGTTCGAGATCGGCTCGATCACCAAGCTGTTCACCGCCCTGGTGCTGTCCGACATGGCCAACCGCGGCGAGGTCGGGCTGGATGAGCCGGTGGCGGAGCTGCTGCCGGCGGGAACGCGCGTCCCCCTCCGCAACGGCAGAGCCATCACGCTGCGCGATCTGGCCTCGCATTATTCCGGCCTGCCGCGAGTGCCGACCAATCTCATCCGGGAAGATCATCCCGGCGATCCCTATGCCGGCTACACCGCGGAAAAGCTCTACCAGTTTCTCGCCAGCCACGAACTGATCCGGACGCCGGGCGACAGCTTCGAATATTCCAATCTTGGCGCGGGACTGCTCGGACACGCGCTGGTGCTGCGCTCCGGCGCCGGCGGCTATGAGAGCCTGGTCCGCGCCCGCATTCTCGATCCGCTGCGGATGGACGACACGGTGATTGCGATCCCTGTCCGGCTGGCGGCCGACGTCGCGTCCGGCCACGACGACAGCCTCGATCCGGTGCCCGACTGGAATTTCGATGTCTTGGCGGGAGCCGGCGCATTCCGCTCAAACCTGTCAGATCTGTTGGCCTTCATGGACGCGATGTGCGATCCGGATTCGCCGATCTCGGCCATGATCGGCCCGCTGGTGACCCCGCGCGACCGGGGCGGACTTGAATTGGGGCCGCCGCATCCGGATGGCGGCCTCGCGCTTTCGCATTCAGGCGGGACCGGTGGATTCCGCTCTTTTGTCAGATGCATTCCGGAATGGAAACGCGGGGTGGCGGTGCTCAGCAATGCCTGCATCGATGCGGTTGTCGATTTGGGGGTCCATGTGCTGGACCCGCGCTGCGGCCTGATCTGGTACCGCAAGGAAGTGGCGGTCGACCCGGCCTGCTTTGCGCGGCTGCTGGGCCGCTATCAACTGCGTCCGAACTGGGTATTCGACGTGACGTCGACCGCCGGCCGGCTGTATATCCGGCTCGCCGACCAGCCGGCGCTGCAGGCGTTTGCCATTTCGGAATGGCAGTTCTTCTACAAATGCGTCGGCGCGCAGGTGACGTTCGAAGCCGGCGAGGACGGCCGAGCCGCCCGCCTGATCCTGCATCAGAACAGCACCGATCAGATCGCCGAACGAATCGCATGATCCGCCAGGCGACGTTGCTGTCAGATTTTCGATCGCCTTATCCGCACGTAAAGCGCGCCCTCGCCGCCATGGCCGATATGGGCTTCCTCGAAACCGATCACCAGGGTGCGGAATTCCGGCAGGCTCAGCCATTGCGGCACCTGGCGGCGCAGCACGCCGGGTTCGGACTCCGGACCCTTGCGGCCCTTGCCGGTGATGACCAGCACGAAGCTCAGGCCATCGCGGTGGGCGCGTTGCAGGAAGCCTGACAGCGCCAGGTGGGCGCGGGTCTGGGTCATGCCGTGCAGGTCTAGTCTGGCATCGATTTGCTTGCGCCCCCGCGACAACTGCGAGCGTTCGCGGCGCCCAAGCGGCGCCAGCGGCGGAGCCGCCGGCGGCGATTGCGGTTTTGACGCGCGCGGCGCCCGGACGGATGGCGGCGGCGCCGGGGGCGCCGCGGGTCTTGCCGCGACCGGCGTTTCCGCATCGGCCGGAACCGGCTGCGGCTTGGCGGCGCGGGGCCTTTTCCGCAATGGTTTGGTCTGCTTGGCCACACTTTCCCACAGCGCCCGCTCTTCCTCGCTGAGCGCGCGCCTGCGGCGCGGTGGCGTCATCTCGGGAATCGCATTGGCGGGCGGACGCTTCATTGGGCGCCGCGCTTATAACGGGAGCGACGATGGCGCCGCCACTCGCGGCGCGGCTCAAGGACGGGCCGCGCTTGCGGCAGCGGCACGGCCATGGCGGTAGCGGCCGGTACGCTCGATGCCGGTACGGCGGCGGTCGGTGGCGCGGCGGTGCTCTTGAGCGGATCGGTCTGGGGATACAATCTGGCGATCCTGCTCGACGGCCGCGGATCCGGCAACGGCATCGCTCGGCCGCGTTGCACCGGATCGAGGCTCTTCGGCACCAGGATGACAAAGCGCATGGCGTGGCGGAGCCGGCCCGATACCCGTCCGGCATCGGCGCCGGCGCCGAAATAGAGATCGGCGCGGGCAGGGCCCGTTATCGCCGAGCCGGTGTCCTGCGCGATCATCAGCCGGCGAAACGGCGTGTGCGATTGCGCCGATTCGATCGGCAGCTCGCCTTCGATGAAAAACGGCGTGCCGTAGACGTGCAAGGCCTTGTCGACGGCGATCGAGCGGCCCGGCGTCAGCGGCACGCCCTGGGCGCCAACCGGCTCGTCCTTGTCGGAGAGCGGCACCTCGCGAAAGAACACATAGGAGCGGTTTTGCCGGCGCAATTCCTTGGCGCCGTCGGGGTTCTGCTCCATCCAGTCCCTGATTTTCTGCATCGACATCTGTTCCTTGGGGATGATGCCGCGCTCGATCAGGATGCGGCCGACCGCCGTATAGGGATAGCCATTATGTGCGTCGTAGTTGATGCGGATGGTCGAGCCGTCCTCGAGACGGACCCGCGCCGAGCCCTGAATCTGGGCGAACAAGAGATCGGTCGGATCCTTGAGCCAGCAGATTTCCAGCCCGCGGCCGGCAATCGCGCCGTCCTCGATTTCGCCGCGATCGTAATAGGGCACCAGCTTGCGGCGGCCGATCTTGCGGAATACCTCGCCCTTGTTGGGCAGGCCGACCGAGTCCTGGCTGAAGCCGCGGACGAACAGATTCGAGGGCCGCCGATAGACCGGCACGGTGTAGACGTCGGTGCGCGTCCGCGAGCCATCGATGACCGGCTCGTAATAGCCGGTGACGAAGCCGGCATCCTCGCCGAGCCGGGAAATCCGCAACGGGAGAAAATTCTGCTCGAAAAACGCCCGCGCCTTGGCGCCATCGGAAATATCGGCCGCCCTGGCCGCGCGGCAGGGGTCGCGCAGCGAGATGCCCAGGGCGTGCGTATCGTCGGCGGGCGTCGCCTGCGCCGCGATCGGCCGGCAGCTGGCGCGGAAGGTCTTGAAGGCCAGCAGGTGGTCGTCCTCGCTCCAGCCTTCGATCTCGGCCCACGCTACCGGGGCATATTGGCTGTCGCTGATCTGCAGCGGCAGGGGCAGCGAAGGATAGGGCAGATGCCGGCGCGCGGCGGGCGCGGTCGCCGGAGAGAGCAACGCGGCGGCGATCAGGCAGGCCGCGGCGGCAAATCGAGCAAAGCCGCCGCCGTTAGTGAGCGCTTCCCGTGCCAACCAGCTTCCAGTTCGGATCGCGTGAGGTAATGTCGCGGGCAAAGGTCCAGACGTCGGTAATGTCGGCGACCTTGTCCGGATTGCCGTCGACGATGGTGCCGGCCTTGTCGCGGGTGACCGAAACCATCTGCGACACGAAACGAACGGTCAGCTGCGCCGTCCGATCCCGCGCTTCGGCGCCGACAAGCTCGGCCTTGTCGACCGAAACGAAACGGGTTTCGGTCTTGCGCTCCTGCTTCTCGCGATCCTTGATCGCGGCGTCGAAACTGTCATAGACCTCGGACGACAGCAGATCCTTCAGCGCCCGGCGATCGCCGTTGGCAAAGGCCATCACGATCATCTCATAGGCGCTGCGGGCACCGCTGAGGAAATGCCGGGGGTCGAACGACGAATCCTGTGCGGCGATGGCGTCAAGCCCCTGGGCGAGCGGCGTGCCGGCTTCGGCCAGGCCCTTCCAGCGGTCGGAGGGCGGCGCCACGTCGGCGGTCGGCGCCAGCGGCGCCTGATCGATCACCGCGCCCGGCATCGGCACGACGTTGTTATTGTCCGGCGCCCCCTGCACCACATTGCGCGCCGTGCGATCGTACGGCGGCCGCTCGTTGCCGGTGCGCTGGCCGAGGACGTTGCGCAGGCGCAGGAAGATGAAGACCGCCAGCGCCAGGAAGATGATGGTGTAAATATCCACGTCGCATTCGCTTTCTGGTCTGCGCCGGCAAGGGCTCCGGCGGTAGAGCGTCGCCCTGAGGGACGGCAGAGATTACCTCATGGATGGGTCTGCAACATGTAGGCACGAAACTTTGCCTGACCAATGGCGCGCCTTGGCATGAAAAACCATGCCGGTGGAAACCGGCCGAGCCGATGCTCCCGCCGTGACCACGGGCGAATAGTAGCGCGTTTTCGCCCTCAGGGGAAACCCGATGATGCCCGGAAATCACGCATATTCAACAATTTAGAGGCCACTTTTGGAGGCCCTTGGCGGCGCCTTTTTAAGCCCTGCGCTGGCTTGCCATCGCCCGGGCGGTACGCCGGCAGGCGAGGCACAATTGTCGTCCTTGTGGAACGAGGCGGGGCTATGATAGCCACTCGCCCCGACAGAGGCCTTTTCGCACCTCGCGAGCGAATTCAGACGCAAAACCGGTCACTGCTCGCTTGAAAACGCTCCAGGAGAGATTTCCATGACCAACGGCAACGGCGCGCCCCCCGAGGCAGCCCCTCCCCCCCAGTTGAACGTGCTGGCGCAATATACCAAGGACCTGTCGTTCGAAAATCCGAATGCGCCGGCCTCGCTCGGACCGCAACCGCAGCAGCCCGCGATCAATATCCAGATCAACGTCACCGCCAACAATATCGCCGAAAACGACTTCGAAGTGACGTTGCTGGTCGAGGGCAAGGCCGAAAACGGCGGCAAGGTGATGTTCAGCTTCGATCTCGCCTATGCCGGCGTATTCCGCATTGTGAACGTCCCGAAGGAAAATCTGCACCCGCTGGTGATGATTGAATGTCCGCGGCTGTTGTTTCCGTTCGCGCGCGAGATCATCGCGACCTCGGTGCGCGATGGCGGGTTCCCGCCGCTGATGCTCGATCCGGTCGATTTTGTCGGACTATACCGCCAGAACATGGAACGGCAGGCGGCGATCGCGCAGGCGGCGCAGGTAAAGCCGAGCTGAGCGCCAACCGGCAAGGTGCTGCTCAGGCGCCGAGAAAATCGCTCCAGATCGGCTTGTCGCCAAGCGTGGCGATGAAAGCCCGATGCGCGGCGCGATCGGCTTCGCTGATACGCGGCGCCAGCGGTTCCGGCCGTTGCCGGCGGGGCATTTCGCCGTAGCCGCCGGCCCGGCTGTCGCGGGTTTCGGCCGCCAGGATCAATTGCGACTGCCGGGCGCCGATCAGGTCGATATAGACCTCGGCCAACAGTTCGGCGTCGAGCAGGGCGCCGTGCTTGGTGCGGCGGGAATTGTCGATCGCGTAGCGCGAACACAGATCATCGAGCCGGTTCGACACGCCCGGATGCTTGCGCCGCGCCAAAAGCAGGGTGTCGACCAGCCGGTCGCGCGCTATCGGCGCCTGCTTGATGCGCTCGAGCTCGGCATTGATGAATCCGATATCGAACGACGCGTTGTGGATCACCAGCGGCGAATCGCCGATGAATTCCAAGAACTCCCCGACCACTTGAGAAAACAGCGGCTTGTCGGCGAGGAACTCGCTGGAAAGACCGTGCACGGCGAAGGCCTCGGCCGGCATGTCGCGCTCCGGATTGATGTGCCGGTGAAAGGTCTGGCCGGTCGGCATCCGGTTGAAGATCTCGACGCAGCCGATTTCGACCAGCCGATCGCCGCGCAGCGGGTCGAGCCCGGTGGTTTCGGTGTCCAGAATGATTTCGCGCATGCACCACAGGCCGCAGGTTTGGCGAATCAGGGTCGCCGCCGCGGCATCTTAACAGCCTGGTCGAGGATGTCGCGGATCCGTGCGCGCACCGTATCGAGACCGTGCGAGGTATCCACCACGAAATCGGCGCGGCGGCGTTTTTCGGCGTCCGGCAGTTGCCGGGCGAGAATGGTGTCGAGCATGTCGCTGGTCATGTTGGCGCGCGAAAGCACACGCTGACGCTGGATTTCCGGGCTCGTGGTCACCACCACCACCGCGTCGACACGTTTCTCGCCGCCGGTCTCGAACAACAGCGGCACGTCCATCACCGCGACCGCGGCACCGGCCTGCTCGGCGTCGTGCAGGAATTTCTGGTGGTAGGCGCGCAGCATCGGATGAACGATCTGCTCGAGCCGCTGCATCGCGGCGGGATCATGCACCACCCGCGCCGAAAGCCTGCCGCGATCGACCTTGCCGTCGGCGGTGGTGCCCGGAAACGCCGCCTCGATGGCCGGTACCGCCTCGCCTTGATAGATCAGGTGCACGGTTGCATCGGCATCGTAGACCGGGACCCCGGCTTCCGCGAACAGCTTTGCGGTGGTCGATTTCCCCATCCCGATCGAGCCGGTCAGCCCGAGGAGTATCATTCACGTCCCGCCATGTCGCCGCCTCACCGGTTTCGCCGCTCCAACCATCATCATCTGCTGGGCCTGACAAGTCCCCCTTCACAGGCCGAGCAGCCGCTGGCTTCGCAAGAACGCCAGCAAGGGCAGCAGCGGCAGGCCGAGGATGGTGAAATAATCGCCTTCGATGCGCTCGAACAAATGTACCCCGAGCCCTTCGAGCTGGTAGGCGCCGACGCTGCTCGTGACCGCTTCCCCGGCCTGGTCCAGATAGGCCTCGATGTCGGCCTCGCCAAGCTGCCGCATGGTCATTCGCGCCATCGAGACCGCTTCGAACAGGATCCTGCCATCGAACGCGACCGCAACGGCGCAGTGCAGTTCATGGCTGGCGCCGGCCAGCGCGCGCAACTGCCTTGCTGCCTCGCTGCGGTCGCCCGGCTTGCTGAAAAGCAGCTCGCCGCGCGCGAGAGTCTGATCGGCGCCGACCACGTATCGGCCGGGCCAGTCAGCCGATACCGACACCGCCTTGTGCCGCGCCAGCAGGGCCGCGATGTCGCCGGGCGCCGAAAGCCCGGAGGCCTGCTCGACCGCCCGCTCGTCGATCTCGGCCGGCACCGCTTCGAAACCGATGCCGGCATTGGCCAGCAAAGCCTGCCGCGCGCGGCTTTGCGAGGCGAGGATCAACCTGGTTTGGCCGTGCCAGATGGTCATTCCGGAGGCCGTTGCCGCTGCCGGTCGGCGACCAGTTTCAACACGGCGGCAGCGGTCTCCTCGATCGAGCGCCGGGTGACGTCGAGCAGCGCCCAGTTGAACTTGGCGCTCAATCGACGCGCGAAGGCGACTTCATCCGCGACCGCCTGGCGATCGATATAATCGTCATTGCCGGCACCGGCGCCCATGCTCAGGAGCCGGTTCTGCCGGACCTGGATCAGCCGCTCCGGCGTCGCGTGCAGGCTGACCACCAGCGGCTTTTTCAGCGTCTCCAGCTGGTGCGGGATGGCGATGCCAGGCACCAGCGGAACGTTGGCGGTGCGGACGCCGCGGTTGGCGAGGTAGATCGAGGTCGGTGTCTTGGAGGTGCGGGATACCCCGACCAGGACGACATCGGCCTCTTCGAGGCCTTCGACATGCTGGCCGTCGTCATGCATCATGGAATAATTCAGCGCATCGATGCGCTTGAAATACTCCGCATTGAGCGTGTGCTGCGCGCCCACCCTCCCGGTCGTGGCCGCGCCAAGATAGGCCTGAAACAGCTGCATCACCGGGCCTATGATCGACAGGCTCGGGATGTTGATCTGCTGGCACTTCGCCTCCAGCCGGCCGACCAGGTCCTTCTCCAGCAGGGTGAACAGCACGATGCCGGGCGCCTCCTCGATTTCGTCGAGCACCCGATCGAGCTGTTTCTGGCTGCGCACCAGGGGATAGACATGTTCGACCGGCGTCACATTGGCGTATTGCGCGGCCACCGCGCGCGCCACCGTGATCAGCGTCTCGCCGGTCGAATCGGAGACCAGATGAAGGTGAAAATAGTTACCGGACGTGGGCACCAGAACCCCTGTGTATCCTGTGAATCCCTGTGGAGCTTACCTGAGAGAATCGGCCGTGGATCGATGGTCCGGGTATAACCCGGCTTTTTCTTCACAGGCCTCGCAAAAGGATAACTCGAACCGCCGGCCGCAAGGACAGTGAGGTTATGTGGATTTGTCGCTGTATAAGCTGGCCATAAGATGGCGCAAGGTGCTGCGGCCAGTAACCAAATTCGGATCATGCGGATTGCGGCGCGGAGTGTGGATGGATGTGCACAAGCAAGGAGGAACTGCAGAACAGTTTTGCGCGGGCGCTATTCACCGCTACTTAGACTCAAACCTAAGATTCTAAAATTATTGTTTTAGAAAAGAGCTGCTTGCGGATATGTCTCCGTTCAGGCCAAGACCAGTGTGGGTTTCAACGCCGGCTCGGCCGCAACGTTGCAGCGCGCAGATCGAAACTTTTCGCCAACGAGTGAGACAGCTCTCCGATGTACGAATGGATCAAGGCGCTGCATGTGATAGCCGTCATCGCCTGGATGGCCGGGATGCTCTATTTGCCGCGGCTGTTCGTGTATCACTGCGAGGCTTTGGCCGGATCGCAGCAATCCGAGACGTTCAAGCTGATGGAACGGCGATTGCTGAGGGCGATCATCAATCCGGCCATGATCGTGACCTGGCTGGCAGGGCTTTATCTGGCCTGGTCGGGGCACTGGTTCACGGCGGGCTGGCTGCATGGCAAGCTCGTGCTGGTGCTGCTGCTGTCGGGCGTCCACGGTTTTTTTTCCCGCTGCGTCAAGGACTTCGCTGCCGACCGGAATCAGCGCAGCCAGAAATTCTATCGTATTATCAATGAGGTACCGACGGTTTTGATGGTCGGGGCAGTGATCCTGGTGGTGGTCAAGCCGTTTTGATGGATTTTGCCCGATCGGAGCGGACCGTCAGCAGCTTGCAGAAAGCCGGCCGATTTTATATATTGTGCCAATCCCACCCCACGCAGGCGGATGTGGTTGCGTTCCGGTTTCCTCGTTGAGCCGGCCGCCGCATCAGGTTTGAAGCCTCTCCGGCCCCTTTCCTTGCTCAGACCTGCGGACCATTCCTGATCTCGCGTCCGCATTTTCTTAAAGCCACCTCGCAACCCCTCCCCCGTTATTCCACAGGACCATCCCAATGCGGGAAATGAAACTTCAAGACCTCAAGGCTCAGACGCCGGCCGAGCTCGTCTCGTTCGCGGAAGAGAAGGGGGTCGAAAACGCCAGCACGATGCGCAAGCAGGAGCTGATGTTCGCCATTCTCAAGCAACTTGCGATCCAGGAAACCGATATTATCGGCGAAGGCGTCGTCGAGGTGCTCTCCGACGGATTCGGATTCCTGCGCTCGCCGGATGCCAATTACCTGCCGGGACCCGATGACATTTATGTCTCGCCCTCGCAGATCCGCCGCTTCGGACTGCGTACCGGCGACACCATCGAGGGTCACATCCGCAGCCCGAAGGAAGGCGAACGCTATTTCGCCCTGCTGAAGGTCAACACGCTGAATTTCGAGGACCCGGAGAAGTCCAAACACAAGGTCAATTTCGACAATCTGACGCCGCTGTTTCCCGATCAGCGGTTCCGGCTCGAGCTCGAGGACCCCACCAGAAAGGACCTTTCTGCAAGGGTTATCGACATCGTCGCCCCGATCGGCAAGGGCCAGCGCGCCTTGATCGTGGCGCCGCCGCGCACCGGCAAGACGGTGCTGATGCAGAATATCGCGCATTCGATCACGGCCAATCATCCGGAGTGCTACCTGATCGTGCTGTTGATCGACGAGCGTCCGGAGGAAGTCACCGACATGCAGCGCTCGGTGAAGGGCGAGGTGGTTTCATCGACCTTCGACGAGCCCGCGGTGCGTCACGTCCAGGTCGCCGAGATGGTGATCGAGAAGGCCAAGCGGCTGGTCGAGCACGGCCGCGACGTCGTGATCCTGCTGGACTCGATTACGCGGCTGGGCCGCGCCTACAACACCGTGGTGCCGTCATCCGGCAAGGTTTTGACCGGCGGCGTCGACGCCAATGCGCTGCAACGGCCGAAGCGCTTCTTCGGTGCCGCGCGCAACATCGAGGAGGGCGGCTCGCTCACCATCATCGCCACCGCCCTGGTCGATACCGGAAGCCGCATGGACGAAGTGATTTTCGAAGAGTTCAAGGGCACCGGCAATTCCGAACTGATTCTCGATCGCAAGGTCTCCGACAAGCGGACCTTCCCGGCGATCGACATCTCGCGCTCCGGCACCCGCAAGGAAGAATTGATCACCGATCCGCAGCTCTTGAAAAAAATGTACGTGTTGCGCCGGATCCTCAATCCGATGGGCACCATGGACGCGATCGACTTCCTGCTCGACAAGCTGCGCAACACCAAGAACAACTCGGAATTCTTCGAATCGATGAATACCTGAGCCGGTTTGGCGGTCTTGAAGGGGGCGTTCCCGCGGGGGCGCCCCCTTTTTCGTGCCTGGCGCCTGGATTTATGCTGCAGGGTTTGCTGCAGCATGAGCGCAGCATTGAAAATTGCGGTCAACTGGCTACCCTGAATATAAGCTGTTGAAAAATATATATAATTTGCGTGAATCTGGCTTCGCGGGGGTGGCGAGGGCGTTTTTTGCAGCATGAATGCTGCACTAAATGCTGCAGCAAAAGCCGCAGCATCGGCGCTTGGCGCGGAGTCGCGGGATCCACGGGGCAGGCGGAAATTACGTTGCCTTTTCAAGGCTCTCGGAGACAAATAGGGGATGCATCCGCAGCAACAGACGATTTTTGCGCTGTCATCGGGCCGGCCGCCCAGCGCGATCGCCGTGGTGCGGGTGTCCGGGCCGCAGGCCAATACGGCGCTGGTGGCGCTGGCGGGCCGCGTTCCCGGGCCGCGAACCGCCGTGCGGGCGTTGCTGCGCGACACCAGAGGGCAGCCGCTCGACGACGCGGTGGTGCTGTGGTTCCCGGGGCCGGCGAGCGCGACGGGCGAGGATGTCGCCGAATTTCAGGTCCATGGCGGCCGCGCGGTGCTGGCGGCGCTGTTCGAGGCGCTGGCGGGCATCCCCGGGATGCGCGCGGCGGAGCCCGGAGAATTCACCCGCCGGGCGTTCGAAAACGGCAAACTCGATCTCACCGAGGCGGAAGGCCTCGATGATCTCATTCATGCCGATACCGACCGGCAGCGCCGCCAGGCGCTGCGCCAGTTGAAGGGAGGGCTCGGCGACAGAGCGCGCGACTGGCGGGCGCAGATCATCGAGGCCTCGGCCCTGGTCGAGGCCGGAATCGATTTTTCCGACGAAGCCGACGTGCCTGCCGAACTGATCGCGCCGGCGCTGGCTGGAATCCGCACGCTGCTCGGCGAAATCGAGGAAGTGCTTGCGGCGCAGGGCCAAAGCGAGCGGCTGCGCGACGGCCTGGTGGTTGCGATCGCGGGTCCGCCGAATGTCGGAAAGTCGACGCTGATGAATGCGCTGGCGCGCCGCGAGGTTGCGATCGTCTCCCCGCATGCCGGCACCACGCGGGACGTGATCGAAATCCAGCTCGATCTCGACGGCTATCCGGTGACGGTGATCGACACCGCGGGGATTCGCGAGACCGACGATCCGGTGGAGCAGGAAGGGGTGCGGCGGGCCCGGGC
>Ga0182030_10017830_pt1 | contig 13667 bp, 13 predicted proteins | sample 812S3MmetaG_FD_121299 | JGI IMG/M metagenome (GOLD analysis project Ga0182030, IMG submission 121299) | Permafrost microbial communities from Stordalen Mire, Sweden - 812S3M metaG (Illumina Assembly) | ecosystem: Environmental > Terrestrial > Soil > Wetlands > Permafrost | place: Sweden... | reverse complement strand
TCGAGACAAACCAAATTTGGCTAGAGCTGCGGCTACAGCAAACGCGATAGCAGCTTCAGCTCCTACTTCCAGCTTTTCGCCCAGGCTAGAGCGCCTGTTGATAACGTGCTGAACGGCTTCTTCTCTGTGCTTGATAAATTCGTCGAACATGAGCGCTAAACAATCCCCAGGACGAACTCCAGAAATATGACAGAGAAGCAAGTCTTTGTCAGGGGGGAGATTACGAAGAGGGTTTTCTTAAATAATGGTCCAAAACGCTTACATACCAAGAGTTTTTGTACACTAGTACTGAGATTCCAAATTAACGAAAATTGGTGAATTAGTGTCGTGGTCGTTGCCAGGCAGGACCGCTTAGTGTCAAACCACGCCCGTTAGATTGCCAGCGGGAAACCTCAGCAGCGACCTGTCGCCGAACCGCAAGAACGTCTTCGGACGATGCCCCTGTGCGAGCCAGAGATTCTCCAATTCGCTGAGCAGATTTGAGCACAGCGCCATTCACTTCGTCTTGGGAGGCGCCATGATTTAAAAGCATGGGCATGACTGTGTCCAAGACGGCGATTGCCGTGAACGCGGCTAACGCTGGCGCTGAAGCCTCAAGTTTAGATTTAGTGGTCTTGCGTGACTTATCACGGTCAAAGTCGATTGCGGGCAACGAGCCGACAGGAACTTCCACTCGCAAAGTTCGAGCACCACCTGGGATGCGACTGATGAGTGCCTTTCGTTCCAGCGTCTTGATCATGCCATTGACGCTTGGGCTAGTGATACCGAAGTGTGCCGCCATCTCGTCAAATGATGGCGATCTTCCGTATCGTTCGGTGTAGCGAAGAATAAAGGCCAGAAATTGACCCTGGCGATGGGTTATTGGCATTGTCACAATAGTAGTATTTCTCATTTTTCAGTCGTGCGTCCCGAATGGATTTCATCATATGTCTTTGATTGGGGTTGATCCAGATCAACCAGCTAATCTCGGTCTTACGCGTCAGGTATAAAGAACTTGCCGACCGGTCAGATACTGTCTACCTTCAGCAGCAGTGATACTGCATACGGTATCGCGCATTAATTTTTTCAGATCTTCCCGAGACCCTGATGAAACGGACTTTGACTGAACAGAGGCGAAGTTGTCGTGCTGGTTTTTCTATCGCGGATGCCGTACTCTTAAGTGGTATCGCCAGTAGTGGCGCATTGATTTGAAAGCGAGCGTAGTTACCTGTATGAAGCTTCGGTGCTTGTCCTTAACTGAAGATGAGCGAGACAAATTAGAGGCACTTGTATCTTCACGAACAAGCCCTGCGCATCACATTGAACGTGCTTCGATCCTTTTGTCATACGCTGACGGATTGTTTGTAGGGAAGATCGCGAACGAATTCGCACTCCATCGCGGCAAAATCTATCGATGCATCAACAAGGCGTTTGCAGTTGGTGTTGAAAAGGCGCTCGACGATTTACCGAGAAGCGGTAGGTCGCCTGTTATCACGCTAGAAGCCACCTTGTGGATATTATCGTTGGCATGCCAGGCGCCAAAGGAATTGGGATATTCATATGAACGTTGGACAACAGATTTGTTGGCTCAACACGCTCGCGAAGAATGCGTGAAGGCTGGGTATCCAGCAGTGATCAAACTCGCGCAAGGCACAGTTGTTAAACTCCTCAACAAATTTGAGATCAAACTCCACAAGGTAAAATATTACCTGGAAGTTCGCGATCCGGACTTTGACAGGAAGATGGTCGAAGTGCTCAAAGTGTATAAGTTAGCCGAATTGGTGATGCTGAACACAGAGCTGACAGCGGCATTGGACGAGCATGAAACCACTGGGGAGTGTCAACCGATACTGCCCAAGAAGACAAGCAAGAAGACAAGCAAAAAGACACGAAAAGAAAAACCAAACAAGCTGTTAACAGGACTGGCGAAATTTATCAAAGAATAACAGTCAAAAGAAGCTACAGGCGCCAATTCAATAGTTGCAGGCGAGACAGAGCAAAAACTGGTGACCGATGCCAATCTGGTCGTGGACCGGTCTGCCAATGAAGCAACAGCAAGCGACAAAGAACGCAAAGCGATGAGCATTGACGAGTTGCTCAAACTGACCACAGATTGCGACAATCAGAAGCGGCCGTTGTCTGTTGCAGTACTGTCATATGATGAAAAGCCAGGCATTCAAGCGATCAAGAATAAAGCACCGGATCTTCCACCAGTACCGGGAGAATATTCTTGCCAAGAGAGCGACTACGAGTACGCTCGCTGTGGAACGCTAAGTGTGCTGGCCGGAACTGATTTAGTGTCAGGCAATATTCATGCGATGGTCAGAGAACGGCACCGAAGTAGCGAATTTGTCGATTATCTAAAGATGCTTGATCAGCAATACCAACAAAACATGAAGCTTGTGATTTTGCTCGACAATCATTCAGCGCACAAGTCTAAGGAAACACAAAAATATCTTGAGAGTGTGCCGGAGCGGTTTCTGTTTGTGTTTACGCCGGTGCACGCCTCCTGGCTGAACATTATCGAGTCATTCTTTTCCAAGATGGCGAGATCTATTCTACGGGGCATGCGTGTTTCTTCGCTGGAAGATCTGAGGAAAAGACTGTTGCAATATATCAAAGAAGCAAACCAACACCCAATAGTCTTTCGCTGGCGACATGGACTGGAGCTGATCTCTACGTGAATAATTTCAACGACGGACGGTGATTCCGCTCCAAGCAGATAAATCAACCAGCATCTGCGTGCGAACGGATGTTTGCGATTGTCTCATCATCGATGGTCTCTGTTGATTCCGCCGCCTTGCCACGGCGGCAGTTCCGCTCCAGCAGCTGACAGCAAGCAGTCATCCGCCGGAGCGGTTATGGATAATTTGGCACGATTTTAAAGTTCATATGTCACCATCTGAAGGAAACAGCTTGCTGTTTGCTTCAGGAGGTGGAACGGCTGCATGGGCAATGCAGCCGAGCCTTCGGCGCCAGGTACAGCTTCCAGAATGAATCTAAGGACAATCTTATGACGCAACTCCGCGATTTAAACCCGCGTCATGGAAGTCTATTTTGTTCCGTTAATTTGGAATCCAAGTACTAGCTTTGGGATATGATCAGAATTGTTGATTGTTTTATGAATTCTCTGAGCGAGTGCGCACGAAGGATTGGCATGACCGGTGTAGCGCCGATAGTTTGTGTGGCCGACCCCTCTGGCTCGATCAGTTCCGGGTCCACAAATTCTCATAGCGGCGGGCTGATGCCTGTTCCAGGAAAAGTTTTTGACATGATTGCCGGAATTATTTAGAAATTTTGGAGTGCCAGTCAATTGCCTATTAGTGGGTGCGACCGTACGTCGACCCGCTTCCATTAGAGCGCCGTTGCAGTATATGGAACTCATGCCCAATTCCACACTTGTTCCGTGTTCTAGGGAGGTGAGACTAGTTTAGGGACTGCTCTGCTCGTTTTGAGTGGGCTGAACAAGATCGAGACCAGCGTTTGGTAACACTGTATTTTCGTCATCAAATTCTGGCATATTAGAGACCGCTTTCGCTTTGGCTTTGGGACGTCTGACATCAATGCGGGCTGCGTCATCGAGGCTTTCTCCGAACGTGTGGCGCTGTTTATAGATGTTTTCGCTGATGCCGGCGCCGGTTGCATTGCTGCTATTTCAGCAGGAGAAAATAATTGTGCAGGCGAAAAGGTATAAGTTACTGGTGGCGGTGGCACCATCATATTGGCTGGTGCGCCAAAATTTATCGACTTAGTGCTGCTGTGATGAGGCTTTGTCGCTATTTTGGAAGCCGTAATTGATGCTGTTTGAGTTGATTTTGCTGTTTTTACTCGAGCTGTGCTTGGAGGCGCAGATGGCGGCTTAGCAACAGTTGGCGTTACTGCAACGCTCGCGACGTGGTCGCTGACTTTTGCTTTTTTGACTTCAGCTGGTTTGATTGACGCAGAGCTAATGGCGGCCAGCTTTAATTTAGTCCACAAGGCATTGTAACTAGCGGGTCCATTTATAGAAGCGCATAATCCCAGCAATGCCACCGCAAATGCCACTAACATCGCGGACGTGATATTTGAATTATTGCCCACTTCGTTGTTGACCGAATGCATGGAATAGCGCTGGGGATCGTAAGAGCATGTAGTCTGTCTGCGATTGGAACTTTGACTTTGAAATGGCGGTGCTGAAACTGTCTGTTTGTGATTGAAGGACGGGCATTCATTGCCGTCGTTGAAAAAACTAAGAGAAATACGCACGTTTGTGCCATCTGCCAGTTTGAGTGCAAGATCTGAAACTGAGGCAATTTCGTCGTCTTGCATTGGCACAGATGTGGTCGCGTTCAAGCATAAAACCTGGTCTGAGCCTGGACGCACAATGCGCCTGGCCAGCGATATCTGCATGCCTGGAATCAAATCTTTCGTTACTTCCGCCAATCGTTCAATGACTGTCACTTCATCTTGGGCAGGCAGTGTCATTAGACTATCGCTCATGGTCTTTTCCCTCACCACTGTTCGCGTCAGAGCGCGCTCATTGTCTTTTTCCTTTATCCCCAGTTGCACAATTTTCTATCGCGGGCGCTCCTGTTGTGTCGCTCAGGTCAGACTCTGCCGGTCTCAAAGACCATGACTACTTCTATATTTAAACAAAAAAGCGTCGATTTAAGCTAGCCGGGCGACCGAAGACATGAGTTATGGCAGGAGAAAGTGTTACCTTATTACATGCACGAGCGGCTCTGCAGATATAGTCTCAGCAGGGCTCTTGACTCCACTGATGGACAATTGCGAGGGGCGATATGACGACAAATGGCGGCAACAAAATATTAGCGGGGCGTGTCGCAATTATTACAGGTGCCAGTCGGGGCATCGGTAGAGCTCTGGCTTTGAGATTAGCCTCTGAAGGCGCAAATATTGTAGTTGCCGCAAAGTCAGAAGAATCCACAGAAAAATTGCCGGGCAGTATTTATTCTGTCGTTGATGAAGTGAAGGAGCTTGGAGTCTCGGCCTTGCCTTTTAAGTGTGACGTCAGAACCGAAGAGGATATTCAGGCGATGGTCGACAAAACTGTAGCGGAGTTCGGTCGCATCGATATTTTAATCAACAACGCTGGTGTGCTCTGGTGGGAGCCTCTGTTGAAGACTCCGCCAAAACGCTATGAACTGATGTGGCAAATTAATTTGAGAGCGCCATATTTGTGCAGCCAGGCTGTTTTGCCCCATATGATTAAAAATGGCTGGGGGCATATCATTATGTGCAGCCCACCAATTACGGTCACGCCCAGCCCTGGGTACGTCACCTATATGACGACCAAAATGGGGGCCACTCGATTGGCAATTGGTATCGCCGCTGAACATAAGCGAGACAATGTGGCCGGTAACTCTTTATGGCCAGCAACACCAATTGAAAGTCAGGCCACTATCAACTGGGGTTCGTCCAAAATGGGTGGCCGCGAAACCTGGCGTTCACCAGATATTCTCACCGATGCCACCATGGAAATTCTCAAAACCGAACCCCGTGAATTGACGGGCAGGCAACTGATCGATGAGGAATTGCTCAAAGAAAGAGGCTGGACTCAAGAGAAAATCGACTCGTACTGGGTTACTGGAGTGCCACCAGAAAATCCACTTTGGATCGACGGTCGTGCAAGTGGCAAAATGCTTTCCAAAAAGGAGCAAGCATAATGACGATTGAAGCAATCTCAGAACAGCCAGCGACCGAGACTGTTTTCAAATCAATTAAAGTCGCATGTTCCAATCACATCGCCGAAGTACTTTTATTTGGACCTGGGCCTGGCAACGCGATGGGACCCGAGTTCTGGCAAGAATTTCCCGTTGCGATTGTCGAATTGAGTCGCGACAAAAATGTGCGCGTCATCGTAATCAAAGGTAGCGGTAAGCATTTTTGTTCTGGCCTTGATCTCGCTAAAATGATGCCGGTTCTTGCTAAGTCCGGACAAATGCTGGGCGAAGAGCGCAGTGAATTACTGAAGTTAATTGTTTCGATGCAGGATGCAATTTCTAGTGTGGAAAACTGCGGCAAGCCAGTCATTGCTGCTATTCACGGTGCCTGCATTGGAGCCGGTGTTGATTTAATTGCGGCCTGCGATATCCGTATTTGTTCTAGTGACGCTCGCTTTAGCGTGCGAGAAGTTAAGGTGGCCATCGTCGCCGATCTTGGCAGTCTGCAAAGGCTACCGCGCATTATCGGAGAGGGCAGAACTCGTGAACTAGCTTTTACTGGCAAAGATATTCAGGCTGACGAAGCTATGAGAATTGGTCTTGTTACTCATGTCTTCAACGACATCGAAAGTCTTAACGCTGGTGCGCAAAAGTTGGCATCAGAAATTGCAGAAAATCCTCCGCTAGTTGTGGCCGGCGTCAAGAAAATTCTCAATGAAAGTCGAGATCAAAGTGTTGCCGCTGGATTGCAAAATGTGGCGGTTTGGAATTCTGCTTTCTTGCACTCGGCTGAGCTTGAAGAAGCGATTTCAGCATTTATGCAAAAGAGACAAGCTAAGTTTTAGAGGCATTCTCGCCTTTTGCATAGAGCTTGCTTGCCACGGGAATACTCAACCAGGCGGTAAATAGTCCAAGCACGATGCCGGCCAGAACGTCGGTTGGCCAGTGCATACCTTCATAGATGCGGGCGATGCCAATGCACAATGCAATAGCAATTGCGAGCTTTCCTTTCCAGTCTGGAAAACTATTGCGCAAAACTCCAGCTGCGGCAAACGCTGAGAGTGTGTGCCCGGATGGAAATGAATAACGGTCAGCTGTAAGCGTCTGCAAAGGTTTGAAGAATTGATGCAGTGTCAAAAAAGTCGGGCGCTCTCGTTGAAAGAAGTGCTTAAGCACAGATATTTCAACAGCTGCAATTAATAATGCAAGCATTATTTCGAGGGCGATCAGTTTTTGATTTTTCTTCCAGAGAATGATTGCTAAAATCCACCAGCAGATTCCACCATAGCTAATGTCAGTAAGACCATAAGCGCAAAAATCAAGCAGCGGATTCTGTGCCGAACGCAATGTCTGGCTGATGTAAAAGTCTATGTTCTGTATAAATGGAGGCATATTTAGCTCTCAATTATTCAACGAAGCCAAAGAAATTTTTCCTAAAGTGCAGCGCCGTTGGTGGACCCTCATTTTTATTTTGCATAATGGCTGTGGCCAGCCTGAAACTTATAGGCGATATTTTTAAATCTCCAGAAAATGGTGAACTGTAGACTACAATTAGATAGAGATTGAGACCCAGAGTGACTGCAACCAAAGATGTCATAACGACTTGTGAACGCACGGTATGAGTGCTGAAAAAATAAGTAAAAATGATGGTGACTGTTGCGCCACCTATTAGCACCATCCATAGTACCGGCGATATGTAGCCTGCCGCTGCGATCAGACGATTTCGTCTGGCAGTTTGCAATTGATTGTAGCTTTCGAGAATGGAGCTGTAGAAAGCTTGCTCTTTTGGGGTTTGCGGGTCGATCTCTTTAATTGCTCGCCAGATATGTTTCATGGCAAACCAGGTTTCTTTGCACAACACTCCTTTGGGCAGGATCGGCCACTCGACATCAGCGACTGACTGAGTATAGTTCACAAGCGCCGCGTTTAGCTCCTGCTTACTTTTGTCTGACAGACTATCAGCGAATCGATTTATATTGAGGATGGAATTAACTTCTGTCGAAATATCTGCTTTGGCAGAGCGAACTTGCTCAGAGACATCCACTACTACAAAGCCCAACACCACCGCATACAAAGTGCCAAGAATGGAGAGCATATAGCCTCCCACTTCATGGTCGCTTGCTGTCTGCCTTTTGTCGTACCTTTTGCGCACGAGCAGCAAGCCTATGACGGCAATCAATGTGCCGCCACCGGTAAGGGCAATAAATAAAAGGATAGCGTTCAAAGTGTTTCGCTCCAGGTTTTGTCTATATTATCTCTGACCGACTTTCATTTGGCTCTCATGATTGCACTCTTGAACGAAATCCGTGATAAATTAGCCTTTTTCGCGCTTTCGTTGGAGAAGAGTATATGTCTTCAAGCCAAGAGGTTTTTCAATGCTCTCTACGATGATGAATGTGCCATTGACTATTGGGACAATTATTGAGCACGCTAATCGTTGCTATCCAACGCAAAAGATTGTGTCGGTTTCAAGCTCCGGTCGTTTTGAGTATACGATTGCCGATTTTGCTGCTCGAGTGGCGAAGCTCGCCAATGCTTTGACAAAAATGGGAATCCAACCTGGCGATCGGGTGGCAAGTTTTGCCTGGAATTCTCATCGTCATCTGGAACTGTATTATGCGGTGCCTCTGGCTGGAGCGGTACTGCATACGGTGAACATTCGTTTGTTTGCTGGTCAAATTGCCTATGTTTTAAAACATGCTGATGATCAGGCCATTTTCTTTGATAGCAGTCTTAGCGCCATTCTAAAGTCGGCTTTGGCTGAAGCGGATTTTAGCAGACTGCAGCTAATTGCCATGGGCGAACCTCAGAACATTTTTGGTGATGCAGCCGATTACGAAGAGCTTATTAGCAGTGAAAGTGATCAGTTTGACTCACCTGTCAAAGACGAAAATGAGGCAGCCATGCTCTGTTATACATCTGCTACTACAGGTGAACCAAAAGGTGTTTTGTATTCGCACCGATCAACTGTTTTGCATGCCATGGCTGCTGCACTGCCCGATGTGATGGGGATACGTAATTGCGACACGGTGTTACCTGTGGTGCCCATGTTTCATGTTAATGCGTGGGGCTATCCATTTGCTTGCATGTTGATTGGTGCCCGTCAGGTTTATGCCGGAGACATTTTCGATGCTGCTCGTTTAATTAAAGTTTTCGATGCTGAAGAAGTGACAATGACAGGCGGTGTGCCCACAATTTGGATGCGCATTCGCGATGAATTGAAGCGAACAGGAGCGACGTTCAAAACTCTCAATCACGTGCTCGTTGGCGGTTCAGCTTTATCTGCGTCTTTGATGCGCGATCTCGATGCTCTGGGTTTAGAAGTTACTCAAGGATACGGCATGACTGAAACCAGTCCACTTGTTTCTATATCGAGAAATAGCTTGACCAAGGCGTTGCAGAAAGAGTCGCCCGAGAAGAAAATGCAACAACGTTTGAAGCAGGGCATTATCTCTTTTGGTGTGCAGTGGCGAGTTCTTGACGATTATGGCAAGGAAGTCGCTCACGATGGCAAAACTTTTGGCGAATTGCAATTTAGAGGGCCGTGGATCACAGCTGGTTATTACAATGATGAAGAAGCCAGCAAGCGCGTGCTCACTGACGATGGCTGGATGCACACTGGCGACATTTGTACTGTTGATCAATACTCTTATCTGCAGATTGTGGACAGAGTGAAAGACGTAGTTAAATCGGGTGGCGAGTGGATAAGCTCAGTTGATCTTGAAAATTCAATTATGGCGCATCCTCATGTTCGCGAAGCAGCCGTTATTGGCTTGCCGCATCCTGACTGGGTTGAGCGCCCTGTGGCGGTCGTCGCTCTTCGACTTGACACTCAGTTATCCGAAGAACAGTTGAAGGAGTGGTTGAGCACGCGTGTCGCGAAGTGGTGGCTGCCGGATCGTGTGATTTTTCTGGAAGCTATTCCGCAGACAGGAGTGGGCAAGTTTCTCAAACGAGAGTTACGCGAGCGGTATCAAGATTTACTTTCTTGAAAGATGCTTTCGTCTTCGATTTTCCAGTCGGCTAATTGCACCATTGCGTCTTCGTAGCCTTGTTGAATTAAACGTCTCGAGCGCTCTGGATCAATTTCTAGCAGTGTTGTGTTGACTGCTTTTCGTGGTTGAAAGACGCGTATGTTGACGTTTTTGCGACCAAGTGATTCAACAGAACCGGTGGCAATTAAACGATTATATAGTTCAGCCGATTGAATCTCGCGCCTGGCCGAGGCATCGAGGACGATGTCTAGACAACGAACCAGCACTTCAAACATATTGGTGGGACAGGCATGAATTGTTTCGGGATGCAAAAGCACCATGAAGATTTCGTCAGCACCAAGCTGAATAGCGGTTTCCATTGGCGTATTGCGCACCAATCCACCATCGACCCATAATCCCGAACCATGCAAATGTCTTGGTGGAAAAGCCATCGGAATCGCCGAGGTGGCCATCAAGATGTCCACTAATTCGTTCGTGGACATAATGTCGTCAATCGTGACCAGCCTGGTTTCGAGACTACATAGGTCGGTTGTGCACCAGCCAACTTTGGTACGACTTTGTTTAAGGAGTTGAAGATTGACCTCTCGCTTCAGCAGATTCTCGAGAGGACTGTTGTCTAGCAATCCCAATTTGTGACCAAGAACGAGACGCCCGACCATTGATGCCGAGGGTAAATGAAAAATGTCGGAGGCTTTCATTGATGACCAGAGAGCTTCAAGCCGGTCAAGCTGTCCTTGCGCCAGCATGGTTGCATTGAGCCCGCCAATGCTTGTGCCGAAGGCAAAATCGAATTCGATTTTCTTCTCTTTTAAAGCTTTGGCTACGCCGACCTGATAGGCTCCACGCCCACCGCCTCCTGGTAGAACCAGTGCCCTTTTTGGGGCGGCGCTTGGGGTTAAAGTCACTTCGGAGCCGTTAGTCATAAAAATCCTAAATTGGTTGCCGGGAGCAAGCGTCCCAGGTTCAGTCTAACCCAAAATGCTCGTGACGACATATAAAGCTCGTGACTGGCCTTTGACTATGGTTCCTTTCGTGACACCGTGTCATCTGTGTAGTCAGTAACGTAGTTCTTGACGATAGGCTCACGAACAGCTGTAGATTGCTGGATGAAAAAAATTGGACTTTCTTGCTTGTAAAAATCAAGTAATTGATTGCGATTCTTATGAGAATCCAGAAGATGTCGTATCAGGCGTATTTTATTACCGCTTTCTAACCTTCGTGAAGCTTGAGAATTCTAAAAGGTGTCAGCCAGAGTGGTATTGTGCGCGGAAACTATATCAATCAATTGACTGGCGAAAAATCGCAGGTCTATGGTGCGCTCGATAAAAAGACGCAGAGAATTTCATGGACAATCGGACAAAATATAGGGACTGTGTTCGACAGCAGTCTGTCCGATTTGACTAAAGAAAAGACCAAAGTGTTGGTTCACTATGGTCATGATGACACGATAGACATGAATCTAGTCAGGCAAAAAGCACTCAAAGACAGCACAACAACGGCTTGATTTATACGCAAAAAAAGAGAAATCCTATGAATAGAATTTCTCTTTAAAAACGAACTGAGTTTTATTTTTACTTGGCTGGTGCTAGTTGTTTGCGTGATTCAGCAACAAGCGTTGCTACTTCAGATGGTGTCATAGCCACTTTTACGTTCGCTTCTTTGAAAGCAGCGATCTTGGATTTGGCTGTGCCCTTGTCACCAGAGATGATGGCGCCGGCGTGACCCATACGTTTTCCTTCAGGCGCTGTTTGACCAGCGATGTAAGCAACTACAGGTTTTTTGATGTTCTTTTTGATGAAGGCAGCTGCGTCTTCTTCAGCTGTTCCACCAATTTCACCAATCAACACGATTACTTCTGTCTTTGGATCGTTTTCAAACATCTGCAGGACTTCTTGATAGTCGAGGCCTTTGATGGGGTCTCCACCAACGCCAACGCAAGTTGATTGTCCCTGACCATTTTCTGTTAGAGCGAGTGCAATTTCATAAGTCAAAGTGCCACTCTTACTAACCATTCCAACAGATCCTTGTTTGAAGATCATGCCTGGCAGAATGCCAATTAAGGATTCGCCTGGAGTGATGATGCCAGGGCAGTTTGGTCCAATCAGTTTGACGCCATTGCGTTTGACAAGATCAACCAGTTTGGCAGTGTCTTGTGGGGGAATGCCTTCGGTAATTAGAACAATCAATTCGATGCCAGCATTGACTGCCTCAGAGGCAGCATCAAGTGCCAGATACGGTGGAACGAAAATGCATGAGCAGGTGGCTCCAGTTTTTTCGACTGCTTCACCAACTGTGTCGAAAACAGGTTTGCCTTCGAGTGTGGTGCCACCTTTGCCTGGTGTAACGCCACCGACTATATTGGTACCATAGGCAATCATGCGCTTGAAGTGCGATGAGCCCATTTTGCCTGTGGCGCCTTGAACTATAACTTTGGTGTCTTTGTTGACGAGAATCACAATAATCTCCTTTGCAAATGTATGCTGAGCGGCTATTAAGCCTTGGCGCCAACGGCTTGCTTGCTGCCGGTTTTGGCTTTGGCAATGGCTTCTTTTACAGCCGACTCAATGTCTGGAATCAATTTGACGCCAGATTTAGCGAGAATTTCTTCTGCTTTTTCTTGATTGTTGCCGCGCAGGCGAACGACCAGGTGACGGTCAGGATGTTTTTCCATAAACTGAACTAAAGCACCAGCAACTTCATCACAAGCTGTGATACCACCAAGGATGTTCAGCAAAATCACATCTACTTTAGGATTTTCATGAACGATTTCCAGAGCGGCGAGAGTCTTTGCTTGATCCGATCCGCCGCCAGCATCTAAGAAGTTACCGGGTTCGCCACCGAATTTTTTCACCATGTCCATGGTGGCCATAGTCAGTCCAGCGCCATTGCATAAAATGCCGATGTTACCATCGAGTTCAACCAGGTTGAGGTCATTCTTTTGAGCGCGTTGCTCAAGCGCTGACAAATCGCTCATATGTGTTTCTTTCCAACCGGCAAAACAGTTCTGACGATTGAGTGAGTCATCATTGACGATGATTTTGCCGTCTCCAGCCAGAACATCTTCGCCATCGGTGATAAACAAAGGATTGATTTCGGCTAAATCGAGATCGCGAGCTTCAAAACATTTGTAGAGCTTGTTGGCAACATCAGCTATTTTGTTCAAAAGGTTACCGGTGAAGCCGAGCTTCTTGGCTAGTTCGCGACCAACAAATGGTTGCACTGGATAGCGAATAGGCATTGTGATCACTTTGCCTGAGCTTTCGATTTCAATACCGCCTTCTGCTGAAGCGATGAAAATCGGACATCCCTGTTCGCGATCCAGAGTTACTGCCAAATACAATTCTCTGGCAATTTTGATGCCGGGTTCAACCAGCAAACTTTCAGTTTTTGAACCTTTAATGGTCAGGTGCAAAAGGTCTTTGGCGATCGCTTCGCCTTCTTTCAAATCTTTGGGGAATTTGATGCCGCCAGCTTTGCCGCGACCACCAGCCATTACCTGGCACTTCAGAACCAGCGGATAGCCGAAGTGGACTTTTCTCAATTCTTCGGGCTTGGTGATTCTGACTGATGGTGGAACAGGTATGCCAAATTCTGCAAAAATGCGTTTGGCTTCGTACTCGTATAAGTTCAAGGCTCCTCCTCGGCAAACCGTTTTTTCGTTAAACATAAATGTAGTCGACCGGAGCGCCTATCCCTGCGAAATTTGCGAAGCTTTAATGCATTGAGCAAAACACTTTGCCTTTTCCTTCTGAAGAACTGGCGCAATAGATAAACATATACTTTTAATATGATTCTTTAATAGCTGAATCTCTGGGCTTTTTTGCGGTTAATAGTTCGGTTTGCTGCGATCTCTGGCTCTCAACAAGTAGCCGGGCGCCGGTATACTTAAGAAACGAAATTTCGACTGCGTTGCCACTGTCCGAAATTTGCCATTTCTAAAGCTTGCATTGCTGCTTGACAGCGGCTATCGGAGACATGCTATGCGTATTGCGGTATTGACTGGCGGCGGCGATTGCCCTGGCTTGAATGC
>Ga0182030_10017829_pt1 | contig 13668 bp, 14 predicted proteins | sample 812S3MmetaG_FD_121299 | JGI IMG/M metagenome (GOLD analysis project Ga0182030, IMG submission 121299) | Permafrost microbial communities from Stordalen Mire, Sweden - 812S3M metaG (Illumina Assembly) | ecosystem: Environmental > Terrestrial > Soil > Wetlands > Permafrost | place: Sweden... | reverse complement strand
TAGTTCCCCACCGGCGTCGCCGACCCACGGTGGATGAAACTGTGCCCATCCATCGGACGTCTTTTTGTCCGATGGGTGGGATCGCTGAACTCATCCTTTGTTTTGCTGAACTTGCGTTTTTTGTTTCTTCCTAGAATGCCTCCACGAAGCCGGATCGAAGGTGGGGGCAACGAAGGGTGCCAACCTTCAAATCGAGGAAGGCGCAGCGAGCCAGTGGCAGTTAGATCAGGATGATCCGTAGCCGAGGATCGTCCTCGGAACTGCCTCAGCGTTCAGGTATGGGGTAACAACTGGTTGGTCGCCAATCCGGAACCGGTAACCTGGAACGCGGAAGCTACCACTTGTGGTTTACCGAACGCCTCCAACAGGCCCGAGGATCGACACTGCCATGGCTGCTTGCAACCCTCAGCACCAATTCGGTCGGTAACCCCAAGCGAACGACAATCCCCGCTGCCCCTCGCCAGTTCCTTGCGCGGGAAGAGTTGGTTCTACCCGAGAAAAGCTGGCCGGATGGATTGTCACCCGTCTTGCGGCTGGAACTACGTTGGATGCTGGGCATCCTTGCTGGACCTCTGTGACGGCCGCGGTTTGTGCCTCTTCGACACACGGCGCCGCCGGCAATTCGGAATCGGAATCAGTGAGTGCACTCTGTTTGCCAGCAATGTATGCTTCGATGCCAGCCAGTTCAATCCATACCCGCCGTCCGATCTTCACAATAGGAAATGGTCCGTTGTTCCGGTCCAAACGGTATACCCTGCTCCGGGACATGTTAACCAGGCAACCGGCTTCCTCGGCCGTGATGTAGTTGCAGACCAAGAATGGGCGAAGGGGACGCTGGTCATGTTCGTTGACGGCACCGGCGAGTGCCTCACCGTTGACAGCTGAAGAGTCACACTGAGGAAGGGCAGGAGATTGGCTTGCGATGAGATTCATGTTTATTGCCTCTGCATCCAGAATGCCCCCGCGCAGTCCTGTTCCAAAGGCTCAGCAGGGCAGTCGCGAAGTAGTGGGGAACTGGCCACTGCTGAGCGTGACAACAATGGCGTTTTCGAGCGCGGCCTACGCGAGCCGCAACACGGAGCCAACCTCTCTCTGATGACTGTGCGGTGGCGCCAGAATGGCTCTATTAAGCGGCGAGGTCAACAAACGACCAATCGCCCGATAGAAGTTCCACGTCCAGACCATCGAGCTCCACAGTCGCCGTGTTCGTCTGAGGCTTAACAACCTTCAGGCGCCCGATCGAGCCATTCATAAATCCACGGTTCCAGTCGTTCCGCGTCCATATGATTGGCTCCGCTTCACAGATCCGACCTGCATCCACGGACGGCCTCCCCGGCTCCAGGATGCGGTGAAAATGGGAATTGATGGCTTCGACTCCGGCAATTCCGCATGTTGCGTCAGAAATGGTCCTTTTGGACTGTTGTGCGCAACATTGCAAAAAGTGCTGTCGTGTCCGATAACGGATATTCTCGTCAACCTGGAAGCCGTTCATGTACAACGGTTTGTTGGAAATCAAAAAATGACGGGGGAGGGAAGTCCAATGCGGCCAGGAACTTCCTTTTCTTCCCAAAGTGTTCATGTTGGTTGTATTGCACGCAGACAGTGAATGTCAATTGTAGAACTTCAGAGGGAATCTGTTTGTGCAACCCAGACATCTTTTCGGAACTTGACAGAGCCCGTGCCGTGCATTACAAACAACTCAACCATGAGAACACCCCTCCAACTCGCTCGCGAACGAACCGGGCTGTCCCAGACCGAGGCAGCAGCTCGTATGGGGATCGACCGGACCTACTACTCCCGGATTGAAAACGGGCGATGCAAACCCTATGCCAAAATGGCCAAGCAGATCGTGGATTTTTACGGCGCCCCGCTCACCCGCGACCAGGTCCTGTTCCCCGAGGAGTATGTCGGCATGGCCCTGCCTCCGCAGCCGGAGGACGGCGCTCAGTCCGAGGCCGCGTAGCCGTGCCTCGCGGAGACCCACCACTCGGCGTCCCGTTGTCCACACCCCTGACCGGATTCGCCAAGCGCGGCGTCGCCGCTCAGGCCGCAGTCGACAAACTGACCGCTCCGAAGAAGTCCTCGAAAAAGGGCGCACACTACCCCATGCGCGAGTTGGCCGAGATGCCGCGGGAAAGTGCCAGGGTGTGGAATCGCTGGGCCGCCGTACCGAATCGGCGCGCTGAAATGGCATACGGCGCGCACACCCTTGCCGATCTGTTTCGGTCATCAGCCTATGTGCTGGATACGATGGCCGACAAAGACCGCCAGGAAGACGAGCCTCCTCCCAAAGCCGCGCTCACCAAGCTGCAGAAGTAGCCTTTGACACTTCTCCGCGATCGGCGCTATGCTGCAGCGGTCAGGCATAGTGGCCTGTGGATTCAAACGCTCAAGTACACGCACTCAAGCCCAAAGCGATTCGGGCTTTTGTGTGCCCGGCCGCGATAGAAGCTCGCTGAATGCGATCGCGACCCCCGAGGCCTCCGGAGACGTCAGCGCCGTGCGGATCTCCTTCATCGCGCCGGCAACGCCCTCGATCGCTTCCATCTCTTTGTCGTACTCCTCCGTCGTGATTGTGCCCCGCTCCACCTGCACCCAGTGCGCATGATGGAATGCCTCTCGCGCATAAGCTCCAGCCCTTCCTGCATAACCGCGTTCCACCAGGTACTTCGCTTCCATGCCCAGCCGCACGGCCTCGTACGCGCTTTCGGATGGCAGCTCCGGCCGCTCCGGCTCGTACCGGCGACAGAACTCATACCACCCCTCATCCCCCTCCATGTTGCTGACCAGGATCGCCAGAGCCTGGCTCAGCTCGAGGGCCGTCCGGAACTTGATGTGCAACTCCCCGCGCGCAAGCGTCACGCAGTCGGGCAGGGAAGCCAGCCCGAGTCCCAGCTTTTCTTTGAGCACTACAGTCCGCGGCTTGCGGCGGCTGACGTAGAGGTTCGCGGCCCGCCGGGCCTGGATCAATGCGGGCACGTCCCGCCCCGCCAATGTCGTCTGGAGCACATCGTCGAGAAAGTCGAGCAGCTCCTCGGCCGGGACGATGTAGCTGGTCCCATACCGCACCCGCGGCATGGCTTCCATCAGGATGCTGGCCGCGCGCGGCATCAGGCCGAAGAGCCGGCCGACGTCAGAGGTGTGAAAGTGCGAGCAGGTCGAGCCGGCAACCGCCTTGCGGATCTCGGCAGCGTCCTTCAGCCAGGAAATCGGTTTGGCCATAAACACCTCGAAAACGCAGGGATTTCAAGGGTACGGATAAATGCGAGGTCGCGCACTCATCGGATTTCTACAAGATACTACTAATTATCATGACCGGGTGTAAACTGGCCGATCATGGCCTCACCGCACCCCAAACCCGCTCCCTGGCTGTTGACGGCAGGTACCTCGACAGCCTCCCTCGTCAATTTGGTTTTAGCCTCGGTTCCCTCGCCCAACACCCGCCGAAGCTACGCCAAAGGCATCGCCGATCTGCTGGCCTTCGCCGATGGCCGCCCCATCACCAGGGTCCTGCTGCTTGAGTGGCGCGCGGCCATGAAAGCCGCCGGCCGATCCGCTTCCACCGTGAACCTGCGAATCAACTCGGCGCGCGCCCTGGTCCGGGAGGCGCTGGGGTCAGGGGCTGTCGACGCCGCGCAGGCCTTCGATCTGCTGCGCGTGGGCAACCTGCTCGTCCGCGGGGTCCGCGTCGGCAACTGGCTGACAGAAACGCAGGTCGACGAGCTGCTCGCCGTCCCTGATCGCACCACGCTTCGCGGCAAGCGTAATTACTGCATCCTGGCTGTGCTGGTTGGCTGCGCGCTGCGCGAAGAGGAACTCTTGACGCTCAAACTGGAGGACATCCAGAGCCGCGCCGGGCGCTGGGTGATACTCAACCTGATGAGCAAGGGCGGGCGGGTGCGCACCGTCGCAGTCCAACCATGGGTCAAGCAGGCTATCGACGCCTGGGCCAGCGCCGCGAAGATTCGCGATGGCAGGCTGATCCGCCAGACCACGCTCGCGCCTGGCGGGGTTTCCTCCGCAACCATCTGGAATATCGTGCGTGCCGCCGCCGCAAAAATAGGCGTCGCCAACTTCGGGCCCCATGACCTTCGTCGCACCTGCGCCAAGCTCTGCCACACCAGGGGGGCCAACATCGAGCAGGTCCAGCGGATGCTCGGCCACGCCGATATCCGGACGACTGCCCGGTACCTCGGCACCGAGCAGGATCTGGTGAACGCCCCCAACGACCGGCTGGTCTTCGGAGCACCCTCGAAAAACCATTAAAATCCCCTCCAGCGCCTCCAGGAGCGATTCCGGGGTATCATCCCCTGTCCGAATCGCCGCGCGTGCGTCCTGGGGCATCCTGTCGCGGCGACTAGCCGGTTTAATCGCTCCAGACATGGGAATGCCGCCTCAATCCAGGATTGAGGCGGCGGGAAGAACGGCTCCGAGGCAACTGTACAAACGTATAGTGCCCCGGAGATTTAGGCTGCGCTCTTCAGCTCTGCCTGTAGCAAAATTTGGTACTGGTCTTGTAGCTCTGCCATCGAACGGCCGCCCTGGCCGTAAGCGTTGCCGGGGAAGCTCGCCCAGATATTGCTGCAAGCCTGGATAGCGAGCCCGAAATTGCCCGACTCGATCAGCGCGATCGCGCGCCGCTCCTTGATCTGCTGCAGCGCGATCGCGTCCTGGCTGGCGGGCGAGAAGTCCGTCAACGACAGCAGCGTTTTGTACGGGCGCCACCAGCGGAGCATGAGCTGGTACCTGCCTGACGCGTCCGAGAAGAGTCCCTTGGGAAACTGCGCGCAAGGTGGCCGAACAAGGATCGCGCCCCGCCCATTGGCAAAGGGATGGGTGGTGTAATCCGAGAAGACGGAGGGGCCGTCGACGCCGGTGACGATGACGTCGTAGCCTCGGTTGCGCGTCAGGCGGCTCGCGCCGGTAACTTCGCTCCAACTGATCAAGTCGAGAAATGCTTTTTCTTTTGCGTCGATGCTCAATGGTTCAGACTCCTTAGACTCTTGGGTTGAGGACGCAGCTCAGATAACTGCCGGCGATGATCAACAGCAGGGTTATCGCAGCGCCCGAGAAGAAAGCTGTAGCAGCCAATTCATTCCGTGACCACTTCATTTCAGGCCGCCGGCTTCAGCTCCGCTAGCTCTACTTTGAGCGACGGCGCCTTGGTGTCGATTTTGAAGCAGAGCGCGATCATCGCTGTGAGTTTCGTTCGCAGGCGCGCGCCCATGGTCAGGGTCTTCAGCTTTCCGGCCGGCCCCTTCACCATGTTGTAGGTGGTGTGCTCCTCGAAGAACTCTTTGGCCAGCGACGGCGTTTCCGTCTTGCCCAGATACAGGCGCAGTTTTTCGACGGCCGCAGCATCGATCCACGTGAGCGTTCCCGTGGTCGTGGTCGCGGTATTATGTATTCCCTCGAGCCGCTTCGACTTCTCGGTTTGCCGGCTGCCCCACTTCTCAACCATCGCCGTTAGCTCGACTTTGATCTCGCCGGCTGCGGCGCCCAATATTCTCGCGGTCGCGTCCAGAGCATCGGCGCGGGTCCGCGCGTCGGAATATTTCGCGATCAACGCGTCGATCTGCCTGGGCGTAGGCGCGAGTTCAATTTCCTGCCCAACTTCGGTGGTTTCTGTCATTTCGGTTTTCCTCATTGCCTTCTAGCCCATGCTAGAAGGCAATCGGCTCGTTACGGGCACCCCCTTGTTTCCCGCGCGACCCGCTCCGCGGGTGCCCGGCCGGCAAGGACGCTCAGTGGCCGATGAGCCCGTTCCTGGGAAATGCCCACCCGAGCAGAGCGAACAGAGCTGAGGCTGCGGAAATCAGGGCCAGGGCCTGCCACCGGAACTTGTTGAGAAGTTCGATGGCATCCTCCACAATCTTCATGCGGCTGGGCTGGCCGTTCCCGTCGAGCCCAACTTTAATCGACGATTCGCATCGGACAACGCGGCTGACCATGTCGTTCCGGAATGTGTCAACCTCGCCGCGGAAGCGCATCCACTCCCCATCGCGGAACGCTCTGAACTCCGCAAGGATAAGCTGGCTCATAACAATCTGAGGTGTGAGCATGAGAGGCGTGTTCTGCGCTTGCGACTCCGATACCAGGGCGGTGACAAGCGTTTTTTCGTCATTGATTAATTGGTTCACGGTGAAACTCCTTATGCAGTCGTGATCGACCCGATCAGGAAATAGCCGAGCTTGCCCTGGAAATCCGACGTGTGAATCGTGGCCACAGGCGTGATAGCTCCGCCGGAGAAGGTCGCATCGACGTAGTAGACGTAGTAGAGCGTGCTCTGCACCAGACCGGGGATGGTGACCGCGCCGCCAGTGAGGCAGGCTACGGAGAGGCTGCCGACTGTGGCCGTGAACGGCGCGACGACGATATCAGCGGTCGCGCCGGTGATGGCGCTGGTCAGCGTGCCTGATGGCGCCACTACCACGCCGGAAGTCGCCGAGATCGAGAGCGTGATGCTCATGGTGTCGCTGGCCGTGACCCAGGTGCTGAATGTTCCGCGCGGGCGAAGCGATCGGATTTGGAAGTTGTAAACGGCGCCGCCGACGACTCCGGCGACGAATGCCTGGAACAGGCTCACGTCGACAATGCCCGCGCTCAACCAGGTCGTGGCTCCGGCAGCCTGGTATTGGACCTCAATCTGCGTAACCGTGTTGTCAGCCGGCGCAGTCCATGAGACGAGCGCACGCGGTGTGACGTTGCCATCGACCCCGACCAGCGCCGTACCGGCCGAGCTGGTCACCGTCATGGACGACGGCGGCGCCGGTGAGTACGGCATCGACATGGCCATCGAGGTAATGTCTTCGGGTGTAAGCTCCTCGGCGATGCTCCATTCGTAGACGGATGGGTCTGTCTCTTGCACGCTGACCGAGCAGGAGAGTGCAAGCGCTCCATCCTCGCCGCCTGCCCCCTTCACGGGTTCGGCGACCATCTTGATCTTGTCGAACTCCAGATACTTGCCGGTCCAGCCCATTGCAACCATGGAGAAGTTCATTACGTCGATCGGTTGCGCCTGCCACGCGGCCAGGCTCATCGGGAATGTTCCGGTGCCTTGCTGGCGGTTGCGCATGAGGTTGATCTTGCCCACGCGCTGGGCCTGAACTACGGAGATGACTGCTTTAAGCGTCAGTTCCATCGGCAGCATAATGCCGCCGTCTTCGGCCAGGAACTGGTTCGACGAGAACCCATGCAGCGCGTCCTGCGCGTACTGCGGGAACGAGGTCGGCTGCCAGGCGTAGTTCCAGAGGTTGTTGGAGGTGCCGTAGTACCAGCCGTTGGTGTCGTACAGGTTGCCGACCACGGCGTACGGGTAGTTCGGCGCGGTGTAGGTGCCATTCACGCAGTTAGCGAGATCCTTGAAGCTGCGATTCGGTGACCAGGAGATGGCGTCGGTCAGGTTGGATTCATCGAAGGCGAAGCTGGCGCCCTGCCAGTAAGCGGGAACGATGTTCCATTGGCCGCCTACGCGACTGAGCCTTCCGGCCGCGGCCGGCATCATCATGGCCAGGGCGTCGCCGGGCGATGTCGAAGTGTCGTAATGAATGTGCTGCTGGTAGCGTGATTCGTTGCCCTGCGAGGTCATCACCAGTTCATCGCAGACGTTGGCCGCCGCGATCAACTGTGCTTGGTTGACGGTGTTGTCGCCCAGGCCGAAGACTGGATCGGCGATCACGTCGGCAACCTGGAGAGCCCAGTTGGTGGAAAATCCATAGGTCGATGTGCGCGGATCCCAGATCGTGTTCTTCCCGTTCACGGTGACGCGGATCTCCGGCTCGCCAGGGAACTGGGTCGTGTCGTATCCGATGTTCAGATAGATGTAGGCAACGCCGCCGCCGCGTGCTGTCGTGGGCCACTGGCTGTCGTTGGCAGTGAGTGATGCCATGTAATCGCCAGCGGGCTGATCCCCGAAGCGCACCTCACAGAATGCCTTGTTGGCAAAGTTGTAGTGAGCGCCGCCTGGGCCGATGCTGTAGCCGAGGCCGTAACCAGAAATGGCTGGGTCCTGCTGATCGGCTGCCGCCGAACCGCCGAAGGTGTACGCGCCTTGCACATCCGCGTGCGGCGTCGAGGTGTAGCCGCTGCCGCCGTGGGTCACGGTGACAGTCCATGCGCCGACGACAAAGTCTGTGCCGTAGCCGCCGGGCCCCGCGTTCGTGGCCCAGGCCTCGGCACCGGATCCGCCGCCTCCGGAGATGAACACGCGGAACCGCGTTGGCTTGATGTTCGAAAAGCCGCTTCCACCTGTGGCAGCGATGCCGGTGATGATTCCGCCCGCGACAGTCACTACGGTCGTTGGCGGGGTAGACACATGGCCGCAACCGATGTTCGCGGCGTTGCCATTCTGCGACCAGTACATTTGACGGCCGTCGAGGTAGAGATTGATGTACGCGTCGATCGTGTGAGTGGCAATGGGGATCACGTAGTTCATGACGTAGTTGCCGCCCGAACCACCTGCTCCGGTCGTCGACTTGTAGACGATGGTTCCGCCGACACGCTGCTGCCCATAGATGAGCTGGCGCAGTCCGGCCGCGGCCCGGGTCGAAATGTTCATGCCCCGATTTGAAGTGAGAGCGTCGGCGATGGCCGCGCCCTCCATACTGACGCCGCCGGCGACCATAGCCGTCAGTGTCGCCATGAGCCACGGGGCAAACACCACGCTGCCGGGGACGAGAAACCAGATCGCTGCCGCGCCGGCTAGAAGTGCAGCCCCGTCGATAGCTTTACTCATACCCGCCACGCTCTCTTGATCTTCATGATGTCCATCCGCTTGAGCCCCGCTTCACCCGCTGCGGCGATGTGTTTGCCGCTCAGGTGCACAATGCCGGCGATGACGCGGCCGGCGTCTTCGAGGACAACCAGGTCGCCGCGCTGGGCCATGAGGGGATGAGTCAGCTCGGCCAGGCCGTGCTTTGCAGCACAGTAGGCAGCGGCATCTTCTACGGTCCCATTCTTGACGCCCGTGACTTTCTCGATGGCTGCCTTCGCTCCGGCTTCATCCGAATAGAGGCCGCGGAAGTCAGCAGCAATATCGACGCCGGTCATTTCGAGGATGGCGTCCGCAGCCATCAGGGCGCAGTCGTGCGAACCCCAGGCGAATTTGGTGGGAGTGCAATCGACGATGAACTGATGCAGCTCTCTGGTCGCCCAGTGAGGCGTGCGAGTAAGTGACATGGAATTGCTCCTGAGTTATGCGACCCAGATCAGGGCCTGGTCGTTAAGGCCCTCAACGCTCTGAAAGAAGGTGTCGCCGGGGAAGTAGAGTTGCTGATCGGCATTCGTGTAGCGGCGCATGTTGGCGCGGGACAGGTTCGATAACTTGTTCTCCAGGGCAAGGGCGATGGTCATGGCCTGCGTGCCCATCTGGATCGTCGGCTTGTCCACCGTGCCGACAAAGAGCGGATACGGCGTGCCGAAGATGCTGCCGTTCGAATCAAGCAGCGCGAAGAAGATCGTCGCCGGCGCACCCAACTGGATGTCGTCCAGGCACTCGGCCAGGAGCGCGGGATCGATGGCGGAGAGCGAGACTGAGGATCCGTACGCCTGGACATCGGTTCCCTCGACAACCGCGGCCAGCTTGCCGAAGTCGCCCACGCCCTTGTAGGTGTTGCCCGCGTAGACGAGATCGCAGGCGCCGGTCCACACGTATTTGGTTTCGGTATGAAATGTGAGGATCGCCATGAAGCATGGCCGGATGTAGCTCGAGGTCAGCGGCGCGATCATTGGTGTGGAAAGGTCTCTGGGCATAATTACCTCGCCTCGACTGCGGTAAAGCTCACTTGAGTTAGCCGGGAGACATCGTTGTGCCAGCTACGCGAGTTGTCTTTGAGCCTGAAGAGTCCGACCGTGTTGACCAGGTTGATGGCTGTGTTGTTCGGTGGCGACTCGCGAAGGGAAGGCCAGAGGGCGATTGTTGCGTTGCCGCTGGCGTCGGAGTTCACGTCCTCGCAGGCAACATGAAGCCGGTAACCGATCTGCAGGTAGTCGCCGGAGAGAAGCTGGCCGAACACATTTGGAGTCCAGCCGCCGGTGAAGAGGGAAGTGGCCGATGCCAGGTTGTTCACACCGGATGTGGCGCAGACAGGAACGCCATCTGCGGCCCCTAGCGGCGTAGCACAGTAGGGATCGCCGATCTGAAACACGTTGCTGATGCCGCGAAGCTCGGCCATGAACCCGCGCCAGGGAGAAGCGACCCAGCGATTCATCTTTGGCAATGTAAAGCTCAGTGACCACGCGTCCGCACCGGGCCACGCTTGCGTCTGGTTCTGCCCAGGCACGAACGGCGACCCGACGTTTGCCACTGCATCCTCCATTGTGACCGACAGTTCTTTGAGCCCGGGGTAGGCCGGGATTGTCACAAGCGTGAAGGTACTGCCGCTTGGGAGCGTGATGGTTGAAGACATAGGAACTCCGTTGTCGTGCGTGGTCACTCAAGTTATGCAGCGAGTTATGAACGGCGGGAAGGGGGCAGCCGGCTCGACCTGTCCTTTGCTGCAGCATTGGTTGCCGCCACAATGTGCGGGGCGGCGGCCATGATGGCTCTCTGCGCAGCCTGGTAGGTTGCGGCCGGGTCGTTGGCGCCGCGGGCGTCGATGTTCCATGCGTGGTTGGTGACACCGCCGCCGCTGCCACCGGAAAGCATCGCCGAAGTGTCGCGAGCATTGTTGATCTTCGAAGTGGATCCGACTTGCAGCAGCTCGGGGCCCCGTTCGCCGGTCATGTAAAAATCGCCGGGGCTCAGAAGACCGCCACCAGCCTTGGGGATGAGCATGGAGGCTAGACCGCTCCAGAAGCCGCCGCTGCTGGCGGCAGAACTGGCAGTGGATACGGCCGTCGATACGGCGGTGCCGGCACTCTTCAGGACCCCCGCCATACGAACCCACATTGGGTTTGCTTCCGACGTGCCGATCTTGTCCAGTTTGAACCCCTTCATGAGTGAGCCTTCGGCGTCCTGCAATCCGGTTTTTGCCACACCGGTGAATATCTGCTTGCCGGCGGCTTCGAACGGATGCTCGCCGGCCTGCGGCTTGGTGGTCAGGATGTGGATGATCGCGTTGTTTACATCGCCTAGCGCGCCGGTGACGGTCTGCCGGAACTGTTCTCCCCAGTTCTCGCTGGCCGCGATTATGTCGCTGAAGGTTTTGTCCACCTGGCCGGTGAAGCTGGTGCTGAATGCTTGCGCACTGTCGGTCACCTGCTGAGTCTGGAACTTATAAGTCACCTGACTTATCTGGTTGCCAACGGCCATCATCTGAGCCTGACGTTCATCGGTAGGAGTTTCCTTCTTGAGCTTGTCGAGCTGCTCGTTCAGCGGCTTCAATTCAGCGGCGTAGAGCTTCGCGTGGAGCGCGGCTTCAGCTAGAGCCGCCGCGTGCGGGGTCAGAGCCCCCGTGGATTCCAGCGCCTTCAGCTTGACCTGGTCGAGTTCGCCGCCGAACTTCGCGTAGGCTTCGTAACCTTTGGCCAGTTCCGCCGCGATCTTGTCTCCGCCCTCATGTGGATCCATGTTGATGGATTCCATTATCCCGTCAGGGACGTTCTTGATGGTCGCAGACTTCCGGATTTCCGCGAACTGCTTGGAGCGGGCTTCGTACCCCGCGTAGAGTATGTCCTGAATGGAGCTGTATTCCGATGAGCCCCGGCCGAACGCGGAAACCCTGCTCGCCCAGAACTGGATCTCATCTTCAACAGACATTCCCCACAGGGCCTTGGTCTTTTTGAAGAGTTCCTCCATGGCCTTATAGGACTCAGCGGCTGCGGTGTCGGCCTGGGTGAGCTTGGTGTTCTTACCCTGCAGCACGGCATGCTGCTGAGTCGCTTTGATGAGAGTCACCTCATCACGGCTCGACGACTGCATATCCTTAACATTTTCAAGTTCTGGAGCGAAGCTGAGCGCCGACATCTCGACAGGAATCCTGTGTGTCTGCCCCTGAGCGTCCAGATACGAGGGCTTGCGGCCCTGCATGGCTTCCAGTTCGTTACGGCGGGTAGTCAGGGAGCCGCTGAAGCTGTTTGCCTCAGCCAGGCGCGCCTCCGGCGTGTCGGCGTCCCGCATGTGGATGCGGTGCTGCTCCTCCATCGTCTGCTCGTACCCGTTGCGGGACTTCTGCCCAAACAGGGAGCCGAGCAGCCCGACATCCGTCTTCTGGAGAGCGTCCTCAATCAGCTTGATGTCGTCGCCGAGTTGCTTCTGCAGATCCTCGGCGGCCTTCTTGGCTTCAAGGATGGCGATCAGTGGACCGTTCCTCTGCGGCTTGTGTTCCAGCTTGGCGTTCGTGTCCTCCAGCTTCGCGTTGGCCAGCTCCAGTTCGGTGTTCGTTCTCGCCATCGAACCGTGAATCGAACCCCATGCCTCTTCGTGCTTCTTGGCCGCCTCCTCCGACTTGCGAGCGAACTCAACGATCTTCTCGCCGACTTCGTAGACAGTCTTGATCAGGGCGAACACAACGACTGCATCGAAGGCCAGGTTCATGGCTGTGGTAATTCCCGGCAGCTTGCTGATGATTCCCTGAAGACCGCGTGGAATGCCTAGCCCCAGTTCTTCGGAAAGCAGGCGAACAGACTCGCGGCTCCTGTCCATCTGCTCGCGCATATCCGCGGCCATCTTCTTCGTCAGTCCCTGGGCTTCCCCAATGGCTGCTTTGAAGTTGGCGATCTGGAGCTCGAGCGAGACGTATGCTGCTGCTACTTTGCGTGAGGCCATGAGTGTTTACTCCAATGGAAAGGGCGACCTGATGGCCGCCCTGTGGTGCACGGGGAAGGTGAGGCTTAGTTGCCGCCGCAGCCTGAGTACACCAGCTCATACGCGGTGCTCGCGGCGGGCGCAGTGCCCACGTTAAACACGATGGTCGTCGTGGTATAAGTCAAACGCACCGGGAGGGCCGCGTATGGACTAGCAACCGCATACACATTGCCGTGACAGTTGGGCTGGTTCGAGCGAGTAATGCCAGTTGTAACCGTGAGCAGCGCGCCTGTCGTTGTGGATGTTCCGACCGCGAAGCTAACGGTGCCGCTCACACTGTCACAAAGGTGAGAGGTTGCGCATGTGGGTGTTCCGGGAGAGGTTCCCGCCGCCGCTTGCGCTGCAAAGGTTGCTGTACCCATTCCCGCGTATGCAGCAGCGTGCACTTTTGCAGTTGGAGTAGCCGAACCAAAGTAAGCATCTGTGGTGCTGGAGTTGCCAAACACTTCGGTGTTGCTCCCTGCTCCTGTAACAGCATATCCGTAAACGCCCTCGTTCGTGTCTCCGCTGGCATTGGGCATCGTGGAGGTGCCCACATAGGTGCTTGAAGCTGAGGTTACATTTAGAGTCGAGCCGCCACTTTGGAAGCGCCCCGCATTATAGCCAAAACAAACGTTGCTGCCTCCGGTGGTTATGTTGTAGCAGGCACCATGTCCAGCCCCGGTATTGAAGGTGCCAGAGGTCAAAGAGCCAAAAGCAAAGTCGCCAAACCCATTGCTGTCTGTTCCAGTCGAGGCGGAGGGAATACCGTTGTTTCCGATGGTGAAGACAGCCGCTGAGGAGTAATATGCCATCGACACGTTATTAACGGTTGGGGCTGTTACGTTGCCAGTAAAGGTTGGCGATGCAATAGGTGCGAGACTCGACCCGCAACCGTGAGTGCCAGAGGTGTAAGTTAGGTACCCGGCACCATTGCACGTCGT
>Ga0182030_10017828_pt1 | contig 13668 bp, 13 predicted proteins | sample 812S3MmetaG_FD_121299 | JGI IMG/M metagenome (GOLD analysis project Ga0182030, IMG submission 121299) | Permafrost microbial communities from Stordalen Mire, Sweden - 812S3M metaG (Illumina Assembly) | ecosystem: Environmental > Terrestrial > Soil > Wetlands > Permafrost | place: Sweden... | reverse complement strand
CGAAGCGTCCACCGCCAAGCAAATCGACGCGCAAGGCTTGGCGATCCAAACAGCGTTTAAATCGCTCGACGATAAAATCGGCGACATGAAGGATCGGCTGACCCGCATCGAAGGCGTGAGCCTTGGCTCGTCGGATGCACACGCCGCGCAAGCGACCACTACCACAAGCCTGATCGGTATTATCGGCCTCGTGGTCGGCGCGCTGATCGGCGTCGCCGGCATCATAATCGCAATCTCCCATCCGCAAAGCTTGGTAGGCGAACATAAGATTCCGGTTAGTTACGAAGGCAAGGCGAGCCGAGAGCCTCCCCTAAAACTTCAAAGGGTCCGCGAAATCTATTTCCGATTTGCAGGCTGGCAGAGAGACGCGACCACGCAGGTCGGCGGTCCGACGCGCTGCGGAAATTGTATCTGGGTGAATGGTGAATATCTCGAACGCGAAGGGCGGGAGAGGTTCCGTCAATTCCTGTGACGGGACCGGGCCGCAAGCGAAAGGCGATTCGAAACCTCCTCGTCGGGAGGTGCGGGAGGCGCCGAAATTCCCCTTTTAGTTACGGACGGTTCCCTATCGCCCGCACCAAGCCATAAAACATTGATTTAATAGATATTATTATAGATCCTCCCGGCCCACCACGGCGATTTTATGTTAGTGATATTGCAGCCGGGTCTGCCGCTTCCGCTATCTCGATGGGAGGAAGCCTGATGGCCGAAATTCCACCAAACGAATATAAATCCGGCGCGCCTGAATTCTCGAACTGGAGCATCGAATGCGTTGGACTCTTTTTGCGACATTCGCGTTTCTCAACCTTGCGGCGGGCGCGCTTGCGTTGGATCGAGGCGCGCCGGCGCCCAACCCACAGCAGGAGACGCTCGGCGCGCAGCTACGTCGGCTCGCCACGGCGGCAAAGGGCAACAATCCGATTGAATCGCCGCCCCTCCAAGGCGCGCAGCCCTGGATCGCGCTGACTGGCGCATATCCGGGGGACAACGCGACCGTTGCGCAAGGGGCGCTCTATTCAAATCGAGGCCATGCCTATTACGCCGCGGTTGGCGGCGTGACCGGAGTCAACACCCCTCCGACCGGGACCGCGCGCAATGTGCAATATTCCGATGGCTCCGTTGTCTGGCTCTATTACGGATTTCAGGTCGGCGATGTCATCTCCAATGGCGGGAATGCCTATGAGGTCGCGACAGCCGGCCTCCCGGCGACATCTGGAGACGGGCCGACCGGCAGTTCATCATCCATCACGGATGGCGCGATCATCTGGAAATATATCGGGCCACAGACAGCTCCTGTCTTTACCCAATCGCCTACGCATAATTCATCCCTGACCAACATCTATTTCGCGACGCAGGGCGGCGGCCCCTATGCGCTGATTTCAGACAACACCGGGGTCATCAGATTTGAAGGAGGCTGGCCCTTTGTAAATGGCGCCGCTGTTGGCGTCACAGTAGGCGGTCCAAACTTGGACCCACTAACCGCCAACTGTGGCATTTTGATCTTTGGCGGCCTCGACGTAGCATGTAACTACCAATCCTACGCATTTGTAGCAGAGGCGGCGATTGTTGAAGTCGAAATGCTTGGCCAAACGCCTTTTAATGTCATTGTCGACGGGCGATACATTTCATCGAATGTTATCGAGTGCGGCTACATCGGCGGGTTTCAGGCGTGCGAGCTGGATTTTACAAAAGTAGGAGGGCGTAAACCTAGGAGGATTACAATCGAGGCGACAAGCAATGCGGCGATCAGGCAAATCGCGGTCGGTCCATCAGATACGATCGTCTACCCGCGGATAAGGGATAATTTCGGAGTTGCGATTGTTGGCACGAGCCTGTCTACGGCGACAAGCGCAAGCGATGCGTCGCATGGATGGAGCAACGTCTTTCGCTATCTTGTCGGCTTCCCTGATCATGCGTCTTTCGCGGTCGGCGGGACCGGTCTGATCAATCCGGGGGCGTCGACCAATTATATTTCGCACATACCCGGCGATCTGACCAGATATGCGGCCTTCCGCGGCGCGCCGAAGGTGATCCTGATCGAGGCTCCGATCAACGATGCGCTGGTCGGCGCAAGCGGAATAACTTATGAGTCAAGCACTGGCGTCGTCTCGCTCAGAACCGCCTACCCACATAATATACTTGTGGGGGATTCAGTCGCTCTCTCGCGAGTCGCCGGCGTCCCAGGCCTGAACGCCGCATGGCCCGCAGCCGCCGGGACGAGCGGCTCTACTCTTAATCTCCAGGCGATTGCGGGACTGCCGGGGACCGCCGGCGGAAAGCCGGCCGAGTTTTCCGCCGCCGCTCTCACGCGCGCCACGCTGACGCTCTTGCAAAATTTGCGGGGCTCCTTTCCAAACGCTCTGATCGTCGGCGTCGGATCGACCTATGGTTCGAACAACGCCATAGCGGGGACCGCGAATCCAATAATTCGCGCTGCTGAAACGGCTTTCGCCGCGGGATTCGCGGCTCAACAGGCGAGCGGAGACAAGCTGCTTGGGTTCATCGCGAACAACACGCGCCCATCACCCCCCGGCCCGATCATTTCAGGAGCCGGAAAACAGAACAATACGGCAGGACCGTGCTCGGCAGCGAATGGGACCGGCAGCAGGGCAGGGAACGCGTTCTTAGACGTCTCGTCCGATGGCACCCATAACAGCGATTGTGGTTATTTGGATTGGGCGAAAGCTATCGTTCCGCAGTGGTGGAGCATCATCAAGGCGTTGCCGTGAGTCCCGTTTACGGAGGCGTTGTCCGAGGCTGAAATCTAATCGTCTGGATCGGGCTCAATCAGCCCCTTCGCCGCGATCTGGCCGGGCGTGCTCAAGCCGATATGCCCCATGCGCGCGCGTTCCGCGACGAGGCCTTGCACGAGAATATGGTTGTGAACGGCGCGCATCTCGTCGCGCGTCAGGCCGAGCTCAGTCTCGATCTTCGCCGCCGGGACCGAATAATCCGGCGGCGCGCCGGTCTTATAGAGATATTGCAGCAGCTCCGCCCTCAGCGTTTCGAGCCGTTCGGGAGGGAGCTGCGGGATTGCCGATGCCGCTACTTTGCCTTCCGTCGCCATGGTCGGTTCTCCTCGTCGCCGCGCGCGAGGGCCGCGGAGGGGAAACCTTCGCCGCGCCATTGATCCTTTTTGTCGGACGCGCTGAAGCCTAGCGTAAGCAGATTTTGGACCACAGGCGTCGACGAAGCGCCGCGGCTCTTTCGGCCTATGCCGAACCGCGGCTCATCCGGGCGCAGCCGGAAACGCGCGCGCTCACGAGCTCATCGAAGAACCGCGAAAGCGCCGCGTCATGAAGGCGAAGCTCACTCGCCCGGCGCTTTTGCGTCGATCGCCAGGGCGTGCACGCCGGCATTGAGCTCTTGCTGCAGGAGCGTATTGATCGTGCGGTGGCGATCGACCCGGCTCTTGCCCTTAAAGGCTTCGGACACCACTTTCACCTGAAAATGGGTTCCGCCTGACCCGCTCGCCGTGCCCGGGCGCATTACGGCGTGGGCATGGCCCGCGTGCTTATGCGATTCATCGATGACTTCGATCGAGACGGGGGCCAGGGCGGCCTCCAATTTGGCCTTGATCTGATCGCCGACCGCAGCGTCGCTTTGCTCGCTCATATAAATCTCCTCGGCAGGGCTTTCGAATTCCGACCCAGATGGGCCGAATTCAGACATTCTGCAAGACATGACATCGTAAGGTTCGGTCGCTCGGCTCCGGATCCGCCGGCCGCTCAAGGCGAACCATATCGGCTGAATTTAACGGAGGGTCTCCTGGAAATATTTTTTTACTGCCTGGACGCGCTTGCGGCTGCCGCAAAGAAATTCATAATGTCGCGGCCATGAATTTGAACTCCCGCATCTTCGACCGCATCCGGGTCAAGCCCGAACAGAAGCAAGCTCCGCGCCCAGATCAAGCGCGATGCGAACACCCGGGCTGCAGAGAGCCGGGCGAATTCCGCGCGCCCATGGGCCGTTTGCGGGAGGGACAATATTTTTGCTTTTGCCTGGACCATGTCCGTGAATACAATGCATCTTATAATTATTTCAATGGGATGAGCGCTGACGACGTAGCCCTTTATCAGCGCGACGCCGTGGTTGGGCATCGGCCTACCTGGTCGATGGGCGTCAAGCGCGGCGGCAAGAATTTTCGCGAGGAGGGCGACGATCCGTCGCACCCGGGCGACACGCTCGGAATGGTTCATGCGAAAACCCGGCGCTATTCTTGCGTAGAGCCGACAAAACCGCGCTATGGATTGGCCGCCCTGAAGGCCCTGGACCAATTGGGGCTCGACGACACTGCGGATGCGGTCGCGATCAAGGCCCGCTACAAGGACTTGGTGAAGCGCCTCCATCCGGACGCCAATAGCGGCGACCGGTCCAATGAGGATAGGCTGCGCGAGATCATCCGCGCCTATAACTACCTTAAATCGGTAAAGCCCGCCTGAGGCTCGCCGCCGACCTGAACTGTGGTCCGCTGACGACCACTCGAACCGAGCCGACGGGCGCGGAGGATGAATGCAAAGCGTTGTGATCGACGAAAGCGCCGCCAAAGGCGGCCTGCCAGACATGAAGATTTCGGTTCGCCAGGTCTTCGCCATCGACACGGACATGGAGGCGCCCGCCTATTCCTACGCCGATCCGCATGTGCCAGACCTCGATCCGGATTATCTCTTCGATCGGGACACCACGCTCGCCATTCTGGCCGGCTTCTCCAAAAATCGCCGGGTCATGGTCACGGGCTATCACGGCACCGGCAAGTCGACCCATATCGAGCAGGTCGCGGCGCGCTTGAATTGGCCCTGCGTGCGCATCAACCTCGACAGCCATGTCTCGCGGGTCGATCTCGTCGGCAAGGATGCGATTGTCCTCAAGGACGGCAAGCAGGTGACGGAGTTCCGCGACGGCATTCTGCCCTGGGCGCTGCAAAACAATATCGCGCTTTGTTTCGACGAATATGACGCCGGCCGCCCCGACGTGATGTTCGTGATCCAGCGCGTCCTCGAAGTGTCAGGCCGCCTCACGCTGCTCGACCAGAGCAGGGTGATCCGGCCGCACCCCGCGTTCCGCCTGTTTTCGACGACGAATACGATTGGCCTCGGCGACACCTCGGGGCTTTACCATGGGACCCAGCAGATCAATCAGGGTCAGATGGACCGCTGGTCGATCGTCGCCACTCTGAACTACCTGCCGCACGACAAGGAAGTCGAGATTGTGCTGGCCAAGGTGAAGCGGTTTCAGGAGAGCAAGGAGGGCCGCGACACCATCAACAAAATGGTCCGCGTCGCCGATCTCACCCGCAACGCTTTCATCGCCGGCGATCTTTCGACCGTCATGAGTCCGCGCACGGTCATCACCTGGGCTGAGAACGCGGAAATCTTCGGCGACGTCGGCTTCGCCTTTCGTCTGACCTTCCTCAACAAATGCGACGAGCTGGAGCGGACCCTGGTCGCCGAATTCTACCAGCGTTGTTTCGGTAAGGAGCTGCCGGAGAGCGCGGTCAATGTCGTGATGAGCTAAGCATGATCGCGAAAACTTGCGCGGTTTTCGGATAAGCTCATGCGTTAAAGCAAAAAGATACAGGCCATGATCGGCTCAAGTTCAAGCAATCATGCTCTAAAATTGCGATCGGAGCCGCCTTGACGAGCTCAAATCAAAAGCCGCCGTCCAAATCCGAAGCGCCGCAGGAGCCGTTCAAGCGGGCAGTGGCTGGATGTATGCGCGCGCTGTCGCGCATGCCGCAGCTCGAAGTTTCCTACGCCTCTGAGCGGCCGAGCCTGATCCAGACGGGCGCTGCCGCCAAGGCGCGGCTGCCGGAGCCCGCGCGCAAGCTCGACCAGCGCGAAGCCGCGATCTTGCGCGGCCACGCGGACTCCATGGCGCTGCGCCTGACCTGCCACAACACCGATGTCCACCGCCGTCTCATGCCGCAGGCGCCCGCGGCGCGCGCCGTCTTCGACGCTGTCGAACAGGCGCGCGTCGAGGCCATTGGCTCACGCCGGATGCAAGGCGTCGCCGCCAATCTCGACGCTATGCTCGATGATCGCTTTCAGCGCGCCCGCTACGCCGACATAGCGGTACGCGCCGACGCGCCGCTCGAAGACGCTCTCGCGATGATCGTGCGCGAGCGCTTGACCGGGCTGAAGCCGCCCAGGAACGCGCAAAGGATCGTCGATCTCTGGCGTCCTTGGATCGAGGAGCGGGCAGGGGCCGATCTCGACAAGCTCGGAGCGACGATCGAGGATCAGCGCGGCTTCGCCTTGTCTGTGCACAGGCTCTTGACCGCGCTCGAGATGATCGACGAGGGAAGCCTCGAAAGCGCCCCTCAGGAGGAAGAGAGCAGCACGGACGAGCCCGATGAGGGCGACGCAGGACAAGCCGAGGATGGCGCCGAGGAGCAAGCCGGCGACGCGCGGCAGATGGAGAAATCCGACGCGTCCATGGAGGCGATGGAAGAGAGCGAGATGGACGCGGACGACGCGCCCACCGGCGAGTTCGAGGACGAGGCGGAATTCTCCGATTCCGAACAGGCCGGCGATCCCCGCCGTCCGCCCTCCGCCGGGCGGCCGGAGCAGCGCGGCCCCGACTACAAGGCCTTCACCAAAAAATATGATGAGATCGTCGCCGCGGAAGACCTTTGCGATTCGGAGGAACTTGAACGGCTTCGCTCCTATCTCGACAAGCAATTGCACAATCTTTCGTCGATCGTGGCGCGGCTCGCCAATCGTCTGCAGCGCCGCCTGATGGCGCAACAGAGCCGGTCCTGGGAGTTCGATCTCGAGGAAGGGATGCTCGATCCTTCGCGTCTGCCGCGCATCATCATCGATCCGCAACAGCCTCTTTCGTTCAAGCGCGAGAAGGATACGGATTTCCGCGATACGGTCGTAACCTTGCTCATTGATAATTCCGGTTCGATGCGCGGCCGTCCGATCACGGTCGCCGCGACCTGCGCCGATATTCTTGCCCGCACCCTTGAGCGCTGCGGCGTGAAGGTGGAGATCCTGGGCTTCACCACCCGCGCGTGGAAAGGCGGCCAATCGCGCGAGGCTTGGCTGCAGGCGAACAAGCCGCCGTCGCCCGGCCGTCTCAACGATCTGCGCCACATCATTTATAAATCGGCGGATGCGCCCTGGCGTCGTGCGAGAAAACATCTCGGGCTGATGATGCGCGAAGGTCTGCTCAAGGAAAACATCGACGGCGAAGCGCTCGAATGGGCGCATAGGCGCCTGCTTGCCCGGCCTGAACAGCGCCGCATCCTGATGATGATCTCGGACGGCGCGCCGGTCGATGACTCGACGCTTTCGGTCAATCCGGGCAATTATCTCGAAAAGCACTTGCGCTTCATGATCGAGGAAATCGAGATGCGCTCGCCGGTTGAGCTCATCGCGATCGGGATCGGCCATGACGTAACGCGCTATTATCGCCGCGCGGTGACAATCGTCGACGCCGAGGAGCTTGGCGGCGCCATGACCGAAAAACTCGCCGAATTGTTCAGCGAAACGTCAGAGCCAAAGCGGCTCGCGCCGGTCCCGCGAGCCGCCGGTTCCCCGTCGAGCGGCGGCGCTTCGGGGCGAAGACTTCTTCACTGATTGTTCTCGATTATCTTCAGGCGTCGCCTTTGCCGTCACGCCGGCAATTCTGTGTCAATATTGATGGAGGGAACGGATGCTCTTGTGTCCGAGCCGATGAGACTTGCCTCTTACCAGTTTCGAACAGGCCAATTCCACGATCGGGAACGTTTTGACGTGCGAACGGTTACGAATTGGTCGGCGAGAACTACGCGACAATAGTGATTGGCGCTTTTGCGTAATGAGGCATGAGGGAGGATGGCATGGGTCTTTTGGATGGATTTTTGGGCGGCGCAGTCGGCGCCGCCTTGGTGACGGCCGCAAATGATCTGATCGAGAAAAATGGCGGAATCGCCGGGCTTGCGCAAAAATTCCAGCAACAGGGTCTCGCCCCGATCATTCAATCCTGGATTTCGACCGGCGAGAACCAGCCGATCACGCCGAGCAGGCGCAGCACGCGGTCGGCTCCGATTTGATCGCTGAGCTGGCGGCGAAGATGGTGATAACTTCCCGAAGAGCTTTCGAAAAAATTGGCGGAATTGCTTCCCACCTCCATCGATAAGCTGACCCCAGCGGAAAATTGCCTTTATAGGCTCTTTGCCGCGGCCTATGCGATTGAGTTCGCGCCTACGAAGCGGCTAGCAACTCGCTCTTGCCGGATCGCCTGATTGTGTCTCGACCAATTGGCCGAAACGTAGGGATCCGGCGAGGCGGTTCATCGTCCTCATTCTATTCCAAATAGCCATATTTGGAATAGTATTTCCGGTGATAATGGTTGCCGTGATAGCGCTCGTAGCGGTTCTGCGTGGACGTATCCACTTTATTCAGAACGACGCCGAGCAGCCGATCGTAAATAGGCTGCGCTTCGGACAGACCCCGCTCAACGACGTCGATCTTCGTCTGGCCCCATTCGATGACATAGACATAGGTGTCAATGATATGCCCTGTCGCGCGAACGTCCACAATTGGAGCGACGGGCGAAAGATCGACGATAATATAATCATATGCCGCTCGTAACGTATCGATGACGTGCTTCATCGCCGCCGAAGCAAGAATTTCATTCGTGTGAGGTAGTTTCGACGTCGCGCCGGCGGCCAGGAAATGCAATCTGCTCGCAGGGAGCGTCGTGACGGCTGCGTTAAGCGGTATATTCCCGATCACCACGTCGATCATGCCGGGCGCATCGGGAGCGAGCCAGGTCGACAGCGATGGGCTGCGCAGATCGGCGTCCACCAGGATCACATTGCCCCCGGCGTCAGCGATGAGGTGAGCGAGATTGGCTGCGATCGTGGATTTGCCTTCGTTCGGCAATGTGGACGTCAGCCCGATGACCTTATGGGATTTCAAAACGCCGCTGAGGTCGGCCGCGATCTTCACCGATCTGATCGCTTCCGCATAACGGGAAAACGGGGCGTCGACGACATAGTGAAGGAAGTTGCGGCTTCCGGCGGGCTTCTGCTCCAGGATAGCGGCGTCGCTTTGCCCGCCTTTTTTATAGAGCCGCTCAGACCCCCCCTTCACCGACCGCATTGCGTCAGCATAACGAGACAAAGGCGCATCGACGACCTGACGAAGCAAATCTTGGCCGCCAGCCAATGTTCGCTCGGTGAACGAGCCGTCGCTCTCTCCGCTCTTCCTCTCGCCTTGCGGCGAGGGGAGCTTCAGAGCGGGCACCATGGCCAGACAGTTGACATGAAGAATATCTTCGACTTGGTCGGTCGTGCGCAAGACGCCGTCCGACGCCTCACGCAAATAGGCGAAGCCGAAGCTCAATAGTCCTCCTCCGGCGAGCGCCACCAACAGAGTGAGCATGCCTTTCGGCGAACTCTTTCTCAGCGGGCGGGTCGCTGGGCTGATCAGCCGCGTTTCGCTGATAGGGACTGCTTCTTGTTGTTGCACGGCCTCCATATAACGCTGGAGAAAATTGTCATAGAGGGTGCGGGCCGTGTCGGCGCTGCTCTTGAGCTCCCGCAACTGAACCTGGGCGATGCCGGAGTTCTGCGACTCCATCACGACATTGGCCAGACTATTCCTGAGGCTGTTTTCCCGGGTTAGAGCGATCTGATAATCGCTGTCATAGGTCCCGGCGATCTTGCGCATTTCATCTTCGATGCTGCGCCTGATCTCTTGCATTTGCGTGCGCAGATTGATCACCGCAAGATGACTTGCTCCATATTTCTGCGCGAAAATGGATTCGCGTTGCGAGTCCTCCAGATATTGCTGGCGCAACTTGGTTATGACTTCACTGTGCAAAGCGTCCGCGACCGATGCATCCGGCACGTCCTGCTTCATGACCGCCTGTATCCGATCGACGCGCGCCTTGGCCTCCGCGGTCGCCGCGCTGGCGAGTATGAGCTGGCTGTTGACTTCCGTGAGCTGCTGCTCGTTCATGAGCTTGCCGCCGGTGCCGCCCGTGTCGACGATATTGTTCTTTTCTTTGAAATCGACGACCGCCCGTTCCGCCGCGGTTGCCTGGGTCCGCAATTCCTTGATGCGCTCCAGCAGCCAAACGCCGGCGCGATGGGCCGCCTGATATTTGGCGTCCAATTGGTCTTCGATATAGGATTCGACGAGGGTATTGACGATTCGCGCCGCCTTTTCCGGATCAAGCGACGTAAACCCGACGTCGATCACATAGGTCAAACCCTGGCGGGCGACCGTGCGCGCGCCATCGAATTGCTGCAGCGCCGTCTGTTCGAGTTCGAATTGCGAAGGCGGGCCGCTGTCGCCGCGGCCAAGGAGTTTTGGCAGAAAACCGAAAATGGAGCTGAGCAGGCCGGTGCTTGGTTCTCCGACGAATTCCGGATCCTCGGTCAGGTGAAGCTTTCTGATCACCGCCAAGCTTATGTTATCGGACTTCAGCACTTCCACTTGGGTTTGCACGGTCGAAGCGTCGATTTGAATGTCGCCTAGGACCGATTGCTTTTCGAGCAGCTGAAGTTTGCGGGTATCGATGACCATTGTTCCCGTCGCCGTATATCGCGGCGGGGTGTTGAAGAGATAAAGAGCGGCGAGGGCCACGCTGCAAAGCATGACCACGATGACAATGGGCAATTGCCGGCGAAGAATTCTGACAGCGCCGTTGAGGGCGTCAATGAGCGACGAGCCTGCCTTGTCCGAATCCCGGCCCGAGAGCGGCGGTCGCTTGTTGATCTGCAGCATCTTTGTCAACTCACTGTCGTGTAACGGAAATTCTCAATCCAAATACCATGTTTGCGCTTTTGGCGGCAACCGCCACCAGGTGGCGCGCCCAAAGCCGTGGCGCCCCAGTCTCTTGATCCGACGTCTCGCTGCCGCAAAGCCGAAACTCTAGTAAATGGCGTCTACAAAATCGGCCGCCGCGTCTCGGGCCGCGGTCTCGATCAATTCCACATGCAACAAAGCGTACATAGCAGAGAGCCTCTGAAATGGGCGGCAGCGCAGCTTTTGCAAGCCATTCCGATAGGCTTAAGCAAAGGCGTTTGAAATTGCCTTTGTTCATCGTTGCACAAAGCATGACAAACGTTAAATCAGCATTTCCTCTCTTGATCGTCGAAATATTGCCGAACTCCTACGCATAATAGCATATCACGAAAATTATTGTACTTAATAATGACACATCATTGGCGCATTCCACGAAATAAACATGAAAAATCAGCGCCAATACCTAAATGTTTCATAAAAAGCGTTAATCTTTAATCCCGTCGATAAGGCAGAATTTTGTTCCTGCGCGCCGATAGAGTCAGACTGAAAGCCTCTCCATTGCCGAAAGCGCGTCGATCGATGCGCGCTCCAATTTACGGAGCATTCCTGATGACCGTCAGGGCTAACGAGGCTTTATTTCGGCCATATCATTGAGTGCGCCGACGCGGTGTATGAAGCAAGGCGCCAACGCCTTGCAATAGTCCGCTCATAATCGATGGTTCGCGATCTCTCCGCCCGCTACTCAACGTCGAGACGCCTCGAATGAGGGGTACGGCGCCCATTGGCGAACCGTGAGGAGGCTTGCCGCGCGAGTCATCTCTAGCCGGAGGCGGAGCCAAACCAACGCAAAGCAAAATTAATGCTGATTGAAAATCGGTACCTAAAGCTACTCGGCGATGTCGGCCCTTCGGGGCGCGTTCTCGTCAAACCAAAAGCCCGCTACCGCCTTCAAGCTCAAGGGAATTCGCAAAGCGGACGCCGCTCCGACGCATGCTCCCTCGAATAGGTCAGGCTGTGGTTCAATACCTGGCAGAAACTGGAGAGCCGCAGATCCAAGTTTCCTGGATCATCGGACCATACGGCGTATCGACGGTTCGTATATCGTAGCATTCGATCGGCGGCCGATGATAGACATATCCGTAGGGATAGGGACGGCCCCAAAACGGCAGTCCCTCGACCGTCCCCAAGGAATTGGCCCCGCCGGCTGCCGGGAGAGCCATGGCGCCCAGGCACGCGCCGAAAGCGGCCGCGACGATCTTGCAGCGGATTGCCTTGCTGGGGAGCATTTTGGACCTCTACGACTTCGGTCAAGTGTCTTTTTTCTATGACATGTTCGAAGGCGGGGAGCAAGCAAATTGCCTAGACCTTGGCCAACATATGCCAGCAAATGCCAAACGTGGCCAATTCAGAAATGGAGAGGCTGGTCGGCAAGCCTTCCGCTGCGTGAGCCGGCGGCAGGCTTCGAAGGCGCGCCGAGGATCAAGTTCGGCCGGAAAGCAGAATCTTTGCTCCGGTTATCGCCGAGGCGTCCTCGGACAGGAGAAACAGGATCGTCCGGGCAATTTGGTCGGGCCTCACCCAGCGCGCGAAATCCGCCTTGGGCATGTCGCTGCGATTTCGCGGCGTGTCGATGATCGTCGGGAGGATGGCGTTCACCCGAACGCCGGCGTCCTTGAACTCATCGGCGGCGCCTTCCGTGAGTCGCAACACGCCGGCCTTGGAGGCGGCGTAAGCCTCCATTCCCGCCTTGGCGTTCTCCGCGGGGGCGGCGGCGACATTGACGATTGCGCCGCCGGATGCGCGCAAATGCGGGAGCGCGGCCTTGATCGCGGTCGCCGCCGTCAAGAGATTTTTGTGGAAAAGCTCGGTCCATATGGCGAGGTCGCCCCCTTCGAGGGTCTGCCATCGAAAGCCTCCGGCCACATTGGCGAGCCCGTTGATCCTGCCCCATCGCTCGGCGACGGTTTCGAAGGCTTGCTGGACCTGCGCGAGATCTACGAGATCGACCTCGCCGATCGTCAGAAGCCGGTCGTGCGCCGGAATCGAATCCGTTTGGCCGTGGCCGATGAGGGCCGCATAGGCTCCGGCTGCAAGCGCCGCCTCGCCGACGGCGCGCCCAAGCACGCCAAACCCGCCCGTTACTATGACGACTTTGTCCCGCATGGGTCCTCTCGTCTGTCGCTTAAAACCGCGGCGTCTGGGCGTCTTTGCGAGCAAGATTCCGTATGGTCGCGTAACGCGGCTGAAGCGCAGCTTGGCGCGGTTCGAAGCGATCTTCGATCTTGCCGGGATCATGATCCGTGAGACGGCGCCATTTTTCCTTGATCTCGGCTCTTAGCTGTTTCCAGTCCATGCGCATTCTCCAGTCGCAGAGGGCGACATTCCGCCACGCCTTGAACTACCAATGTCGATGGGCGTCCTCTGGTTCCTCGCGTGGTTTGGCTCGGCCCCATCTTGATCGGGGCTTGACGGCAAGCTGGGCGCGATAATTCGGCGGCGAGTCGCAAAGTTCAATCACAGCCGGCGCCTGTGGAGCGGATCATCCGAGCGCGTCCCTTGGCATGGCGCTCCATGCGGCCTTCACGGCTCGATCCGCTTTCCGCGCCCTGTATATTTAGAAAATCCCGGGCGAGACTGGTGCCAGGAGCGGAATCAAATACAAGGATTTATATATTGTTTTTACAACATTTTTTGCGTCCCACTTCACACGAGAGCCAACAACAAGGCCAACAATCAGCACCCTAGATCTTGCGCGCCGCCATCGGTTGAGAAGCAGCTCGCACTTCATTGCAGCCCCTTCCTGTTGATTTGCACTGAGAACAGACCCGGGATTTTCATCGAGAAGTGACCCGGTTGAAAAGTATCTTCAACTTTCGTTTGTTTGGTCAAGTCATGGTTTTCTGCCTCTTCGGTTTTTCTTGGG
>Ga0182030_10017825_pt1 | contig 13669 bp, 10 predicted proteins | sample 812S3MmetaG_FD_121299 | JGI IMG/M metagenome (GOLD analysis project Ga0182030, IMG submission 121299) | Permafrost microbial communities from Stordalen Mire, Sweden - 812S3M metaG (Illumina Assembly) | ecosystem: Environmental > Terrestrial > Soil > Wetlands > Permafrost | place: Sweden... | reverse complement strand
TCGCCCGCGCGCACCAGCACCACGGGCACCGTGACATCACCTTCCGGCAGCGCCGAGGGCTCCAGGCCCACGAACGCGGCGAGGTGCTGGAAGCGGTATTTCTGGCCGCCCTGTTCGAAGGTCGCCGCCTCCCGGCCCAGGTACGACAGGACCTCAGTCTTCGACAGCCGCAGCACGCCTTCGACGGTGGGCAGCGGCAGCGCGTAGTACTCATCGCCCGTGCGCACGACCAGCGCATGGCTGATGGCGAGCGTGAACGGCAGACGCACCGTGAAGGTTGTGCCCTGCCCCGAACGCGTCTCCATGTTCAGGGAGCCGCCGAGTCGTTTGATTTCAGTGGCGACCACGTCCATGCCGACGCCGCGGCCGGCCTGCTGGGTCACCGATCCGGCCGTGGAGAACCCCGGCTCCAGGATCAGCTGCATCGCGTCCTCGTCCGAGATCGTCTGGCCGGAATGGATCAGCCCCAGCTGCAGACCCTTGTCGCGGATGGCGCTGAGCTTCATGCCGGCGCCATCGTCGCTCACTTTGACCATGACCTCGGCGCCTTCGCGCTGCAGGTCCAGGTGGATCGTGCCCGACTCGCCCTTGCCGCGCGCGATGCGCTCCTCGGGCATTTCGATGCCGTGGACCACCGCATTGCGCAGCATGTGCTCGAACGGCGGCAGCATCCGCTCCAGCACCTGCCGGTCGAGCTCGCCGGAGGCGCCGCTGACGATGAGTTCGGCGCGCTTGCCGGTTTCGGACGCCGCCTGGCGCACGATGCGTGACAGCCGCTGCACGTGGCGCTGGAACGGCACCATGCGCGTGCGCATCAGGCCGTTCTGCAGCTCCGTGACCGTACGCGCCTGCTGCTGCAGCAGGTTCTGCGTTTCCTGCACCAGGCTCTCCAGCAGCTGCTGGATGCTGGCCACGTCGCTCGCGGTCTCCGCAAGTCCGCGCGAGAACTGCTGGATGGCCGAATACCGGTCCAGTTCCAGCGGATCAAATTCGGCGCGATGCCCGGTTTCCTCCTCGTGGCCGTGGAGGATCTGCTTTTCGGTCTCGATCTCGAGCTTGCGCTGTTGTTCCTTCAGACGCGTCACGGTGCGTGACAGCTCGCCCAGGTTGAATTCGATCGAGCCCATCTGCTGTTCGAGGCGGGCGCGGGAAATGCTGACCTCGCCGGACACGTTCAGCAGCTGATCGAGCAGCTCGGCATCGACGCGCGCCATCTCCGGACGGTCGGCGTGGGCCACCGGCTCGCGGCCCGGGGGCACCGGCAGCGCCGGAGCCGGAGCCGGCGTGGGCACCGACTCAGGTGTGTGCGTGTCCGTCATGACCGGCAACGCCGCCGGTCCCGCGCCATACACCGGGACATCCTGCGATGACTGCTCGACCGCAATGGGCGCGATATCCGACGGCACCAGGAACGATAACGGTGCTGCCGTGATGGCGCTGTCGAAGGCGCCCTCGGTGAGCATCTCGAAGCTGCTGTCAGCTACCTCGGACTGGGCCACCTCGGGCTGCGGCATCTCAACCGGCGGCGAATCCGGTACTTCGGGCACTTCCGGCGCTTCAGGCGTATGTGGCGTGTCCGGCACCTCAGGTGCGTGCGGCGAATCGGGCACTTCGGGCGGCTCGGTTACCGGAACCTCAGGTTCGCTGGGCGCGGGCGGCGGCGCAGCGGCCGCAGCCTGACCGGGATTCAACAAGGCGCGGATGCGGGCGATGAGGTCGCGGGCCTGCGCCACGCCGCGGCCGGCGGCGACGCTGTCACGCATGCGCGCCAGCTCATCGACACTGGCCTGCAGCACATCGAAGGCCGCAGGCGTTGCGGGCATGCCGCCGGAGTCGATGAAGTTCACCAGCGACTCGAGCTCGTGGCTCAAATCGCCCATGGCGGTAATGCCCGCCATGCGGGCGCCGCCCTTAAGAGTGTGTAGCGGCCGCTTCAGCGCCACCCGACGCTCGGTATTCGCAGGATCGGCGCGCCAGGCCGCCAGCTGCGTCTCGCACACTTCCAGCAGTTCCGTGGCCTCTTCGGTAAAGATGCTGGCCACGTCCGGATCGAAATCGGCGACCGGCTCGTCCAGCTGCGCGTCGGTCGCCGGGCCCTCGACCTCGGGGGCCACGGCAGGCTCCGGGGGGATCACTTCAGAAGGCAACTCGAAATCCAGCGTTTCGATCAGGCGCGACGACTCGGGCGACGGCTCCGGTTCCGCGGCCGCGTTGTCCTGGGCAGCGGCCTGGGATTGGGCATCGAGGAATTCTTCCGGCGCGGGCGCTTTAGCGGCCGCAAAATCCGGTGCGAACAGGGTCGCGGCATCCGAATCGATCAGGATGATCGGCTGCGAGCGCTCGTCGCGGCGTTCGGCCTCGATGCTCTCGGCGATGCGGCGGTCCAGTCCCCGCTCGGCTTCCGCCAGCTTCTCGATCAGGCGTCCGTGGGACACGAAGTAGCCCGTGGACTCATCCAGGTACGACGCCACGGACTCCATGGCGGTCATGCAATCGCCGAGCAGCGTCAGGTCCGGGGTCGTCAGCCCGACGCCGCTATCGAAGGATTTGCGCAGCCAGTGGTCCACGGGTTGTGCCAGGCGGATGCCATGACGGGCCTCCGCCATGGTGGAACTGCCGGAGAGCGTATGGCAGGCCCGGTAGACCGCCTCGGTGAGCACGTGCGGCTGCGGCCGCTGCGTTTCCTGGCGCAGGTACTCGCGCACCGTCGCCACATGGGAGTTGGTCTCGCGGGTATAGATATCGCGCAGCACATCATCGTGGGTGTGGATGCCCGGCACTTCGGCGAGCGTCATGTCCTCGCCGAGCGCGACGAACGGTTCCTCTTCGGGGACCGGCGGCACGAGCCTTTCTTCGGCAGCCAGCTCCGGCACGGCCAGCAACTCCGGACCCGTCGCGTCGTCCTGCGCCGGCGGCGCCGGCACCGCGGGCTGCGCGGGCTGCGCGGGCGCCACGATCGGGTGCTGCGCGGTAAGCGTGCCTTCAAAGCCGCCCTCGCGCGCGGTGGCCAGGGCATGCGCCCGCGCCATCAATGCCTTGGCATCGAAGTTGAGCGGCGTACCGTGTTCCAGCGCGTCGACCAGCTGCGGCAGACCGGCGACGGCGTCGTGCAGAGTCGAGGCGATGGCGGGGGAACGGGTCAGCGTGTTGTCGAGCAGGCGGTTCACCAGGTTTTCGCAGGCCCACGCGAATTCGGAAAGGTCTCGCGCGCCGACCATGCGGCCGCTGCCTTTGAGCGTGTGCATCGAGCGGCGCACGTTCAGCAGCGCCGGGACTTCCAGCGGATTTTGTTCCCAGACCGCGAAATACGTGGCGATCCGCGCCAGTTCCTCGCGGGCCTCCTCGACGAACAGCTTGAGCAGTTCGGGGTCGGCCTCGGCGCCGGCCGCGGCGACTTCGGTTTCCAGCACGGTCGGCACCGTGCCGTGATTCTCGAGCGCGGCTTGCATCTGCGCATTGGCCGCGGCGGCCGCACCGTTGATGTGCACGGTGTGCGCGAACGAACTTTGCTCCAGCGGCGGCACCGTGGGCACCGGCAGCGGCGGCTGCGCGTCGAGGGCCTCCAGGCAGGCCTGCGCGTTGTCGAGCATGTACCACGGATCGCTGCGCCCGGCCTGCAGCGTCTCCATGTAGTACTCGAGACTGACGATGGCATCGGCGAGCCGGTCCAGCCGGCCTCCGGCCATCGCCGCCGCACCGCCCGGCTGCATCAGCGGGGACAGCCGGCCATGAATGTTTTCGACCAGTTCGACCGCGCGCGACTTGCCGAGCATCAGCAGGCCGGCCTTCAGGCCGCGCATCAGTTCGGGCCACGCGTCCAGTCCCGCTGTGTCGAGCATGCCACCGACGCTCTGCGCGATGGACTCCTTCAACCGCGCCAGGTTCAGGATGCACTCGCGCAGCACGGCGGACTGTACCTGCTGGAAATCCGGATCGACGGACTCCTCGGATTCAGGCGTGCGGGCGCGCGGCAGGATCATGCCGACCAGGCGCCCGTCGAGCTTGTCTTCGACCCCGATCAGCGTCGCCGCGATATCCACCAGCAGTGAATGCTCCGGCTGCAGCGTGCCGGCGACGATCTTCCCGAGCCGCTCGGTCTCACCTTGTACGCTGGCGCGCAGCTCACCCAGGCCCAGCACGCCCAAGGTGTCGCCGATCTTGCGCAGCATCTCCACCTGCGGCGCGAGGGTCTGCGGCTGGCCTGAGCCGCGGCGCACGAAGATATCCAGCACGTCCTTGACCTTGCCCAGATCCTCGCGGATCGCGGCGGCCACGGTCTGCATGAGCTTGACGCTCGGGGCCGAGAGGCTTTCGCGCTCCTGGTCCACCACATCGTCGATGGGCAGCAATTCGTTCAGGCGGAACGAGGCGCGCACCGCCGTGACCCGCGGGCCGTTCGATTCGGCGCGGCCGACGTAATACAGCAGGTTGTTCAGCAGATCCACCGCCGGGCTTTGCGCGTAGCGCGACTCGGTCTGCTCGTAGAGACGTTTGATTTCGCGGTCGGCGAGCCCCAGCAGGCGCTTGATGGACACACCACCGGAGAGGCCGTGTTCCTGCAGCGCCTCGATGACAGCGCCGATCACCCACCACAGCTGGAACACCGGCTGGCGCGTGGCCGCCTGCTCGAGCTTGTGGGCCACCTCGGCCAGCATTTTGAGGTTCTGGTCGTGCCGCTCACCGCGGATCCAGCCCACCAGCCCCAGCTGGAACCGCGGCCGCAGCCGCCGTCCCCACTGTTCGACGTTCAGCGGCGCCTCGCCCGCGGCCGTCGCGGCGGGCTGCGCCTGGCGGTCGGACTTCAGGTTCAGCAGCAGCAGCGTGCCTTCGGACAGCAGCGAGCTGCCGCGCACGGCGCGCAGGTCGTTCAGCAGCGGCAGCAGCACCAGCGCCAGATCGCGACCGCCGGCCAGCACCCGTTCGAGGTAGCTGGGCAGCTGCACCATGGCGCGCATCAGCGCATCGAGGCTTTCGGCCTGGTTCTTGTGCTCGCCGCTGCTGGCCACGAGGTAGCGGGCCACCTGCTCCATCTCCTCGGCGAGCAGCGCGGCGCCGTAGATCTCGAGCACCTTGAGCACGCCCTGCACCTGGTGCAGCTCGGCGGCGCAGCGGTTCAGCAGCGAGACATTGCCCGGCTGCTCGACGTAGTTCTCGAGCGCGTTGCGGGCTTCGCCGAGCGTGACGTTCAGCTCGCGGCCGACGTGTTCGAAACTGTGGATTGCGACTTCAGTCATGGCCTAAGTCCATTCCGGCCGTCAGTTGCCACGGGCGGCCACAACCGGGCGCACGAAGCTGCCGGTGCTGCCCGGCGCGAGGGCGCCCGGCAGTCTGAAGCCCGCGGCGGACTTGCGCAGTCCGGCGGACAGTTCGGCGAGCTTCGCGATGGCCACCGAGGTGGCGCTGGTCGAATCCGCCGTCTGGGCGCTGATCTCCTTGAGCACCTGCATGTTGCGCGCGATGTTCTGCACCGCGCCGGACTGGTGGCGGGAGCTCGCCGAAATGTTCTGCACGAGGCTCGCGATCTGGTTGGACACCTGCTCGATCTCCTCGAGCGCGGCGCCGGCGTTCTCGGCCAGGAGCGCCCCGCCGACCACGTCGGTGGTGCTGCGCTCCATCGAGACCACGGCCTCGTTGGTGTCGGTCTGGATGGTCCGCACCAGCACTTCGATCTGCTTGGTGGCGGTGGCGGCGCGCTCGGCCAGCCGCTGGACCTCATCGGCGACGACCGCGAAACCGCGGCCGGCCTCACCGGCCATGGAGGCCTGGATGGAGGCGTTCAGGGCGAGGATGTTGGTCTGCTCGGCGATATCGTTGATGAGCTCGACGATGTTGCCGATTTCCTGGGAACTTTCGCCTAAGCGCTTGATGCGCTTGGAGGTGTCCTGGATGGTTTCGCGGATGGCGTTCATGCCGTCGATGGTACGCCGCACCGCCTCGCCGCCCTTGTGAGCCACGTCCACCGAATGGCGGGCCACGTCGGCGGCGCGCTCGGCGTTGCCCGACACCTCTTCTGTGGCGGCGGCCACGTGGCCGGCGGTCTCGGTGGCCGCGGCGATCTGCTTGGACTGGGCACCGCTGGCCTTGGCCAGATGCTGCGCCAGCGCCTGGGTCTGGCGGGCGGCGCCATCGAGCGAAATGGCCGAGCTGTTGATGGTCGTGACCAGGCCGCGCAGCGCATCGACCGCGTAGTTGATGGAGTCGGCGATGGCCCCGGTGATGTCTTCGGTCACCGTCGCCTGCACCGTGAGGTCGCCGTCGGCGAGGCTCGAGAGTTCGTCGAGCAGCCGCAGGATGGCCTGCTGGTTGCGTTCGCTTTCGCGCCGCTGCGTGTCGACGGCCTGGCTCTGGGACTCGGCCATGGCGCGGACCCGCCGCAGGTTCACCCACAGCACCACCAGGACGATGGTGGCCGCGACGGCAAAGCCGACCGGAATGATCGCGGTCTGCAGGTTGGTGCGCATCAGGGCGACCGCCGCGCCGATCAGCACCAGGAAGGCCGCCAGTGCCACCAGCAGTTCGGGCTTGCCCGAGGTTTCGTTAGTACCGCCCGTCATTACGCCGCCGCCTCAGCGAACGCCTGACTTTCCAGGATCGTGCGCAGACTCAATACCGGCCACTGCTCCTGGCCGCGCCGGAAGCATCCCGCCAGGTAACGCTCGCAACGCGCCACCATGGGCGGCACGTCACCGGAAAACTCGGTCTCGGCGAAGCGCCGGAACCCCAGAACCTCGTCCACCAGCAGGCCCGCGGGAATCTCGCGGTGGTTGACCACGACGATGCGCGTGTTGCGCGACAGGACTGCCACGCCACTGCCGATGAACTGCCTCATGTCGATGATGGGCAGCAGCTGGCCGCGCACGTTGGCGAGCCCCCGCACCCAGCTCTTGGCTCCGGGCACCCGGGTGATGCTCGGCGGCACACTCAGCACTTCGCGGGTTTCCTCGCGCGCCGCCAGGAACAGCTCCCCGGCCATGCGCAGCGCGATACCCACCCATTCACGGCCGGCGACCCCGTCGCTGCCCTGGCTCGCCGATACGGCACGTCCCCGACGCTCGAGCTCCGCCAGCAGTTCAAACGGGCGGTCCCGCAGTGACTTGAGTGATACCTCTTCCATCCTCATCCCGCCGCGCGTCAGTGCGCGAGCGTTGCTTGAGCCTTCGCCACCAGCTGGTCCGGCGATACCGGCTTCACCATGTAATCGACGGCGCCCTGGCGCAGGCCCCAGATCTTGTCGGTCTCCTGCCCCTTGGAGGTAACCATCACGATCGGAATGGTCCGCGTCTTCGGATCATTCGCCAGCGTGCGTGTGGCCTGGTAGCCGTTCATGCCCGGCATCACCACGTCCATGAATATCAGATCGGGGTTCATTTCGCGTGCCAGTCGCACGCCCTCGGCGCCGTCGGCGGCCGCGGCGGTACGGTACCCGTGACGCTGCAGGGCCTTCTGCATCACATGCAGCTCGGTGGGCGAGTCATCGACGATGAGAACCAACGGCATTACCATCATCTCCCAATGTGCGTTTCGATAGCGTTGAGCAGCTCGTCCTTGGTGAACGGCTTGGTGAGGTAGTGCTCGGAACCCACGATGCGGCCGCGTGCCCGATCGAACAGACCGTCCTTGGAGGACAGCATGATGACGGGGATCGTGCGGAAGACCTTGTTGTGCTTGATCAGTGAACAGGTCTGATAGCCGTCGAGACGCGGCATCATGATGTCCACGAACACGATATCGGGCTGGTGATCGGCGAGCTTCGCCAGCGCATCGAAGCCGTCGATCGCCGTGAAGACTTCGCAGCCCTCCTTGGCCAGCAAGGTCTCGGCCGTGCGGCGGATCGTCTTGCTGTCATCGATCACCAGTACCTTCAGGCCCTGGAACTTCGAATTGGTGCCGGACACGGAGGCAACTCCTTCCACCTTAGGTTCCCAATGGTCGCCTGCCCGATTTGCAGGCCGTTCGGGTTTTAACATATCGGCACCCCCCTAGCTATGCCACACTGATCCCGATTTTGCACACCCGAGCGGTTCTTGGGTGTGCGCCATTCGCGCTCTTGCGACGTAACTCCCGCTCTTCGGGCGTGCGAAACTCGCGGCATGACCCAAAACAGCAACCAGGCCACCAGCCGCAGCCCGCGACTTGCCGTCGTCATGGATCCCATCGCAGAGATCAAGTATGCGAAGGATTCGACGCTGGCGATACTGCTTGCGGCACAGTCCCGCGGATTTCAGCTGCATTACCTTACGCAGCAGGACCTGTTCGTGCGCGATGGCGAGGCCATGGGACACGCGCGCCCGCTGACCGTGCGCGCGGACCCGGCGAGCTGGTTCGCCTTGGGCGAGCGCAGTACCCAGCCGCTGGGCGGGTTCAACTGCATCCTGATGCGCAAGGATCCGCCGTTCGACATGGAGTACGTCTATACGACTTACATCCTGGAGCGGGCCGAGGCACAGGGCGCGCTGGTGGTGAACCGGCCGCAGGGCCTGCGCGATCTCAATGAGAAGGTGTACACGGCATGGTTCCCGCAATGCTGCGCCCCCACATTGATCACCCGCAGCATGGCCGACATGAACGCCTTCCTGCAGGAACACGGCAAGATCGTCTGCAAGCCCCTCGACGGGATGGGGGGCCGCTCGGTTTTCGTGACCGAAACGAATGACAAGAACCGCCACGTCATATTCGAGACCCTGACCGCCATCGGGACGCGCTATGCGATGGTCCAGCGTTACCTGCCCGAGATCGTCGCCACCGGCGACTCGCGGGTGCTGCTGGTGGACGGCGAGCCGGTGCCCTACGCCCTGGCGCGCATCCCCGCCGCGGACGACAACCGCGGCAACCTCGCCGCCGGCGCCCAGGGTGTGGGACGGGCGCTGACCGACCGCGACCGCTGGCTCGCCGCCCAGATCGGGCCCACGCTCGCCCAGCGCGGCATGCTGTTCGTGGGCCTGGACGTGATCGGCGGCACGGTCACCGAGATCAATGTCACGAGCCCCACCGGCATCCGGGAACTGGACCAGCAGTTCCACATCAGTATCGGTGACCTGCTGCTGCAGGCCATCGAGCGGCGGCTGCGCGGCTGAGGCGTCGATGCAGGCGCTCACCCCACGCGACGGTTCGGCCCCGGTCCGCGACCGGCTGCTGATGACGCTGTTCATCGCGGCCCTCATCCACGGCATGCTGATCCTGGGACTGACCTTCTCCAGTACTCCCCGCCATGACAGCACGGCGCGCGGCATCGACGTGCTGCTGGTGTCCGACGAACTGCCGACCGCAGCCAAAAATGACACGGCGGCCTATCTCGCCCAGCGCACCCAGCTGGGCTCGGGCAACACCAGGAACCCCGGTATCGCGCATAACCAGGCCACCGCTGCGGCACCCCCGCAGCACGCCGATGCCGCGCGCGCCGATGATCCGGTGCTGACGACCACCGCCACGCGCACCGACATCCGCTACCGCCCCGCAACCGAAGGCCCGAACGGGGCCACCGCGGAACAACCGCTCGCCGCCGCTACGGCCGCGGCGCAGCGGCCGCCCGACACCGATACCGGGCAGGTAGCGCTGCGTGGCACGCAGCGCGATGAGCTGTGGATCACCCCGGACACCCGGGAAGCGATCATCGCCCCGTACCTCGACAACTGGCGCCGGCGCGTGGAGCGCGTCGGGACCGTGAACTACCCGACGGCGGCCGCGCGCGCCGGGGTGCAGGCGAGTCCGGTGCTGGAAGTCGCGATCGATGCCGATGGGAAGCTGGCGACGGCCGCGATCCTCACCAGCAGCGGCTATCCGGACCTGGATGCCGCCGCGCTTGCGATCCTGAAACTGGCGAGCCCCTTCGACCCGTTCCCGCCGGATCTGGCCGCCCGCTACCACACCCTGCGGTTCGCCTACGAGTGGCAGTTCAGCGGCGGCCGCGTCGCCCAGGGCGCCGTCACCACCGTTCCTTGAGCCCTCCGCCCGGTGCCGCCATACTCGTGGCCGTGACCCAAGCGAGCTTCACCAACCACCTGCTGATCGCCATGCCGGCGCTCACCGACAGCGACTTTTCGCACTCGGTGACCCTGGTCTGCGAGCACAGCGACAAGGGCGCGCTGGGGATCGTCCTGAACAAGCCCTCGCCGATGATGCTGCGCGATGTCCTCTCGCAGATGAAGCTCGAGGCCCGCGACGCGGGCATCGGCGCGCAGACCGTGCTCTGCGGTGGCCCGATGCGCACCGACCGCGGCTTCGTGCTGCACCGTCCGGGCGGGGACTGGGACTCGACCCACAAGGTCTCCGAACTCATCCAGGTCACCACTTCCCGCGATGTCCTGGCCGCGATGGCGCGCGGCGAAGGCCCCGGGGACGCCTATGTCGCGCTGGGCTTCGCGCGCTGGGACGCCGGTGAGCTGGAGCGCCAGATCCGCGACAACGCGTGGCTGCCGGTGCCCGCGGACGAGCGACTGCTGTTCGAGCTGCCCTTCGCCAAGCGCTGGCAGGCCTCGTGGCAGTTCCTCGGCGTGGATGTGGAGAAGCTGAGCCTCACGGCCGGTAATGCCTGACCCTGCCCCAACCACCGCAGCGGGCCCGCGCATTGCCCTCGCCTTCGACTACGGCCGCCGCCGCATCGGCATGGCCGCCGGCGACACGGTGACGGCGACCGCCGCACCCCGCCCGGCCGTCGCCGCCCACGCCGGCGTCCCCGACTGGACCGCCATCGACCGCGAAGTGCGCGCGCTCTGCCCGCACGTGCTGGTCGTCGGCGTCCCCTATAATGCCGATGGCAGCGATGGCAGCCTCGCGCCGGCGGCAAGGCAGTTTGGGCAATCGCTGCAGGCACGGTTCGCCCTGCCGGTCGAACACGTGGACGAACACGGCTCCTCGCTGGAAGCGGGCCGGACGCTGAAGGACCAGCGCGCCAGCGGTCAACGCCGCCGCCGCGTACAACGCGAAGATATCGACAGCGCCGCCGCCGCAGTCATCCTGACGCGCTGGCTGGCCGGAGAAGGGGACCACAAGACGTGACCGAGAACACCGTAACCACCCGGGCCATCACCCCGCAGCTGCGCGAAAACGGCAAGCTGCGACATCTGTTGACCCTGGCGGGCCTGGAGCAAAGCGTGCTCACGCACCTGCTCGAGCGCTCGCAGTCCTATGTGCGCGAACTCGGCGAGCCGCCGCCGGCCGCGCGCGACCTGGCGGGCATCACGGTCGCAAACCTCTTCACCGAGCCCTCGACCCGCACCCGGGTCTCCTTTGAACTGGCCGCCAAGCGACTGGGCGCCGATGTCGTCAACCTGGAGCTGCAGCTGTCCTCGCGCGTGAAGGGCGAGAGCATGCTCGACACCATCTACACGCTCGAATCGCTGCACGTGGACGTGCTGGTGATCCGCGATGCCGAGGAAGGTATCCCGGCGCTCGTGGCCGATCACGTGCGGCCGCATGTCAGCGTGCTCTCGGCGGGTGAAGCCCACGTCGCCCATCCCACGCAGGGACTGCTCGACGCCCTGACCATCCAGCAGCGCAAGGGGGACTTCTCGAAGCTCGCAGTCGCCATCGTCGGGGATGTCCGCCATTCGCGGGTGGCGCGCTCGGCGTACGACATCCTCGGAGCGCTCGGGGTCGGTGAGCTGCGCATCGTCGCGCCGCCGGTGTTCATGCCCGAACCGGGCGAATTCCCGGGCTGCGCGCGGCACACGACGCTCGCCAAGGGCCTGAAGGATACGGATGTGATCATGATGCTGCGCATCCAGAAGGAGCGCATGAGCCAGGCATCGCTGCCGGACGCCGACCGCTACTTCGCCAAGTACGGCCTGACCCCCGAGCGGCTGCAGCTGGCGCGGCCCGATGCCATCGTCATGCATCCGCAGCCCATGAACCGGGGAATTGAGATCGCCTCGGACGTGGCGGACGGTCCGCAGTCGGTCATCCGCGACCAGGTCCGCAACGGCGTCGCCGTACGCATGGCCGTGCTGGCCGAGGTCATCCTCAACCGAAGTTGATCTTGGTCTCGAGGTTGGCGCGCGAATCGGCGTGCAGCAGCGCCTCGTCCAGCGTCACGCGACCCTGCTTCACGAGGGCATGCAGGGCGACATCGAAGCTCTGCACGCCGCGCTCGCCGCTGGCGATGATGGCTTCCTTGATGCCCACCACGTCACCCTTCTTGACCAGTTCGGCGATGTGGGGTGTGTTCAACATCACCTCGACCGCCGCGACGCGCTTGCCGTCCTTGCCCATCACCAGGCGCTGGGCCATGACGGCCTTCAGGTACTGCGAGAGGTCCAGGAACACCTGGTTGTGCTGCTCGCGCGGGAACATGTTGATGATGCGGTCGAGGGTCTCCGCGCAGTTGTTGGCGTGCAGGGTGGCCAGCACCAGGTGACCGGTGCCCGAGAGGTTGATCGCCGCCTCCATGCTCTCCTTGTCGCGGATTTCACCGATGAGGATGACATCCGGCGCCGCGCGCATGACGCTGCGCAGGGCGCGGGCAAAGGACTTGGTGTCGATCCCGACCTCACGCTGGTTGACGATGGAGCGCTTGTTGGCGTGCAGGAACTCGAGCGGATCCTCGATGGTCACGATGTGATCCGAGGAGCCCTCGTTGCGATGGTTGATCATCGCCGCGATGGTGGTGGACTTGCCCGCACCGGTCGCCCCGACGACGAGCACCAGCCCGCGCTTGAGCATGATGAGGTCGCGCATGACCTCCGGCAGGTTCAGCGACTCCAGCCGCGGCATGTCGGCGGTGATATAGCGCAGCACCACCGCCGGGTAGCCGCGCTGCATGAAGATGTTGACGCGGAAGCGCCCGAGCCCGGGGCGAGAAATCGCGAAATCGATCTCCAGCTCCGACATGAACCGGTCGCGCTGCTCCGGGGTCATGAGGCCCAGCGCCGTCTGGCGCACGACTTCCGGCGTCAGCACGTTCTTGTTGACCGGGAAGATCTGGCCTTCGATCTTGATCTTGATGGGGGCGTTGGAGGTGAAGAACAGGTCCGAGGCCTTCTTCTCCACCATCAGCTTGAACAGCGGCTTGGTGTTGAGGACGGCCGGGGAAGCCTCCACCTGCTCCAAGGCACGCCGCACGCCGGTGCTGTCGGCTGCGGAACTCAGATCATCGCCGGCGGCATTCACAGACTCCTGCCCTCGTCGCCTTCCTCGGTGAGCGACAGTCCGCCATCCCCGGCATCCACATGCTCGCGCCGGCTCTCCAGCTTGATCTTCAGCCGCAGTTCGTTCTTCGAGTCGGCGTTGCGCAGCGCATCCTCGTAGGAGATGTAGCCGGACTCGTAGAGCTCGAACAGGGACTGGTCGAAGGTGCGCATCCCGAGCCGGTTGGAGCGCGACATGACTTCCTTGATCTTGGCCACTTCGCCCTTGAAGATCAGGTCCTGGATCAGGGGCGAGTTGAGCATGATCTCGGTGGCGGCAATACGGCCGCTGCCCGACTCACGCGGGATCAGGCGCTGCGAGACGAACGCACGCATGTTCAGGGACAGGTCCATGAGCACCTGTTCGCGCCGCTCGTCGGGGAAGAAGTTGATGATGCGGTCCAGCGCCTGGTTGGCGCTGTTGGCGTGCAGCGTGGCCAGCACCAGGTGGCCGGTTTCGGCGAACTGGATGGCGTATTCCATGGTCTCGCGATCCCGCACCTCGCCTATGAGGATGACATCGGGGGCCTGCCGCAGGGTGTTCTTGA
>Ga0182030_10017824_pt1 | contig 13669 bp, 10 predicted proteins | sample 812S3MmetaG_FD_121299 | JGI IMG/M metagenome (GOLD analysis project Ga0182030, IMG submission 121299) | Permafrost microbial communities from Stordalen Mire, Sweden - 812S3M metaG (Illumina Assembly) | ecosystem: Environmental > Terrestrial > Soil > Wetlands > Permafrost | place: Sweden... | reverse complement strand
TTGAGCGTGTGCGAGTCTATTGTTCCGAGCGAAGCGGTAATGAAGTCGAACCCCACGCTGGCTTGCAGTGCTGCGATTTCGGTCGCTATGGCTTCCCATGACGCGACGATTGCAGCTCCGTTGGCGCCCGTTAAACTTGCCGGTTCGAGATTGAGTAGATGTTCCTGGACGATCGGACTTGAGGAGATGCCCCGCACACGGCTAGTAAAGGTGAGCGCAGAGATAGCTTGGGCGAGCCCTGCGGGCGTGAAGTCGGCGCCAAGCAATTGCCGAGAGATTGCTTGAGTCCGCAGCCAGTCTGTTGCCTTATCTCTGGTTCCGCGAGCAAGAAAGGCAGCTCGCAGATCAGCTACGGTTGCGTAGGGCGGAATCGACAGTTCTTCCCATGCCTGCACGATCTCGCCAATGCGGCGAGCAATGTTATGAAGGAGCTCCGATTCTTTTGAAATGTCTTGGGTGTCGGAGATTGTGCTTGCAAAGTCACTGAGAAAAGTGAATCTTGAATCGTGCGAGGCGGCCTTTAGGATCCGAACAGCCGTGTAGCCGGCAAGTGCGAACCGGTCCTCGAGCTGTTTGGAGGCCATCCCGGTCGCGGCGAAGATCGCGCGTAGCTTCTCCCAGGCGTCCAAAGCAAGAGCGATCGGCTTAAAGTCTGTATCCACGCCGTTGAAGCCAGGCAACAGGCGAAGCAAGTTAGGATCCTTCTCGAACTCGCGCTCAGCTTCGAGGTCCGTGGCTAGCCGTTCAAGCTGGCCAGCTTGATCCGGACCGACGTCATGAGGACGACGCTGGGCAACCTGCTTATAGTATCTGACAGCTTCGCGATAAGATGGCGACAGAAATGAGGTCCACTTCTTATCGCGGAGTGAGCGAGCGTGCGTTCTCATTGCGTCGGGAGACACGTTAGAGGGGAGCTTGAAATCGAGAATATCTAGTGCTAGGCGACCCCGTAAGTCTTCGACGACTTGAATGGCCTTTCGCAGCATCGGCGCATTGGCAATAACGTCGGGCGTTAGAAGCTGGCCTACTTCGTCGTCGATGCCGTAACAGACCGTGGCGGCACTAATCAGGGCATTGGCTACGATGGGGGACGGATTGGGCGCCCACGTCAGCTCAGCGCTTGCTTCTACTAGCAGCGCGATTCCGTTGGCAGAGTTTCTAGCGGAGCTATCGTGTCTGCTGGCAAGGGATGTCAGCTCTGCGTAGGTTGCTGACTCGGGTAAGTCGCTATCGCTCAGTAGCCGTGCTAGCCGTTCAAGGCGTGGGTCTTCGATGAGTACACTGGGGAGCCCAGACTCCTGTAAAGCGTTGAGGCTGCTTGCGAGGGTGCCGCACTCTCTGATGAGCGACTCCGGAGACGCATCCCCGCTACCGGTAAGCTCTCGGCAAATCGCAACAGCCGATGCCTCCGGTTCAGGCGCTAGTGTAGACAGATCTCGAATGCAGTCAATAATTGACGCAATGCTAGCCCACGTCCACTCGGATTCCGTAGCCGAAAGATCGCTGTTTTCGAAGGCCGCGCGAAGTTTCCCAAAGTGCCTTAAAAGTGCTTCGAGGCCGTTCTTCAACGAGATTGCCGTTTCCCGAGAAGCCGATTCAATTTGGATGAGCGCCAGAGGATGACCAGACAAAGAGCCATGCTGCAGCGTGAAGAACTTTAGGCGATCCGTAAAGTCGCTAAGCTTTGTCTTAAGTTCGCGCAATTCGAATTGGTCGAGACGCTCAAGATTAGGCAGTGATAGCGCCTGAAGGTTGCCAACGTCTCCGAGCCGTGATCGTAGTTCTTGCTCTCGCCAAATTAGGTCAAATAGGGTTGCTGAAAATGCGGGCTTCACTTCATGAAGCGCTTCGCAGTATGATTCGATCGCATTTGTATACTTGCTAGCTTCGAAGCGCGTGTCGGCGACATTCGGCGATTTCGACGAACGCGAAACGCCTAAGCGCGCCCTAATGCCCGCATAAAAGTCCGTCTTTCGCGTCTTTGTCGAATGGAGCTCCAAACAGAAGTCGCCGAGTTGAGCTTGATCAAGACGAGCCTTTACGACCTGAAGTGCTGCAAGCTTTTCTGCAACGAAAAGGACGGTTTTCGCATCATTAAGCGCGGCGGCGATAATGTTTGTGATGGTCTGCGACTTGCCGGTTCCCGGCGGGCCCTCAATAATCAGATTCTTACCCGCAAGCGCCTCAAGTATCGCGCTGTACTGACTCGCGTCTGCATCGGCAATAATTATCGGTGCAGTTTGGTGATAAGGAGAGACGATCTCTTCGATTGGTGAAGATGAGTTCTTAGTGTCGTCTGCGACTCCACCCAGGAGGTCGAGAATGAGCTCGTGCTGATCCAAAGCCTCGTCTGCGGGTCGCCGGCTAGAATCTAGATCTTGATACATAGAGAGGCGCGTGAAATTAAAGAGTCCGATCGTGGCAAAGTTCCGTATTTTCCAACGCTGCTTACCCTTTATCGCGACCTCGACCGTGTCGAAATACGACTGAAGCGTTTGTCGCTCCGGATCAAATGTCGGAAGTGAGATTTCGAAATCCGATCGCAGGCGTTCTTCGAGCGTAACATTCGTCTCGAGTTCCTCGTCGACGCCTTTCAAGCGATATGAGTACCTACCACGCTCTGTTCTGCGAATTAGTTCGACGGGACAAATGACGAGAGGCGACTGCAGTGCCTTAGTGGATGAGTCCGACTCGTACCATTCCAAGAACCCAAGGGCAACGTAGAGCGTATTAATACCGAGTTCTTGAAGCGTGGTTATTGCCTCATCGCGAATTGAGGACAGCTTGCGGCTGAGAGCCTCTTCAAAGAGAAGCGTCTGAAGAATTGCCCCGGGCTCATCGGCTTCAGCAGAAACAGAGAGGTCGTAGTCGATATTCATGCCGCGAGCTTGCGCAACTTCGGCCGGCGTTGGAGCTTTCTTACTCATGCCAAGCTGCAGGCGTACTTCGGCGACGATTTGTTCGTCAAGTCGCTTTATTAGAGCGTCGTCGTCCGTTTGGAGTGCTCGTTGATAGGCCGCGTCGAGAAGACGCGCCTTTTCGAGAGCTGCTGAGAGTTCTGCGTCAGCCTCAGCCCCATCGGGATCCGGCAAACCACGGATGCGCATTTCCGATCGAGCGCTGAAGCCAGTAAGCACGGCTTCCAGAGACGAATTGATGAGCCTCAATTGCCGGGCACTCTCGCGATGTCGGTAATTGAGCAGTTTGTTTCGGTTGGAAAGATCTAAGAGGCGCTTACGCATGCTTTCGAGAGCATTTTGCGTGACCTCGAGACGAATTTCGGCGAGGCGGCCCAGCGTGACGTCATTCACTGGCTAACGATGCCTCCGGTACATCGGCAGTGGCGATGACGAACCGCATATCGTGACAGCCCCTCACAACATCGAGATAAGCAAGCGAGCCAGGGTCTTCTCGAAAGGGCCCCGTGGAGCCTCGATTCGGATCGGCAAGGCGGGAGCCAGGCCCAGCGTCCAGGTGAGCACGGAGCCTGAGACGAGCTATGTTTGCGAAGCGCCTAGTCTGAATCATAGAGTCCAAAATCTTTCGCAGTTGGAAGCCGAACATCTGATGCAAAGCGTTCAAGTGCGTTTAGCCGGATTTGCAAATGGGTTGGACAGAGTGCGGCCGTTGAATTGCCTGGAGCCCAGCTCGCATCCGAAGTACAAACGCGGCATTGGATGGAGGGGAGTGCGGGGAGCGCGGCGTTTAGGGCCCGGGACCGCCTACTCGGATTTGGTAAGCTCGCTGAGATGCTCCAGAGCGGCACATAGTCGTCGCTCCTGATGAACAGTGACCCTCGGTGGCGATAAAGATCATGGTTTGGGGAGAGTGGCCCCCTCGCTGGCCACTTTAGCGATGCCGCGATCTCGCGAGCCGATCGCCATCTACGGTCGGCAAGAACCAGAACTAGGCCGGCGATCCGTTCAATTGCATCCACGGTCCGACCTCGCATCGAAATCCCGCATAAACTACGCTGCTTCCGAGGTAGGTTCTGCTTCGGAAACCGTATCGTCGATGCGGTGCAACACGGTGACCAGATCGCGCTTGATGTCGCCCAGATACTCAGCGATCGCATCGAGGTGCCCTTTCCCGGCTGTGATTCGTTTCTTTACTTCGGCGAAGCGGTTTGCGATCGCAAATGCATCAGTGATATCGGCTTTGATGCGATTTACATCAAGCGAACCCGCCGTCATACGACCCATGATGGCTTTCCAGCGAGCTCCCTCGAGCGCTACGCTCAATGCTGCGAAGTCCCAGCCATCGTCGTCGAGTAAGGCGGGAACGCGAACGATCAGCTTGTCGTCGCCCCAGGGGTAGATCGCTTGCGCGATTGCGTTCTCATCAGTAACCACAGCTATGCCGAAAGCCGCGCCCCGGTTCTTCATGGCCTTGTCTAGCTCGCGAGTGAGCTCGGTCATTCCCTTGTGGCCGTTCTTGCTCTCGATTACGACCCGGACGCCCTGAGCTTCTCCCGGGTTGATATCGATGACGAAGTCCCCGACCATATTCTGGTCGAGTCCATATTCCGAGGCTGTATGACGAACGAGATCCTTGCGCGGCCGCGATTCAGCCATCAGGAAATCCGCGGTTGCCGTCTCAAAATCGCTGCCCTTGCGCGTCGACTTTGAACGCTCGGCTTTAGCGGCAGTTTTTGCAGCGAGCTCTTGCAGAAGCCCAGCGAGTTGTTTGGCTAACGCGTCGTATCTGCGTTCTTCGTTCTTATCCAGTTCGGAACGCAGGGCCGAGAGCGGACTCAAAGGGTTTGCGAGATCGAGATCTTCACGAACCTTAGCTGTGACCTTACCGTAGTCGTCGAGCAAGGAACTGCGGAGCCTGCCAATGATCGATGCAGTGTTGCTCGGGTCGAGCTTCTTGTCCAGTTCCTTTCCGAGATCGGTGAGCTGTTGTGCGACGAATTTTTCAAGCGTCTCGGCGGATTTTGTCACGGATTGTTCCGCGGTCGCCGATACTTGACTGAGAAGCGCTCGGGTCGATTCAGTTGAGTTCTTGAGCGAATCAGCCAGAAGCGTGGCCCCCGTCTGGTCGCTTGTAAACGTTAGGGCCCGTGCCCCCAGTTGGAGGCAGTTGGCGACGCCGGCCGCCTGTGCTTCCGGCTGAAGCTGGCGAATATAGGCAACAGTAATATCGTCTTGGACTTCAAGGGAGTGGATCGTGAGGGTGCCGTCTGTCACGGCAATGGATGTATGCATTTCGCGTCCCCTGACGGGCCCTGTTCGCTCGGCTCAACCCCTGGGTCGGTCGTGCGAGTGGGTTCGTCTTGAGGCCGGTACCGCCGGCCGATTCGGTGCCGATATGGTCGGCACCATGATCATCTCGGAGCGGGCGCGAGACGGCACTTCCCCTATGTCGGTATCTTTTGCCGCTCACTACTAAGGGGGAGACCACCCCTAATAGGGATATCGCGGGCCGCATCTAGTCACACAAAGTAGTGAGGTGTCGGCCTTTTGGTCACCGGTTCGTCAGTTTTGGGCCGATATTTCCCGTCGCGCTTGAGCCGCGACCGCGAGCTCGACTTTTGAGAGCCCCGTCTTTTTACTAATGTTCTTCATATGCGTCTTTACGGTGTCCAAAGCCAAAGTGACCCTATCGGCGATCTGCTGGTTTGTCAGCCCTTGCCTGACCAGTTCGGCCACCTCTTTTTCTCTTGGGGTCAGGCTGTCCCAGAGGTCTGGAATATCAGCCCGTTGTGAGCGCTGGCCCTCGACTGATTCTCCCACGGCCCGAAATACGTCCATCGGGTCGACAAACATACATGCCAGCACATATGAAATGACGAGCGAGGCCAGGATCGCCGGCAGAATCGACCACCAGAATGCCCGATGAACGACTCCTTGGAATCCGGCGAGCGTAGCCGAGTCCGTTTCCGCAGCAACGAGCCCGATGACTCGCCCGTTACGCTCAATCGGCGTGAACGCCGCAAGATAGGTCCCGCCGTTGTCGCTGTATGGACCTGGAGTGTGCGTCGTCTTTCGCGTCGAGTAGGCCTCAAGCTCCCACGGCGGCGTTTGCCCGACGTCCGTCGGGCTGGGATCGCTCCCGTAGATTTCGTACGAGTGCCCGTGGTCAGAGACGATGATGTAGATCTCGCCTTCCATGCCAAAGACCGGGCGCGAGAGTTTGGCGAGCTGGCGCGAATAAGTCTCCCGGAGCGAGGTACTCTTGTTGCCGAGTATCTCGTCCAAACGTGACCAGTCTGACCTTGAAGCCGCCTGCTGAGATATTGGAACAAGGCGTGCCGTTTGCTCGTCAATCCACGCGGTCGTATTTATGCCCAACATGAACCAAGCGACGCAGATCGTAACCGCTTCTGCGGCCAAAATCAGCCCGAACGATCGCAGGAACGTCCGGCTGCCAGACGGCCGAATAATGGCAAGCATCATCGATCTCATGACCATCCTCGCAGGGGATTGATTGCGTGGCTCGCGGTTGGGAGTTCGCCAGTCTCGTCGATGGAAAGGGGCAGGCCGATGGGTCTACACTTTCGCAGCTGATGATTCGTCCAAGCACAAGTTCTCAGCTCTCAAAGGTCACGTGGATGCATTCCCGATGACCCTGGCAGCCCCAGCCATTCGTTGCAAGGCAAGCAAGCTCCGCCCCGCCAAAGGTGGTTTTGAGGAGAGGCAATCTTAGTGAAGCGAATATCCGAAATTCGCCGTTCTCTAGCGGGGGTAAGCGGCGCTCTCGATGACTTGGAGCAGCCAGGGCAACCGAGCAATGCGTAAGGTCACACTGTCGGAGGCCAGTACTACGGCGCTCGTGGTCGGCGCGGGCGCCGTGGTTCCATTGTTGCTTGGGGCTGCGACGTACAACCCACCCGCACATGGCACCCCGCTAGAAGCGCAGCTGTGGTGGCGGTCCTGCGTGGCGATTTTTTCGGCGCTAATGGCGGCCGGCGTTCTTGGCTTTGTGCTTCCGCAGTTTCAAGGCTTACGGTTTCGTGTTCCGTGGCAGTGGATGCCTACGGTGAATCATTCGTCAAGTCGAATTCACGGTTGGAAGGATCCGAGTATTTGGAAGAGAGTCGAACCAACGATGCCTCCAGGGGCAGGCGCTTCACCCGCAATCAATGCAGCCCAGTCGGGCCCGGTTTTCGCATTCGAGGTTGCCCTTGGAAATAGCCAAGAAATTGAATTCGAGATCCCACTGCGGATAAACCTAAAAGGCGTTCTTCAACTAGCGGTAGGTGAAGAGGAGCGATACGCCGCCGATGTTTACATTGATTGCCCCGCAGCACGGATAGAGCCCGCTCATGAAACTGCGGAAATTAGTCCGCATCATTTTTACATTCCGAAGTCCGCGAATGGGACAGTCTATGGATTCGCCGCAGGATTCATCACCTTCGCTGAGTTGCCGAATCGTCGGAAGTCATTCCGGATATTTTCTATCGGTGTCACCCATGTAAACCCTACACGCGGCGTCGTGACGTTTTTGGTTTTATGTTACTCTTGGTACGTCGAACACGGATAACTAAAAAAGCCCCACTAAGGAATGAAGATCATCTTTTCGTCCGGTCTTTTCTGTGGCATTTGGCTGGTTACATCAAGCTTCCCACTTCGAGCGGTTGAGCGGTCGCGAATCGCGAATATGCCCGCTTAAATGGCTCATATCAGCATCGACCTCACGGGCGACCGGAACGGCAAGTCGGTTACCATTGACCAATTTCCAGACCGTTGCCCGCAATGCCACTACGCCGGGAAGCAAACGCGCATGCTGGCACTACCGGTGCAATCGCACGGCGGGTCACGCAAGACGCTTTGGATCGGTCTCATCTGTCCCGTGAAGAAGTGCGGTAAACCATTCTTCGCGGTGTACGAAGAGCCGTTTTCGCCGATTGGTATGTACAATCCGGATTACCAGTATTCACACTCGACGCCTATGACGCCGGACACGTATCAGCGGGACGAGGTCTTGGCCGAGCTCTCGCCTGAGTTCTACGACATCATGGACCAATCGCTCGCGGCGGAACAGCGGCGCCTTGACTTGATCGCGGGCATGGGGTACCGGAAAGGTCTGGAATATCTCGTCAAGGACTACGTTACGCGGGAAATTCAACAACGCCTCAATGCGTTGTCGGATTCCGGAGACGCCGAGGCGAAAGAGAAGGCCGCCGAGGAGTGGAGTGCCATCGTTATGCAGCCGCTCGCGAACATCATCAAGATGATTCCGCATGCACTGCTTCAGCAGGCTGCGGAACGAGCGGCATGGCTTGGCAATGATGAAACTCATTACACGCGGCTATGGAATAAGCACGACGTTGACGATCTGAAGCAACTGATCTTCATCGTCATGAATTACATGAGCACGGAACTCAAGGCACAAAAGTACGTCGATTCGATGCCGAGGCCTACAAAAAAGTAGCCACAATCGTGCCTTACAAACCGCGGAATGTCCTTAAAGCGTAGCGCCCCACGGTGCTTTAGGAAAACGGTGTAGTCGACATCGCACAGTAAACGGGTTCGTAAAGCACCCTGACCGCGTAGCCATTTCAGCACGAAGAGCGCCTGCGCCTGGAACTACCGTCTTAACGAGGTAGCAAAGCGCCACGAAGAAGAGCCAACTGTCGTTCGGAGTATGCACGACTAAGAGGTGTGGACTCGCCTCGTCGCTGCCAAGTGTATCCGGTCGCTGCAGGGTAGTAGCTGATCTTTTAGTCTTCGTCTTCGCAATCGGGCGTGGTCACGAAGCGGAAGCCATCGCCGCTCGGAATCCGCCGCGTGTGACGGACGCCGTCGTAGATCAAGAAACCGGCTGGCAGTTCGATCGTCGCTGATGGATTGTGCATCACCGTCATGAGCGTTCCGTGCTCACGCCAACGACGTGTGTACGAAATCACCGCGCTCACGCGCGCGGCCGAGCGGTCGTCGAATACCCCGCCCGGCAATCTGACGTTGATGAACTGCCCGTTATGAAACGCCCCCTGCTCTTCGCCAAAGCAGGCGTCGACAATGTCATGGTGATGAATCCAGTCCGAGGATGACCGGTCGATGACGACGATGCCACCCCCTTCATCGGGAATCTGGTCGGCCGCCGCGATGATGCGTCGGACGACGTGAGCTGACTGCTCGTTTTCGAAGACGTACGGCTTGCCCGTCATCGTGCCAAGATAGCCTTTAGGTCGCGTTGTCATGCTGTCGATCGCAACGCAGAGGCCGTTGACGTCAAAGACGCGTGGCGGCCGTCCACCCTCGCGGTAATAGGCGTACAGCTCTCGTTTGAGCTGCTTGACGGCGTCGGGCACCTGTTGCGGGGTTAGATTCGCGGCACGCAGGCTGAGCACGTAGGGCTGGTCGATGCTTCTCAGCCGGCGCTGCACTTCCGACTGGACCGCCGCGTCTCGCTGCAGTTCCGGGAGGTCGAGCGGTGTCTTGATCTCCCACCATGTTTGCAACGTCGTCTCGGCCATGAACTCACATCGCCTCGTTCCGACCTCCGGCTCGAGCACGATGCGTGCACCGAGCTGCTTCATGAGAGCGGCAAAGAACAGCTCGGTCCTCGCCGAGTCCATCGAGGGCCCATCATGTTTGCGCAGCTTTGCGCGAAAAGCGTCGACCGAGCCCTCCGGTTCCAATAGTTGGAGTTCGCCGGCAATTTCGTCCCAGTAGGCAGCGCTCATTTCATCGTCAGGTTCGACAAGACGCAGGAGCAAGAGGTTGTCGTATGCCGCACGCCGCCGGATAAGGTTTACGAGGAAAGCGTCGTCGTAAATCTGAGCTAGAATCGGATGTGCCTGGATCGTCGCCTGTGCGAGTGCCAAGGCGTTCTCTGGGTTGAGCGTAGGCAGGTCAAAAATGGTCATGGCGCTTCTTCTAAATCTCTGGACTGCCGGCTGCTGATTAGTTGTACTTCGCGCCGTGCGATTGCGGCCCCGCATGTTACGGCAGTGCAGTTGAAGAACTCTTGTGGATGGCGCGCAAGCCCATTCTTACCGACCACACGAACGCGCATGTGTTCGAGACCCTAACGGCTGAGTCGAGGGTGCTTAACAAGTACCATGACCCGCTAGCGGAACGTCGTCTCACGGTGTTGGTTGATGGGGTACCCCTCGGTGAACGCCTGAACGAGATACGCTACCCAGGCTCATCGTTCTTTGGGCAACCGTTCTTCGAAGCCGTCTCTGTTGCTCACCTTGCTGTCAGTCTCGACCTTGACCGCAAGGGACGCGTTCACGTGCGCCGGCTGTCGGAACCTCAACCGGACATCGAACTGAGCCTTGATGGAGAACTCATCGCCTTCGTTGAGGAGACGATGGTGATGGACCAGCAAGCGCATAAAATCACGTTGGTCGTCGACGCCCTGAACGATAGGATTGACAACTATGACGACCCAGCCGTGCGCGCTTGGCTCGATACTGGAACCTTGACGGTTCGGTTTAATCGCCTTCCCGAGCGTTACTATGGCGCCGCTTTTCCTGTCGATGCCGTCTTCGAAGAAATCTGTCGATTCGTTGGCGCGCTGACCGGTGACATGTCTGTGTTGATCGATACGCCGGAGTTCCCGGTGCTCAATGAGCTTAAAGCGGGTATTAAGTATAACCGCCGCGGGAAAACGTTGACCCCAGTGTCGCTTTTTGAGCATGCGCGCATGACCGCGTTGTCGGCCGCATTCGCCGACCAGATCCGGAAGAAACGGGGAAAGGCCAAAACGTATCCGACTGGGTGTAGACCGCTTTGGTTGCTGCTAGATATTGACATGAGTTTCGGGCTTGTAGACACCGGCCCACTGCTCACGATTATCAGGCGCGAAAATCCGGTCGAGTTTGATCGCGTGATTGTACAGCAAACACGCGGTAAGCCATTGGTCGTAGACGTAAGAGAATAATGGCTGAGTCTCGGCCCGACGACTACCAGGTTCGCTGGTGCGTTACATCATCCAGCTGGGTTGACGTCGATGGCCCCGAACGCAATTGGGTCAATACCGCCTGCTTAGGCGGGACACACGACTGCGCCACCGGCGAGAGTGGTGGTTGCTGGTGCGTGGCCGGGGAGCTGCGTGCGTTTCGAAAGCCAGAGTCGCCGAGCGTCGGTGGCCTCGGGCCAATACGAGAATACATTGCGTCCGTTATAGGCTCATGGCTTGAGCTGCCGATTCCACGGACGGAACTGGACCTTGGTGCCTCCGCTCCGATCGCACGACTTATTGAGGTGCCGAGAGCGCTCAGCTACGCTCACGTGATGTGGTGTGGCCATTGCGAACCGGTCCGCGGCGATGCGCTTCGCGCATTGGATGCTCTTACCGGTGTCGTCGTTCTTGATGCCTTGGTCGGTGTGCGAAATCGCCCGACATTGCACGGCAACCACGTGTACTCGCTTGAAACAGGGACGTGGAGCAGCCTCGACTATGCGGAGTCTTTCGACCACCGATTCGATCAGCCGTATCAAGGACCGTTTGTCGAGGCGGTTCGGCGCAACTGGGAAAATATAACGAAGCACGGACTTCCGCGCGCCGCAACCATCCCGGAGAGCTCATTCCGCAGGCTGTTGGCTGTTCCGCCCCCTGAATACGCAAGCGAAGACCAGCGCGAAGAAATGCTGACCTTCATGACCAGCCGTCAACTACAGCTAGAAGATATTCTTCAAGTGTGGCTTTCAGCGCTGTGACGCGGAGAGCGCAGGGCCAACTTGTTAAACTTCTCGCCGCAACCGCCACTTGATCGCCGGCCACGGCATCGACGAATGAGGATGGCGGAGTAAGTCTTCGCCCTTTGCTGTCAGACGTAGTATTGCTACTGGGTGTCAGCTTACGCATGACCGATCATCGCGGCCAGCGAATTCAGCTGGATGGCGCGGAAGCCGACACTGACGGAGCATACGAACGCGGATAGCCACGCGGCTTTTAAGGCTGCCGCGGCGGTCCTTGGTCAGGGCGTCGACCCAAAGACGGAACGGCGACATGCGGTGCTTGTCGATGGAGTTGCACTCGGCGAGCGTCAGAGCGAGATGCGGAAGCCAGGCACTTCGTTCTACGAACAGACGTTCTCCGAGGCGAACGCCGTCGCCCACCTTGCGGTCAACCTAGGTCTCGACTGCGAGGGCGTTGTCGACGTACTCCGTCGTCCGATACCGCAGCCAGATACGGAGCTGACCGTTGCCGGCTCGACGGTCGCATTCGTCGAGCAGACGATGGTGATGGATCAAGCTGCGCATCGTCTCACGCTTGACGTCGAGGCGCTCAACGCAACGTTGGTTCATTCCAAGGACACTGCGCTCCGGACAGCGTTCGATGCCGGCATGTTGTCCGTGCGGCTAAATGATATTCCAATCGAGTATTACGCGACTGGCTTGCCTACTGATGTCCTAGCCACCGAGATCCGCAGTTTCGTGCTCTCGCTAAGCGAGGATACGAGAGCGATGAAGATCGGCAAAGCGCGGTTCCCTTTACTCGGGGGAATGAGAGCGTTCGGTAGTTACCGCTTACCGGGGAAGACGTACAATCCGGTCTCGCCTCTCGTCGACCATGGCCGTGCGAACGTTTTGCGCGACGCGCTCGTCGACCAAATTCGAAAGAAGCGCGCGAAGGCGGCTGGCTACCCGCCGGCAAGCCGGCCCCTCTGGTTGCTTCTCGATGTCGACAGGCATTTCGGATGGCGGGACGACACCAATGTTGCGCGAGCAGTTATCCTTCAAGAAGGTCCGGTCGAGTTCGACCGCGTGATTGTGCAGCAGACTTATGCGGCGGCTCTCATTGTGGACTTCCCTCGGTCCTAGTCGGGAAACATAAGCGGAATTAGCCGTTTTCCCCTTAGCTAGTAGTGTGTATGAAAGACGCACTGCTCGCCGTGGGGATGTGTCAAAACAATAGAGTGCTTTGTGCAACGGTGTCGTCGCCATCGTACAGCAGATCGTTACATCGCCTACGACGTGACGCCGGGGTCACTTTTGCGGGCGTCGCGCGCCCGGCGTGCCAGCACTGTCATCAGAAGCCGAATTTGACGCGGGGCGATCAGCCGATCTCAGCCCCGATGAGTTTCTCCAGCGATCGGCGAGGAACAAGTATTCTGCGGCCCAGCCGAATCGTAGGAATCTCTCCCCGGCGGGCGGCCTCGTATGCGGACTGTCGCGAGATGCGCAAGACTCCGGCCGCCTCATCGATCGTAAGAATGAGCTTAGGAGCAGCCGATCCCGGGCCGGCTCCCATAACATGCTTTCTCGGAATTCTAGCGAGTGCCATCAAATACGATCCCGTAGCCCTTGTACGTCCTCAGTCAGCCTAATAGAATTAAAGACGTTTCTGTTATTTTCCTGATAACGTTATAGGCACCACGTTCGCCCGCACGGCTTGAGAAAGCAGTGTTTTCGCGGCCTTTGGGGTCTTGCCGATAACATCAGGAATCGCTAAAATATAACTCCTGCTATCACAAAGGCTCCGACATGCGCGAAAATGGCGGACTGTCTCAGCGAACCGATGGGAACCAGCCCCGTGCCTTGAGCGCCGCGCTGGCCCTCGATGCCGTCCACATGGAGGCCCTCAGCCACCTCCACCTCAACCCGGTCTTCGCTCGTCTGCGCGCCGCGGGCCCCGCCGGCGCAGAAGCCTTTCGCCTCGCCTCACGCAGCCGGGCTGACGAAACCCGCCGCAGTTACGAAACCTATGCCCGTCAGTTCATCGACTTCTGCCGTGCCGAGGGCCACGACCTGTCCGCGGGATCGAC
>Ga0182030_10017823_pt1 | contig 13670 bp, 23 predicted proteins | sample 812S3MmetaG_FD_121299 | JGI IMG/M metagenome (GOLD analysis project Ga0182030, IMG submission 121299) | Permafrost microbial communities from Stordalen Mire, Sweden - 812S3M metaG (Illumina Assembly) | ecosystem: Environmental > Terrestrial > Soil > Wetlands > Permafrost | place: Sweden... | reverse complement strand
GCCCGGATGAATCGGCGACAGTTTGTTCGTTTTCATAATGTTCAATGGTAGTCCACAATTTCCACGTCCAACGCATCTTGACCGTGCCAGCGGAAGCATATCCGCCATTGGTCATTCACGCGGATGCTGTGCTGCCCTTTGCGGTCGTCTTTCAACGCTTCCAGATGGTTCCCATACGGTACACGCAAATCATTCAGGCTACGCGCCTGATGTAACACCAGCAATTTCCGCCGCGCCACGCGCTGAATCTGCACCGGCAACCGGCGCGAAGATTCATCGTTGAACAGCTTTTCAGTTTCGTGACAGGCAAAGCTGCATATCATGTTGGGGGACTATAACGCCGGGCGTCATGGTTGTCAATGGTGTTTGATAATGTTCGGCGGACGGGAATTGAATTTCAGCCGAGGGACGGGATTTTTTTCGCGGCGGCGCGGAGCGGTTCAAGTTCGTGGTGCGTATAGCCACGGTTCACGGATTCCGTTTTGTGGCCCGTCAATTTTATCCGCACTTCCTGCGAAACGCCAGCGTTTGGCATCGCACTGTTGAACGAGTGTCGCAAGGAGTGGAACGTGCGGCGGGACAACTGGCGCAGGGCCGCCTTTTTCACCTTGCCCGCGTCCAAGCCCGCGTCCCGCATGATACGCTTGAAGGTTTCGGAAAGCCCTTTCCGTCCACCTGATTTGAGATTAGCCGTGTGCGGCATCAGAAAAACTTACGGCTTGTCTGTCCCCGCCAGCTTGTTCAAGTGCGCCAGCAAGTCCGCGTGAATCGGCATGGTCACTTTCTCGCCGGTCTTGGATTGCGTGTAGGTGAGCGTAGCCTCGCCCAAGTCCACATCCGCCCATGCCATCCTACAGCAATCGCTCAATGAACCCCAGCGGGTCGCGGCGCTGGTTCACGATTTGGATCTGGTTCAGGCGCATCAATCGAGCCAACCGGGATGGTTTTTCTTCCAGAAGACCCCATCGTATCCGCCTTGATCGGGGAAGGCGACGCAGCCATTGATCCGTTGTTGGATTGTCTGGAACAAGACCAGCGGCTGACGCGCTCGGTTGGCTTTGGCCTGGATTTCCACCGTGGTCGCACCGTGATTCCAGTCAGCAGCGCCTCCGACGTTGCGTTGAAAGCCATCCTCCAAGCCGGATTCTCCAACGCATCGTAAATGCGCGCCTATTGGAACAAATATAGGAACTTGAAACTGGAAGATCGCTGGTATGCCATCCTCAACGACGACAGCGCGCGGAGCCGGTGGCAGGAAGTGTCGGCGAATCTCGTTTAGCCCGTCAACATCACGCGTTTTCCGGGCGGTTTCAGCACGGAAAAACCTATGCCGACAAACACACCGGTAGCATTACGCGGTGAAACTCTGCGCGCGAAAAGCCATCCGACGGTCACGGAACTGCTGACCCGACACGCGCTGGAAATTCCGACGAACAATGTCGGTGCATACGATTTGTCCGCTTGTTGCCAAATGGCTGAATACCTCGCCCGCTGGGATGTCCAGGGAGCCTTGCCGGTCGCGCAGACCCTGTCCAAACGAGCGAGCACGGTGATGAAATACTCCGGCCAGCAACTCGGGAATTTTGTGATCCAGCTTTCACTGGCCCGCGCCCGGGCGGGAGACCCGACGGCCTTCGACGATTATGCGGAATGGATTGTGACCACCACCCCCGGACAATTTGAGCAGTCAAATTTGGAATGCCTTGTGCCGTTTAGAAAATTCCCGACGAATGCCATGCTTCAGGCCGCTGCGGAGAAGCTTTTCAGCCAGACCAACTCGCTTAGGGCTGTTTGCCATGGAAGAATAACTTCGGACGCGGCACGATTGAATCCGAGCTTGTCGCCGTGCCTGCCTACCGGGTGCTGCTCTGCCATGATCTGGAAAGGACCAATGCCTGTGGAACGATCACGTTGGAGCGCCCCGGCTACGTCCGATATAATATTGCTGACTTAAATCAGTCCGGAAGTTTTGGCATCACCCTGCCGGAGGACTTAACGGCGACCAATGGGGCGACGGCCCAGATTCGGTGGTGTGATTGGATTGCCATTTCGCTGGCCAGCCGCAGCAACCCGGAAGAATTGCTCGCCCTGCGCGTGCGTTCTGGCGACGCCAATGCCCTGCCCGAACCGGCAATAACCGGCAGTGCCGCGCCGCTCGTGCCGTTGCGCGAACTGGTGACGGTGAAACAGACCATCACGGACAAAAGCATTTATCACAAGAATCTCATGCCGGTCACTTACGTCATCGTCGTGTCGCGGGTGTGGTGGAAAGTCCGGTGTATGCCATTTTGAAAATGAATGGCAAGCTGGCGAAACTCGACACGCGAGAGTTTGGCGGCGATGGCTCACCGCTGAAAGTTTACAACGCCGTCCTGCCGTTCTCTGACCAGCAACCCGCGATGAAATGGGACGGCGAATGGCACATCACCATCGAAGTCTTCCGCGATCTCGGGCTGGCGTTCGCTGCCGTGCTGGTGCTGATTTACGTTTTGATGGTCGCCTGGTTCAAGTCGTTTCTCACGCCCATGATTGTCATGGTTGTGATTCCGTTTTCGCTCATTGGCATTTTGCCGGCGCACGGAATTCTGCACGCCTTTTTCACTGCCACTTCCATGATCGGTTTCATGGCGGGCGCTGGCATTGTGGTGCGCAATTCCATCATCCTCGTGGACTTTATTGAACTGCGGCTGGCCGAGGCGGTGGTCGAGGCGGCATGATTAGGTTCCGTCCCATCATGCTCACGGCGTTGGCGGTGGTGGCGGGAGCGACGGTGATTTTAACCGACCCAATTTTTCAGGGGCTGGCGATAGCGCTGATGGCGGGCAGTTTGATTTCGATGTTCACCGCGCCGGTGCTGGTGCCGCTACTGTATTTCATGGCGAACAGGCGAAGAGGACAAAAGGACGAACACCAAGCACGGTAAATTTCCGGGTGGAACACGGTCACGGCACTGAAACCATGGTGCTGGCCAGGTGCTGGCTGTTCTGCTTACTGGCCAATGGGTTAGCATCATCGCGGTCAGCCGCAACATCGACTGGCATCGCATCCAAATTGACCGGCATTGTCCGACTGACGTCTTCGTCGGGCGGGTGCTGGCGCGGGCCATCGTCCGCGAAATGAAAACCAACCCGGACTTCCAAAAGGATTCCGCGGAAGCCAAGTTGGAAATCGCCGCTACGCAGAACTGGACAGCCGCCCACTGAAAAGTTTGACCGGGGGTAACGACGTGCTATATTCATTTCGCTTTATGGCGAAATGAGAATATAGTTTATGCGCGAGTTCATGTATATCACCAAGGCGCTGGCGGATGAAACCCGCGTGCGCATCCTGATGGCCCTGCGCGGCGGGGAGTTGTGCGTCTGCCAGATCACCGAACTGTTCGGGATGGCCCCCTCCACGGTTTCCAAGCACCTGTCCATTCTCTTTCAAGCTGGGCTGGTGGAATCCCGCAAGACCGAGCGCTGGGTTTATTACCGGCTACCGGACAAGAAGGCTCACGTCACGGTCCGGAGTGCATTGGCCTGGGCAACCAAGGCCATTGAAGCCGAGCCGCAGATTTCCGACGACACCAAACAAATCAAAAAAATCCTGAAAACCGACCTCGCTGAAATATGCAAACGACAATGCAAAAAGTGAAACCGACCGTCCTCATACTCTGCACCGGCAATTCCTGCCGCAGCCATCTGGCCGAAGGCATCCTGCGCGACGTGGCGGGCGATTTTCTCAACGTGCAAAGCGCCGGCTCGAAACCGGCTGGCTATGTGCATCCGCTGGGCATCCAGGTGATGAAGGAGATTGGGATTGATATTTCCAGCCATCATTCCAAGCACATGAATGATTTCCTCAACCAACCGGTGGAGACGGTCATCACGGTCTGTGGCAACGCTGACCAAGCGTGTCCGGCCTATCCCGGCCAATTGAACCGGCATCATTGGGGCTTTTTTGACCCGGCGCACGCGACAGGCACGGACGAAGAAAAGCTCGCGGTATTCCGGCAGGTGCGGGACCAGATCAAGATGGTATTCGAGGCTTACGCCGATGGGCGGCATGACCAAGCGAAAGCAAAATATTTATGAATCTGACCACTCAAACCATTCAAGTGTTCGACCCTGCCATGTGCTGCTCGACGGGCGTCTGCGGGCCGGACGTGGACATCAAGCTGGTGCAATTCGCCGCCGATCTGGACTGGCTGAAAGCGCAGGACGTGATTGTCCAGCGGCACAACCTCTCGCAAAACCCGGCCGCTTTTGTGGAAAACGAAGCCGTGAAGGCCGCGCTGACGGAAAAGAGCGAAGCCGCGTTGCCGGTTATTCTGGTGAACGGCAAGGTGGTGGCGACGGGCCGTTATCCTGACCGCGCGGAACTGGCCGGCTGGTTTAAATTGAAAGTCACGGCGAGCGCCCCAGCGAAGTCGGATTGCTGCTGCGGTGGCGGCAACTGTTAAAATGAATTTTCCCGCCGAACAATCCCTAGCCCGTTTTCTGGACACGCCGACGCGCTTCCTATTTTTCACGGGCAAGGGTGGCGTGGGCAAGACGTCGCTGGCCTGCGCCTCGGCCATCGCGCTGGCGGATGGCGGCAAACGTGTGCTGCTGGTCAGCACGGATCCGGCGTCGAATCTGGATGAAGTGCTGGGTGAGAGCCTGACTTCCGCAGCGACGGAAATTCCAGCGGTGCCGCGACTGGCGGCGCTGAACATTGATCCGGCAGCGGCAGCGGCGGCGTATCGGGAAAAACTGGTCGGGCCGTATCGCGGCAAGTTACCCGACGCCATCGTGCGCGGGATGGAGGAACAGCTTTCCGGTGCTTGCACGATGGAGATAGCGGCCTTCGACGAATTTTCCCGGCTACTCGGCCAGCCGGAGGCGACGGCGGAATTTGACCACGTCATCTTCGACACCGCGCCGACCGGCCATACCCTGCGGCTGATGACGCTGCCGACCGCCTGGACAGGTTTTCTTGACAGCAGCACGACGGGCAATTCCTGTCTCGGCACGCTGGCGGGACTGGAGAAGCAGCGCGTCATTTATGAAAACGCGGTGGCGGCACTGGCCGATGGCGAACGCACGACACTCGTGCTGGTGAGCCGGGCGCAACGGGCGGCGCTGACGGAAGCGGAACGCACCAGCGATGAACTCGCGGCCATCGGCGTGCGCAACCAGCGGCTGATTTTGAATGGCTTGTTTGAAGCCGTGGATGCCGATCCGGTGGCGCTCGCACTGCAACAGCGCGGCGCGGTGGCGCTGGCGAACGCGAGCGCGTTTCTGAACCGGATGCGGGTTTCCAAAGTCCCGCTGCGGGCGCATAACCTCGTGGGCATTCCGGCGTTGCGGGCACTCACGCAAAACGGAATTCAATTTGAGCCCCCTCACGTCGGCTCCTACGGGGAAAAACTGCCGGCGACGGAAACGCTGGCGACGCTCGTGGATGACATTGCCAAGGCCGGCCGGGGCGTGGTGATGACGATGGGCAAAGGCGGCGTGGGCAAAACCACCATCGCGGCGGCAGTTGCGACGGAACTTGCGCGGCGCGGCTGCCAGGTGCATTTGAGCACGACCGATCCGGCGGCGCACATTGCGGCGGCAGCGGGAAATATCCCTGGAATGCAGGTCAGTCGGATTGATCCGCAAGCCGAGACGCGGAGCTATGTGGAGCACGTCATATCGACGGCGGGTAAAAATCTCGACGCCAATGGCCGCGCACTTTTGGAAGAAGATTTGAGGTCGCCCTGCACCGAAGAAATCGCCGTATTCCGGGCGTTCGCCCGTACGGTAGCGCAGGGCAAGGATGCTTTTGTGGTTCTGGACACCGCGCCGACGGGCCACACCCTGCTGCTGCTGGATGCGACGGAATCGTATCACCGCGAAATCGCACGCAAGGCGAGCGACCTGCCGGAAGAAGTGCGGCAACTGCTGCCGCGTTTGCGGGACGCCGACTATACCCGCGTGGTGGTGGTGACGCTGCCGGAAGCCACGCCGGTTCACGAGGCGGCCATGCTGCAAACTGATTTGCGCCGGGCGCAAATCGAGCCGTTCGCGTGGGTCATCAACCAAAGCTTTGCCGAAAGTGGCTCGCGCGATCCGCTGCTCGTGGCGCGCGGACGCGGCGAGGCGCAACACATCCGCGAAGTCGTCGAGAAACTTTCCAAGCGCACGGCGCTCGTGCCGTGGGTGACGGGAGAACCGGTCGGCCCGGAACGACTGCAACAATTTTTTCAAACCACAACCAAATCAATTGAGCCATGAAACAACGTGTCTTGTTCGTTTGCATCCACAACAGTGCCCGCAGCCAGATGGCCGAGGCGTTTCTGAATCAAATCTGCCCGAATGACTTTGAAGCTCACAGCGCGGGAATGGAGCCGGGCAAGTTGAATCAGGTCGTCGTCGAGGCGATGCAGGAGATTGGCATGGATATATCCGGCAATCCGACCAAGTCCGTGTTCGACATGTTCAAGACCGGCAAAATGTTTGCCTACGTCATCACGGTTTGCGATGAGGCGAGCGCGGAACGCTGCCCGATTTTTCCCGGCGTCACGAAACGGCTGCAATGGAGTTTTCCTGACCCGTCCAGCGTGCATGGCACACACGAAGATAAGTTGGCCAAGACGCGCGAAGTGCGCGACGCCATCAAGGCCAAGATTGAGGAATGGTGTTCGCAAATGTGCGTGGCGGCCTGATTCAACTCATTTAACTCCTGCGAACGATGTCAACTGCTCCTGCTGTCGCCCCGAAACGCCTGGCCTTTTTTGAATGCTACCTCACCGTGTGGGTGCTGGTATGCATGGTCGTGGGCGTCGCCTTCGGCAAATTGCTGCCCGGCCTCACTTCCACTTTGAGCAAGCTGCAGTTCGGGCAAGGGTCACAGGTCAATGTACCGATTGGCATCCTGCTGTGGTTGATGATTTATCCGATGATGCTCAAGGTTGATTTCAGCGCCATTGGCGGCATCGCCAAGCGACCCAAGGGATTGATGGTGACGCTGTTCGTCAACTGGCTGGTAAAGCCCTTCAGCATGGCGCTGCTCGCTTGGTTTTTCATGCAGCATGTTTTCGCGCACTGGATTGACGCGGAGACGGCCAAGAATTACACCGCCGGCCTGATTATCCTGGCGGCGGCACCCTGCACGGCGATGGTGTTTGTCTGGTCCTACCTTACGGATGGCGACCCGGTATATACGCTGGTGCAAGTGGCGGTGAATGACTTAATCATGCTCGTGCTGTTTGCGCCGATTGTGATGTTCCTGTGCGGCGTGGCCAACGTGGTCGTGCCGCCGAAGGTGCTGATTACGTCGGTTATTGTCTTCATCGTGGTTCCGCTGACGGCGGGCTGGCTGACGCGGACACTGCTGCTGAAATCGCACGGCAAAGACTGGTTTGAAAGGAACTTCCTGCCGAAGTTTCATCCGGTTATGATGTGGGCGCTGCTGCTGATGCTGGTTCTGATCTTCGCGTTCCAAGCCGGAAATCTTACGACGAAATGGTTTGCGGTCGTCCTGCTGGCGGTGCCGATTTTGATCCAAGTCTATTTCAATTCCAGCCTGACCTACTTGCTGATGCGCAAATTGAAGGTGCCGCACAACGTGGCATCGCCCGGAGCGCTGATCGGGGCGAGCAACTTCTTTGAATTGGCGGTGGCCGTGGCGATCACGCTGTTCGGCCCCAGCTCAGGCGCGGCATTGGCGTGTGTGGTGGGCGTGTTGGTGGAAGTGCCGGTGATGCTTTCAGTCTGCAAGATATGCAACTCGTCGCGCGGGTGGTATGGACAAGGTCAAAATGGTCCGTTGTGACAAAGACTAACATCGCCAGCCTCGACAAGATTTCTAATGCAATACTTCCAAGATCGATTGATGTTTGCAAAAATGCCTTGATTCCAAAGTCAAGTGGTATGGACACCTGCCTCGCTATGGACTCAAGCAATCCAAGTTATCACTGATTTTGCTCGGTTGGACTCTACATGTTGCCGGGTCTGGGTATTTATTTGGACGCTTCCCTGATGTAATGGTTGTTGTTCTGATTCGGCGCTCCAATTAAAATCTAAAATATCATTAACGAGTTTTCACCGACGATCTCGTTTCGTCAGGATTTCGAGCCGTGAGATTTTTCATCCGTGAATGACAATGCTGGGGTGAAGACCCCATATCTGTGGTCGGTGTGGGCAAACATAATTGCGGCCACCGGCGTGCTCACGATGAAGAATGTCGCGAAAGAGGTTGTGCTCAAGGTCAAGTCGCTGGGCTTTGGTCCAGGCATGAACGGTGCCGCGATTTCTGGTTGGGAGGCCTCGCTCACACTTGACCGGCGTGATTATGAAATTACGGCGGATCAAGGTGCCATTGGCAACAGCGTGGATGTCCTGATCAATGTTGAAGCTGATTTGAAGTAATTAACGGGTAAACTTTGAACATTAGTCCAGCCATTCAAGTCAGCCAGTTAGAAAAACATCGAAGCGATTTTGCAGAATGGTTATGCGTGACCGTACTTGGCTCGGACGATGCCATCGTCTCAACCGCGAGCCTCATGATCGGTGTCGCGGCTGCCTCCGCATCAAAGGGAGCCATCTTGGTCACCGGCGTGGCGGGTCTGGTCGCGGGTGCGATGTCCATGGCCGTGGGCGAATATGTTTCGGTCAACTCCCAACGTGATGCCGAATCATAGAGTCGCTTTTGTTTGATGTCGCTATATGATTGCCCAACCTCTTATGAAACCCAACGCCACCGCCGCGACTAACGCGCAAAACCAAACCAAGCCGGTTCTCCAAGGCAACGCCAGCGACCGGGGCACCCTCGCCGCCATTGCCCATCAGGCCATGATTGAGCGCGGCTTGGAACCGGATTTTCCGTTGGCGGCACAAAATGAGTTGGCTGCCATCGACGGACCAGCAAAAGCGACAGACAGCGTCCGCGATCTGCGCAACCTGCTTTGGGTCTCCATTGATAACGACGATTCCCGCGATCTGGACCAACTCACCGTCGCCGAATCGCTTTCCGGGGGGCAGGTCAGAATCCTCGTGGCGGTCGCGGATGTGGATGCCTTGGTGCGCAAAGGTTCGGCGCTCGACGGCCATGCGGCTCGCAACACAACTTCCGTTTATACCCCCGCCGCAATTTTTCCCATGCTGCCGGAGGAGCTTTCCACCAACCTGACGTCCTTGAACGAAGACCAGGATCGCATCGCCATTGTGGCGGACATGATTTTCAAGAATGACGGTTCGCTCGTCACGTCGGAACTCTATCTGGCTCAGGTTCACAATCGCGCCAAGCTGGCTTACAACAGCGTCGCCGCGTGGCTAATCGACGCCGGCCCGGCTCCCAAACGAATCGCGGAAGTTCCTGGACTCGACGAAAATCTGCGTCTTCAGGATCGCGTCGCGCAACTACTCACGGGCTTACGCCACCATCACGGCGCACTAACTCTGGAATCGATGGAAGCACAGGCGAAATTCGCCGGTGATGCGCTTGCTTCGCTGGAACTGGATCAAACCAACCGGGCGACCCAGTTGATCGAGGAATTCATGGTGGCCGCGAATGCCGTGACCGCGATTTATCTTGCTCGTAAAAAATTTCCATCTCTTCGCCGAGTCCTGCGTGATCCCGAACGCTGGGCTCGCATCGTCGAGCTCGCGGCTAAGCTCAAGGAAACACTTCCCGCCTCACCGGATGCGGTCGCGCTCGAAGGTTTTCTGACGCGGCGGCGTGCGGCCGCGCCCGAGAAGTTCGCCGACCTTTCCCTGTCCGTCATCAAACTCATCGGGCGCGGTGAATACGCGCTGGGTCTCCCTGGTGGCGAAGCGCCCGGACACTTTGCGCTGGCGGTTAAAGATTATACCCATTCCACCGCGCCGAACCGTCGCTTTCCTGATCTCATCACGCAACGGCTCTTGAAAGCCGCGCTGGCCGGTTCGCCCCTGCCCTACACCATCCCCGAGCTGACAGATCTTGCCAATCATTGCACCGATCAGGAGGACGCAGCCACCAAGGTTGAGCGCCAGGTCAACAAGTCCGCCGCTGCGTTGCTGCTGTCCGGAAAAATTGGGCAGCAATTCGACGCCATCGTCACCGGCGCCGCAGACAAAGGCACGTGGGTCCGGCTCCTCCAGCCGCCGACCGAAGGCCGGCTCATGCAAGGCATCCAAGGTCTCAAGGTGGGCGATCACGTTCGCGTCAAGCTCATCCACACCGACGTCCAGCGCGGTTTCATCGATTTTGCCCGCGCTTGATTGGAACGGATTCCAAACCAGGTCGTCAGTTTCACGGTTCCGCGTGGGGTGAACACCCCATAGCAGGCTGTTGGTTTTCCCGCCATGTTGACGGCATGAACCCAAACCCGTTTTCGCTGGGCACAAACCAGAAAACGGCCAAGGCACAAAATTCAGTGGTCGGGGAGGCGTTAATTGAAATCCTAACGGCTTTTGCCCATCACGGGAGGCGGTGGCGCGGCGGCCCTACGCCATTTATGAAAATCAAGGTTCACGGCCTGGACTTGACTTAAAGCACAGGCTGGAGGCCGAGGCGCAATTGTTCGGGGGAGTCGAACGCGAATCCCAAATGCATCCGGGCTCATCCTTTTTAAACTCTGTACATTAAAAAACCATTTTTCAATGAAACACCATAAATTATCCAAAACCCAACAAACGCTCATTGCACCGCAGCTTACATTGGCAGTCGTTGACGGCCAAAATGAAACTGATTTAGAGCCGTCACCGGACGAAGTGTCCCGGAAAGCTTACTTCGCCTATGAGAATCAGGGTTCTCAGCCTGGTCACGAGGTGCAGCATTGGCTGAAGGCCGAGGCGGATTTGGTCGCGGAACGCAATTTGACTCGCGTCCACGGTTTTCACAATCAGACGTAGAATAATTTATGAAAAAGCCCATCACCAAGTTCGCAGCCACCGTGCAAACGCCAGTGTTTCCGAAAACAGCGCATCAATTCCGGCCGGTTCCCGGGCCAACCGCAAGTTCCAAACCGCCGAAGCGGGACAACACGTTCTCCAAATCCCGTGACGTGCGGGAGGATCGCGGCACGCGCGAAATGAAAACGTCCGATAACGACCAAACCAATCACGCGAAGTAATTTTTAGCTTATGAAAACAAACCCACTGAAAGAAGGTGTCATCTCGGAAAATTCCGACGGCGTCGGCACGGTCACCCGCCAGATGGTGCGCACGCGCGCGGCGGAGCTGGCGGTCATTGACGGTCTATTGTCGAGCGCCGCGACCAAGTCTCATTTTGCGCAGGCCAAACGGGAATTAACCGGTGTTCAGGATGAGGATCCGAACGATGCGATTCTTGAATCCGCGCCCGAGTCGGAGCGCTGGGATCCGGTGGCCGGTTCGACCGGACACAAGGTGGCAGTTGCTCCGAGCGAAGATGAAGACGATGAAGGCCGAAGCGATAATGAACGGCTGGTCGAAGGCGGCATCGCTGAAGCGGAGATCGAACAAAGTTTCCAAGCTACCCGTGCTGCTGCCAAAAAGGATTTATGAGGTCACCGGCAGTCGTCGGTTCGCAAACGGGTGAAGTGGCATTAGTTTCCACTGTACCCGACTTGAGCGACGCTTTGTCGCAGGAACTTTATACGCTGATCGCGCAGCAGCCATTTTTTAAGGGATTAAACAATGAGCAGCTTCAACTGCTCGCCGCTTCGGCCCTGGAGATGAAATTTGAAACCGGCACAATCCTCTGTGAAGAAGGCAGCCCCGCCAATCGGTTTTATCTGATATTGACCGGCCAGGTGGTGCTCTCCTCGGAAATGGAAGACCGGAACGTGATTCCCATTCAAACGCTAGGGCTGGGCGATGACTTGGGCTGGTCCTGGCTTTTTCCACTCTATTCCATGCACTTCACGGCTCGCGCCTTGGAACCAACCACCACGATATTTTTCTATGGGACACGGCTGCGCGAACAGTGCGAACAGGACCACGAACTGGGCTACCAAATCACGAAGCGAATCGCCCAAGTGGCGACCCAGTCGCTCCGGGCGACGCAGCGACGCTTGATGCAATACATTGATAAGAATATTCCCGAAATGTCATAAAGATGGCTGCCCTCAAATGAACTCAGCAATGAAAACAACCATGAGCCGCGAAATTCGTCTGGCCTGCCGCCCGCAAGGGATTCCCACCAAAGCCAACTTTTTGCTGGCACAAGTCAAACTGGAACCACTTGTCGACCAGCAGGTGCTGGTTCGTAATCTGTTCATGTCCGTGGATCCATATATGCGCGGGCGCATGAATGAGGGGAAATCGTATGTGCCGCCGTTCGAGATCGGCAAAGTTCTGGAGGGCGGTGCGGTCGGCGAAGTGGTCGAGTCGCGCGCGAACGAATTAAAAGTGGGCGATGCGGTCGTCTCCAACTTCGGGTGGCGTGAATATTTTATTGCCTTTCCGAAAGACCTGCATCCGGTCAGTCGCGCGGTTCAGCCACTCTCGGTTTATCTTGGCGCGCTCGGCATGACGGGCATGACCGCGTGGGCCGGATTGAATCTGGTGGAGGTCAAAGCCGGTGACGTCATTTATATTTCGGGAGCCGCCGGTGCCGTCGGGAACGTGGCCGGCCAACTGGCGAAATTGCGCGGCTGCAAAGTCATCGGCTCCGCTGGTTCCATGGAGAAGGTGAAATTTCTGCGTGAGGAATGCGGCTTTGACATCGCCTTCGATTACAAGACCGGCCCGGTAGCCGAACAATTGAAGGTTGAGGCCCCGGACGGGATTGATGTGTATTTCGACAATGTCGGCGGTGAATCACTGGAAGCTGCGCTTTCGATGTTGCGTATCCATGGCCGGATCATTGCCTGCGGCGGTATCTCCGGTTACAACGAGGAAAAACCGCGCCCAGGTCCTTCAAATTTATTTAACATCACCACCAAACGGCTGACGATGCGCGGGCTGATTGTTCGCGACTGGCTGGATCGTCAGGGCGAATTTGAAAAAGAAGTGGGCGGCTATTTGCAATCGGAAAAACTGAAAAGCAAAGAAACCGTCGTCGAAGGCCTTGACCAGGCCGAGGGTGCATTCATCGGCCTCTTCACCGGAAACAACATCGGCAAAATGGTGGTGAAACTCGATTAAGCCGCCGTGGATAACATGTGTCCATTCCCTCCGTTGGGTTTCGTGGAGCCGGCCGCAGATCGTTGAATATGCTCCATTGGTTGCATTCTTTGCTGCCCCACAATCCACATTACGGATATGTGCTCGTCTTCATCGTTGCGTTTTTGAACAACCTCGGCGTTCCGCTCCCCGGCGAAACCATCCTGCTGGGGGCAGGATTTGTTCTGGGTAAAACAGCCGATTCATTGCGGCCGCCTGTAGTGGCGGGAACGGCGGCCTGCTTTTTGGGCGGCATTTGCGCCTTCTGGCTGGGCAGGCGACTGGGGTTAAGCGGCCTTGAAAAAATCCGCTGGCTCCATCTCACGGCTGAACGACTGCAGTGGCCAGAGCAATTTTTTAAACGTCATGGTGCCAAGACGGTTTTTATTGCGCGGTTCATTTTTCTTTTTCCGCCCGTCGTGGCTAATTTGCTGGCCGGCATGTCGAAGATGCCCTGGCGCACTTTTCTGCTTCTTCGACATTCGTAATGGGTAAAAGGGGTTGAAAAGGACACGAAGTAAATCGTAAGTTTTGGGCTTTATGATACCGGAAAAAGTGTTCCATCAAATTTTGGCGTTGGGAGACAGG
>Ga0182030_10017822_pt1 | contig 13670 bp, 14 predicted proteins | sample 812S3MmetaG_FD_121299 | JGI IMG/M metagenome (GOLD analysis project Ga0182030, IMG submission 121299) | Permafrost microbial communities from Stordalen Mire, Sweden - 812S3M metaG (Illumina Assembly) | ecosystem: Environmental > Terrestrial > Soil > Wetlands > Permafrost | place: Sweden... | reverse complement strand
GTCCACGTCCGAACTGTAAATGTCATGTCCGCCGATCTTGCACGAGCCTTCGATGCGGACGCTGTCAATCAGGTCGTTCATGCGGTTGAGGCAGCGGAGCAGGGTGGACTTGCCGCAGCCGGATGGCCCGATGAACGCGGTGACGACCTTTTCGCCGAGCGTGAGCGAAATGTTTTTCAGCGCCTGGCTCGTGCCGTAATAAAGCGAGAGCGACTCGATATGAATCAGCGCGGCGCTGCCAGACGAATTGGTTTTCGCCTCCGGCACGTTCAGTTTGGGCATGGAAAGTTCAGCCATAAAATATTTCAGCCCAGCGCGCGGAGTTTTTTGCGGACCCTCGCGCGGATGACGATGGCCACGATGTTCAGCGCGAACGTGAGCATCAGCAGCACTAGCACCGTGGCGTAAAGAATCGGCCGCGTCTGCTCGATGTTCGGCGACTGCGTGGACAAAACAAAAACATGGTAGCCCAGATCCATGAATTGATCCGTCACATGGTGCGGCAGTGACGCCATGTAATACGCGACGCCGGTGAACAAAATTGGCGCGACTTCGCCAGCCGCGCGGCTCACGGCGAGGATGCCGCCGGTCATGATGCCGGGCAACGCCTGCGGCAGCACGACGCGAAGAATGGTTTCCAATTTCGTCGCGCCGAGCGCCAGGCTGGCTTCGCGCAAGCCGGGCGGAATGGCCTTCAACGATTCCTCCGTGGCGACGATCACGACCGGCATTGTCATGATGGCCAGCGTGAGCGAGGCCCAGATGAGCGCCGGCTGGCCCCAGACCGCGCTGGGATTGTGCAGAATGGTATCAATGTTTTTGCCGACGAAATTGATGAAAAAGCCCAGACCGAACAAACCAAACACGATGGACGGCACGCCGGCGAGATTGTTGACAGCGGCACGGATGAATTTGGTGACGAGCGAATTGTTCGGCGCATATTCGGTCAGGTAAATCGCGGTGATGACGCCGACGGGCAGCACGAAAATGGTCATCACAAAAACGCGGATCGTGGTGCCGACAATCATCGGCAGCACGCCGGTGGTGTTGGCGTCGAAGAAATCTTTTTTAGGAATGGTCGAGACAAAATGCCACGACAGGCTGCTCCAGCCGTTGATCAGGATGTTCAGCAGGATGACGGCGAGAATGGCCAGAATAAACAAGGTGGCCAATCCGGTCAGGCCGGTGAAGAAAAAGGACGTGAAGTCAAATTTCTCGGCGCGGAAATGTTTTCTGATTTGCGCGCTCATCGTTTGCCCTCCAGTTTCAATTTGAACCGGTTGATGACCGCGCCGGCGATCATATTGGAGACGAACGTCGCGGCGAAGAGCAGTGCGCCGAGCATGAACAAAATCCGGTAGTGCGGGCCACCGGAAACCGCCTCGGCCATTTCGGCGGCGATGGTGGTGGTGATGCTGCGTGCCGAATCAAAAATGCTCCACGACATCACGCTCGCGGAACAAACCATCAGCACAATCATCGTTTCGCCGATCGCACGGCCAAATCCGAGCACGGTAGCGGCGAAAACTCCCGGCAGCGCGGCCGGCAAAACAATCTGCCATGCGGTCTGCCAGCGCGACGCGCCGAGTGCGAGTGCGGCCTGCGTGTAGGCGCGCGGCACGCTGGTTAGCGCGTCCTCGGCGATGGAAAAAATAACGGGAATGACGGCGAAGCCAAGCGCGATGCCCGCGACAAAAGCATTCAGCCGGGTTTGATAGCCAAATATTTTTTGCAGCACAGTCGCCATGACCAGCAGCGCAAAAAAACCGACGACGACGGAAGGAATACCGGACAGCAATTCAATCGCCGGCTTGACGACTTCACGGATTTTCGGCCGGGCCATCTGGGAAACGTAGATGGCCGCGCCGACGGCCAGCGGCACGGCAAAAAAGAGACCGATCAAAGTCACTTTGAGCGTGCCGACGAGCAGGGGAATGATGTTGTATTTCTGGATCTGGCCGACCGGCTGCCAGATATATTCCGGCTTGTCGTAGTGATTCCATTGATGCGGCAGCACGAGGTAACGCCAGTCGGTCGTGTTGATTTTTGCGTCGGGATCGTTGCGAAATTCCTCCGGGATCTCGTCCTGCGCCTCCTGTTTTACGTCCATCAAGGATTTCAGCGTGTCCTTGTCCATCGCGGCGTATTGTGCGGGCGTGAGTTCGAGATATTTTTGGAGCTGGGCCGGCGAGAGCTTGTCCATGTCCGCCGTGGGAATGGGCTTCTGCACCAGCGCGGTGTTGGTCTCGCCAAAAAACAACGGCAGGGCCTCGCGCGCCACGAACAGGAAAATCAAAAAAACCATCAGGATGGCCGAGAGCGAGACGAGGAAGATGAATTTTTCCGCGAGCCATTCGACCGGCCGCGCGCGGTGGCCGCGATGGATGCCCATCCAGCCGTGCGGTCGGTTGTCGTGGTGGTGCTGGCTCACAAGATGGAAAAGTTTAGCGGGCGGCGCGCGAATCTCAATTCAGAATCCGCGCTGCCGCCCGCCGGGATGATCGGAGGAGGAACGTTCGATCAAATCAATTGCGCAGGTTTTTGGGCAGCGGGAAATAGCCCACGTCTTTGACATATTTCTGGCCGTCGTCGCTGCGGATCCAGTTCAGGTAGGAGGCAATATCGCCCTTGTCCAGTGCCGGATTCACATAGACGTAAAGGTAGCGCCAGATGGGATACGTTCCGTTTTCAACGTTTTCCTCGGTCGGATCTACTGCGGGTGAAGCATCATCCTTTTTAATGGACAACAATTTTGAACTGCCGCCATAGGCTGCGCCACCGTAACCGATTCCGTTTTTGTCTTTCATTACCGCCTGCACAATAGCCGCCGTGCCGGGCATGGTCTGCGCGCTGGCCGCAAAGTCGTGCCCTTTGAGGACGTGTTCCTTGAAGAACTCGTAGCTGCCGGAACTGTTTTCGCGGCTGTAAACAGTGATGGGCGCGTCCGGGCCGCCGACTTCCTTCCAGTTCGTGATTTTGCCGGTGAAGATGTCGCCGACTTGCGCGATGGTGAGTTCCTTCAGCGGATTTTCTGGGTTCACATAAACCGAGAGACCGTCCAGCGCCACCTTGTATTCCGTTGGCCGCGCGTTGAACGCCTTGATGCAATTGGCGATTTCCGCCGCCTTGGCCTTGCGTGAGGCGTCGCACAAATCCGTGGTCTGGTTTTGCAGCGCCGCAAAACCGGTGCCGGTGCCTCCGCCGGTGACGGAAATTTTCACATCCGCGTGGCTGCCCATGTAAGTTTCCGCCCACTTTTGGGCGAGGATGAGCAGGGTGTCGGAACCTTTGACGGTGATGTTGCCCGCCCACGCCGACGCGGCCAAGCCGGTCGCCAGGGCGATGATGCTGAACTGTTGAATGATGCGTTTCATATTTTTGTTTCCGTTGAACTTTGACTTATTTTCCAGGTAATTGTTAGTTACGTTTTCGTGACTTTTGGTTCTCACACCCGCATTGAACCAATACAAACTGAATGCACTGACAGTCTGAAGCCGTCAGGTGACAGAAGTGCGGCGGAATTGTTACGATTGCGTGACAAGCCCGGCGGCGACCAACCGCCAAGTCAACCGGCATTTTCCAGTGGCCGGGCGGAAATCTCCAGCATCCGCTCAATCGGCAGGCGTGCGCGTTTCAAAATTTCCGCCGGCAGTTCCACGCGTGGGGCGAGGTTTTTCATGCAATCGCGCACTTTTTCCAGCGTGTTCAACTTCATGAATTTGCATTCGCTACAACGGCAACCGTCCGTCGGCAGCTTCATGGCATCAAAGGCTGGCGCGCAGAGAAATTCTTTTCCCGGACATTCCTTCTGCATCCGGTGGATGATGCCCGACTCGGTCACGATGAGAAATTGCTTCGCGGGATCGTTCCTGCAAAACGTGATCATCTTCTCCGTCGAGCAGACCGCGTCGGCGAGATCGCGCACTTCGCGCAAGCTTTCGGGATGCACGACCACCTTGGCGTCGGGGAAGTGTCGGCGCAACTTCAGGACGTTCTCGCGTTGAAACTCGACGTGCGCGTAACAATTGCCTTTCCAGAGCGTCATCGGCCGGCCCGTCTGTTCCATCACCCACTGGCCGAGATTTTCGTCCGGCACGAACAGCAGGTCTTTGTCTTTCGGCGCGGCGTTGACGATTTTCTCCGCGTTGCCGCTGGTCACAATTACGTCACAAAGCGCCTTCACCGCCGCGCTGCAATTGATGTAGGCAATCGTCCAGAAATTTGGATTTGTTTTCTGGAGCGCCGCGAGTTTTTCCGCCGGACAGCTTTCTTCCAGTGAACAACCCGCGTCTTTGTCCGGCAGCACCACAATTTTGTCCGGGTTCAAAATCTTCGCCGTTTCCGCCATGAAATGCACGCCGCAGAAAACGATGACATCCGCGCTGGTCCCTGCCGCCTGTTGCGCGAGGCCGAGCGAATCGCCCACAAAATCGGCCACGTCCTGAATTTCCGGCACTTGATAATTATGCGCGAGGATGACAGCGTTGAGCTGCTTTTTAAGCGCGAAAATTTCCTGGGCCAGCGGCGTGAAGCGTTCGCGCGTCATCGGCGGGCGAAGTTTCAATGGTTCCGCATCAATCGGTTGAAGGTCGGCAACTCTGCTCATCGTTAAAAACTACCGTTGAAATTCCGTCGCGTCAATTCAAGTGGGGCAGCCGTTGTGCAAGCCGCACGCAGGGAAACGGTGGCGGTTTAGGCGGCGCACGTTTCTTTCTTCGCCCTCATGGGGCATAAAATCTTCGGTGGAGAATTGATTCGCCGGCGCAAAGAACCTATTCTGGCCCGCTTTGCATGACCGACAACGAATTTAAATATTGGGCGTTCCTCAGTTGCAGCCACCCGGACAATCGCGAGCAACGCTCCGACACCCCGGAAGTGCGCCGCCGGTGTTGGGGCAATTGGTGGCACGATGCGCTGAAGAGTTTTTCCATTCCGGCGGAATTCGTGGGCCAGATCAATGGGCGGGGTGAAATTATTCCCGAACACATTGAGCCCCTTTTCCGGGATGAGCCGGAACTGCCCGAGGCGGCCACCCTGAGCGCGGAGATGCGCCAGGCCTTGGAGCAATCCCTCTGCTTGGTGGTGGTCTGTTCACCGCGTTCGGCCCAAAGCCGACAGGTGAATGAAGCCGTGCGCTATTTCAAGCAACTCGGGCGCGGCCAATATATTTTGCCCATCGTGGTTGCCGGCGAACCCAATGTCAGCGCTGGCAACCAGCCCGGCAGTCCACCGGCAGACGAATGTTTTGTGCCTGCGCTGCGTCACCCGGTGCGGCCGGATGGAACGCTGGATACCACCCGGCAGGCGGGAAAATCCATTTTTGTGGACGCGCGGCAGGGTATTGAAAAACGGGAAATTCTGGCCAACGATCACCGCGCCGCCGAAGCCGATTTGGCGATGGCCAAAATCCAACTGATCGCCTTGCTGCTCGGGGTTGGGTTCAATGGCTTATGGTGGCGCGAACAAAAACGCCACTTCTATGACCTGGCCGAAGCCCAACACCAAGCCGGGAAAGCCCTCCATCAAGTCGAAGAAATCCGGCGTCAATTGCAGGAAGCCCAGCGTCAGACCCAGGAGGCCCAGAAACAGGCTTTGGAAAACCAAAACCTGCCGCGCGACGTTCAGGGCCAGATTCAGGAAGCACAAAACCAGGCCCGGGAAGCTCAAAAACAACTTCAGGAATTTCAAAATAAAGTCCGGGACTCGCAAACCCAACTCGAGGCAGCACATGCCCGGGCGCTCGCCGCCGAAAGCAAAGTTCTGGAAGCGCAGCATCAGGCGCGGGCAGCCCAGACCCAGCTTGAGGAGACCCGAAATCAAACCCGCGAGACGCAGAACCAAGTTCAGGAAATCCAAAACCAGACGCGGGACGATCAAAGCCAGCTCGAAGAAACCCGCCATCAAGTTCAGGACGCCCATAAAAAATTCCTGGAAACGCAACGCCAGATTCAGGAATTTCAGAACCAAGCCCGGTCCGCTCAAAGTCAACTGGAGGAAGCCAGCCACCGGGCGCTCGCCGCCGAAAGCCAAGTCTTGGAAGCGCAGAATCAAGCTCGCGCAGCGCAGAACCAGGTTCAGGAAATACAAAATCAAACGCGGGACGTTCAAAGCCAGATTAAAGCCGCCCAAGATCAGGTTCGGAAAATCACCAACCAAGACCGGCAGGCGCGCCGACTCACCAAGGTTTTTGCGCTCCTGGCCGTGCTGGCGTTGCTGGCCGCCGGCATGGCCTGGCGGCAACGCCGGGTCGCCAGCCAAGCCCTAGTCAGGGCGGTGGCGGAAGCGGCCGGGAAGTTTGATCCCGCACCAAGCGGGTTGGACCGGGAACAGATTCGGCAGTTGCTGCAAAACATTGGTGGCGCGGAGCAGGCTGGGAATCGGCGGCGCAGCCTCGATCAAGTGGCCACCGGGATTTCCCAAGCGGAAATTCCCGAAGCGCTGCAGGTGTCAGCGGTCATTGTAAATGATCAGGAACGCAGCCATTTTCAGAAGTGGCTGCTGGTGCGGCTGGGCTGGGTGAATCCATTGTCCGCTATGACCAATGCCACCGCCATTGAGGGGAAAATCGTGAACGATGCGGGGTTGAGCGATTCCAGCCTCTACTTTCAACTCGCCGTGCTGGACAACTGGCTGAAGACCGATTTGCCCGGCGCCTTCAACTGGGTTTGCCAGTTGCCGGACGCCGATGCCCGGCAACGCGCCCTGGAGAAAATCATCCCGGTGCTGCAACCGCCGGAGGTCACATTGGACTGGGTGAAATCCCTGCCGGATTCCGAAGCCAAGACGAACGCGCTGGAGACTTGTATTTTTGAAGTGGCGAAAACCGATGTTCCCCGCGCTCTGGCCTTGGCGGAATCCCTGCCGGAAGGAGCCTGGCGTAGCACGGTGATTTCATCCCTTGCCGGGCAGGCAGATTCGTCGGCCGTCTTGGATTGGATCAACCGCCCGTATTGGCCGCCAGAAATCATGCAATCACGAAAAGCCCCATCGCCGTGGGAAATGTTTCTCCTGAACTCAAATTTTGGCAGCCCGATAATTTTTCCCGTTGAAACTGAAATTTTATCAAATACCACGCCCGACTTGATTCAAATCAAGCCGAAGGAGTAAAATAGTCTTCTACATAGTGCGTGGCCGGAAACTCCGATTTTTTGCCAGCGGCCCCGACCGGTTCTGTCAGCCCGGTGTGGAAAGCTGTTCGAGGGTTGCGCCCTCGCGCCGACGGAGCGTGGCTTCCACCCGGGGCACATACATCTGGGTTTCCGCCGGCAGATGCTGGGCGATGGCGTCGTAGTTGTCGGTTTTGTAGCGGGCGAGCAGTTTTTGGACGGTGCCTTCGCCGGCATTGTAGGCGGCCAGGGCGAGCCGCCAGTCTTTGAACCGGTCGTGCAGGTATTTCAGATACTGGGCGGCGGCGGCGGCGCTCGGCTCCGGCTGATAACGCTGGTCGCGCGGCCACAGGGAAAGACCGAAGCGTTTGGCGGTGTCCGGCATCAATTGAAACAACCCCGCCGCTCCCGCCGGACTCAACGCGCGCCGGTCAAAGGCCGATTCCACCTCGGCCAGCCAGACCAGTTCCGGCGGAATCTTTTGGGCGGTGAAAACCGGTTTCAATTCCGGCAGATATTCCTTGGCCCGCGGCGGCCAGGCATCACCGGCAACCTTGGTCAACCACAACTCGCGTTCCTTTTGTGGCGGCGGATTGGGAACCGGCGGCGGGTTGGTGGCGGTGTTGGGCGGCGGAATTGAGAGCCGGATTTCGTCGGCCACGTCCAAGTAATCCATCCGCGCCCGGAGCCACGCGGCATAGGGCTGGGTGGCGTCGCGGCTTTCCAGCAACGGCAGGACGATGAGCGCCGTTTGCCGCAGGGCCGCCACATCCACCACATAGTCGCCCTGGAAACGCTGCTGGGCATCCCGAAAAAGTTGTTGCACCGTCCGCTCGTCCGCTTCAGACAGCGCGTTGAGAAAATTGGTGTCGAGATTTTCCTGCGCCCATTGCTGGGCACCCTGCACCAGATCCGGCAGCGTGATCGTGTCGTCTTCCGCCCGCACCACTCCTGAACCGGCCAGCAGCCAGCCGAGCACGCAAAATACTTTCGTGATGTTATTCCGGCGTGACATGGCATTCATTCAACCGGCCGGCGGCCCGTGCGCGCAAATCAAATTTTTCAGTCATCGTTCACCGGCTTTCCCACGGTTAATGGGCTGGATCATTTTCATGCACTATACCCTTCCATGATTTCCGCCGAAATGCCATGGGGTGATTTCCTGCCATGACCCGGCCGGTTTTCCATTCCCGCGACCCGCTGCCCAGCGGCAGGGTGGGGAAAAGACCCCATGGGAAAGGCACCGCGTTGTGTTATCGTGCAGACATGAATCTAATCATTATTTTACTGGTCCTGCTGCTTTTGTTCGGCGGCGGCGGGTTTTACTTTGGCGGCCCCGTCATCGGCGGCGGCGGGATCGGCCTGCTGCTGTTGATCTGCCTGATCGTCTATGTCCTGGGCGGATTCCGCACCAAGAATTGACGGCCAGTCATCCTAATACCACCTAACATGAAGGAACCTAATTTATGAAAAGAACCATCCATCCCCGCTGGATTCCCTGGCTGCTGCCGGTCAACGTGGCAGTTATGGTTTTATTGGGCGGCTGCGCCACGCCATCGGAGCATTCCTTCAACAGCGATTTCAAGGAATCCCTGCCGACCCAGCCCATGTATTATATTTTCGACGAGGATGCGCAGCACTTTCGGATCAATGTTCATCAGGGCACGCCTTCAACCGGAGCGGAACACTATATTGACGTGCGGGAGGCGGCCTCGACCATTGCCAAGGCCGAAAGCCAGAAACGCGGCTGGGAAAAATGGCAGTTGAACTACATCCAGCAACGCAATCAGGGCTGGATGCGCGTCGTAGTCGCCGAGGTCACGCGCGAATAAATAACCGGGACAAAGGAGCCGGAATCTCCGGCCGGCCGGGTTTCACCCCATGGCAAAGTCCCGGCCCGGCGCGTAAGGTGGGCAAGCAATTCATTCAGGGCCTGTAGCTCAGTGGCAGAACTGAAGTTGGTTGAGGTCATAAAACATACTGGCTTCCACCAGCCACACAACAGGGGTTCGATTCCCTTCAGGTCCACCATTCACCGTCGCTGTGAATCTCTGCGGCGATTATGTCCGGTATGTCGAAATAGCCCGAATTAGCCCGAAAAAGGCCGAATACAAAGGGTTTAGCGAGAGAATAGCCCGAAGCGAATGCCCGGTTTCTTTTCGAGTGTCCGGTTTGGTAGTTCCAAGAAAAACGCGCAGAAAACCCAATGATTTAATTGGTTCCACCCCTAAACCGGACAAAATCACCGCAGATCAAAGGGGGTGGAACCTGAAACCTGCCAAAAGCCGGCTTCCGGCTCTGATCCAAGCCAGGGCAACCGCGTTGAGGGACGTTTAAGGCAGCCGTAAAGGCCGTTTAAGCCGGCTAAAATGACGCATATACGGGTGCGCCGGATGGCGCGGGAAAGTGTCGGGACGGACGGCGACGCCGCCCCGTTGATCATGAAAAATCTTCCGCCGCATTGCCGTCGCCGGCGACAGAAAATTTCAGGCATGTCAGACGCAAATTGGACGCCGCGCCGGCCGGAGTTACCAGCCGGCGAGCGATACCTACTTATAAACAAACGTTCAGCCAGCCCTAGAATTTCGGATGAAGGTTTCACGCTCGGAAACTTTCTTCATAAAGTTTTCCACCATCTGTTTGCACCGCACTAGAATTTCAGCTTCCTTTTGCTCGTTCGTGAGAACATTAGGCAAAATCGGCTTACCGGCTCGCTGAACAAAATCTCTTTTCCACTGATCCGAAATTTCCTGCGGTTGCCATGAGAGTGTAGTTGCTGTGTGAATTTTAATGGCAAATTCCAGCATTGAAAGCCGGGCGAACGCTTCATCAATTGGTGTGATCATAAATTTAATTTAGGGCCAGCCGGAGGCGCTTCAGGATGCGCTTGGCCTTGGCTGCGTTGCGGCGATAGGAATTCGCGCAGCAAGGCCAGTCGGCGAGCGACCATGAGGACGCCACGGCGCGTTCGTGCGCAATGGCAGCCTGAAGCCGGGCGATTGATTCGGCGGTGGTCATTTTACACCCATTTTCACCCGCCGATATTCCCGCCGGGATGCCACGGAATCGGCCAGAAATTTTTCTTGGACGATGTCTTCAGATTGGCAGTAATTCGACAGCGCAGACAGCCAATCCCTTACCGTTGATGGCCGCAAGAGCGCCAGCCGCATAATAAATTTGGCGACGCTCCCCGGATTCGCGCCGTTCGTAAAATCCCGCCCAAAAAATTTCAGCGCGCGTAAGTCGCCAGAGGCGAGCGGAAGCCAAATTCCGTCGAAGCCCTCACCAGTCCTGGCTCGCAAAGTTGCTTTAATGCCCGTGATGGCGAAGCGGGTTTCGGTTTTCAAATTCGTGCGGTTTGCGCGACAGAGTGTTTCTAATTCAACCCGATCCCGTTTTGACAGGTTGACCATAAAATAATTTTTAGGCGCGCGCAATTTGCTTGGAGATTTTTTCGCGCTCATGCTGCCATCAGGGTGGAGCATGAAGAATACACCGACGACCCATGTATCGAGGCGTCAAAACATCCCGCTGAATATTTTTTTGATGCGTTTTTGGGAGTCTGTAAAAATGCGGCTGGCGACAAACTTGAAAACCATCTTCAGGAACTGTGTCTTGACCCTTCAAAAAGCCTCGAATCCGGCCCTTGGTATTTTCCAAGCCTGATCAGCACGCTCCACGAATACCAGGCAGATTTCATCAAATCGAAAAGCGCCGGAATGTTCAACACGTCGCTGGGGCAGAAAGTTTTTGAAGTGTTGGTTACACGGCTTATTGCCAGGGACTCACTTTAATTCAAGGTGAAGCGCGCCTTGGAAAATCTCACGCCGGCCGCGCATGGTGTGAGCAGCATCCCGGCCAAGCGCGTTTTGTTGAAGTGCCATCCGGCAATGATGAAGTGACATTTTTCCGCGATCTGGCTCGCGGCCTGGGCTTGGGAAATTTTCTCAATTACAAGGTGGTGCAAATCCGCGAGCGCGTCGAATACGTCTTGCGGACGGGTGACATCATTCTGGTTTTGGACGAAGCTCAACGCCTCTGGCCGCAGAATAATTTTCGTGACGGTTTTCCCAAGCGGATCACTTGGGTGATGACGATGGCAAATGACGGCGTGCCAATTTGCATGATTAGCACCCCGCAATTTTTTGTGACGCAAAAAGTGGTTGAAAAAAACGGTTGGAATTCCGCCCAGCTCACCGGCCGGATCAGTCATTATGAATCACTACCGCAAGATTTATCAGCGGAGGATTTAATGGGTGTCGCCAAAGCGGTTTTGCCGGAAGCCGACGCAAAGGTGTTGCGCGCGCTGGCCGTCTATGCCCGCTCATCGGCGCGTTACCTGGCCGCGATTGATTCAATCGCCAAACGTGCGCGCTATATCGCCCTTCGCGCCGGGCGTGGTGAAGCCACGGCAGACGATGTGCGTAAGGCTATGCAGGAATCAGTGATTCCGGCAGATACCAAACTGCATCGCGCTCTCGAAAGCGTCGGGAAGGGTAGGCTTGCTAGGATCACGCCGGCACCGGCGCTGCCGGCAGATTCGGAAGTGCAAGAGACTGCGCTGGAAACAGGGCTGGATGAATTTCCGCCCGCTCGTTCGCGCGTGCCGGCGCTTGTGCCTGGATCGCGGATTCGCGCCGGCAATGAGGCTTCGTTAATCGAAGCTTAACACAATTTTAATCACCAGTTCGACCGGCATTGAATTATGGTTTTCACACCCGCCAAAAGGGTGCGCTATTTCCCTATCTACGATTTCTGGAACTTGGAACTCTCACAAACCGGACATAATCGCCGTGGTTTTACACTGTGCAAACGATTCAATCTCCGTCCGGAGCGAAATCATCAGACGATGCCGCCCCGACGGGGCTGGGGATTTATTTGGATTTGAGGGCAACAAAAATTTCGCTGCTACGGAGCTACGGCAGACGCCGGAGCCGATGTAGAGTTCGGCCTCGGGCCGAATCGGGTTCGGGCCGGAGGCTCGACGCTACACCATCCGCCAGCACCTTGAAGCGGCTGGCAAAGCGATGACAAACATGGCATTCTCCAGCGATTGGAAAATCAACCGTCCAAAAATCTCCTGGCGCGACTGGTTGGCTGGACACTGTTCCAACAGACAGCGCTGGTCATCCTGCTGTTTGTTCCCGGCACATGGCATTACTGGCAAGGCTGGACGTTCTTCGGCGTGAACCTCATCGTCGCGATTGTTTTCTGCACCTATTTTTACAAATACGACCGCGAACTGCTCGCGCGCCGACTGTTGCGCCGGGAAAAAGTCGCCGCCCAGCGATTCATCATGTTCCTGATGAAAATTGTTTCCGTCGTTTTTTATGGGCTGTGCGGTCTGGATAACCGCCTGGGCTGGTCGCAAACCTGCCTGACGCCGGTGCCGTGGTGGCTGACGGTGCTGGCACTGCTCGGCTATGCCGGATGTTATTTGCTGTTCATTCCCGTTTTCAATGCCAACCGGTTTGCCGCCAGCGTCATTCAAACCGAAGCCGGCCAGACCGTTGCCGACCGTGGCCCCTACCGGTGGGTGCGGCATCCCATGTATGCCGTCTCGCTCGCCGTCTGGTTTTGGCTGCCGCTGGCGCTGGGTTCATTTATCGCGCTGCCCGTGGCCGCGCTCATGGCACCGGTGATTGTTTTGCGGCTGCTCAACGAGGAAAAAGCTCTGCAACGCGATTTGCCCGGATACAGTGAATACTGCCGGCGCACTCCCTACCGGCTCATCCCATTTGTATGGTAATCATCGCTGGCCGCAGGCCGGATGAGGTGAACCGCGAAATACGCGAACCCCGCGGACGAATTAGTTTCAAAGCCAGGGACTGACTCCATTACGTCGGGATAGGGTGTTCACCCCATTGAGGAACCCGATCACACAACTGATAATCCAACGTATCAACAATTCGTTAATGACGGATTTAATATAAAAAAAATATGAGTAATAACCATGGACAAAAATTGGCAGGAAAGACCGCCGTGATCACCGGTGGCGCTACCGGCATCGGCCTCGCCGCCGCAAAGCGCTTCATCGAGGAGGGCGCCTTCGTCTTCATCTTCGGCCGCAAGCAGGAAGCGCTCGACGCCGCTTTGGCCGACCTCGGGACCAATGCCCGCGCGGTGAAGGGCTCGGTCTCGGATGAGGCCGACCTCGACCGACTCTACGCGGCGGTGAAGGCCGAGCGCGGAACCCTCGACATAGTCTTCGCCAATGCCGGGGTGGGAAGCCAGCTTGCGCTCGGCAAGATCACCGCCGAGCACATTGACGAAACCTTCGACACCAACGTGAAGGGCACGATCTTCACGGTCCAGAAGGCGCTGCCGCTGATGGGCAAGGGCGGTTCGATCATCCTGACCGGCTCGAGCGCCGGCACCACGGGCGCCCCGGCCATGAGCGCCTACAGCGCGAGCAAGGCGGCCGTGCGCAACCTCGCGCGAACCTGGGCGGTGGACCTGAAGGGCACCGGCATCCGGGTAAACGTGCTGTCGCCCGGGGCGACGGAGACCGAACTCGCGAAGGCAGCGCTAGGCGCGGAAGGGTTGAAGGCCTTCGCCGCGATG
>Ga0182030_10017821_pt1 | contig 13670 bp, 11 predicted proteins | sample 812S3MmetaG_FD_121299 | JGI IMG/M metagenome (GOLD analysis project Ga0182030, IMG submission 121299) | Permafrost microbial communities from Stordalen Mire, Sweden - 812S3M metaG (Illumina Assembly) | ecosystem: Environmental > Terrestrial > Soil > Wetlands > Permafrost | place: Sweden... | reverse complement strand
CTTCACACTCACCGGTTACTATGTCTGGAGCCGCGCGCTGGAAAGCGGAGAGTTCGTGGAGAATGGAGAGATGACCGGAGTGCAGGATTATGGCTATCTCGGCCATCCCTTCACCGCAACCAACAACCTCATGGGAGCGGTCGGCGGGGGCCTCAAGGAAGAATATCAGCCCATGGCTAACAACCGGGACGGCAATGCGACCATCTCCGGCATGTGGACACCCAACTACTACAACGGATCGAGCAAGATCGTCAAGGCAGCGCTCAACGGCTGGACGATCTCCTCAATCGCCTATTTCCAGGCTGGCCTGCCGTATACGGTGGCATCCGGAGCCAACTATAACTTTGACTCGAAAGGCAACAGCCGCCCCAACGCTACTGGTGTTCCGTTCAAGTTGGACCCACACCGCTGCCGTGTGTGCGGCGCCGCTGGCCAGAGCTCAAACAGCGTACTCACTCAGTGGTTCAATAGCACGTATGTCGCGGCAGACAAAACGAATATGGCGGCAGCCCGGGCGGCTGGGATGTCGTACATTCTCAACGGGCCTGGCTTGGGCATCGGACCTGGCGGCGCCGATGGCAACGTGAGACGCGGCACCATCATCGGACCGGGCCTTAAGCAGATGGACGCCGGCCTGCTTCGCGACGTCAAATTCGGGGAAGGAATCGTGTTCCAGTTCCGCGCCGAAATCACCAACGTCATGAACTGGGTGAATCTCAACAACCCGAACACCGGAAACATCACATCGGGCTCGCAGGGCACTATCACCTCCACGGCCAACTCATCCAACGGCGACACCCAGCGCATTATCCAGTTGGGCGGACGCCTGACCTTCTAACGTAGCTCGAAACGAGTGTCAACCCGTCGTGCTCTTTTGTCCGCAATCGGGACGGAAGAGCACGTCGCAGATGAATATTACCCGACGAAGCCAGGGCCAAACCGACAGGGCGATCCATCAGCGCTGCATTTTGCGCGAGTTCATCTCCAGACATCGCGACATTCCTATCTCCATCCATGACAAACGCTGTCGGCTTATCCAGCTTAGCCTGCGCTTTGGAACGAACGTGACCGTAGCATTCGGCTTCCATTGCGGGGATAGATGCCTCCCTCCATCGCCATTTTGTTCTTGATAATTGCCAATCCCACAAAGGACGTTCGATGAAAGCCAAGCTCGGCATCAGTTTTGCATTTTTCTTGATCGGCCAAATGTTTCTATACGCCCAATCAGCGTCAACCGTCTTGGTCGATGTGGATCATCGCCAGAGCGTGAGCCTTAACGGCGACTGGCACTTCATCGTCGATCCATACGAGACTGGTCTCTATACGTTTCACCATGAATTGCGGAAGGACGGATTTTACCTGAATGGCGCCGCCGAGCCGGGAAGCGATCATCTGGTCGAATACGATTTTGCAAAGTCTCCTACATTGAAGGTTCCCGGAGACTGGAATACGCAAAGCGCCCAGCTTTTCTATTACGAAGGTTTGGTCTGGTATCAGCGAGACTTCGACTTTCAACCTCAGGCCCATCACAGAACGTTCTTGCATATTGGCGCGGCAAACTATAAATCGCTGATCTGGATCAACGGGCAGCATGTCTGCGATCACGAGGGAGGCTTTACCGACTTCGACTGTGAAGCCACTCGGCAATTGCACGCAGGAAAGAACTTTATTGTGGTTGCAGTCGATGCTGCGAGACTGGCCGACGGAATCCCGACAGCAACAACCGATTGGTTCAATTACGGAGGCATTACCCGCGATGTAGCCCTCGTTGAGGTGGCCGACACCTTTATTGACGACTACGACCTTCACCTTAATCATGAACGCACAGCGGTGGTGGGATGGGTACATGTACAAGATGCGAGCCCGGGCGCAACGATTACCGTTGCGATTCCAGAAGCCGCGCTGTCGGTTGACTCGCAGTTGGATTCCAGTGGAAAGGGATTGATCCGGCTTCCCGCAACCGGCCTGCAACTCTGGTCTCCCGAACAGCCCAAACTCTACCGTATTCTGCTCACTGCGGGAGAGGACAAACTGGAGGATGAAGTCGGCTTTCGAACTGTTCAAACCGACGGTCAAAACATTCTGCTGAACGGAAAGTCGATCTTCCTGCGCGGTGTCTCCATTCATGCGGAGGCGCCTTTTCGTGGAGGACGCGCAAACAAAGACAAGGACGTGGAAACGCTGCTTGGATGGGCACACGAACTGGGTTGCAACTATGTGCGTCTCGCCCACTATCCTCATGACCAGCGGATGACTCGCGCTACCGACCGTCTGGGTATCATGGTCTGGTCGGAGATCCCGGTTTACTGGGCCGAGCATTTTGATGACCCCGCGGTCCTAAAGAAGGCGCAGCAACAACTGAGTGAGGAAATTCACCGCGATCGCGACAAGGCGTCGATCGTTCTCTGGTCCATCGCCAACGAAACACCAAACACCCCGGATCGAACTCGATTCCTCAAAACCCTCGCAAGCGATGTACGGGCTCTCGATTCCTCTCGCCTGGTTACAGCGGCCTTGTTAGTTCGCACGGAAGGTCACAATAAATATGTCGACGACTCGCTTGGCGAGGCTCTCGATGTGATCGGCGCCAACGAGTACATCGGATGGTATGAACAACGGCCCGAGGACGCCGATACAACTCTGTGGCATATCGCCTATAACAAGCCAATGATCATCAGCGAATTCGGCGCAGGCGCGAAGGCCGGATTGCACGGAGCGCAGACTGAACGCTGGACAGAAGAATACCAGGCTAATGTTTTTCGACATCAGATGAGCATGTTGAACCGAATCCCCCAACTGCGTGGCATCAGTCCGTGGATACTGGTGGACTTTCGTTCCCCAAGACGGTTGCTGCCGGGAGTACAGGACGGTTATAACCTCAAGGGACTGATCTCCGATCAAGGTGAAAAGAAACAGGCTTTCTTTGTTCTCCAGAAAGCCTATCAGGACAAGGAACTTTTCAAACTGAAATAGCGATCCAACCTCCGTGCACGATCAACGTCACTGGTGCAGCTCTAACAACACGAGGGGTTCCGTCTTTTCCCGTCTAAGTGAGTTTGGCGAAGAGCGCCCAATGCGGGCCACCGGATGCGGTTGTGAACGAGCGGGGGCGGCCGGCGAAGCTACACAAGTTGACCTTGTCCTCAGAACGCGTATCCCTTAACCAGCCGGTTTGAGGAGATATTTATCCTCGTAGTCGTCGTGGCGTGGGAATGTGGAAATCGGCATGATCGATTTCCAAGGTCGGTGGGAAGGGTGGGAAAAACAGTTTCATCGTTTTTCCCAGGCTTTCCATGGACCGGCATTTCCATGCCTGCTTCGGTTGTCAGCGCACTCAGGCGGCAGCTTTCGCCAGAGCGTTCTCCCATTCAGTTTCGAACTCAACCGGGCTGGCATAGCCCAGCGTCGAGTGTCCGCCGCGGCGGATGTTTGGTTATACCAGAGCAGCCAGGCGATGGTTTCATCCTTGGCCTGACGGATCGTTTCAAAGCGCTGTCCGTGCAGCCGTTCCACCTTCAGCGAGCCGAACAGCGTCTCCGAGCAGGCGTTGTCCCAGCAGTTGCCCTTGCCGCTCATCGACTGCATGATTGCATGCTCTTTAAGCACCTTCCTGAAGTCCTCGCTGGCGTACTGGCTGCCGCGATCGCTATGAAAGATCAGCTTGTTGTTTCCATCTGGACGGCGATGGAACCAGGCCATTTCCAAAGCGTCGATGACCAAGTTGCGCCGCATATCGGGTTGCATCGACCAGCCCACCACCCGGCGGCTGAACAGATCGATCACGACGGCCAGAAACAACCAGCCCTCCTCTGTGGCAATGTAGGTAATGTCGCCAGCCCACGCCTGGTTGGGCGCGGCCGGGGCGAAGTTGCGATTCAGAAGGTTAGGCGCAATCGGCAGATCGTGGCGGCTGTCGGTCGTCATGACATGAAAACGCCGCTTGCCGCGGGCGCGAATCCCGTGCTGCTGCATCAGCCGTTGCACGCGCTGCTTGCCCACGCGAATGCCCTGAGCCCGAAGCTGCCGCCAGATGCGCGGCCAGCCGTAGGCTCCGCGATGTTCTGCATAGGCGGCGCGAATATGCACCAGCAGTGCTTCGTCGCTCAGGTGGCGGCGCTGGGCGATCTCCCGCAACCGCTTCATGTGTTGATGGTAGCCGGAGACGCTCACGCCGAGCACCCGGCACTGCACACGGATCGGCCACACCCGCCTGTGGCGTTGAATAAAGGCATACTTCACTTCTGGCCCTTTGCGAAGAATGCCGTCGCTTTTCCCAGGATGTCGCGCTCCATCGTCACACGAGCCAGTTCGGCCCGCAGACGACTGATCTCCATCTGCTCGGCAGTCACTGCGTTCTTCCCGACGACGCCCTTCAACGCTCCAGCGCGATGCAGCTTGATCCAGTTGCCCAAAGTCTGTTCAACCACTCCCAGGCTCCGTGCTGCGGCTGCCAGCGTCTGGCCCGACTCCACGAGTCGAACCGCCTCCTGCTTGAACTCAAGCGTGTACCTGCCCCGCTTCCCTTGACGCCAGATCACCAAACCATTCACCGAGCCGATTGATATACGGAAGCCGGTGAGCGTTGAGGAACCCGCCCCTCTTGGCTCAACTGACGAGAACAGTGGGATAACCGGCCAATTTGCGTTTATGCCAACAATTGCAAATCGCCTGATCTGGTGCGGGTGAGAGGCGTATTGTATTATTCTTCAGCCGGTTTCTTCTTACTTCAGCTTGAGCAAGCGCGTTCATATTTGCCTTCCGTCTGACGTCCCGCTGACCAACGCGGGGGGTCGTGGAGGGTAAGCGTCTTCTGCGGACTGTAGACGTTGACAGTCTCCGCGGCAAGCGAGACTACGCCACGCTCGCCATTCTCCTGGGCTGCGGTCTGCGGCGCGCCGAACTGACGGCCTTGAAGGTAGAAGATATTCAGCAACGGGAAGAGCACTGGGTCATTGCCGATCTTATTGGTAAGGGCGGCCATATTCGCACCATCCCTGTTCCAGACTGGGTTAAAGCTGGAATTGATGCGTGGATGACGGCCGCCAGCATCGAGAATGGAGTCTTGCTTCGTTCGATCAACAAGGCTGGGCGAGTCTGGGGATGTGGCTTCAGCCCTAAGGTCATCTGGGGCGTGGTGAAGGAGAAAGCAAAGATCTGTGCGATTCCGGCTCTTGCGCCCCATGATCTACGTCGGACCTGTGCACGTCTATGTCATCAGGCAGGCGGGGAGTTGGAGCAAATCCAGTTCCTTTTGGGGCACGTTTCTGTGCAAACTACTGAGCGATACCTGGGTTGCAAACAGCGCTTCCACAACGCTGTAAATGATCGAATCGGGCTAGAACCGGATCCGGCGGGATCTTCCTAGGTTCCGCCTCACTGGCCGACTTCAAGATGCTTATCGCGAAAGGCATTCCCAGTCAGCATGCCCGGCATTCATTCAACCATGGACGATTTGCCTTTAGGCTCGCACCCATTCACCGTATCTAAAAATGCTGGGCGCCCCCCCCTGCGGTGCGTTTTTTCAGCCTGCGTGGAGTGCGACGGAAAAACGATCAACAGGGTCGGGCAAGTAATGACCTCTCCTGCGCGTATCCCTGTTGCTCGCTTCGATGCAGGTCTTTTCCTTCTGTCAATACGCTCCACGAATGTGCGGGGCGACTTCGCGAGCATAGAAGTCCGCGAGATCTTGGTGCAAGGCTTCCGGCAAGGGCGGCAATGTGGATGACCTCGCATTGCTCCGCGCCTGCTCGGGATTCCTGGCGCCGGGAATAATCGCGCTCACGGCGTCGAAATCGAGGCACCAACGAAGCGCCATATCGCCGAGCGTTAGGTCTTCCGGAACGAGCGGCTTCAAGCGGTCGGCCAGTTCGACGCCTTTCTCAAATGGAAGTCCGGCGAAGGTTTCGCCGACGTTGAACTGTTGTCCGTCTCGATTGAAATTCCGATGATCCTCGGCGGGGAATCGGGTTGTTTGAGCGTACTTCCCTGCCAACAGTCCACTTGCGAGTGGCAGACGGACAAGCAGACCGACATTTCGCTTCCTGGCTTCCTCGAAAAGCGTGTGGATCGGTTTCTGGCGGAATAGATTGAAAATGATCTGGAGAGAAGCCACGTCAGGCTGGCGTACACAGTAGTCTGCTTCATCCATTGACTCAACGCTTACGCCAAAGTTCCGGATTTTTCCCTCGATCTTCATCTCGCGAAGATGGTCGAATACCTCACCATCTTTCAGGACCTCGAAGGGAATGCAGTGGAGTTGGATCAGGTCGATGGCGTCGACTCCGAGACGCTTCAAGGACGCTTCAGTATGCTGGCGGATCACCGCCCGCGAGAAATTATCCGGCCATCCTGGAGGACTGAACCTTCCCAGCTTGGTCGCCACGCAGACGGAGGCTCTGGTTTCGCGCAAGAAACGCCCAATGACCTCTTCGCTGCGTCCCATGCCATACACATCGGCGGTGTCGAAAAAGTTCGAGCCACTTTCCCATGCAGTACGCAAAACCTGTAAGGCTGTCTCGTCAGTGACATTGCCCCAATTTGCCCCAAGTTGCCAGGTGCCAAGGCCCACTTCGCCTATATCAAGGCCTGTCTTCCCAAAGCTTCGAGTTTTCATTCCGTCTCCATTCCTTGAAGATTGTAGTCTTAACCGCCGATTACTCAGCAGTCGACGTAAGCCGTGGACCGCGAGGCCGTTCATTCTCCTCTATTCATAGTTCTCTGCGGATCGCAGCTCTCGGCCATGGCCGCTCTCGGTCAAGAGAGCGCTCCCCTGTTCGGGCGATTCAATGCCGGAATTTTTCACCTCGACCCGCTTCACTACGAAGACGTGGCGGCCTTCTACGCAGATAGCCCCCATTACGGAGTTGTCGAGAAGTTGCTCATGTACGGCGTTTTTGGCGGAACGCCGCGCTACCATGCACTCGTCGATACTTCGCACCCTCCAGCCGAGGAGATCGTCACGCTGCTGATGCAGCCACGCGCAATCCTGGAAAATGAAGTACGGTTCCTGCTCGGAAGCGAACAAATCCGAGACCCGGCTCGATACAACGCCATCCTGGCCGCGATTGCCGGCGGCGAAACGAAATTCAATGGCATTCAGCAGTTGATTGGCGTGGAGCGCGGCGCCCTTTCCGGTTCCTTGCGAACCTTGCTGGAGTTAGGATGGATTCGGCGTGAATTTCCCTGCGGCGAAAGCTCTGAGCGCAGGGCCCTTTATCGTGTTGCCGATCCCTTTCTGACCTTCTGGTATCGCTTTGTTGCTCCGTTGGCCAGCGCCTTGCAATTCTCCGACCCGACTACGGTATACGCTGCACAGGTCGCCCCGCGCCTTTCCGAATACATGGGTTGGTCGGTATTCGAAGAGATATGCGGCCAATGGCTTCAACGGAACGCGCAACAGCGCCTCGGCCTCAACGTTCGACAGATGGCCCAATACTGGAGCCGAGATGGCCGCACGGAGATAGACCTCATGGCTGAACTCGATGACGGAGCAACTCTCTTCGGCGAGTGCAAGTGGCGCACAGAGAGCGTAACGCGGTTAAACGACCTGAGTGTCCTGCAAGCCAAGGTCGCCAGCCTGCCCGAGGCGCGCTGGCGCAACGAGCCCCGTTACATCCTCTTTGCTCTAGGTGGTTTCTCAATCGAGCTTCAAAAACTTGCTGCCGATCCCGCGGAACGTCTCGATCTCGTCACGAATGCTGACATGCTTCCTCGTGACACCTAGCTGGGCGGCGCAATGCGGGCGTGCGCGGGAATGAGTCTGGCGCTAATCGCATTCGCTGCTGTCGTTCGCGAACCAAGGAAGTAATCACGATTGAGCGGTAACGCCACGCAGTTTCAAATGGCGATGTGGTGCGGCCAAATGGGTAGAGGAAAGGCGGTAGAGGAGAATTAACTGTGAGATATCGACAATGATTGAAACTGAACTCCTTACAGATCGGATCTTCCAATTTACTATTGCGCAGTGGACATTGTGAGGTACATTGCCGCGTAAGCTCGCCATGGTCGCCAATGCCCAGCGATCTCAAGGACGCCTGTCGAAGAAAGTTGTTGTCCACTTGCAGCAAGCCTTCGTGCGAAGCTAGCTTCCGGATAAGGGAATGCGTCAGGATATGAAAACGCTCGCATCGCAATGTACTGTGCCATGCTTTCATTCATTCCGCACACGCTCTTTATTTGAATCAGTGCCTCATCGATTGTTCCCGAATTAGCGAAGCCGACGTTGCCTTGAACAGCAGCCATCGATAATTTCCGAATAGCGCAAGCACAAGCATCGCTTATCCCAATCGTTGATAGGTCAGCAAAGGCGAGTACTTCAGGTCGCGGGAACAAATATTCTAAGCCGCGAATTGGGTTCTCCACCAAGGTGCCGAACATTCTGACTAAAGCGGCTACTGGACGTTTGTGGGCAACCGTAGTCAGTCTATCTCCCAATAGGGAAAGGACGGCAGACTCAAATCCGTTCCACGAGCCAGGGATTCGTAGACCTGGCCGCATCTTGATAAGTCCCCGAAGCGTCACATCCCGCGACAATTGGTCTGCAATCTGTTCCGGATTCGCCCTCAGGTCGAACATGCTGCGAATGCGCTCCGCGATCTCTCCAAGCAACTCGAATGTATCCAGTTCGAGGTTGACGACCAGACATGAGCGGCTATTGTCAGAATGAACCATTATGCGTCCGGCAACTCCCCCGATTTCTATCGTTCGCTGGTACGAGTCTCCATTCACAAACTCGACTCCCGGAATCGCTCTTTGTCCCCAAAATGCTATCAGGCTTTCCCAATCGTAGGGCGGTGTGTAAGCAAGTCGAAGTTCCAGAGCACTACGATCAGACCTGGACCCTGAGGCGCTCTGTCCAGCCCGCAATTTTGTTGGTGAATGTCCTGTAGACGAACGGATCGCGTGATTGAACTCTCGAATGCTTTGAAATCCCGAGCGAAACGCGATTTGGGACATCGGAAGCGTCGAATCTGAAATGAGTTTAAGAGCCCGTTGAGTTCTATGAGCATTTGCAATTCTCAGAGGGGCAGCGCCGAGATGTTGAACAAAAAGCCGGCGCAATTGACGGGAACCAAGTCCGGATCTCGCAGCAAGCTTTTCAATGCCGCCGCTGTTCAGTCCACCTTTCAAAATCATTCTCAGGGCGCGGAGCACGACTGCGGAAGTACCGCGCCATGCCGGAGTTCCAGGAGCAACCTGTGGCCTGCATCGCTTGCAAGGATTGAACCCCGCCGACTCCGCGGCCTCCACACTGGCGAACAAAAGCACATTTGCGGCAGCCGCAAAAGGCACTGGACACACGTTTCGGCAATAGACGCGGGTCGTGACGGTGGCTGCAAAAAATTGTCCATCAAAGCGCGCATCCCTACTGTGAATTGCCTGCCAGCATGCACTTGCGTCAAGCCCACTTGCCGCCGGGGGATTATCACGAGGCCAGATTCCATTCTCCATTCAAGCCCTCCCCTTCAACACCGTTCCATCGTGTGCTTGATGTTCGCTTCTCTCGTTGCACTCATGCGACGAATCATAGGACCGCGTTCGTAAAAAACCGAAGTGCCAAGCTGTAAAAGTCGCGTAAGGATACCTGCGCAGTAATTGGCTCCGATCAGGCCCTGGACGGTCAACATGGCCGAAAATTGCCAGCGTATTCATAAATGACTCCTGCAGTATTAACCAAACGCGTTTGAAAATGTCAGCCTGAACAGGAGTTCAAATCTATGAAGTTCAAGAAGCATCCATTCAAAAGCTGTCAGGTCACAAACGTTGAGGCTAGAGGAACGAGCGTCATCGCGAATCGTCTTCTTTCTACAATTGTTGCAATGCTCATCTTGTCAGTCACCGCGCCAAATGCTCAGGTCGCAAAGTCCTCCGCACAGGACCCAGCAACACCCGCCCAGAAGGCGGCAGGCACCAGCACAGACGTCTTTGTCATGCTTGGCTCCGATTTTGATCGTCCTGGTCTAGTGCCTCGGGCAAATTACAACATTGGCATCGGGCATACGTTTGGCTTCTTGAAAAAAGATCCGATAGGGGACGAGTTGACGTTCGGTTACACGTACGAGAACGCCGGGACTCACGGATTTTTTCACACCTCATTTGGCGAGCACACCGAGTCTGCTGGAGTGATGAAGAATTTTGCGTTGCCAAAGACGAAGACCGTGACCGGCTACACATGGCTGCAAAGCGGACTAACCAGTTATACGGGGAATTCTCCCGTTGCAAACAGGCTTGATAGCGGGGTATCACTCGGGGCAATCACACATTTCAGTAATGCAAACTCCATTTGGATTCAGGAAAGCTACAGCAAGGTAGTGACGGTTCCATGGTACACCACAACGAGCATTGGCTATACATACAGTTGGTAGAGGGCGTCGATTCATACAGAGGTCACTGACGCGATTTCTTCAATCGTCAAGCGGTCACCTGACCGATCGCGCTCCTGCGGGAGAGCCGCAGTCACAGTGGCAGATGTCGAAAGGTGATATCCGGGCATCTCGGTCTTAAGTTCCGGTGGCCCTCAACGACAGGCGGTAAAACCATGCCGATTTTAGAGTCCCCTTATGCGGTTTTTACAGAGGCCAACTCAAAATCAGGACACATGGACTCAAAAAGATGACCCAGCTCCTTTTCTACTCACGTAAAGGATCAGGAGAATACTGTCCCACATAAGTTGGTTTACTTGGCGGTTTCGCTTTGAAGCTTATGAACTCACTGCAAAACGTTTGCGATTTCCTTATCTGATTGGGACAAGACTCTGAAATGAGGGGAAGCGGCATAAACCCGCTAATCCATTGTGAGAGCCAACGCGTTATAAACCGACGACTACAAGCGTCGAGGAGACCGAATCGAAATGACATTAAACTTCAGGACAGCCATCATTTTGGGTGTAGCAATATGCGGTTCTGCCGGGAAGCTGTGGAGTCAAGCGCAAACTTCAACACCCGCATCTGCGCAGAGCTCGCCATCGGAATCAGTGGATAAGTCAGTTCGGCGTCTAAGTGCCTTTCTCACGTATCCCTCATCGAGCGTCATGGAAACGGCTTCGGAAAAAGCTACAGGCGATGCCGTACCCACAAACCCGGGATCTAAACCCGGCGAAGCTTCCAAGCCGGGCGACTCCAAGACTGCTGATAACAGCGTGGCCACGCCTGCTTCCGTAAACGTTCCGCTGAAGAATGAAGCGGCGATCAAGGAGATCGCCGAGATCAAGAAGCAGTTTGCGCAAATGCAGGATGAGATGAAGGCGCGGATCGCGAAGCTGGAGTCTCAGTTGGACACAGATGCCGCGACCGGCGATTCGGTATCCGCTGAACGGGATGCCAGCGCGCTGCGTACGGCCGAGACGGGCGACACGGGTGGTTCAATGGCCGTCGGTCAAGCAGCGACGCCTGCCGCCACTGCTGCTCCAGCTGCACCTGAGATCGATGCACAGGTTACCACCAAGGGCGAGCCATTCCCCGGCGACTGGACCTGGCTGAACAGTAATGGGCACCAGACCGACAGCCCCATGGCTACCAAGTACTTCACGCCGGAGTTTCGCGCCGACGCGAACTACACTCTGGACTACAACCATCCCAAGGACGATTCCCTCGGCGGTTCGACGGAAACCTTTCGCTCCGACGAGTGGCAGCTAGAACAGATCAGCGCCGGCGGCGACATTCGCATCAGCAACGTTCGCGGGCGCATTCTTACCATGGATGGCTTGTTCGCCACGACGACGGTTCGCAACGACGCCAGTCCGAGCCGCGGTCAATGGGATTTGACGGGCGCGTACAAGTACGTCTCTGAGGCATGGGGGGGCTACCACTGGGACGTGGCTCACGGCCTCAACGTGGACGCCGGCATTTTCGTTTCATACATCGGCCTGTTCAGTTACTACAACTTCGATAACTGGACTTATCAGCCGTCGTTTGTCTCATCAAATACACCTTGGTTCTTCAATGGCCTGCGGATACAGTATTTCCCAACCGCGAAGCTGAAGATTGAGCCCTGGATTATCAACGGCTGGCAGACCTACGCACGCCCCAACGGCAAGCCCGGCCTGGGTGGTCAGATTCTCTGGCGCCCGACGCCTTACCTTGACCTCGTGTTCAATAACTACGGTTTGGGTGAAGACGATATTGGCTATCCAGGTCGCTCGCGCGTACACACCGACGACAGTATCCAGGTTAAGTACTACGACAAGCCGACTGCTATCTTCGACAAAGCGGCCTTTACCGTCACGGCCGACGCCGGTTGCGAATACGGCGGCGGCCCCTCCACCGGACCGTACGATCCGCACGGCTTCTCTCCTGAGATGGGATCGAGCTCCACCTATGCGGGCGGCGTAAACTGCCATAACAGCAAAAACGGCAGGCCGAAGCAGATGTTCATCGGCACCATGGCGTATGCGCGCTTCTGGTTCAAGAAGGATCTTTATGCAGTAACCCTCGGCGGCGGACTGATGAACAACCCAGGGCGCTACCTTACCCTGTTGCCTCCCATCAACGGCGCCACTGCAATCACCGGCACGCCGTACTATACCGAGAACGGTGGGGATCGCGCTCAGATGCATGACGGAACCGTCACCTTCGACTACATGCCAAGCCAGTTCATCACCTTCAGGCTTGAGACTGGCTATCGCTACTCCGACAGGCCGTACTGGACGGGCCGCGGCGGCATTACCCCGCCAGCATTTGCAGGCGGCCCGCCGACGAATAACGGTTCACCTTCACAGTATGCCTGCGCAGGCGGGGCTCCATCTGGTTACGGCTATGGAAGTCTGAGTTCAGCCGAAGCTGCTTGCTACGTAGCAGGGAATGGTACTGGAGCCAACACGAGCGCTATTTGGTGGCCGGATTTGCGCACGAATCAGACCGTCAGCACGGTGGCAATCATGGTCCGGTTCTAAGCATCCGTTCACGGCAAGGGGATTGACTGGCAAACCTGCCAGTCGATCCCATCACCAACAAGGGCGCCGGAGTTGCTGGCGGCTCGGGCACCCTCTTGCGAGATTGGACTATTCCTCAATGCGGCCAGTCGGTCGCCAACCACGGTTGCGCGGGGCGCTCCGTGTGTCCACAAGGAAGAGAGACACGAGCGCTGCAGGGAATCCTATGAAAAGTGCAAGATTTGGATTCGTTACCCTTCCCGTTATAGTGGCCGCGGGACTAATTGTCAGCGGCTGCAAGAGCGACAAGGATGTTGCAGCAGCGGAAGCGCCTCCGCCTGCCAAGGTGATTTCCGGAGTGGACGTCTCCTTTTTCGCGGTCGAGCATCCGGAGCAGTATCCGATCGTAACAGCGACCGAATACCAGGCCCCGTCGCAATTGTTCGTGACCGGCACTGTAATTCCGGACATCTCACGAACTGTCCCGGTGATTTCGCTTGCCTCGGGCCGCGTTGTGGACATTCGCGCTCGCCTCGGCGACACAGTAAAGAAGGGCCAGCTCTTGCTGCGTATTCGCAGCGACGATATTTCGGGAGGTTTCGACGCCTACCGCAAGGCCATCTCCGATGAGCTCCTTGCGCGCAAGCAATTGGATCGAGCGAAGGTGCTATACGAGCACGGGGCCATAGCGCTGGGAGACCTGGAGGTCGCGCAAGACGCCGAGGACGACGCCAAGACCACCCTCGATACCGCCACTGAGCATCTTCGCCTGCTCGGCAGCGATCCCGATAACCCGAAGGGG
>Ga0182030_10017819_pt1 | contig 13671 bp, 12 predicted proteins | sample 812S3MmetaG_FD_121299 | JGI IMG/M metagenome (GOLD analysis project Ga0182030, IMG submission 121299) | Permafrost microbial communities from Stordalen Mire, Sweden - 812S3M metaG (Illumina Assembly) | ecosystem: Environmental > Terrestrial > Soil > Wetlands > Permafrost | place: Sweden... | reverse complement strand
TCTGCCGGATCAGCAACTGGGATAATCGCCTTTCTGGGTAACACCTCAGTTACGCAGCCCGCCGGACTCTATACCACGACCTTAACCTTCGTGGCTACAGCTACGTATTAAGTATTAGAACAATTTTTACGTAAAATAATTTAAAATCTAATACCAAGGACTTATATATTGTTGTATATTTTATGTTATTAAACAGTAAAATTAGTTAGTTGGGGGGTCACTTTGGCACAATGGCACCAGATTAAGTCTTATTTGATTGATATTTATAATTCAACGCAGACACAGACTAATATACTTGATATTAGTAATTACCAGAGCTTGATAGAACCTAATTATAACTAACGCTTTTAAGGATTTAATTAGCAACAGGTTTTTTAAAATGAAAATTTATTGATAGTAAAAAGATAGCAGCACTTGTTTTACGCTATTTAAGTCCGTCTGTGAAGGTAGAGAATTATCTTGCCCCGGATTTGTATTCACGCCAAAGGAGGCACTAAAGTCTATCATATACTTCCCGTCGTTAGTGCGAAAAATAGAGTTAGTCGGACATAGTGAACCAGTCTCTCCAACTTCTGGAACTTGCCCGTTGTCACCATTAAGGAGAGTAAGATCAATCTGATACCCGCCCTGTTCATTGTATCCGTCATGCATGTTAACAAAGTAGAGATTTGTCGTATTTGGCACTTGGGTAATATTAGAATATGTAAGTCCAGGGTATGAATGTTGATTGGGGTTGCAGTTATCTATCTGTGTGGCGTCATATGGCTCAACATCCCAACCAATTCTTGTGCCGTCTGATAAAATGATAGCTACTCCTTCAGTACCACAATCCTGAAATTCACTCATGTTAATTTGTGCTGGTGCACATTCTGCGAATGTCCAACTTGGGTCATACTTAAAACAGGCGTTAGCTAAAGAAGAGCAATATGTTTCCCACCCCGTGTAGTTATAAATGGGTAGGGGTGTTGTTGTGTTATTTGCTGTATTAGTTGTGTTTGTTGATGTAGTAATCGACTTAGTGGTTGTGGTTACTGTGCCTTCGGTTGATGCTTTAGTCTTATGATGGTCCTTATACACTAACCATCCCGCTAGACAGATAAAAACTATAATTACTATTATTATCAATAATTCAATAACACTGAATCCAGCTTCATTACTTCTAAATTTCTTCATGTTCTAATATAAACATAAACTGGTAACAGTAAGCAATAAGCTTGTTGGTGGGGATGGTTGGGTTTGAACCAACGGCCAATCGGTTATGAGCCGACTGCTCTAACCACTGAGCTACATCCCCGCAACAGATGTGAGTATAACAGACTACACTGTATAGTTTATAATAAGTTGCGATGGTTAATAAAATAAAAAATCATTATCAATCTATAAAGTGGCATTTACGATGGGATTTACGCACACTAGGACAGTTGATCTTCCTTGTTATTGTGCTGCTAATTAGTTGGAGTGGCGTAAAAGCCATTCAATCGAATTATATATTACAGAAACAAGTTACAACACTTCAACAACAAAACCAAGTGCAACGGCTAGAGAACAGCAATCTTCAGCTTCAAGACAATTATTACAATACAAATCAATACCTGGAATTATCAGCTCGTCAGGAGTTAGGGCTTGGCAGTCCCGGAGAAACTGAATTATTAGTTCCGCAAAATGTTGCTTTAGCGGCACTCTCCAATTTATCAACGTCACAAGGTTCGTCTGTAAAAAATGTATCAAAATTACCGTGGTATGAACGTAACGTTAAATCTTGGGTTGATTTTTTCTTACATAAAAATACTACTACCAGTGATTGACATTACTACCTCTGTTTGTTAAAGTAAATAACAGAATTTCTATCAATACTTGAAAAGATTAATGAATTTTTTCAAGTAGAGTATATCGCGGGGTGGAGCAGCGGCAGCTCGTGTGGCTCATAACCACAAGGTCGCAGGTTCGAGTCCTGCCCCCGCAACCAGGAAGATAATTACCTCTGTAATTTATGCAGAGGTTTTTTTATTGTCTATATTAATTAGTTAATGGTATTGAATATTGTCTGATCGCTTTGCTCTTGCAAAAAGGCTGATTCTTCAACATACTTCTCTTATGACAGAAGTGGTGAGACCTAAGCCGTATATTGGTGTTAGCGGCGTTGCCCGCTTTGAACAGCATAATGCTTTATATAATATTGCCCGGAGAGAAGGTATAGCTTTGCTTGGGCGTTTTGTTATGGTAGGCATACAGGCGACAGGGAAAACCCAAGTTTTAGAGATTGGGAACAAGTATGGTCAGATGTGGCATCCGGTAGGGGATAGTATCGCTGATGCGGCTATAGCTGATGAAACAGGCTTAACCAGACCCTATATCCACTGTTTTTTCTCGGGTGATAATGAGCTGTCGCAAGGCATTATTAATGTTATGCGAAGGACCAGGCATTATACCCGCGGCCTGCAGCTTAATGGACTGCCATGGGTAAGCCAGGACTATCGGCCCTTTATATCTAATTTTAGAGAAAGCTATCCTGACCAATCAATCATTCTTCAGGCGGGTAACCGGACACTTGGTAATCATTCCCCGCAAGAAGTAGCCAAAGAACTGGGAACAATGCCTGTTGATTATGTCCTTTTTGACCCGTCAGGCGGACAGGGTAAGGCGATGGATGTTGGGCAGATAAGGACATACGTTGACGAAATCTATCAGCGGCAAATCCCGGTTGGAGTAGCAGTTTCAGGGGGATTGGAAGCCCAAAACATTCAAGAATTATTTGGCTCGCTGGAGGCAGAATATCATGGGCTAAGCTGTGATGCGGAAGGAAGATTACGGAAAGGGCCAGATGGTGCCACAGAACTAGACATTCTAGCAACCGAGGCGTTTATATTGGCATGGAAAGAGACCATCCAAAATACTAATTATGGTTCGGAGAGTTAGATAAAAAGACAATCCGATAATTGCTATTTACATTTCCTTAGACATCAGCTACATTTAATTTAAGCGAAAGCTCAAACAAAAAGTGCATATACAAACAGATTGGAACGTTAGTTCATATTTGCTCGTATACATAAAAACAAAAAGGGGATAAAAATAATGGATTACATGCAAAAACCTGAAGGGCTGGTTTTTGAACTCGTACCATCAATGAATCAGGATTTATTATCGGTGGATGAGATAATTAAGGATATTCTAGAAAAATATTGATATAACTTTACTGAACTTCCAGCCTAAGGCCCTCTAGTAGCGAGGGCTTTTTTGTCTGGCATAATAATGGGGGTATTTTTAGCTTATATTGTACAAACTTATCCTAGTATTCTATTCTTAATTACATATGGACAATGGACAGACCCAACCAGTACCAGTAACCAACGATATAGGCACTATCTGTAGTGGTCTATCTGGCAACGAAATGTATTGTGCGTCTCTTCTGGGTTTAAGGCCTGGCAATCTTTTAATTGGCAATAGTGTCTTCTCAATGGGCATAATGGGCGGATTGCGGAGTTCTGTTAAAACTACTATTGGCGGAGAGGTTCATGCCTATACAGACATGATTCAACAAGGTCGTGGGATGGCATTTGGCCGCCTAAAGTCTGAAATGCAGCAACACCAAGGATGTGGTGTAACTGGAGTGAGCAATGAATTAGTATTCCATGGCAATAACATTGAGTTTCTTTCAGTCGGATCAGCGGTTCATTCGGCTAATCCGGCAGGAAGCTTTACAACTTCAGCTGATGCTCAAGAGTTATTCTGCCAAGTAGATGCCGGCTACCAACCGATATCGTTTGTCTTTGGTAACGTTGCCTATTCTATCGGCGTGGCGGGGCATATTATGGCCAACATCCGGCAATTAGCCCGCGGAGAAGTCAGGGCCTATAGTGACCTGTTTAATACAACCAGAAATCTAGCCCTGCAAAGGATTGTCAAAGAAGCTCAGTCAGTCAATGCAAATGCAGTTATCGGTATTGAAACGACAATTCTGCCTTTTGGCACTAGTGGTGTTCAGGAGATGGTTATGATCGGAACTGCCTCACAACATCCGTTAGTCTCGAATATTATGCCCGGCAGTATTGCAACAAGTGATCTGACTGCCGAAGAAACTTGGAATATCGCCAAGCTTGGTTATATGCCGATGCAACTGGTACTTGGTACGTCAGTCTATTCATTAGGTGTTGTCGGCGGACTGAAGTCAGCTATTAAGGAGATGGTTCATGGAGAAGTAAACGCGCTAACTCAGATGATATATGGCGCCCGGGAAAACTCAATAGCCAAACTCCAACAACAAGCAACGGCTGTAAGCGCTGATGATGTGCTTGGTATCAAAACGTATGTCTATCAGCTTGGCGGAGATCTCATTGAATTTCTGGCGATTGGTACCGCAGTTAAACGGGTAAATGGCCTCTCCACGCGATCACCGCAGTTACCGCCCCAAGCTATTATTCGTGATAAGGATACATTTATAAATACTGCCGAGCTACATTTCGGGGTTGATCTTAACACGGAAACGACTGACCATCAATAATCAATATTCTGGTAGGCATGACTTGGACGCATTGGTACCAGGTAAAACGTGAGCTGATTATTATATATGAGTTAATAAAGACTATAAACTACGAAGGTATTGTAAAAACAAGCCCGGAGTTAATAAGATAAGCTGGAAATCTTCCCTAAGCTTTTCTGGCACAAAATGGCGGATATTATATGACACCAAAAAGGCAGCCTTAGCTTCCTTCGCTCCAGCAACAATGTGAGCGTCATGTGGATCTCGTACGTAGTCAGCAAACTCACGCTGTACTTTTGCATAAGATGAGTCAACTTTTACAGAATTTAACCTCTTAGTAATAGCTATGTTTAACAACTCTACTTTAATGCCAAGTCTTTTAGAGACCTGTTCAAGTTCTAAAATAGAGAAGTTCGATACGTATAACTCTATTTGCTTTGTATTGTGTAAGAGGGCATAAGCAGCACCAGACTTTGAAATGAGTGAAGAAATTATTACATCTGAATCAACAAAAACTAGTATTGGTCTCGCAACGGTCATATTACAACTTGGTGCGTACTGCTGAAAGTTCCTTATGTATTTGGTCTAAAGATTCTTTATCAATCTGCTCAGCATTGTACAAATCCGCGTCTAGACCAGTAAACATGAAACTAAGCGAGCTAGCAGGTACTCTATAAACTCTACCAAAGCGTTTAGCCACAAGCTCACCACGGCTGATTAAGTCGTAAACAGTATTTTTAGAGAGCTGTAACATAGTAGCAACCTGCTCTGGAGTATAGATAGTATCAGGAATAGTGTTATTAAACATGTCTGTAAGTTACCAAACATTACTCAACATGTCAATACATGGTTGGCTTGACTTTAACGAGATGGAACCAAGTTAAGTTTGAATTGCTTAGAATAAGGAAGATATTTTTAAAATTTAGTTACCTTATAACACCATAAAATGCAACTTTATGGTTGGTGTGTGCAGCCCACATAGTATCTCCATAGCTATAATGCCAATACTCTTCAGGATAATTTGCAAAACCAACGTTTGTCATAACTTGTAGCAATAATTGTCTATTGAAATTTATATAATCACTTGATTGCTTAAACGATGTCATATTTCTCTTATCTTGCTCTAGATTAAGGCTTTGCATGGGGAGCTTCTTGCCATTCTTACATAGAACAATATCAACGGCAGCACCGGTTAAGTGTCCAGCTCTTTTTATGTCGTTTGGATTAATGACATATTTTGACGCATAATCCGTTAATCGCTTTTTGCCCCATGTTGGGTGATTCTTTTTTACTCTGTTATAAAAAAGCTTATAGTAGTGCTTTTGGACTTCATAAGGTCTCCAAGCGTCATTAATCCTAAACGTAACACCCAAAGGAAGACTTTTGCTGGCCTTTCCTAACATTTGAGCAACGGTCTTCCTTAGAAATAATTTATTTTCATTTTTCAAGCGAACCGGATCTAGGCCATTTATAAAATTAGGGCAATATTTACTTATTTCAACTAGCGGCTCCCCATTGTCTTTAATCTCTATCATAGACTTATCATAACAGAAAGAAGAAGCCATCTACCTCTGTATTAATAATACTTATACTCGGTAGGCAGGCTTTTGAAGCAACGGATTCAAATCAAACAAGAACTGATAGGAATGTTCGAAATAAATATTGATATGCGTGTGTTTTTTATTGCCCAACAACATTGTTGGTAGCCGTATCGTAAATCTGAATATAATTTTGGTCAGTAAATATAAGCTCACCACTCGTATATAACCCTTGCAGAGTACCTAAACCGACAGCGTTAACTGTAAAATTCGTACTAGTTTGATTGACGAGGTTATATTCAGTAATAAGATATGAATCACTTGCAGCGTTTGGTAAGTCATATTGCACGTAAAGATTATTTGCGGTGTCATCTAAGACGATTCCAGAATCCTGAAGGAATGGCGTGCTATTTAGCTTTATGGGCACAGCGCTAGGATCCTGTAAGTTTACCTCGTAAAGATCTACGGGTGCTCCGGCAGGTCCTCCCGCAAGCTCTTGATTAGCATCTTGGTAGTCATACGCGGTAAATATCAGCCACTTTGATGTTATGTCGAACCAGGTTATAGCATAACTGTCAGTATTGCTTATCGGCGTAATCGCATCAGAACTGGTATTAAAAGAAACCAGACCGTTAGGGTTAGGGTAAAGGTTATCTCCACCTGAATCGATTACATAACGGGTGGCAGGAGCTTTAGCTAGGACTAGGGTATTATCTGACTGCCAATATAAGTTATGTGGGTAACCAGCGGCATTTTGGGCGTTGGTATAAGTATCTGTTGTGCTACCCTGAGTAGTCGGCACGAACTGCACACCGGGCACGTTAATATCCTGTAATTCATTGCCACCGGCCGCATATACACTTAACTTATTAGCGCTAGGATTGATAATCGATAAGTACAGTCCGTCGCTACTTACAGAGCAACAAGAAGAAGCGGGCAGAACTGAGGCACTATCTTCAATAAGTTGGGTAGTGTTGCCTGTTTCTAAATTCATAACGTTTATACTGCCCGTTAAACTAACTGGCGTGGTGTAGACCAGGGTATAGTAGGCTACATAATGGTTGCTTAAGATAACAGGGTTAAAATAATCTGTTTGGTGCTGTCCGTCTGAAGTCGCAATAGTATATGTTTTTTGGGTACTAAAATCATACATGACTAAACTGGTATTTGGTGAACTACCAATTTGACTAAAAACTACATGTGATAAATCTGTTTGCGTAGTCACTGGGGTAGAAAACTGCTGATATTGGGTTGCTAAATTGTTTGCTGATGTATAAGCAGTCAACTTAGCAGCTGTATAAACTACATATCCCATGGCATAACTATATGTACTTTTATTATAAACTGAAGACTTAGCTTCTAAACTTACCGGTAGTATGCTCTCTATATTAGTTTTATTTGTAGCAACTGGTTTGTTCCTGTAATGCTGGAAAACTATCACAAAAACTGCCACCAAAAAGACTAAAACTAAGCTGGCCAACAATATTTTTGGAACTTTTTTATGATGTTTAGATTGAGCGGGTGGTATAACAGGGTTTGGTGAAACTACATTGGTTGGGTTAGGGTTAGGTGATGGTTGATCTGTAGTATTTTGTTGAGTAGGTTTTTCCATATAGTGAATTAGTTTATATTCATAGGGTTAACTATATATGACTCTCTTCAAGAATTATAATACTTGGTAGCGGCGGTAGGGATTGAACCTACGACCTCGGGCTTATGAGTCCCGCGCTCTAACCAACTGAGCTACACCGCCATATTAGTGGCCTAATTTACCGCTTGACTTCAAATCCACACTACTATTATAAAGAATTGTTGAGTAATATTAAGCTTTCAAAATGTAACATACTTCCTGTCTCTTAACTAGTGAGCTAAGATAGTAATCATGATGAGAACTATGCATCTGTCTGACGGTAGATATGTTGTGGCTGTTAGTGGTGGCGTTGATTCGGTGGCGCTACTCGATATACTCCGTCAACAAACCGGTCTTGAACTTATTGTGGCCCATTTTGATCATGGTATCCGTAAAGATTCCTGCCAAGATCGTTTGTTGGTTGAGCAATTAGCTAAGCGTTACGGCCTGACTTTTGTCTACGAGGAAGCCAAACTAGGCCCTCGCACTAGCGAAGAAACTGCCCGCCGGGCCCGCTATGCTTTCTTGAATAAAGTCATGCGCGAGCATCAAGCCGTAGCCATTATTACTGCCCACCATCAAGATGACAGTGTTGAAACAGCAGTTATTAATCTGCTGCGCGGCACAAACCGCCGTGGGCTCAGTTCGCTCCGATCGACGTTAACCATCAAGAGGCCGTTAATTAATGTTCCGAAGGCAGATTTGGTTGAATATGCCCTTAGGCATAAATTGTCATGGCGCGAGGATGCCACCAACTTAGATAACAGATACTTAAGAAACATGATCAGGCACCAATTAACTCTTGCCTCGGTTGCAGACAAAAATAAGTTCTTATCATTGATCCAATCAGAAGCCCAGGTAAACGACAAAATAGATGCGATCATTAATAATGTATTGTCTCAGCATCTTCATGCAAAAGGTCTTGACCGGGGATGGTTTATTGCTTTACCGTATAACGTGTCGAAGGACATCTTAGCGAGATGGCTATCCTCAGCCGGCATTAGCAACCTTACCCGACAGCGGGTTGAACAATTAACGACTAAATTGAAAACTGCAGCTCCCGGTAAACGGTTAGACGTTAACGATAATCGGGTGATAATTGTCGAAAAACAATATTTAGCACTCAAGTCCCGTGACCGCTAGCTAAATCTGAAAGTGTCTTGTATAATCATCTGTTATGGATAACAAACCATTTGGACCGAATCAAAGGCATAATAATACGAATACCAATCGCCGGGGGTTTAAGAACGCCGGCTTTATTGCTTTATTGGTGCTGTTAGCACTGATTGTTTTCGCAGCGTACGGACAACCCAGCAGTTTAAAAACCATTCCACTAACCCAGGCCATTACCAACGCTAATCAGGGCCAATATAAGAAAATTTTGGTTAAAGGTAATGAGCTGGACATAACACCTAAGGGACAGAGCCAAGCCACCTTAAAATCCTTTACCGATCCGAATACCAGCCTTAAGCAGATTGGCTTTAACTTTAGTAAAACTACCATTGGATATACTTCAACAAGCACCGGTTCGGCTTGGCTGACACTTGGTCTGGAATATGTGCTGCCGGTTGTGCTGATAGGCTTACTTTTCTTCTGGATGTTACGCAGCGCTCAAGGACAGGGCAACCAGGCATTGAGTTTCGGCAAAAGCCGTGCCCGACTATATGGCAATGAAAAAGACAAGATGAGTTTTAAAGAGGTTGCCGGCAGCAACGAGGCTAAACAAGATCTAGAGGAAATAGTAGAATTTCTGAAGTTTCCTAAAAAATTCGCATCAGTCGGCGCTAGGATTCCAAAGGGCGTTTTACTTATCGGTCCACCTGGAACCGGAAAAACAATGTTAGCCCGGGCAGTAGCCGGCGAAGCCAATGTGCCTTTCTTCAGTATTTCCGGCTCAGAATTTGTTGAGATGTTTGTCGGCGTTGGCGCATCACGCGTCAGAGACTTGTTTGCGAAGGCCAAGAAGAATGCGCCCTGTATTGTCTTCATCGATGAAATCGACGCCGTCGGCCGTCGCCGTGGTTCCGGTATGGGTGGCGGACATGATGAACGGGAGCAAACGCTCAACCAAATCCTGGTTGAAATGGATGGGTTTGAACAGGGCCAGAATGTCATCGTTATGGCGGCAACTAACCGGGCTGATGTGCTTGACCCGGCCCTATTAAGACCTGGCCGTTTTGACCGCCGGGTCGATATTGATTTACCCGACCGCAAAGATCGTGAAGCAATTCTAATAGTGCATTTCGCATCGAAACCGACTGATAAGGATGTAAATCTAGATGAGCTTGCCGCAAAGTCAGCCGGTTCATCGGGCGCTGACTTGGCTAACATGGCCAACGAAGCAGCGATTATTGCTGCCAGAAAGAATCATGACAAGATTGACAACAGTGATGTGACTGAAGCGTTTGAAAAAGTGGCTATCGGGCCGGAGCGCAAAAGCAAAGTAATGAGTGATAAAGAGAAAGAATTAACGGCTTACCATGAGTCGGGTCACGCAATTGTGGGACATGTATTACCGGATAGCGATGTTGTCCATAAAGTAACAATTATTCCGAGAGGTGGTACCGGTGGTGTCACCTGGTTTATTCCGCCTGAAGATAAAAGTTATCACTCAATTATTGAATATAAAGATGTTTTGGCCCGGATGCTCGGCGGCCGGATAGCCGAGGAAGTTGTCTATGGGCATGATCGGGTAACAACTGGAGCCGGTAACGATCTTCAAAAAGCAGCAGAACTAGCCCGGGATATGATAGTTAATCAAGGCATGGGCAAAAAATTGCGTGATCAGGTTTTCCATTCTGACGAAGGCATAATGATCGAACGGCTGGTACATGAGCGGGAATATTCGGACGAAACGGCTAAAGTCATAGACGAAGAAGTGGAGAGTCTTATTACTGAAGCAGCCAACCGGGCGCGCTTTGTTATTAAAGCTAATCGTGACAAGTTAGAAATCTTTAAAGACTGTCTGCTTGAGAAAGAAACTGTTGACGCCGACGAAGCTGCAAAATTACTCAAAGGCTCAGTCATGCCAAAGACGGCTTCTCTATATTAGCAAAGGGCTGCTACGGCATCTGTATTTTCACCTGATGAAATGGGACAATAAGATTGTAACTGATAAATAACAATATGACTGATAGAGAGTATGCCAAATTTGAAAAATAATATTGACGATGAACATCCAGGTTACGGTGTTGTACTGCTTCTGCAGGTGCCGCGGACCAATGACAAGAAAGAATTAGCTGCCGAGCAAATGTTTGCTTCGCTACATGGTTTGTTGACGATGCCAAGTAATGGCATGTTCAGTAACTCCCGGCGGGAAAAAATTAGCTTTGAAATCGCTGTCCTAAGAAAAAGAATTGGCTTTTATGTCTGGACTCCTGATTACTTAAAGAGTTTTGTGGAAGAACAAATTTATGCTCAGTACCCGACAGTCCATATATCTGAGATCGATGATTATACGATGAATCAGGAGCAAACTTTCTCAACGGTGTTGGTGACCGAACTGAAGCTTATTAATAATGATGCCCTGCCAATTAAAACTTTTCAGAATTTTGAAGTAGATCCGCTGGCAGCCATTACCGCTACGTTAGCGAAGTTTAATGACGACGAAGAGGCCTGGATCCAGTTAGTGGTGCGGCCGGCTCCCGGCAACTGGCACAAACATAACGAACGTTACATTAAAGGCTTAAGTGGGAAAGCCAAGAGCGGGATGTTGACCAGTTTTTGGAATGGTGCTCAAACGGCCGGCGAAGCGGCAAAATTAAGTGATTACGAGCAAACCCGCGTAACAGCTGCCGAAGAAAAAAGCCAGAAACTGTCCCTTGAATGCTGCGTCAGGATTGTTTATCGCGGCAATATGCCCGAATCCCATGCTAAATTACGCGCCCAATCGATCATTGCCAGTTACAAACAATTCAATACGACATATCTCAACGGTTTTGAACAAAAACGAATTACCAGTGATCCTTTCCTTGAGGCTTTGTACCGTGCCCGTGAATTCAACCGCCACGGCTTTATGTGCAATATAGAAGAAGTGGCAACGCTGTATCACCTCCCGCACACCAATGTTGAAACCCCATTTATATTATGGGCCTTATCCCAGACTGCCGAACCGCCCGCCAACCTTCCGCTCGTAACTGCGGAGCAGCGGGATGATATAAGTCCAATCGCGGCCACTAATTTCCGGGGGCACAACACTATGTTTGGACTGCCCCGGGTTGACCGGGGGCGGCACTTGTATATCATCGGACAAACTGGTGTCGGTAAATCGGCACTGCTTGAACTGCTGACAATCTCAGATATTTACAGTCCTTTCGGCTTTGCGGTCATTGATCCGCACGGCGATTACGCAATCAGTATTTTAAGGCGTATCCCGCCGGAACGGGCAAATGATGTAGTCTATTTTAACCCGGCTGACACCGATTTTCCGGTCGCTTTCAACCCTATGGAAGTGTCTGACCCGAAATTAAAAACACACACTTGCTCGGAAATTATCGGCGTTTTAAAACGGATGTTTGAATCCTGGGGACCGCGTCTAGAATATATCTTGCGCTACAGTATCCTGGCGTTGTTGGATTATCCCGAATCGACAATGCTCGATATTACCCGCATGCTGACCGAGAAGAAATTTCGGATGGAGGTCATAGAGCATGTGACTGATCCGGTAGTCCGGAACTTCTGGACAGTGGAGTTTGCCAGCTGGAATGACAAGTTTGCAGCCGAAGCGGTCGCGCCGGTACTCAATAAAGTCGGCGCCTTTACCGCCAACCCCTTGGTCCGGAATATTATCGGCCAACCAAAAAGCAGTTTCAATATCCGCAGTATCATGGACGAGCACAAAATATTAATTGTTAATCTTAGCCGCGGTTTAGTCGGTGAAGACAACGCCGCCTTGCTCGGTGCTTTGCTGATTACCAAAATCCAGTTAGCGGCCATGAGCCGGGCAGATATCGCCGGCGAGAAACGTACGCCGTTCTATTTGTACGTGGACGAATTCCAGAATTTTGCAACTGATTCATTCGCGATGATTTTAAGTGAAGCCAGAAAATACGGCCTGAACCTTACCGTCGCCAACCAGTACATTGCCCAGATGTTACCTCAGGTTAAAGATGCCGTTTTCGGTAACGTTGGCTCAATTATATCCTTCCGGATGAGCCCCGATGATGCCTCCAGCATGACAAAATACTTCGAGCCTAAATTTACTGACTTTGACCTAGTTCATATGCATGAGAGACATTTTGTAATCAGCATGACCATAGAAGGTGAGAAAATACAGGCATTCTCGGCTATTACCTTAACCCTGCCTCCCCAACAGAACGATAATTCACAGATGATTATTGAGCACAGCCGTGAACAATATGCCATCAGTCGTGAAAGCGTCGAACGTTTAGTGGGTGAACGCTATCTTTCGACGTCAGTCGCAGCCAAACAGCAAGCAGCACCCAAATCTGTTCAGCCACCAGCCACCAGCGCTTTGCCCAAATTGCCTCCGATTAATGCCCCGGTGCATCACAACCCCTCGGATGTATTGGCGCATGCCGCCCTGCGTGGCTCGGATGTCGTGGAGAAGCTACCGGTAAAACCAAAACGCCATCGGACCCGGCGGCATAAACACAACAACCCTAACCAGCCGTTGCCGGTAATTACCACCATTAAAACTGCCGGACAACTCGGCGAGCAGGATCAAATTATTAAATTGCGGTAGTTAATGATGATCTGGGGCTGGCCACCCGTCAGACTATTGCCATCATAACCGGCGAATATGTCGACGACAGGCAACAAGCATTAGACAGAGAATTGGCCAAACAGCTTTTTGGCGAGCTTAATAACTACTTAGCCGAGCATCATAAACACTCTGTCTAGAATATTTAAAATCAGCTAGTCAGTAAATGATTAAAAATGATTCTTAGCACTCTTGACATATGAGTGCTAAATACCTATCATATATGGAAGAACTAGCACTGTAGGCTGGTGAGTGCAAATCATAAATTATGACGAATAGACAACAACAAATTTTGAGTGCCATC
>Ga0182030_10017818_pt1 | contig 13671 bp, 13 predicted proteins | sample 812S3MmetaG_FD_121299 | JGI IMG/M metagenome (GOLD analysis project Ga0182030, IMG submission 121299) | Permafrost microbial communities from Stordalen Mire, Sweden - 812S3M metaG (Illumina Assembly) | ecosystem: Environmental > Terrestrial > Soil > Wetlands > Permafrost | place: Sweden... | reverse complement strand
CATCTTCGCCGTCCTCGAAAAGGACAAGGACCACCACTCGAGCCTCTATGACGATGCCTCGATGCCGAACATGCAGCGCATCACCTGGAACGGCATCGCGCTGCACGGCGGGCCGCTGCCCGGCTATGCGGCCTCGCATGGCTGCGTGCGGATGCCCTACGGCTTTGCCGAGGACCTGTTCGAGAAGACGTCGATCGGGATGCGGGTGATCATCTCGCCGAACGACGCGGCCCCGGTCGAATTCTCGGACAAGGCGCTGTTCGCGCCCAACGCGGAAGCCGTCGCGGCCGCTCCGGCGCGTGCCGAGACGCTCGCCCGCGAGGCCACGGAGGCGGCCAAGGCGGCCGACGAGGCGAAGAAAGCCGCCGCGAAGTCGGCGCGCGAGACGGCATTGCTCACGGCGTCGCTGCGCAAGCTGGAATCGCTCAAGATCCGCGCCGACGCCGAACTCGCGTACGCCGACCGGGCGCTCGCCGCCGCAAAGACCGACCAGGCCAGGACTCTGGCCGAGGACCAAAAGCAGAAGGCCGACGCCAGGGCCGCGGAACTGGGGACGCAACTCGACGCCGCCAAGACCGACGCGAAGTCGAAGCTCGACGCCGCTACCGCCGCAAAGGACGCCGCCAAGGCGGCCGAAACCAGGAAGGCCGACACCGCCAAGGCCGCGAGCGAGGCAAAGCTCGCGCTCGAACCGGTCTCGGTCTACATCAGCCGCGCGACGCAGAAGCTTTACGTGCGGCGCAACACGCATAAGGAGTGGCCGGATGGGGGCGAGGTGTTCGATGCAACCATCGAGGTCCCGGTCACGATCCGCGATCCCGACAAGCGGATCGGTACACATATATTTACGGCGATGGCGCGCAGCGAGGCGGGCCTGCGCTGGAGCGCGGTCACGATCGACGACAGTGACGACGCCAAGGACGCGCTCGACCGCATCACCATACCCCAGGATGTGCTCGATCGCATCGCGCCGACCGCATTGCCGCGATCCTCGATCGTCGTCTCGGACGAGCCGCTGAGCCGTGAGACCAACTATCGCACCGAGTTCGTCGCGGTGCTGAACAACCAGCCCCAGGGCGGCTTCGTGACGCGCAAGCCTTCGTACGATGTCCGCTATGCGAGCCGCAACGTCCAGCGTGACGACGGCTTCGGCTCCTTTTTCCAGCCCGCTTGGGGCGGCCAACCCGCCTGGGGTTCGCAATGGGGCGCCCAACCCCAGCCTGTCGATCCACGAACCGTCGATACCCGCCGGCGCAGCGGCCAGTACTATCGTCAGCAGCAGCAGGTGCAACAGCAGCAGGGCTGGGGCTGGTGAGGTGTAGCAGGCCGCGCATAGGCCGCTCTAACATCCCATCCGGTCGGCGATCCCGCCAAAGTCTTTGGCGACGATATCCCAATCGCCGGTCGCCTCGAAATCGAGTTTCTGCAGCGGGCCGTATTCGGTCGGGCGCGCGACGAACGCGGTCTTCAATCCCAATTGCTGCGCGGCCTTCAAATCGCTGTTGTGCGCGGCGACCATCATCACCTGCTGCGGCGCGAGTCCAAGCAGGCGCGCGGCGCCAAGGTAGGTTTCGGGATCAGGCTTGTAATGTTCGAACAGTTCCGCCGACAGCACCAGATCCCATGGCAGGCCTGCGAATTTCGCCATGTTGGTCAAGAGCGCAACGTTGCCGTTCGAGAGCGGTGCGATGATGTATTTCTTCTTCAGTCGCGTCAAACCCGCGACGCTGTCCGGCCAGGCATGCAGCCGGTGCCAGCCCAAGGTGAGGTGGTGCAGGTCAGCTTCGTTCAGCCCCTGAATCGAAAACTGCGCGACCAGTTTTTCCAGTGACCGCCGATGCAGCTGGTCCAATATCATGTAACCGCGCTCCGGATGCTTCCTGACATCATCCATCGATGCGACATACGCGCCGCGCCAGCCATCGACCAGCGCGGTCCAGTCTGCCTGGATGCCTCGTGCGGCCCCCCATTTGGTTAGATCCGCGATCAGGCTGGAGCGCCAGTCGACCACCGTGCCGAACACATCGAACACCAGCGCCTTCACGGCGGAAACGTCGGACATGATCGCACTCCGTTCGCTTTCTTCGCTTCTAGAGCACGAAGAGACTAGCTTATCCCGCAATGGCAGCGGAAGCGCGCCCCTCTCCCGCTCGCGGGGGAGGGTTGGGGTGGGCGTACTTCCGCAAAACGCGCTGGTCGAATGGATAGGCATTCCCCCACCCGCCGCGCTTCGCGCGTCGACCTCCCCCGCAAGCGGGAGAGGTGAAGCAGGCCCGCTGATAGATCGCTTCAATCAAAAGCCATTCCGCTTTAAGTTGCGTCATTCCGGGGAAACCAGCGAGCCCGGAATCACAGTGACTAAAGTATCTTCCTGTACTGGATGAAACCGGGGTTGTCGGCGACCTGATCGTACAGAATGCGCGCCGGCGCATTGCTGGTATGGGTCAGCCAGTGCACCCGGTTGGCACCGGCCGCCTTCGCCTGCTCATAGACCGCCTCGATCAATGCCCGTCCGACGCCGAGGCCGCGCGCGGCGTCCGCGACAAAGAGGTCCTGAAGATAACAGTAATTGCCTGAGGTCCAGGTCGAGCGGTGGAACAGGTACTGGACGATGCCGGTGAGCCTGCCGTCGACATAAGCGCCGAGCAGGAACATCGGCTCGTCCGGATCGTGAAAGCGCTGCCACGCGACATCGCTGGCGCCCGGCCCCAGCGTCGCCTTGTAGAACGCGATATAGCCGTCCCATAGCGGCTCCCACGCCGCGCGCTCATCCTTGCCGACCGGCCGGATGACGATCTGGTCAGCCATGGCCGCCTCTCAGTCGAGGTGAAATTTTTCGAGCTGCCGGTGTTCGGCCTTGATGTAGCGCACGGTGCCGGTGACCGAGCGCATCACCACGGTCTCGGTCTGGATCACGTCCTTGCGGAACTTGACGCCCGAGAGCAGCGAACCGTCGGTGACGCCGGTGGCCGCGAACAGGCAGTCGCCCTTCGCCATGTCCTCGATGCCATAGATGAAACGCGGATCGGTGACGCCCATCTTGCCGGCGCGCTCGCGCTTCTCGTCGGTATCGAGGATCAGCCGGCACTGCATTTGGCCGCCGATGCAGCGCAGCGCCACCGCCGCCAACACGCCTTCGGGCGCGCCGCCGGTGCCGATATACATATCGACCCCGGTATTCTCCGGATCGGCGCAATGGATGACACCCGCGACATCGCCATCGGTGATGAGGCGGACCGCCGCGCCGGTCGAGCGCACGCCGTTGATGATGTCGGAATGACGCGGGCGATCCAGCACCAGCACCGTGATCGCGGATGTATCGACTCCTTTCGCCCTGGCCAGGCGGCGAACATTGTCGGCAGGCGACGCGTCGAGCTCGACGACGCCCTTGGCGTAGCCCGGACCAACCGCGATCTTCTGCATGTAGACGTCGGGCGCATGGAGCAGCGTACCGCCATCGGCCATCGCCATGGTCGCGATCGAGCCAGGCATGTTCTTGGCGCACAGCGTGGTGCCCTCAAGCGGATCGACGGCGATATCGACTTTCGGGCCGGCATTGATTCCGACCTTCTCGCCGATGAACAGCATCGGCGCCTCGTCGCGCTCGCCCTCGCCGATCACCACGGTGCCTTCGATCGGCAACTTGTTGAGCTCGCGCCGCATCGCGTCGACGGCGGCCTGGTCGGCGGCCTTCTCGTTGCCGTGGCCGCGCAACCGCGCCGCCGACACCGCCGCACGCTCGGTCACCCGCACGATCTCGAGCGTGAGAATGCGCTCCAGCAGCAACTGCGGCGGCACGGAAATATGGGTCGACATCAGCGCACTCCTTCAGAATCCACCGCAGGTTTTTCGGCCCGCATATAATCGTTTCGCGCATCGTTCGTTCGCGACGCGCGCTAGTTTTTTTCGATCCGTATCACCTGCGGCCGGCCACGGATTACCTTGTCACGCTGCACCGCCTGCAACGCGCGATATACCGCATCCTCGCCGGTTGCATAAGTAATCAGAATAACCGGCACTGGCGAGGCTTTCCGCGTCGCGCCGCCGGAATCGACGCCGTCGGGATGACGCTGCACGATCGATTCAATGGAAATCTTCTGTTGCGCAAGCCGGGTGGCGATGGTCGCGGCGGTGCCCGCCAGATCGCGCGCCATCAGGCGAATATAGTAGCCGCCCTCATGACGCTCCATCGGCGCCTTCCTGGTCGCGCGCAATTGCGCCACCGGACGGCCGAACGGCCTGGCGCGGATGCCGCGCGCAACGTCGGCGATGTCGGCGACCACGGCTGATGCTGTCGCCGCTCCGCCGGCGCCCGGGCCGACCAGCGTGATCGGAGGGATGCCCTCGCCGTCGATGGTCACCGCATTGGTGACACCCATCACCTGCGCGATCGAGGAAGATTTCGGCACCATGGTCGGATGCACGCGTTGTTCGATGCCCTTCGCCGTCCGTACCGCGACCCCGAGCAGCTTGACGCGATAGCCGAGTTCTTCCGCCGCGCGCAGGTCTTCAGGCGAGATGGAAGAAATGCCCTCCACATAAACCGCGCTCTGCGCGACCTTGGTGCCAAAGGCAAGGCTGGCCAGAATGGCAAGCTTCTGCGCGGTGTCATGGCCGTCGACGTCGAACGACGGATTGGCCTCGGCGTAGCCCAACCGCTGCGCGTCCTTGAGGCATTCGGCGAATGACAATCCTTCCTGCTCCATCCGGGTCAGGATGTAATTGCAGGTACCGTTGAGGATGCCGTAGACGCGATTGACGCTGGTGCCGGCAAGACCTTCGCGCAGGGTTTTGACGATGGGGATCGCAGCCCCCACGGCCGCCTCGAAATTCAGCGCGGCGCCATGCTGTTCGGCTGACCTCGCCAACCGCAGTCCATGTTTGGCGATCAGCGCCTTGTTGGCGGTGACCACCGATTTGCCGGATTTCAGCGCCGCCTCGATCGCCGAAAGCGCGGGCTCGCCGGACCCGCCGATCAATTCGACGAAGCAATCGATGCCGGGATCGTTGGCCAGATCAAGCGCGTTTTTGGCCCAGGCGATGCCGCGCAGATCGAGACCGCGCTTCTTCACCTTCGAACGCGCGGTGACGGCAACGACCCGCACACCGCGCCCGCAGCGCGCCGACAAGGTCCGGCCCTGCTGCTCGATGAGGCGGACAACTTCAGCGCCAACCGTGCCGAGCCCCGCGATGCCCACTTTCAGGGGTGCGACCATGACGAAAAAAACCTGCCGGAGAGACGACAACCAGGCATGATCCGATCCGAAAACCGTCTCCATCCGCGGGCCAGCCCCGAGGACACGCCTTTCGGAATCACGCCTAGCGCCGGTTGGCGAGAGGAACCACGTTGTGCAACGTTTCAATGCCGCTTTCAAGGAAGCGGCGCACCCCGCGCGCGGCCTGGCGGATGCGTTGCTCGTTTTCCACCATGGCAATGCGAACGTAGCCCTCGCCGTGCTCTCCGAAGGCGACCCCCGGCGAAACCACGACGCCGGATTTCTCCACCATCAGGGTCGCGAACTGCATGCTGCCGACGCCGCGGAACGCTTCGGGCAGCGGCGCCCAGGCGAACATCGAGGCCTCCGGCGGTGGAATCTCCCACCCTGCCCGGCCGAACGACTCCACCAGCGCGTCCCTGCGCTTGCGGTAGGTGTCGCGCATCTCGCGAATGCAATCCTCCGGACCGTTCAGCGCCGCGGTCGCGGCCACCTGGATCGGCGTGAACGCGCCGTAATCGAGATAGGACTTGACCCGCGCCAGCGCGGCGATGATGCGGTCGTTGCCGACCGCAAATCCCATGCGCCAGCCGGCCATCGAAAACGTCTTCGACATCGAGGTAAATTCCACCGTCACATCGATCGCGCCGGGCACCTGCAGCACCGAGGGCGGTGGATTGTTGTCGTCGAAATAGACTTCAGCATAGGCCAGATCCGACAGGATGAAGATCTCGTGCTTCTTCGCAAACGCCACCAGATCCCTGTAGAAATCGAGGCTCGCGACATAGGCGGTCGGATTGGAGGGATAACAGACCACGATCGCCAGCGGCTTCGGGATCGAATGGACGATCGCGCGCTCGACCGCCTCGAAGAATTGCGGCGTCGGCTCGGAAGGCACCGAGCGAATGACGCCGCCGGCCATCAGAAATCCAAAGGCGTGAATCGGATAGCTCGGGTTCGGACACAGCACGACGTCGCCGGGCGCGGTAATCGCTTGCGCGACGTTGGCAAAGCCCTCCTTCGAGCCCAGCGTCGCGACGATCTGGGTCTCGGGATTGAGTTTCACGCCGAAACGCCGGCCGTAATAAGCCGCCTGCGCCTTGCGCAGGCCGGTAATTCCGCGCGACGCGGAGTAGCGGTCGGTTCGCGGCTTGCCCAGCGTTTCCTTCAGCTTCTCGATCACATGGGGGGGCGTCGGCAGATCCGGATTGCCCATGCCGAGGTCGATGATATCGGCTCCGGCATTCCGCGCAGCCGCCTTGGCCCGGTTGACCTGCTCGAACACGTAAGGCGGCAGACGGCGTATGCGGTAAAATTCTTCCATGGGTCCTGGCTCCGGCAACCGGTAAGGGCAGAATCGCCGACACCTTTTGGCAGCGAAGCGGAATTCGCTTCCTCCGAAAATCGCACCCAATCAAGGATTTAGAGCGAATCCAGGCACAAAATTGATGTCTTCGTCCCGATCTGCGGTTGAATTGGGGTTCTTTTAGCACGGACGCCCGGCTGCGCCAGTGTCCGCCGCAAGCTCACTTCGCGATCGCATCCTTGGCGGCCGCGTCTTTGGCGGCCGTCGCTGACGCCTGGCGGTCCCGCGCGGCGAGCAATTCGGCCTTGATCTTGGCCCGGTCGGCCGGCGCCATCGTCGCCTCGTCACGCCCCGGAGGCAGCTCTTCAACCGGAAGGTAGGGCTCGGCGACTTCTTTGCCACGGCCGGGCGCGTCGGCCGGGGTTCCGACCAACGGCAAATCAGCGATCGAGATCGAGCAGCCGCCGAGCGCCAGCGCCGACAGCAGCAGCGCCCCCACAGCCAGAACCGTCTTTGTCCGATTCACCGACATCCGTCCGGAAGTCCCCACTTCGCCAACGTGAGCTTTGCAGCCGCCTGACGTTCATTTCAGCATTTGTCGCAGCAGCGCTCAAACCAATGTCGCCCGAAACGATTAAAGCCTAACCAACAAACCGGACCGTTAGGGCCTCAATATGACAGAACCAAGATGCTTTTTTCGCAGTGCAACACATCGATATCGGGAGCCGGCCATTGTCGATCTGCGCGGTGACGAAACTGAAATGAACCTATAGTGTCGGAATATGAGCGACGTCACGGCTGAAACCCAAACCACAAAAAAGTTCGACCCCGAAGCTTTCGCGATGAACCTCGCGCGGGCCATGGAGAGCAGTGGCCAGGCGCTGGCAGCCTATCTCAAGCCGCGCGAGAACAGTGAACCCAAGGACAAGCCGCCGAACGAACTCGGCGAGGTGATCAAGACGTTCAGCACGGTGGCGGAATACTGGCTGTCGGACAAAACCCGCGCCGCGGAACTGCAGATGAAGATAGGCAAGGCTTATCTCGATCTCTGGGGTTCTTCAATGCGCCGTCTCGCCGGCGAACAGGCGCCGCCGGCGATCGAACCCTCGCCACGCGACAAGCGATTCAGCGACCCCGAATGGAAATCCAACCAGTTTTTCGACTTTGTGATGCAGGTCTATCTACTCACGACGCAGTGGGCACAGGACCTGGTGCGCAACGCCGAGGGCCTCGATCCACACACGCGCAAGAAGGCCGAATTCTACGTGTTGCAGATCACCAACGCGCTGGCGCCGTCGAATTTCGTTCTCACCAATCCGGAAGTCCTGCGCGCGACGCTCGCCTCCAACGGCGACAACCTCGTTCGCGGCATGAAGATGCTGACCGAAGATATCGAGGCCGGGCGCGGCACGCTGCGCATCCGCCAGTCCGACCCCTCCAATCTCGAGGTCGGCGTCAATCTGGCAACGACGCCGGGCAAGGTGATCTTCCAGAACGAGCTGATGCAGTTGATCCAGTACACGCCTGCGACGGAAAACGTGCTGCGCACGCCGCTTCTGATCGTGCCGCCGTGGATCAACAAGTTCTACATCCTCGACCTCAAGCCGGAAAAGTCCTTCATCAAGTGGTGCGTCGATCAGGGGGTTACGGTGTTCGTGATCTCCTGGGTCAACCCCGACAAGAGTCTCGGGGGCAAGACCTTCGAAGACTACATGAAGCAAGGCCCGTTGACGGCGATGGACGTCATCGAGCGGGCGACCGGCGAATTGAAGGTCCACACCATGGGCTACTGCGTCGGCGGCACCCTGCTCGCCTCGACGCTGGCCTGGCTTGCGGAAAAGCGGCGCGTGCGGGTGACGTCGGCGACATTTCTGGCGGCGCAGGTCGATTTCAGCCACGCCGGCGATCTGATGGTGTTCGTCGACGAAGAGCAGATCTCGGCGCTTGAGCGTGACATGCAGGCGGCGGGCGTGCTCGAAGGCAGCAAGATGGCGATGGCCTTCAACATGCTGCGCTCGAACGACCTGATCTGGTCCTACGTCGTCAGCAACTATCTGAAAGGACAGCCGCCATCGGCATTCGATCTGCTGCACTGGAATTCGGATGCGACCCGAATGCCGGCAGCGAACCATTCGTATTACCTGCGCAACTGCTATCTGGAGAACCGGCTGTCCACCGGCAGCATGGTGCTGGACAACACGCTCCTCGATCTGTCGAAGGTCAAGGTGCCGATCTACAATCTGGCGACGCGCGAGGATCATATCGCGCCCGCGGAGTCGGTGCTGTACGGTTCGCAATTTTTCGGCGGCCCGGTGAAGTACGTGCTGTCCGGTTCGGGGCATATCGCCGGCGTGGTCAACCCGCCGTCATCAGGCAAATACCAGTTCTGGACCAACGACAATATCAAGGACATTACGCTGGCGAACTGGCTCCAGGGCGCGCAGGAGCATAAGGGCTCGTGGTGGCCCGACTGGCGCGAATGGCTGGGTAGTATCGACGCCGAGGAGGTTCCCGCGCGCCATGTGGGCACCGACGCGCTGCCTGCTATCGAAGACGCGCCCGGCAGCTACGTGCGGGTAAGAGCGTGAGGTCCGTTCTTGATTTCAGCAGGTCAGTATTTCAACTCGTGGTCTTCCCATAAACCACCCCGTAACCCGGTGCGAAATGTTTAGTCCGTCCGATAGCGGACCCGGCGTTCTCTGCGCAATCGCCAGATATGGAACGGCACCCAGATGATCAGCCGCAGCAAGACGATCGCGGTAGCGATCTGAATCCAAACGTAGCCGCCCAGCTCCCTCAGCATAATCTCGACCCGCGCGCCCCAGGGCTCCGGCACCTGATCAGCGACGGACTCGATCGAATGGGTCATGAACCGTAGCCAGTCCCGAATCCATTCCGGGTGGTAAATGAAGGCGGCGAAGATCAGCACCCAAGTCGCAAGCATCGTCAGGAATCTGAACATGTGTGCTTTGGCCAGTTGGCCGACGGTGGGGCGGGCGGACGTCCGAACTGGCAGCATGCGGGGCAATCCGTCACCCCGGTTTTTTGATCGATATGCCGCCACCGGTGCTGAGGCCGGCCGGGCGCCCGCGGGGTGATCGCGAAGCGCTTGCCTACCGCGGTCGCTTGGCACTGACGGTAGCTTCTTTGCCGGCAGCATGCCTGTCAGCAAATTCCTCTCTGGCGGGATCGAAGTCTGAGCGCTCATGATGGATATTGAAGTAGAACCTTGGCATCGAGGATAAATCCGAAACCCTGTCAGCGGTTCCTCGGTTCACCTGGTTCGGCGTCGCGCGACCTGCACGCCGACCAGGAAGGCGATCGCAAGGGCTTGCAGCGGCGCCCGCTGCGTCCAGCGGCTAAGCATGTCCAGCGGCATGCCCGGTTCCTGGATGGCCTCGATCGCCCTGTTGACCGTCTGGCTTGCCGATCGAAAGGCCTGCGCCGCCAGATCGACGAACGGCTCGATCGTCTCGTCCGGCGCGGTTGCACCCTCGTCCAACTCGTTCAGTGCATCCAATAGTTCGCCCATGCTCCGGACTCCTCAACGCCTCCAGACCAATGAAAGCGGCGAGCAAATGTTCCAGGACAGACCCTTGAGTACGCGATGGCGGGAGCACTCATCGGCAAACTCGATAAAAGCCGGCCAGTTCGCGACCGCGCAATAGCAGTAGATGCGACGTCAAACCGCCGTGCCGACTGATCCAATCACGAACGGCGGTTGGATAGGTCTCGTACATGATTTTCGTCGCTTCGGGCTGGGCGTGAAACCGGCCGCGCCGGTCGATCAATCGCGCGGCATGAAATCCCAGTATGGCCCGGCGCGTCACGCAGATGCGGTCTTTCGGCACCGCGCCAAGCACCAGTGTGCAGGCCGACAGGCAGGGCCCGTCGATCACGACGCGCTCGCCCGACTTGCGGACGCCCTCGAACAGATCGATGAACTGACCGACCTCTCCGCCCCGACTGCTGAGAATGCGAACCTCATCAGCCCTGACTGGCGCGCCCAAGATCGTTGCAAGCACGATTGCCGTCAGAGCGATTCGCATCCACGCATCCTTATCGGACTGCAGGAGACCGGCCAAATCAGGCGGAATTCGTGGTGATCACGGCCGCCGTCGGGCCAGGGGTGTCGCCGAGCAGCAGGCGCTCGCTGAACGCCTGACCTGAATCGGCACAAAGCGCCGCAGCGGACCTTGCCGGACGTTGCTTTTAGGCAACACTCGCTTTCAAAATTGAAGATCCGAGGGTTCCGCCATTTGCTTGTCCATATCGTGCCGCCAAACTGGTCGCCGTCACATGCTTGGCGATACGATCCGGCCCAATTGGAGACGGTGATGATGAACCCGCGGTTGACAGCAATGGCAGCATGGTGCCGAGAGGTCGCCATGCCGGCTTCGCTTCTTGCGTTCGCTGCGTTTGGTTCTGCCGGCTTCGATAACTCCAGTGCCCCCGCCGCATTCGATAACGCCGGCAACCCACCAATCGTTAACCGCCTTGCACCGCTGCTTGCCGCCGATGCCACGTTCGCCGACAAGCCAGCGCCAATCGCGTCGAGCACCGCCGACGTCGTGGCTGCCAACAGTTCGATAGCGGAGGCCACTACTGCCACTGATCCAACACCAGCGGCGCGTGAGCCGGAACCGGTCGTTACAGCCGCGTTGACGGACTCATCGGAACTGCTGCCGCCTGAAACACCGCCGGATCAGCCAGCCAAAGCGAGCATGGCGACGCCGGAACCTGGCGAAGCCATTCCAGCTGTCGGCCCAGCCGCGGTTCTCGACGAGTGTTTGGTCCTGGATAGCTGCATCGACCGTTACCTTTGGGCGCTTTACCAGCGCACACCCAAGGAAGACGCCATCAGGACCGAAGAACGGCGGAAAGTGACCGTCAAGAAAAAGGGCAAACTGGTGACGGTCACGAAGACCTTCACCACCGTTGCCGATGAGGACTTTTCCTGGAAGGATCCCAAAGCCGCCGAGCACGTCGGCATGCCGATGGCGGACTACGTGATCGGAGGCGTGGATCGGGATTTCAAGCTGAGGCTGTTTCATATGCTCCGCGCCGCCGAGCAGGCAGGCCTGTCGCCCGGCATAACCAGTGCTTTCCGCGATGATTATCGCCAATCGATTGCCAGCGGTCTTAAGGCGGCCAACGACAGGTCCTATCATGGTGGCAGCTCCCGTGGCGGCTATGGCCACGGGCTCGCGGCGGATCTCGTGAGCGTCAATGGCGCGACACGGGCGCAGCGATTGCTTGCCAGTGAAACCCTCTGGAGCTGGATCGATGCTCACGGCAAGGAGTTCGGAATCGGACGGCCTTATCTCGACAGAGATCCCCCGCACGTGGCACCGATCGACGGCAAGGAATATGCTGCTCACCACCCCGGAATGAAAGCTCGACAAGCGGGGTCGACAGCGAAGCCACACAACAGGCTCGCTTCGCGAGACGACCGCAGCGCGGCGAAACACGCGAAAACAGCAAGATCGTCCAAGGTGAGGACGATCTGACCGGCCTGATGAATTGAAGTGGACCGCTATTGGGCCGAGGCCGACGTGCACAGCCGGCGATGAAGAAACCGGATTCGCAATAAATTTAATAAAATTTTAACATTCGAAGTTCGATCATACGCTTGGGTTCCGTGACGGGCCGAGGTGTACGATGGATGGCATTTCCTGGACTGATCTTGACGCCAACGAGCAACGCGTCATTTCGATGTTGGCCGACGGAGTGTCGACCGACCTATGCGATCCCGTCGCTCTGCTGACATTGAGGCGCATCGGACTCATCAAGGGGGCGCGACTGACAGCAAGCGGCGAACAATTGCTTTCAGCAGCGGCCCGACACGCATTCGCTGCGTAAGCTGCCGCCGTTATCACGGCGCTGCCACCGGAAATCGCTTCGGAAACACTTCTCGTCTGTAAAGACCGACAATCGCCACCGCTGCCACGCCCTTAAGCGAAGCAGCGAGAAGTTCGCAGACCTCGCTCAAGCGGCCTGTTAAGCCGCTTGGCAAGCTTTGCGATGGCTGCCCGGCTGCAATCCAGTCGCGACCCTTGCGGCGAACAATCCCGAACATGCAAGACGCTAAATGCAAGAAGTATCTGTATGAATGTCGAAATCGGACGATACGGGCGACGGCAAACGGAGTTTTTTCAGAAGCTACGTCCGGCGTGGCGGCGCATAGCGCAACGAAGCGAGTTTGCGTATAATCATGGCGTCCCGCCGGGACGAGATTCGAAATTGATTTGAGGGGGAGTTGCTATGACGCGCGAATTGTTCTGGCTGACGCTGACGGTTATTCTGACGGGACTGTTGTGGATTCCCTACACCCTCAATCGCTCTCAGGTTCGCGGCCTCGCCGGCGCGATGGCAAATCCGTCGCGCAACGACAAGCCGCTGACGGAATGGGCCACCCGCCTGATGTTCGCGCACGACAACGCGGCCGAGAACCTCGTCACCTTCGCGCCGCTGGTACTGATCCTCAACGCGATCGATTATTCCAGCAACTGGACCGTGCTGGCTTGCGCGGTGTATTTCTGGGCGCGCGTCGCACATCTGATCGTCTACACGCTCGGCCTGCCGGTGTTCCGCACGCTGGCCTTCATCATCGGCTTCCTCGCGCAGGCCGTGCTGGCGCTGGCGATTTTCAAGGTGTTTTGACGGTTGGTTCGGTTTGCGTGGCCCTCCTCACGCCTGGCCATGGCCGTCTGCCGGGCGCAGACGGCCGGCAGACCTGCCAGATACTGCTAGGTATCGGCAAGCCCCAGCATCAGCCGCATGTTTTGTACCGCGGCACCTGAGGCGCCCTTGCCAAGATTGTCGAGGCGAGCGACGAGAACCGCCTGACGATGCTTGTCGCTGGCGAAGACATAGAGCTCGAGCCTGTTGGTCTCGTTGAGCGCCTCGGGTTCGAGCGTCCCGCTCCTGGTAGCCGCGTTTTCGAGTGGCATCACCGAGACGGTGGTGCTCCCGGCGTAGCGCCTGGCCAGCACGGCATGAAGGTCAGCCCCGCCGGGTTTGCCCGGAAGCGTGTCCAGTTGCAAAGGCACGGAGACCAGCATGCCCTGTCGGAAGTTTGCCACTGAGGGCACGAAGATGGGCCGGCGCGTGAGCCTTGAGTAAAGCTGCATCTCCGGCAGGTGCTTG
>Ga0182030_10017815_pt1 | contig 13673 bp, 10 predicted proteins | sample 812S3MmetaG_FD_121299 | JGI IMG/M metagenome (GOLD analysis project Ga0182030, IMG submission 121299) | Permafrost microbial communities from Stordalen Mire, Sweden - 812S3M metaG (Illumina Assembly) | ecosystem: Environmental > Terrestrial > Soil > Wetlands > Permafrost | place: Sweden... | reverse complement strand
CTGCTACCGTGATAAGGGAGGAACTTTTGTTTGGAGTCCCGCCTTCAGGCGGTCCGGGCCTTCTCGAATGTAAGAGCCGCGTAAACGCGGGACTCCAAACGTAGCAGTGTCCAGATGCGCCCGGGGTTTGGTATACCGGGTTTTGGAGGTTGCATGACTGAAATTTGGTTCATTGGCTGAACGAAGGCCAGCGTATTCTGGAGCGCAGTCTTCCAAAATTGCCGTATGGGCGTTTTCCAAATCGGCGCACCGTCCGCAGGTTGGGACACCTGCGGCACAGCAGACTTGGAAGTCTGCGCTACGGAAACAACCACGGGCGTTTAACGGGGCTTCACATCCAGGCAGACTAAATCTCCTTTGGCGTTGCGGCAGTAGAGGCGGCCATTGGCCAACACGGGAACGGTCCAGCATCGGCCGCCCAAGACTTGCACGCGCGAGATCGGAGTGAAACTTTGCGGGGAAACGGCGGCGGTGACCAGTTCGCCCTTGTCGCTCAGGGCAATGATTTTACCGTCGGCAACCATAAGCGCGCCGCCGCCCAGATCGGGGTAATTCCATTTGACAGATCCGGTTTCCCAGGCCACGCATTTTAAACTGGCGTTGGGAGTGGGGCCGGCCAGGCCGTCAACGCCGTAGAGATAGCCATCAACCAGGATACAAGAATTGACCTGGTTGCGCATATTGCCGTTTTGCCAGAGGGTCTTCGTCGTGCCGTCGAGAATTTGCAGGAGGGCGCCCATTTTGGCGTAGGAGGAGGAAACAAAAACGCGATCCCCCACCGGAATGGGATCGGCGACGTTGATGTCGTAATCGGCTTTCCAGGGAAATTCCCAAAGTTGCTTGCCTGTCGTCATATCCACTCCGACCGCGCCGGAACCGCTGACCAGGGCAAGGGCCGGTTTCCCGCCGAAGGCGCAGGGAACTGGCGTGGAGTAGCCGGAGGCAGTCTTTCCGGTTAGCCACAGAATCTTGCCGGTGGATTTGTCAAAGGCTGCGCCGAAGCTGCCGACGTTGAGCAGAAGAAGTTTGCCTTCAATCAACGCGGAACTGGCAAAGCCCCACATGGGAATATCGAGGCCAAGTTCGGCGGCGATATTTTTCGACCAGATAATTTTTCCGGTATCGGCCGCAAAACAAAAGAGGTTACCGCGGCGGCTCAAGGTATAGACGTTGCCGGCCTCGACTGTGGGAGTGGCGCTGGTGCCGCCTTCGTAAAAAAGCGGGCCGGTGGGGCACGGGTAGGAATGCTTCCAAATCACTTTGCCGGTTTCAGCATCGAAACAAAAAACGGTGTCGGTATCCTTCTGATTGCCCATGGTGTAAGCACGGCCCTGGCAAACCGCTACGGAGGAAAAGCCCAGGCCCACGGAAGTTTTCCAGAGACGCGGCGGGCCGTCCGCGGGCCACTTGGCCAGCCAACCGGTTTCAGCGGAAATGCCGTTGTGATTGGGGCCGCGCCAGTTGGCCCAGTCGTCGGCCCGCAAGGAAGAGGCGGCAAGCAGGATAAAGGTCAGAGCAAAAAACCAATTGCGTTTAAGGTTTTCACACATAGGAATTAAACCTAAAGCGACGGGTAGAGCATTTCGAGGGACATTAATGAATAGGAGGTAACGAGCGCGGGATCATGTTCCCACCAGCGGCCGTTGGCGTTGGCCCAGGAGCCGTCGGCTTTTTGCAGATTGATCAGCTTCATGGCGACGTCCCTGCGCCAATCCACCGTCTGGCCATTGGCGGTGGGCAGTTGATCGACACCGTAAATGGTCAGGGCCTTGGTCATAAGGTGCATGTAATAATAGAGTCCTTGCGGGCCCATGCCGGGATTTTCATCGAGGGTGTAGTTGCGGCGAAGCCAGTCGAACGCGGCCCGGACGCGGGGGTCGTCGCGCTGGAGGTCGGCGTATATGTAACTGAGCAGACCGGCGTAGCTGATCGAGCCGTAAGAGCGCAACGCGACGCGGCCGGCGGCGTTGGTGAAGGAGCCAGATTTGGTTTGGCCGGGCAGATAAACAAAGCCGCCCTTGTCGCGCGTATCGTCGGAGACCCAGGGTTCCTTGTTGTAAGCGGGCAGATTTTGGCAGGATTGAATGAAATGAATGGCGGCGGCCCAGTTCAAGTCCTTGCCGCCGGCAGGCTTGTCGGCATCGAGATATTTGCTGTAGTAGAGGGCTTGCAAAGCGGTCATGGTATTGTTCATGTCCGAATAAGGGCCGTGGTCCCCATACCCCACCCCGCCGTCAAAAGAGGAATTCGTTCTGACTTGCTGGCTGATGAGCCATTGGCGACCGTGGCGGAGGATGGGATCAAACTGCGGGTTGTGCGCAGCCAGCAGCCCCATCATGCAAATGGCGGTGTTGTAGTTTTGCAGGCCTTTATTATAAATGCTGCCGTCCGGTTTGGCGTTGGCGGTGACAAATTGGTAACCCAGTTGAATGGCGGGAGTCGGATTCGACTGGTAAGCGCCGGAAGGTTCGCCCATGAACGCGGTCAAGGCCAGGGCAGTCACGGCCGGCTGATCGGCTGTGGACCAAAAGCCGTTGGTATTTTGGTTGGTTTGCAGCCAGCCCAAGCCTTTGTCGATGGCGTGCTGGACTTCATGGCGAAAGGAAATGTCGGGCGCGTGAGAAAGGGCCGGGGCCGCGCCCGCCTCTGCGCCGAGCGCGGAAAAAAATACTGTAAAGATGAATAATGCAGGAAATTTCATTTGTTTTTGGGTGGTTCGAGTTTAAAAGTGACTTCTACTACGGTGTTCGTGGGTGGCAAAATGTCGCTGTTGATCTGCCAAATCTGATCGTTATCACTGCCCGGACGCGGATTATTGACCAGGGCGTCAACATCCTCAATCAGGGCGACAATGGAGCCTTCACGCTGGGCCACGAAAATTCCGTTGACCACGCGTGAACCGTTGTAGGTCCATGGACCGCGACTGGCATTGGTCTTTGTCGCCAAATTCATGATGCAATCCTCGGCCGGAAGGCGCTTTCGTCCGGTGGGCGTCTGCCAGGCCAATTCAATCATAACAGAATCCCCCACAATGGCCAAGGGCGGAGGCGCGTTGCTGGCGGCAGGTGGGCGGTTGATGTGGAACGGCTCGCTGGGAGCGCTGAGCAATGCGGGGGTTTGCGGCGCGCCTTTGGCCCCGATGAGCAACATGGCCAGGTGGATGTGATACGGCTCGGTGTCGGTGCGCAGGAGGCTTTCATACGCTTTGCCCCTGGCATTGACCAAGAGATACTCGATTACGCCTTCGCGCATGTTTAATTGCGCCGGAAATTGGATGGTCTTCCGGCTTTTGTCCAGGCGCACCGCTCCCAATTGGAAAATGTCGCGGCTGATTTGCTTGAGCGGCGGCTCATTGGATTGCCCTTCGCTGCGCGGCGGGACAACGAGCAGGAGGAATAAAACTCCGCAAAAGATAATTACCCTGGAATTTTTCATGCGCCGCAAGTCAGGTTACGGCCTGGTTCGCCCAAAGCAAGCCGGGGGCCACAATCCTCGGAGGCATTATTTTTTCAATGAACCTCGCAGTTTTTTCGACTCACGCTCCGGGATGTTTTTCGCATAGCATGGCGGCATGACAACTTTAAAACCCAAGCTGCCGACCGCCGCACGACGCCGGAAGATTATTGTCGTTGTAATTCTGGCCGCGGTATTGGCGTGGGCCAGCTTGCCGGCGCGTCCTTTCCGGCCAGTTGAACCGGTTCCCGCTGGCATCGTGGACATGCATTGTCATATCGCCGGGCTCGGTGCCGGCGGGAGCGGCTGTTTTGTTTCGCCCCGCCTGAGACACAACATCCGGTTCAAAATTTATTTGCGCAGCTTCGGCGTTTCCGAGAAGGAACTTTTGCAGCAGGGAGACGGACTGGTGGGCGACAGAATTTCTGAATCGCTGGCCCAAAGCAAATTTGTCAGCCGGGCCGTTTTACTGGCGCTGGACGGCGTCGTGGATTCGGATGGTAATCTCGACACGAACCGGACGGAAGTCTATGTGCCAAACGAGTTCGTGGCCGGGGTGGCGGCGCGGCATACGAATCTGCTTTTTGGCGCCTCGATCAATCCCTACCGCCGCGACGCGCTGCCCCGGCTGGAGTGGGCCAAGGCGCACGGGGCGGTGCTGGTGAAATGGATTCCGCCCATCATGGCCATTGACCCGGCGGACGAGAAACTAATTCCGTTTTATAAAAAAATGGCGGAACTCAAATTGCCGTTGCTCTCGCACACCGGAAAGGAGAAATCTTTTTCCAGCGCCGCGCAGGACTATGGCGATCCGGACAAATTGCGGCTGCCGTTGAGCCTGGGCGTGACGGTGGTGGCCGCGCACATCGCGTCGGGAGAGACTTACCAGGGCGAACGCGGCCCCGACCGGCTGGCGCGCATGATGGGCGAGTATCCCAATCTCTACACAGATATATCCGCCCTGACCCAGATCAACCGCACGGGGCGTTTGCAGGAAGCGCTGACCCGGCCCGAATTTTCCGGACGCCTGGTCTATGGCACGGATTATCCGCTAATTAATACGCTGCTGGTTTCGCCGTGGTATTCATTGCGCCTGTCGCTGACGGAGAAATTTTCCATCTGGCGCACAAAAAATCCCTGGGACCGCGATGTTTTGATGAAGCATGATTTGGGGGTGCAGACAGAAACTTTCGCGAGGCGAATAGAAATGCTAAACGCTACAGCCCGAGTGAGGAAATGAAATTGTTAGCTTGCGAGATTTCGATAACTGGATGATGATTTAAACATGAGCAGCAAACAAACCGTAATCGAGTTTGTGAGCAAACTGCCGGAAGAAATGCCGCTGGCGGAAATCGCACGAAAAGTTGAGCTGCTGGCAGGCATCCAAACCGCCCGCGAACAGGCAGACCGCAACGAGGGGATTCCGGCTGAAGATGCCCGCAAGCTGGTGGACTCATGGGCTTCAAAGTAATCCTTGCACCCCAATCATTGGCTGACTTGGAAGAGATTGTTACCTTCATCGCCAAAGACAATTCCGAGCGTGCCCGGACTTTTGGAAATGAATTGATCGACCGCGCCCTGTCCGTCAGTAATTTTCCGAAGCTTGGCCGAGTGGCGCCGGAGATCGGCGAGCCAACCGTACGCGAAATCATCCACGGCTCGTACCGGATCATCTACGAGATTTTTCCCGACCGGGAAGCTGTTTTTATACTGCGATTTTGGCATGGCGCCAGAGGAGAACCGGAAGTCAAACCTGGCAGGTAGTTTCTTGGGATCGCCCCGATGCGCAATTGTTAAATGCTATTGGAGGATCTGGCGCGCGGCGCGGAGGAGGGCGTCGATTTCTGCATCGGTGCCGATGGTGATGCGCAGATAATTTTTCGTGGCCGGTGAATTGAACCAGCGAACCAGGACACGCTTTTCGCGCCATTTATGCAGCCATTCCTCAGCGCCAAGCGTCGGAGGACGCGCAAAGATAAAATTAGTCTGGCTGGGCAGGACGTTGAAGCCCAGGTTCTCCAATTCGCGGGTCAGACGCTGGCGCGTGGCAATGACACGGCGGAATTTAACGCGGTAATAGGGAAGATCTGAGAGTGTGGCCACGGCGGCGGCTTGGCCAAGGCCGTTGACGTTGTAACTATCCCGTATTTTGTGCATGGCGCCGATCAAGGCGGGGTTTCCGGAAAAATAACCGATGCGCTGAAAGCAGAGCGAGTAGGCCTTGGAGAAGGTGCGAGCCACAAGGACATGCGGGTATTTGAGCGCAAGGGCAAACGCATTTTCCCGCGCGAAATCCACGTAGGCCTCATCCAGCACCACCACGCCTTTTTGCGCGCGGCACAGCTTTTCAAGTTCGCCAGGCGAGTAGCCGCGGCCGCTGGGCGCGTTGGGCGTGGTCACGAAAGTAAGGGCAGCCGCAAAATCCCATTGACCGCCGCGGCGCAATTCTGTCGGCGTGGGCAAGGCAAAATTCTCGCCCAAAGGCACCGGCCGGCACGAAGCACCCTGAATTTCCGCCAGCACAGGGTAAAGCGAATAGCTGGGTGTAAAAAATTGGACGGTGGATTTCGAACGCCACGTCGCGGCGCCATTGGCCGGTTCGACAAACGCTCGCGTGGCAAGGGCCAATAATTCGTCGGACCCATTCCCCACAATGATATTCTCCGGCCGGCAATGATGGAGTTTTGCCAGCCCGGCCCGCAACGCGTCAGCGGTGGGATTGGGATAGAGACGCAGGCGCTCGTCCACCGTCAGCCTGACCGCCGCCAGCACCCTGGGGGACGGAGGATAAGGATTCTCGTTGGTATTCAACTTGACAAGCCCCCTGATCTTGGGCTGCTCCCCCGGGACGTAGGGATGCAAGGCGCGGACTAACGGGCGAACGAGCGATTCCGGATGCATGTTTTAATGAGGTCGATCAATGGATTGGGTGATGAGACTAGATTGCGGCGGGCGACGGGAACGGCGCAACAAAAAAATCACAAGCACAACCGCAATCGTCAATAACGAGAATGCAATCACCATCAACGAAAACTGCGTCGTCGCCGATGGGACGATATTTGCCACAGGCGGATTCTGCCTGGGAACCGACGCGGGAGGCGGGTTTTGGTCGTGCGGTGGTAAACTTGCCGGAGATGCCTGGATTGGCGGAGTTTCGTTGAGCGGCGCCGCGACGGGAGATATTGACGTCGAGTCATTGGCCGTCACTTTTGCCGGCGGCGCCTGGGGAATGGGTGTTTCGCTGGCTGGCATCGGCTTTTGCTGAGCGACAGCGGGCGGGGCGGATTGGATTGGCGCGGGAACAACTTGCGGCGGCGTTGGGGCCGGAGGAACGATCGCCGGCTGAGCTAAAGGCGCGGATACAACAGGGGGAGCGGGAGCCGGCTGGCTGACGGGCGGGGCAGGAACAGAGGCGACCGCCGGCGGCGGCGCGGGTGTCGTGACGACGGGAGGGGGCACGGGAACTGGCGCCACCGCGAGGGGTGTGGCGGGCGCGGCATTAGTGTGACTCGACATGATGATCGAGCTTCTTTGGCGAGGTTTGACAGGGACATTGGTCACCGGAGGCAAAACCGCCACAGCCACCGGAACATTGGTCACGACTGGCTTTTCCGGATTGGCGGTGTGAGGAATGGCAATCAAGCCCGGATAATTGATGGTATAGTCAAAAACCGCACCATCGCGCGCGGCCAGAACAAGCACAAACGGCACATGCGCGGCGCGCACTTCGCGGGCGTATTTCTTTTGCAGGTTGTTGATGTCCTTGTCAAAAGGCGTGCCGCGAATCAAATCCGCGCCGTCAGAAATCAGGATGACCGTCAGTCTCTCCGAGTTTGTGATAATTTGGTTCAAGGCCGGCATCACTTTGTCAAAATGCGGCCGTTTTTCGTAATGCGCCCCCGTCAACCACGCCGCCATACCCTCCATAATCTGGTTCTTGTCCGCCTTGGACCAAATCTGCATGGGATACTCCGGACGCAGTTTGTCGTTGTAGGTCCACAGGCCAAGGGTATCGCCCTGGCGTAACTCGCCCTTCATGTCCGAATCCAGCAGTTCCAGGACGCAGGGGAGGACGGCGTTGGCGCAGCCGCGCATGGCCGATGAAGTGTCAACGACGAGCAGGAATCGGTTCTCCTTTTGCTGCTGAGGCTTGGGCGTCTCCGCCGCAAGACATGGGAGCGCCGTTAAACAGGACGCCGCGAAGAGCAGCGTGGCGGCGCAAAGTTGGCTCAAACTGGCAAATTTTCTCATTGGTAAAACGACTTTCTTTAGCGCGGATTTTTAAAACGGATGCGTTCACGGCGGTTGTGCTGCGCGATATCGCGCCCCTGTTCTTCCAGAACGTTTTGCATGTCTTCAATAAAATTAAAACAACTGACTGCCATGCCGCCGTGGTAAAAGACCGTGTCCCGTTCCGCGTAATCATCGGTCACCGCCAGCACCTCGCCAAAAGGCTGCAACCGCACGGCCACCCGTTCGATGATGTCGTCCGCCGTCTGGCCGGCGCAGGAATAAAGCACTTCCAACTCCGGCGTCGGCGTCCGGGGTGTTTTGCCGCCGCGCGGTCCTGAGCCATCAAAAACCACCGTTATCGGCGTGCCGATGGCGTCGCGATATAATGTCAGCCGTCGGATCAATTCATCCCGGGCCTCGGCGGAATGGCGGGCTTTGCCGGGAGCCAATTGCGGCCAATTGTGCAGCAGGCTGTAACCGTCGACCAATATTCGCACCAGCGCCATGCCCCCAATATAAATGCTTAAGCCCGATTGCTAAAGGCTAAATGATGAACACGGAACCTGCTACTTCCCCCAACTTTGCCCTTTAGCATTCAGCATTTAGCATTTAGCATTCCCGGCAATATGACCGCAGAGGCCACCATTCCGTCCGCCGTTTGTCCCGCGCCTGCCACCCCGCGCCGCTCGCAGTTGCGCGATTTGGATTATTCCGTGGTTCAGCAATGCATGCACTGCGGCTTGTGCCTGCCCACTTGCCCGACTTACGACGCCACCAAATCAGAACGTCACAGCCCGCGCGGGCGCATCGCGCTGATGCGTTCCATCGCCGACGGGCGGCTGGAAGCATCGGCAACCTTCGCGGACGAAATGTACTTCTGCCTGGGCTGCCTGGCCTGCATGAGCGCCTGTCCGGCGGGGGTCAATTACGCCGAACTATTCGAACACGCCCGCGCCGAAGCGGAAGAAAGCGGCGTATTGAAAACGCCGAAAAGAAGTTTCATCCGCTGGCTGACCATGCGCTGGCTGTTCATGGATTTGGGGCGGCTGCGCTTGCTGGGATCTCTCATCCGGCTATATGAGCAAATCGGATTGCAGGGACTGATCCAAGGTTCGGGCGTCATGAAAATTATGCCTCGGCGCTTGCAGGAATTGGAGGCGATGACCCCGAAGATTCAGCCGCGTTTTTCCGCGCAACTCATCGCCCCCGTCACGCCTCCCACGGGCACAAAGAAATACCGGGTCGCCCTATTGACCGGCTGCGCGCAGGACATCATGTTCAGCGACGTCAACCGCGACACCGCCGAAGTCCTGGCCCGCAACGGCTGCGAAGTCATTACGCCAGCCCGGCAGTGTTGCTGCGGCTCACTTCATGCCCACAACGGGGAATTGGACATGGCACGGGAATTGGCCCGCAAAAGCATTGACCAATTTCCACCCGCAGAATTCGATGCTATTATCAGCAACGCAGGCGGTTGCGGCTCGCATCTCAAGCACTATGGCCCGCTCCTGGCGGAAGATCCGGCCTATCGGGAGCGCGCCAAACTTTGGGACGCAAAATTAAAGGACATCCACGAATGGCTGGCCATGATTGGCCTGACGCCGCCCGCCGGAAACGTCCCCAAGCAGACCGTGACCTACCACGAGTCATGTCATTTGTGCCACGGCCAAAAAATCACCACCCAGCCCCGGCAACTTCTGCGGTCCATCCCGAATTTGACCCTGGTGGAAATGGCCGAAAGCTCATGGTGCTGCGGCAGCGCGGGAATCTACAACGTAATTCAGCCCGTCATGGCCAACCAACTTTTGGATCGCAAACTGGAGCACATAAAAGCCACCGGCGCAACGGTCATTGCCACGGGCAATCCCGGCTGTCTGGCCCACATGATCAACGGAATACGCCGCCAAAAACTTGCCGTCCGCCTCGTCCATCCAGTCACCTTGCTGGCGGAAGCGTATCGGGTAAAATAATGGAATATAATGCAACGCGAGTGCTGACTTGCGCGCGCTTATCACCGTTTTTCGTAACAACCCTTCGCAGAACCGTTTACAAAAAGGGCGGTCTTTTCAGCCAAAAAAAATCTCCAAAAAAATCAAATAGTTTCACGATTGTTGCATGATTTCCATTGACATGACGCGCTGACTTTGCAATTCTGACGCCCGTCAATGGCGAAGGTGAGGGCGATTCGAAATGGTTTTCGCAGTAATCCGATGGAATTTTTTTAAGGGTCGGCTTTTACGTAATTTGTTCTTTATTATATCGCATAAGCATTTCGCGCATTCGCAGTAACACAAATACCAATAAGTTTAGCTAATGACCAACACAGTGAGACACATCCATATGAAAAAGTTTTTTCTTCCGGCGATCAGCTTGGTCGCCTCTCTTCTGACCGCGCAAGCGCAATATTTTACCAACGGCAATCTCGTTGTCTTCAGGCTTAGCGGGAATGATCTTAACACCAATAATGGGGCGGCCATCTTTATCGACCAGTACACAACCGGAGGCAGTCTGGCGACATCGTTCGCCGTCCCTACGACAGGAGCCAATTCAATCATTCAGGTTGGACTGTCCTACGCGGGGCTGATAACTTTGACACCGGATAACGGGCATTTGTTAATCCCCGGATATAACATCGCGTTGGCCAGTTCTACATCACAACTTAACTTTACAACAGGAACCGTTGCTCCTCGATCCGTAGCGACATTGGATGCCTATGGCAATTTCTCCGTGCCCATCAAAACTTCGACGGTATTTAGCGGGTACACCCTTACAGGGGCCGCATCAGACGGCACGAATTACTGGATTCTTGGCAATGGACCTCCGGGAGAATTCGCCACTGGTGTATATCCGGAAGTTGTCTATGTCGGAACAGCATCAGCGGCGACTGCTGTCCAAGTGGCAACAAATGCATTTACGAGCGGTCCGCGTGGGCTTAATGTTTATAAAACAGCGGGAAATTATGGGCTTTATGCCTGTGGATTCAGTGCCACTAACTACGGCTATAACACAACCCCTTACGGTTCCGGTGGCTTTCTCCTTTCCAACCTTTCAGGTGTTCTTCCCGCCTCTCCCACGGGCTCAACAAACCTGTTTCCAGATGGAACATCCTCCGCTGGAACCGGATGTGATCTCGCGATCAATCCGGCAGGCACGATCGCCTATCTGGCAGACCTCTCGTTCGGTGTCATAAAGTACACAAACAACGGAAGTGGTTGGATATCCAATTATACGGTTCAACTTACAAATGCAGGTTATACATCATCGGGCGGCAAGGAGGCTATCAGTGTGACAGCCGACTGGAGCCAAAGTCCGCCGGTGGTCTATGCGACCACCGCAGAGACCTACACGAATCGCCTGGTGAAATTCTCGGATACGAACGGCTCATTCCCCGCTGTCATTAATCTTGCGTTTGGCAACATTGTCTCTGGTGCGGGCGGTGTCACCAACACTTTCCGCGGCGTCCGCTTTGCACCAACCACAATTCCTGTGATCACGGTTCCGCCGGTGGCATTTACCACTTACCCCGGACAAACGGCCACCTTTTCAGCCACCGTCATTGGTATCCCGACCCCCGCGCTTCAATGGTATTCCAACAGTCCCGCAAATCCAACCTATGTGGCAATCCCTGGTGCGACCACGACGAACCTCACTTTGACTAGTGTAACCACCAATCAAAACGGATCACAGTTCTACTTGTTCGCTTCCAACACATTCGGGACTACCGCCAGCATTCCGGTCACGTTGGCAGTCAACGATCCAGCCATCGTGTCCAATCCGATAGGAGCAACCAATTTCCCGGGCGGAAGTTCTGTTTCCCTGTGTGTCTCGGCTCTCGGCAGCGGCACTTTGACTTATCAATGGCTCTCGAACGGAATTCCCATCGCCGGCGCCCAATCTTCCTGCTACACAGCCCCCAGCAGCGCAGTGTCCAACACATCTTTGTATTCTGTCATTGTTTCCAATTCTCTGAACGAGTCTATAACCAGCGCCCCCGCGATTGTCTCCTACACCCCTTACTTGCTCTATGACACCTTCAGTTATCCCAATGGCAACCTTTTTGGCGATCCTGGATCGCCTTGGACCGATATCAACGGCAGCAACCCTGAACTGGTTACCAATGGCCGCGTTCAGATTTCTGTATCCAATGCCACCACCGATGCGCAGAGCTTTTACGACCAGCCCGTAAGCAGTTCGATTGTATGGGCGAGCTTCACTCTCAACGTCAGCCAGCTCCCCTCCAACATCGGCGGGGTGTATTTCGCCAATTTCGAGGACACCAACTTCGGCTTCTATGGAAGAATCTTCCTCTTGACTTCAAACGCTCCCGGTTTGACCCCGGGTATGTCACCCATAGCCTATCCCGGCACTTATCGTCTCGGCATCGCCAATGCGCAAAACGATTCCACAGCCACCTCGACAACCGGCCCGAGCGCCGTCGTGGAACTGGACATGGCCCCGGGCATCGACTATCAAGTTGTTGAGTTGTATGACATGAACAGTGGGTTTTGCCAGTTGGCTGTCAATCCCAGCCAGTCTGAGGGAAGCGCGGTGTATTTCCCGAATGGTCCCAACGCCCTCACGTCCGGTTACGCGCAAGATACTTTCTCGGCTTCCGGCCTGCCCATGGCCGCTTACGGTCTGCGCCAGCGCACCGGCGGAGGCGTTATGCAAATGGATAATCTGGAGGTATCGTACGATTGGAATGGTTCATTCTCCGGCTTTGCTGCCGTGACGTCGGCATTCGCCCCGGCCAAGGCCAACATCGGCTTCCTGACCCACAGCTTCACAAACTACTCCGGCAATAGCAATGTGTTGGAAGTGGCCGCGTCAGGAATTGACCTGACTTATGCCTGGTATCAGGGTGGTGTGGCTTTGACCGATGGAAACTCGCTCACCGGTTCTGCCACGGCTGCCCTGACGATCAACCCCGAAGCCGGCACCAACTCAGGCAATTATACTGTTGTCATCACCAACTCAGCCGGCTCCGTCACCAGTGCCGTTGTCGCTGTTTCAATTAATACCACGCCAACCGCGCCTTCCTTCACTGCGGCTGGCGGATTGGAGCCGGTCGGTACTACCATTCCGGAGGGCGGCAGTGTCACCTTTACCGCCACGGCTGTTGGCACTGGGCCCATCACATACGCGTGGAACTATGACGGAACTCCAACCGGAGCGACGGGTTCCAGCCTGACCCTGTCCGGCGTTTCGACCAATCAAGCCGGATCATATTCCGTTACCGCAACGGGTGCTATCTCCCCGGCTGCAACCAGTTCCAACGCGATTCTGATCGTCACCGGGCCTGTAACGACGAACATTCACTTCCTGCGCAGTTTGATTAGTCCGTCAACTTTCGCCGTGTCCGATACCACGACGCTCTACACGATTCAAGGCACGGTCATCAATGCGACCAACCTGACCAGCGGCAATACCGCTTCATATTACCTGCAGGACGCCACGGGTGGCATTAATCTCTTTGTGACGGGCGACTCGACTTTCCGGCCTGCGCTGGGCGACATTGTCACCGCGACTGGAGTGCTCTCCACCTTCGACGACAATCTCGAGCTTGACATAACCTCAGGCGCTGCATTTCAAACCTATACGGATTTGGGCGCTGGCAGCGGGCTGCCTTCCCCTGCCCTCCTCTCCTGGAATACGGCGGTGGTTAATCCCAGTTCGACCGTGCCGACCATTGAAGGATCTTTGGTCACGATGACAAACGTTTATTTCGAAACAGCGGGCAACTTTGCCACTGCAACCGTGGCCTATCCGGTTACCAACTCCTCAGGCCAGGCGTTCACCGTATTTGTCACCGGGCAACCCAATAACCTCGACGGGCTGCCGATACCTGCTTTTGCCTATTCTGTCACCGGGGTACTGGACCAAATCTCCACGACGACCTATGAACTTACGGTTACGCGGTATTCGGACATCGTGACGACCCCGCCTCCGGCAGTGAACGTGACGGCAGCGCTAACGGGTGCAGGCCG
>Ga0182030_10017813_pt1 | contig 13674 bp, 11 predicted proteins | sample 812S3MmetaG_FD_121299 | JGI IMG/M metagenome (GOLD analysis project Ga0182030, IMG submission 121299) | Permafrost microbial communities from Stordalen Mire, Sweden - 812S3M metaG (Illumina Assembly) | ecosystem: Environmental > Terrestrial > Soil > Wetlands > Permafrost | place: Sweden... | reverse complement strand
TTACCGATGCATTATATTGATTAACCGAAACCGGCGAATAGACGCCATCTTTGCTGAGAACATAAACCAGTAAGCTTCGCTCTGGTTCTAGAGGATAAATCAATCCAGAGACCTGTTGCTCGGGATACTTCGATTCAACGCTTTTTACGACTTCAGACAACGGTGCCAGCTTCGGCAAAACCTGGATGTTTGGGGGATTACTGAGCCATGAAGCTAGCTCTTCTTTAAAAACGAGGGAAACGCCACTACAACTCATTACACAGAAGTAGAGACTTGCTGCAACCCCGAGACACATGTGTAAAACGTACAAGACTTTGCGCAGACGCCAACCGATACCGTGTTTCGGCACGGAGAGAGCCTTCTCGGGCTCTGCGGCTGTCAGATTAATTCGGGTTACCAAGGAGTGAAACACCTCTGTCCGCACGCTAGGATTCTATCTTGTTGAGAATGATTCTCAAACCTCACATGGTGTTTTATGTCTGTAGATGTTACCGAATTCGGATTTGGGCTGGAAGCCGAATTTCTTCTTTGCGACAGCACGACCTTTGAGCCAGTAGGACTGAACAGTCTGAATGCCCAGAGTCTCCAGGCGATGCTATCAAAAATAAATATCAGCGATATTCCCCTCAACGGTCTGGCGATTAAACCACTCCATGAGATTCTTAGTCCGTATATGGTCGAGGGATATTACCTTACCGACGAGAAGATGATCAAGCGAATTCTCTTGCCGAAAGGCTTCGAGATCATGACTCCAGTCGCCAAATCAATCACAAGAGCTGTCGCCGATTTGTCGGTGTTATACGATCGATTGAACAACGAGATGAAAGAAAACGGCATGTCTTGCGCAATTCTTTCGCACCATCCTACTGCTCCTGAATTCTATGCAGCACCAAATTACGAACGCCATGATTACTGGCAATGGGCACTGACTGCAATGACGACTTACGGACCGGATATAAACATCAGCGTTCCGACACAGTTGTCTAAGAACATCGAGATTCCAGACCTGAATCGAAAAATCAACTATTACATGCCGGCGGCATGCGCACTCTCATTTGCATCACCATTGACAGAAGGTGGGCTATGGAAAAAACGCCATCAAACAGGCAAGTCGATAAGAACTCACAGACGCAGTATATGGGCTCCCCTCTTTTACGTTCATACGGCGCCCCACTTGCGGTTTGAGTTCAAAGGCTTCGAAATGTCCAATGACCTCAACGATTACGAAGCATATTTCCTAATATCGCTCGCTATTCTTTTGGACGATAGCCTGACTGGACGCGCAAGTGATCAGACCAGAATTTACGACCTCGGTGAACTCGCAGCCGACGGGCTTCGGAACGAGGAGATGCAGCACCGCGCACAGGTCATTTTGCAAAGCGCCTCGCGCATCGCATGTAAGCTTGGATTTTCTGACCGCTCACTTGCTGCCTTCTGGAACCGCCTCGACTCGCACAGGCTACCGGCTGATGAAATTATCGAGCTTTATTTAAAACGCTCGAGCATCAGTGATGTTTTAAGAGACCGCTCCTTCTTTAAGAATGCAAAGAATGCAAACACGCTACTGACGACACCCGTCGCACAACCTGCAGTTGCTCAAATCGTGGACACACGGGCACAAGCGACGAGAACGGCGAGAACGGCACAAATGAGTTTTGCTCCTCAGCCATCATTGGCGTCCATTTAGTTTCTGGACCAGGGAGCAGTTTCAGTGCGGTCTCAGGCAATTCTCATTTGCATCGCGAAAGCATTACGAACATTCGGCTTCGGAATGGTTTCAGTCATGCTTGGGATGTTCCTCAAGGATAGAGGATTCTCGCTGCCTGAAATAGGTCTGTTAATATCTGCAACCCTTGTCGAAGACGCGGTTCTATCAACAGCAATTTCTTATTACGCGAACAAGCTTGGTTACAAGAACATTTTGCTGGCATCATCGGTGATGGTGATAGTAAGCGGAATGGTCCTCGGTCTGGCGGTAGACAAAATTGTCTTGGTATCAGCAGTAGTGCTCGGAATTATTAGCCCAGCCGGTTTCGAAGGAGGACCGTTTGCCTCAATCGAACACTCCCTGATCACATTTTCTGCGGGTAGACTGGCGAATCAAAGCGACCTTACAAGACTTTTTTCGCTGTACAACATTGCCGGGTTCGGCGGAGCCGCTCTCGGAGCCCTGGCTTGCGGTATCCTTATCGCCCTCTTCCCAGGACATGCGAATCAAGCATTCCCTCTAGTGTTCTTCTCTTATGCTGCATGTGGTCTGGCCATGACCATAATTTACTCATTCGTTGAAGTCCCTCTCTTTTTTAGCGCACCGGTCAAGCCAGTCGCAAAGAAGAGGGCTGCTAACAGAATTCAATTATCAAAGAGCGATGTTCAACAAAAGAAACACATCTGGACCTTCGCCGGCTTACAAAGCCTGGACGCACTTGGCGGGGGTTTCGTAGTACAGACCTTAATTTCATTGTGGTTCTACCAGCGATACCAGGCGGGTCCAGAATTTACGGGTCCTGTATTTTTCTGGTGCAATATTTTTGCAGCAGTTTCCTTTTTCCTCGCGCCCGTGGTCGCCAGACGCTGGGGCTTATTACCAACGATGGTCTTCACACACCTCCCTTGCAGTCTCGCTTTATGTGCCCTTCCGTTCTGCCCTACAGCTTTAATAGCGGGGGTGCTTTTACTCTCCCGAAGTTTGTTTTCTTCCATAGACATCCCCGTGCGCCAGGCATACACAATGCTAATCGTTCGTGAAGACGAACGTGTTTTCACCGCTGCGGCCGTCAATGCCATGCGAGCAGGAGGTCAGGCGTTGAGCCCGCTTTTGATGGGGCTTATGTCTTTGAATATAGTAACTGGCTTGCCTTTCATTCTTGCCGGTTTATGCAAGAGCGCCTACGACATCAGCCTCTTTCAGCTATTCAAGAATGAAGAGGTGATAGAGCACTCGAGGGCGCTGACTGAATTGCAATCACTACAGCTCGAGAGCAAAAGCGACGAATCATGCGAACGGGAACTGGTTGGTTCTGGTCGGAGTTCAGCTTAGAACGACTCCGCCGCAATAAATTTATGAGCCCGACAGCCTAATGCTTATCCAGCACACTCAGCCAGTTTTGACAACCCGCTTGTACTCAGCTTCATCGTATTCAGCTTGCTTGAATTGAGGCTGTATGAATACGCTATGTTTGGTCCGCTCGTTCATGTATTGCACGAGACCGAATAGTTTCATGACGCGAATAGTCATCCAGGAAAGATCAATTTCCGTCAGTTTCATGCCACTACGGGCGGAGCCGGGGAATGCATGGTGATTATTGTGCCAACCTTCACCCGCGGCGAGCAGAGCGACCCACCACACGTTTACACTGTCGTCTTCAGTCTCGAAGTTCTTGTAACCAAGTCTTGGAATATGGCAAAGCACATTCAGCAATAGTGGCACCTGCTGCACCACGACTGCTGCAACAAAATCAGCAAGAGCAACTACCCATCCGAAAGTGACAAGCAGACCAAAGCGAAAAGCGAGATTTATAATCGCGCAAACTTTGTGGGCTTTCCGCCATTGACCATCTTGCTCTAACCAGGCGTACACGGGGTCTTTCAACAAGTCACGGCATTGCTTTTCTGGCACGATATGTGCCGGATAGTCTGGCTCTTTAATCCAACCGTAGTAAGCATATCTCCAGCCACTAAGAAGCGGCGAATGGGGATCACGTGACAAATCGGTGTATCGATGGTGCGCTCTGTGCATAGCGGCCCACCAGATGGGCGAACCTTGAAAAGCCAGATAGCCGCCTAGAACCCAGAAATATTCAACGAACTTCGGACATTTGAAAGCTTTGTGCGACAACAACCTGTGATACCCGATCGTGACACCCATGATATGCCAGGTATAGAACAGGGCAAACGCGACCAGGAACTGAATAACCATAAAAAGCAAATCCATATACTGAAGACTAGGAGCTAACTCAATTGTAGAGCTAGGGATTCGACAAAACGTGTACTGCAGGCGACTTCCAAGGGTGCCGGTTCCGTTGATACAGCTTAACAGCCCTATTGGAATCTGTATGCAGGCATTTGCTAAGGCTACACAATCTGTCGCTTTCAATACTACAAAAATCCCAAAGCGACCCCCCTCGAAGCGCTTACTCAGAGGGGGTCCACATGGCTAAAGAAGTTGTAATGAATGATGAATGAGTAGGCGGTGAACTAAGCGTTAGCGCGTCTTCCCATCGATCGTCCAGCGCTATCACTAGTCACTATGCCGATGACGAGCATTACCAAACCACCGAGTATCGCAGGAATCCAGCCATGGATGCTCAGTTCGGCGGGCATGAAATCAGCCGTGAACTTTAGTACTACAGCTGGCAACAACCAGAAGCCCAGTAACCAGGCAGGAATGAGCACGATCAAGGCTAGACCAAGCGTGCCAACAGTTAACAGCGCAGTCACAGCGATCGCGATAGCCTCAACGACCCACCCGAGGAATGCGAATAAAACGCCAGCACCTAAAGCATATAGAAAGCTTCCATGAAATTGAATTCCTGGAATCGCCGGAAGAATGAAGTAAAACGCGGCGGCAATCATAACCAGCCGAATCAAATAACGTGTCATCACTTTCTCCTTACGATTGTAAATACTTTAAATCAACTCGTCGAACTTCATCAGCTCTCTGTACTGAAAGACTCTAAAATTCAACCAGAGTTCCGGTTTTCTAATAATTCTCGTTCGGCTGGTTAACGCAACGGCTAGGGCATCTGTAGAAGCTTTTGTCATCAAGCACAACCATGTCAACAGACATGAAATTTCCGCTCTCTTGAGGAACATGGGACAATGCAAGATAACAATCCGCTCTACATCTGGAGCCACCGAGGGAGTTCATGCCAAGAACCTGGCGCATTTTATCTATTGACGGTGGTGGCATTCGTGGTTTAATCCCCGCAACCATTCTTGCTGCAATCGAAGAAAGAACGGGGAAGCCGATTCATAAATTGTTCGACCTGATTGCCGGCACATCGACAGGAGCCATCCTCACTCTGGGATTAACCAAGCCTGATGCAGCTGGGAACGTCGAACGCAGTGCGCGCGATCTTCGTGACATTTATGAACGCGATGCTCCGGACATCTTTCGCAATCCCGCTAGCTGGTGGGAAAACTTGCTTACGCCTAAGTACAAGTCATATAGAATTCGCCGGATCATGGCGCACAATTTCGGCGAGTTCCGACTGAAGGATGCCCTCACAGATATTTTGATTCCTTGCTACGACATCGAGCGCCGTTACCCGCATATTTTTAGAAGTCGCTGGGCGCGCAGACAGGGACAGTTCGATTTCGCCATGAGTGATGTCGCTTCAGCAGCTTCGGCAACACCTACTATGTTCGATCCGGTACGCATTCCTCGCCCCGGCGCCGGAGGTGTCGTTTCGCTGGTCGATGGGGGCGTGTTTGCAAACAATCCTGCAGGTCACGCCTTAGCAGAAATCAACACAATGCTGCCGGCGAAAGACGACCAATTTCTGCTGGTATCACTCGGCACGGGCGAGTCAATGGAACGCATGGAAAAGAAATATCCGGCCGACTGGGGTTTCATTCGGTGGTCGGTGCCGATGGTAGAACTCGTCTCCGAAAGCATAAGCGAGGGCGTGCACCGCCAGATGAGGGATATGCTTCCGTCGACAGACCAGAAAAGATATTACCGATTCCAGGTAGACCTGCCCGATAACACATACTATGCACTAGACAACGTAGCGAAAAAAAATATTCAGGGACTGATTGACTCCGCCGAAAAATATTTAAAAGAGAGACGGACTATCAAAGAGCTGGATGCGCTCTGCGTAAGGTTATTGAGTTTAAGTGAGCAGCAGCAACCGCTAACACGACTACGAAAACTGAGCAGCCTGATCACAGAGGAACCACCGGCCGCAGTCGAGCGACGAAGGAAGACAGCTGCAACAAATTCGGATAGCACGACACCTCCCGCAACAGTCGTCAACACGACGCCTCCCGTAACAGTCGTCAAAGAGCGAAGAAGAACGGATAGTAGATCGCAAAATGCTATTCCTTCATCAGGTTATGATGTTAGTCTTTGCTATGTTGTGGAGGAAGAGGCAAGCGTCGCTGTTCCACTTGCTGAAGCTCTAAAGAAGAGCAAAATTAGAGCCATCCCCAGGTTACTGGGAGATGCCGAGGACAGCTCGGCTCATCACATAATATCCGAAGCAGCAGAGACGACTTTAATTACAATAATGGTGTTCAGCCCTTCCATGCTGAAAAACATCAATGCGTCTAAACAACTTGCCTGGTTATTCGCACGTACATTGAGCGGTGAAAACGTCATTATTCCAATTATTCACGGCATAGATAAAAAAGACATCACCGACCTTGTGCACCATATGAAGTGGCACGAAGCACCGACAGAATATCTCGACTACTTGATCAATCTTGCAGCAGGATCAACGCGATCTGGCATAGACACGCTCGCGAAGAGGCTGCTAGAAGAGATCATCTTGTGGCTTAGATAGAGATGTAGAGAAAATAGAAAATAGATAAATAGATAGATAAATAGATAGAGCGCGATTATCAGACCAATGTTTAGTTGTCGAATTGGCTCTTGTAGATTGTAGGTTCCCCTTTGAACCCGAGGTCTTTCGCCTTCGCTTTATCTTGAGCGGCCTGCATCTGGTTGCCCAGCGCGTCGTAAGCACGTCCTCGAAGGTAATAAGCATCAGGGAAATTAGGCGCTCTTAAAATTGCAGAGTTGCAATACTCGAGCACGATTTTGTAATTCTTCATTCGGTACTGCACTTCTGCCAGGTTTTCATAAGCGCCCGCCAATCTGCTATTCATATTGATAGCTTTTAAGGAGTCAGCACTGGCTGCTTGCAATCTACCAGCCATCAAATTCATCGTCGATCTATTTACGTAGAAAGCCGGAACGTCCGGCTGCGCGAGAATGGCTGCCGATTCATCGGCAATAGCTGCGTTGTAGTCACCTTTTATGGCCTCGGCATTAGCTTTCAAATCCCGCCAGTGACCATCGCTCGGATTGATATCGGTGAGCATGTGCAAGTCTGCTATCGCTCTATCTAACTGACCACCATAAAGAAATGCAGCCGCGCGGCTGGCATAGGCCCGAGTATCTTTCGGATTACGTTGAATATTTCCGTCAGCCTGTTGGATTACTACTCCACGAATTATTGGGTCGTCGAGATTTGGTCCCCAGGAGGCAGCCATAACGCTCGCAGGCCACGCATTCAAAAAAGCGCAAACGAGTATTATCAGCGCGACATGCCGCGAAGCTTTTAGTGTTTTAAACTGCCGCCGCCGAAAACGCAAAATCATACCTCCAGAACTCGTCCTTTATATCCTAAATGCTATGGGCGTCATTCGCCCAACTTACGAAGTTTTTACAACGCCTTTCATCGCACGTCACAATCACAATCGACACAAAAAAGCCCCCACCGTTGCAGTGAGGGCTTTTGATAAACCGGTGGATTTTTAGACTGTCGCCAATTCGCGTTCAGCAACTACGCCGCCGCGATGTCTGTCGTGACTGGCTTTGCGTGGGCGTCTCAGATGGTCAACAAAGCGGTGGTGAGCTAGCGTGTCGATAGAGGCCTGCGACGTTTTTTCAGGCACTGACAACACAAACTCGTCAGCTTTCTCTACTTTTGGTCTATGAGCATAGCGTCCGACCAGATAGAGATAACCGCCACGAGTTGCGTATACGTAATGAATCATGTTGCCTGCCTTTCCGAATTTCGATGTTTTTTGGGGATTGATTTATTGGGTGCTTCTTTATTTATACCCTGACACTATAACTTTTGCTCAGACTTCTCTTCGCGTCAGTTAACTCTACACGATGACATCCTAGGCGCATAGCACTATTTCAAGAGGAAAAATAATAATGTCTCAAGATTTCGCTCGGATTAGAGCTCGATAACGGCACACAGTGCGGATCTGTGATTCTCAGTAAAATGCTCGTATGAGCCTTATTTGGCTTCGTTTTCGTGACAAGATGATAAGCGTGTCACCATCAGTAGAGTCGAAATCATTTTCAAAATGCCCCCTAAAGTCGAAACACTTAGTAGAAATCCCATGGCTAGAATTTCTCTCAGCACGGCAAATCGCCATGAAGAACAGCTCATATAGCGAGTTCCAAACAATAACGAACGAAATATAAAAAGACACTGCAAAAAAGCTAGCGGTTGGTTTTGACTACGTCGCACATGTCATCTCCCGCAACAATCGTTACACTGCTCTCAATATCGCCGAGTGAAGCGGTAACGACTTCTCCTTTACTACCAAGATCTAGCTTCACCTGGTCTGCATCTTCGGTGTTTCCTCTTTCGGCGATTATGCGAGTCATCGAGTGGGGACCAGAGGGATCTAACGTGCGTTTTACATTGACAGTACAATAACCTTTCCCTCGCAGATACTTCGACACCGCGTAGGCCAACTGCGGAACCGAACTCGAATTCAAAATAGATACTCGTAAGTCTCGCCGGTCTGAATTGATGAACTGTGTTCCTTCAAGCCTTGCCACCATCCGCCGCACGTCAGTGGATGAGACGCGCCAGTTTCCATTTCCTGCAAACTCACCAGGCATCATCGCCAGTGTTTGATTGCTCTTAGGGACGCATTTGACGAATGTAGCCATCCCCATCATCTCCGGGACAGACATGTCCGTATCAACATATTTGGATGCTATGGCAATCAACTGCGGCAAATGCGCCCAAGCTGACGGCTGCTTTGCCTTATCCATCACTGCACGCAAAAAGATTTCTTGCCGTTGTACACGCCCTATGTCGCCCAGCGAGTCGTGCCGAAAACGAACGAATCCCATAGCTTGGTTGCCGGTCAGCGTGTGATAGCCGGGAGACAAATCAATCTTGAGCTTCGCCGTCCAATCCATATAGTGCATGCTTTTTGGTATTTCGACAGTAATGCCGCCAAGTTCATTTACCAGCTCAACAAGTCCATGAACATTGAGCACCACATAGTGGTCGATAGGAACTTGAAGAAAATTGGTCAGGGTGGCAATGGCAAGGTTGTGTCCGCCTATCGCATTTGCGCTATTGACCTTTTGCAACCCGTTACCTGGAACGAAAACTTCCGTGTCTCTTGGAATGGCCAGCAACCCGAATGTATTCCGCAGAGGATCCAGCCTCACGAGCATAATCGTGTCGGAGCGCCCGGTGAACGCCTCCTGATTTATTTTCTTGGTGCGATTACCCAGGTCGGTGTAGACCACATCTGTTCCAAGTAGAAGGATATTTGTCGGTTGATGTAATCCGCCCAGGCGAAATGCCGGAGGTAACAAAGCTGGATCTAAAGCGAGCACGAAGGCATAAGCACCAATCATGGCGAGGACAGAGAAAACTAAAAAAAGGCTTTGTCGGTTGTAGGAATCCAAATCAAACCTGCGCTGAACCTGGAGTATTATACGTGTAAGCTCAGAATACTCATCAACACAACCCTTAATAGACGCCACTTTTAAGACTTTAACACCGGAGTTACAAAGTTTGAAAATACTAGCTATCAACTTCGGCGGCATCGGCGACGAGATTCTTTTCCTTCCAACATTAGAAAGCATCAGAAGCAAATACCCTCAAGCCCAGCTCACCTTGCTTCTCGAGCCCCGTTCCAAATCGTTTCAACAAGTCACCGATAAAATCGATGGCGTGCTCGAGTTCGACATAAAGAAGAAGCCGTTACTTCCGGGCGATCTCTGGGAAGTCCTGCAACTAATAAGAAGCGGCAGATTCGACATGGTGATCTCGTCTGGCAGCTCACCGCCGGTGGCGGCATTACTTTTTCTCTCAGGGATCAAAGAGCGCATAGGCTATGGCAGCAACCCATTAGCCAGAGCGCTTCTAACTCGCGCCGTCCCCCTTGACAGGAATCAATATGCCGCAGCCATGTATCAAGATCTCACCAGTGGCATCGGGGTGGCAAAAACGCCCGCGGCACAATGCATTCCCAGAGCTGTCTTGAAACCAGACAGCGTGGCACGAATGGCAACTTTTATAAGGACCCATTCAGTCACCGCCAGTAATGGCACAGCCAACAGTCCCGATTTCCGAAGGATAATAATTCACCCCGGCACCAGTCGCCTGGCTGTTGAGAAGGGCATCATTAAAACCTGGTCGACAGAGAATTGGGTTGCTCTGATAACCAAGTTACAGCAATCGCCGAACATAGAAATCATTCTAGCCGGTGGGCCAGATGACGAAGTAATTATCAAAGAAATAAGCGCGAAAGTGACACCGTCAGACAATCTACTGTCTGCAGTCGGTGACACAAAAAGTCTGGCTGATCTAGCTGCACTGATCGACGTATCAGGCATTCTCGTCTGCGTAGACTCCGCTCCGATGCATCTTGCAGTGGCATTAAACAAGCCACTGGTTGCGCTGTTCGGACCAACAGACGAAGCGAAGTTACTGCCTCCAGGCAGAATCTTCAAGGCTTTGAGAGACCGACCTACTTCTGAGTTTCCGCGGCAGCTTGTAGACGGGCTCGGCGTTCTGCTTCAGCCCGATATTGTGTACCAGTCTTTGATGGATCTATCGAGGGAATTGACAGACCAAGAAAGCCGTCAGGTGGATTCTCGCTAAGCAGCTCCTGATTTTCGCCAATCAACGAAATCAATGTGTCAACGAGAAGCGGGTCAAACTGAGTGCCTTTCTTCTTGCGTAGTTCAGCAATTGCTGCGTGATGTCCAATAGATTTACGATAGGGGCGATCAGTCGTCATCGCATCATACGCATCTGATACCAGAATGATTCTGGCGCCGATCGGAATAGCTTCGCCTTTCAGGTGGTCCGGATAACCGGTCCCATCCATGAATTCATGGTGATGCAAAACATATTCACGAGTGCGAGCCAGACCGCGCAATTCGCCAATAATCTGGGCGCTTTTCACCGGATGCATCGACATGATCTCATGTTCTTCATCAGTCAACTTGGCTGGCTTCCACAAGATTGACTCAGGAACGCCAATCTTACCGATGTCATGCAGAATTCCAGCGAGCTCGAGATCTTTCAGATGGTCGTCGGGTAATCCGATAGCGCGACCAATCATCACAGCAAACCGACTGACTCGCAGACTGTGTCCAGCAGTGTAGTCGCACTTGGCATCCAACGCATCGGCAAGAGCTCGAATCGCTCCTGTTGACAGCTCTTCCAGTTGCGAAAGGGCATATTTTAAATCGGTCATCAAAACATCGTTGTTTTCTTTCAGCTCGTATGTCTCGAGCGCTCGCCGAACTGTCAGCTTAAGCTCATCCGCGTCCCACGGCTTGGGCACGTACTTGTAGACATGACCGGCATTGATCGCGTCTATTAAAGCCTGCACATCGGTGTAACCAGTCAGCAAAATTTTCATGGCATCAGGGCGCAAGGCAATAGACTCTTGCAAGAGTTGCACGCCCGTCATCCCCGGCATGCGCTGGTCGGTAATTATTAAACTGATCGGCTGTTCTTTGAGAATCTCGAGCGCTTCAGCGCCACCAGATGCCATGAATATTTCGTGGTCGCCACCGAGCACCCGGTTGAGAAGCCGTACATTCGCGACTTCATCGTCTACTACCAACACATGGTGACGTCTTACCATTCTTTTCTCCGAGAGATGAAACTTTGCGAATCATCCATTGTTTAGTACCAGAACCTAGTCAGTATTTCCGTCTCGACCTTTTTCCAAGCTTCTAAGCTCACTAGGGTGAGCATAAATCGGGAGCCGAACCCGGAAGGTTGTTCCCTGACCTGGCGCTGATTCACACCAGATCTGCCCGCCGTGCCTTTCGATTATGGAATGACAGATTGACAATCCCAGACCGGTCCCCTGTCCCACGGGTTTTGTCGTGTAAAAGGGTTCAAAAATTTTACTCTGAACCTCTGGGTTTATTCCAGTCCCGTTATCAGAAACGCTGATCAACACTTTACCGTTTTCGATCTCGGTTCGCACTGAAACTCTTGGCTCACTTCGAGATTCTACAGCTTGAGCGGCGTTCGAGAACAGATTCATCCAGACTTGATTGAGCTGTCCCGGGTAACACAGTATAGGCGGAAGTTCGGCAAACTCGATTTTGACAGGAATTTTGTCCCGTCCATAGTATTGCGACAAAATCTTCAAAGAAGACTCAATGCCCTCTTGTATTGACGCGTCTTTCAACTCAGCTTCATCGAGCCGGCTGAAACTTTTCAAATTGCGAATTATATGTCGAATTCTTTCTGTTCCGTCATCCAGGTCGGCAAGAATGTTGTCGAGATCAGTGACAAGAAAATTATATTTGACGGACTTCTTAAGCTCATTGATTGGGTTGCGATACTCCTCTGGCAGATTGTCGAGCGACACGATGATCTTCTTCAAATCGTCAAAGTAATTGCGCAAGTACGGCAAATTGCCATGCACAAAGTTGATTGGATTATTGAGTTCGTGAGCAATTCCAGCAACCAGACGACCAAGGGAAGCCATTTTCTCCTGGTGAATGAGTTGGGACTGCATGGCTCGCAACTCCAAATTTTTCGCATCGAGATTCAAATTCTTAGAGACGAGATCGGTATTCTTTCGCGATAACTGATCGACCAACTCAGCGTGCTCGATCGCTACGGAAACCTGCCCGGCAACTGAGTTAACGAGCTGCAAATCCGAAGCCGTCCAGACCCTTTCATGATCTAAATCTGCGATTAAAAGAACCCCCTTAGACTCATCTGTATAAATCATCGGCTTGATGATCAGCGATCCGAAATTCAGTCGTTTCAACTCATCGCGGATAGGCTCAAAAAGCTGACTATCAGCTGGCTTATGATAGAGATAGATTTTGCTTACAGCATCGTCTTTATCGTATGTCGACTTGTGCCGCAAAACGAATTCACATATCTTTGGACCAAAGAAAAGATTCTCGTCGATCTTATCTTCGTCTAGACCCGTAGGAATAATCGACTCGCAAACGATTGGCGGCTCAGACGGATAGGCGCTCGGGCAGACAATCGCAGAGCAACTTGCATGCAACGCCTTGCCCAACTCATCGACAGCTGTCTCAAATATTTTATTCAAATCAAGCGAAGATCTAAGTTCAGAGTTTATGGAATTGATTAGAACTTCGCGGGCCGCCTGAGCTTTCATTTCGCCTATCAGGTCGTTGTTTGCAATGAGCTGCTCGCGCAACCGATTGGTGCTCAATCGTTCGAGACCCGACATGTATTCGCAGAAACGTCCCCAGATGAAAGTAACGCTTACAAGCAAAGCTGAGCGCGCTAGAATACGCCGCCACAGCTGCTGGGAATAAGCGGCGGCAAGACCGGCAGCCTGATGTTTAACCATGATATAGGGCAATAAACTTGCATTTTCCCAGAGCAGCAAGCAAACATATGAAACCGAAACGAAAAACGACGACGCCGTTATTCCTCGTCGACCAAACGTGAAGCTCGAAAGCAAAATCGGCAACAGATAGAGAACATAAAGGTCGGAATCCAGGCCTTTTGTTTCATGCACCAGACCTGTCACTACGAGAATATCGGATGCAACCAGAATCGCGTTGAGGTAAATCATCATATGGCGAGTGATGATCAACTTTCTTTCGAGCAATAAAATAGCCGCAGTCGAATACGCGAGGACCGCCATCGTGAGCAGAGCCAGCTGAATGAAATCAAGATCGCTTTTGCCGAAACTAGCAAGCCCTACGCA
>Ga0182030_10017811_pt1 | contig 13675 bp, 15 predicted proteins | sample 812S3MmetaG_FD_121299 | JGI IMG/M metagenome (GOLD analysis project Ga0182030, IMG submission 121299) | Permafrost microbial communities from Stordalen Mire, Sweden - 812S3M metaG (Illumina Assembly) | ecosystem: Environmental > Terrestrial > Soil > Wetlands > Permafrost | place: Sweden... | reverse complement strand
TGCGAGGGCGCGGTATCCAGCGAACAGCGGATCTTCAGCGCTTCTTCGCCGCGCGCATGGCGAAGGATCGCGAAACTGGACAAACCGGCGACCGCGGCGCGGCCAAAGTCACGGCGGGAGAGGCCGAACGTCATGGGACGTCTCCTTTTTTTCGGTGGAAGATTGGCGCGGGTCATGGTCGCGCCGGTCCGCCGAGTCAAGGGAGGCGCTTGAGTTCCAGCAGTTCTGATTTTGAGGTAACCCGTTGCGTTTCCCGTCATCCTCCGGCCTGGCCGGAGGATCGGTCGCCGCGCACCCGTCAGAAAATGCGTGACTATTCAAGGTTGTGCGGGGCTTGAATGATCCTCCGGCCAATCCCCCGATCAAGTCGGGGGAGGAGGATGACGAATAGGGGAGACCGATCGGCAAAATGAGAACTGCTGCCTGAGTTCAGCCGTCCGCCGGCGGCACCCAGGGAATGCTGTGGATATCAATGCCTTCGTCGGCGAGTGTTTCAGCCTCGTCCGGCGTCGTCTCACCATAGATGCCGTGCGCTTCCACCTCGCCACGATGGATCTTGCGCGCTTCCTCGGCGAATTTTGGCCCGACGTAATCGCAGTTTTTTTCCACCTCGGCGCGCATGCGCTGCAGCATGGCCAGCATTTGGGCCGGCAGCGGCGCTCCAGGCTGAGGCTGCGCGGGCGGCGCCGGGGGCAGAACCTGCTGCACGGGAACCGGCGGTTTGGGCTCGGGCGCGTCACGCGTGGACACCGCGGGAGTCATCAACGCGCGGCGAACTTTCTTGGCGCCGCAGGCCGGACATTCGATCAGGCCACGTTTGGCTTGTTTCTCAAACCCGGCGCTGTCGTTAAACCAGCCGTCGAATTCGTGATCCTGGTCGCATAACAGCTGGTAATGAATCATCCTTGGTTCCGGCCTGATCCGATGGCGAACTGCCACCGGACGATTCGTGAATTTGGGTGACGTTGGCACTCATGACAAGAGAGTGCCAGTGCTCCCTTACGCCGCCCGCAACAGCGGGTCCAGTTTTCCGGCGCGATCCAGCGCCAGAAGGTCGTCGCAACCGCCGATATGCCGGTCGTCGATGAAGATCTGCGGCATTGTCGTGCGCCCGCCGGAGCGGCGTTTCGCCTCTTCACGCTCGGTCGATCCGTGGGGTGCGTCGATCTCCCGGAATTCCACGTTTTTCGTGGACAGGACATGCACCGCCCGCTCACAGAACGGGCACCAGGGTTGGGTATAGATTTCGATCTTCGGCATATGCGTCACCTCTTTGTGGGAATGTCGGATCAATCGGACGAGCAGGCAAGAGCGAGGCCTTCACGACTCGCCTGGGGCTGATTCGCGGCGGAACCGGCGCTTCTCCGGGGCAACCGCCAGGAGCGCCGGATTTTGGCGGCGCACCCGGAGATCGTGCGCCACTGGCGACGTGACGGTGGGCGGCTGGCACTTTCGCAGGGAGGCTGGGAGGGTACCAGACCTCGCGATATCACCCCCGTCGCGGGAACTGGTGCCGTGATCGCGGGGCACTTTCGGCCGCTTCGGGGAGGGGAGGTAGCGCCTCCCGGCAAAGCGAAGGATCCCCGTGTCACCTCCCATGCTCCCCACCTCCCAATCTCCCCATAAAAATCGGCGCCGATGCCAAACGCCCACCCGATGGCGCTGTGTCCCGTCCGCCTCGGGGAACCACAGGCCACGAACCCCCGGGGCTTCCGGCAGCGCGGGCGGCTCGATCGTTCCCCGTTTGCCCCCGGTTTGCGGCGCGGCGCCTCCGCGGTTAGGTTTGGCCGATTGCCCTCGACCAAACCCCACCGCTCCCCAAGACCCGATCCAGCGAGAGACCCACGCATGAGCCTGATCCAAATCACCGCTGGACCGTTTCAGTTCACCGCTCGTTTCGAGGATGCCGCGGCGCCGAAAACCTGCGCGCGCTTCCAGCGGTTGCTGCCCTATCACGAACGCATCATCCACGTCCGCTGGAGCGGCGAAGCCTGCTGGATCCCGCTCGGCGATCTCGATCTCGGCCTCGGCTTTGAAAACCACACCAGCTACCCGGCGCCGGGGCAAATCCTGCTTTACCCTGGTGGGATCAGCGAAACCGAAATCTTGCTGGCGTACGGCGGTGTGCAATTCGCCAGCAAAATGGGGCAGCTCGCCGGCAACCATTTTCTGACCGTGGTCGAAGGCAACGAAAATCTCGCCAGCCTCGGGAAACTGGTGCTTTGGTCCGGCGCGCAGGCTATCGTGTTTTCCGCCCCCGCCTGATGGATGCCAACCCCGCCGCGTCCCAACAATGAAAGCAGCTTGAATGGCAAGACTTGAGGACATCCCCGAGCCGACCCGCACCGCCGTGGCGAGCATTCCGTGCCCGAGCTTCGACACCACGCCATTCGTCTCCGGTCCGCCTTTGTCTCAGCGGCGCGTCGCGATCGTCAGCAGCGCCGCTTTGATCCATCGCGGCGATAAGCCATTTCCGTTCGGCTCCGGCGAATACCGCGCGGTGCCCGGCGATTGGAGCAACGACGAAATCCTCATCAGCCATGTATCGATCAACTTCGATCGCGCCGGCTTTCAGCGGGACGTCAACGTTGTCTACCCGATCGACCGGCTGCGCGAATTCGCGGCCGAGGGCGTGATCGGTGGCGTGACCAGCACGCATTACACGATCATGGGCTCCACCGATCCCGCCGCGATGGTGGAATCGGCGGACGGGATCGCGGCCGGATTGCTGGCCGAGGGCTGCAACGCCGTCGTTCTGGCCCCGGTCTGACCGCTGTGCACCCGCGCCGTGAGCGCGATGGCACATATGTTGGAAGAACGCGGCCTGCCGACGACGGTTCTCGCCCTGGTCCTGCCGCAGGTTGAAAAGACAAAACCGCCGCGCGCGCTGATGCTGCCTTTCATGTTGGGCCGGCCGTTGGGCGAACCCAACGATGCGCCGTTCCAGCGCCGCGTCCTGCTTCAGGCGCTGCGTCTGCTGGAACGCACCGATCGACCCGTGCTTCTGGAGCCTTTCCCGGACGACAATCCAAGCTGGTTCGACCGGCCCGACTGGACGCCCGCCGTCTCCTTGTCTCCGCCCGCGCCATTGCACGAGGCGGCGGCCTGGCGATCCGCCTTCCAGGCTGAACTTGCGCTGGTGCTGCCGGTGTGGGAGCGGTTCAAGGCGCGGTTCGGGCGCACATCGGTGGGCCTCGCCGGCCAACCGCCCGAGGACTGGCCGGCGTTCGCCACATCATTCCTGGACGGGGCGCTGCCGACCGTGCCTTCGCACGACACACCGGCTTTGGCGTTGCGCTTTCTGGCCGACGACCTGAAAGCGCTGTATGGGGAGGCGGTGCAGGCTGACGGTCCTCCGCCATCCGCGCGGCAGATCGACTGGTGGTTCTGGCGAAAGACCGTCGCCGGCCAAATGCTGATCGCTCTCCGTGAGGCCGCCTTGAAAAGCGAGAACAACGCCCTGAAAACGGTGGGCGGCCGCTTTTTCGTCCCGGTACCGTTCTTGCCGAACTGAGCCCAGCCGCCCGATTGGCGACAACGTCGATGTCAGTGTCCGTCGGCCATGGCGTCGATGACGTTGTCTTGCCTCAACGGCCCCGCTCCGACCGCGATCCCGTCATGGCCGGGCACCGACCCGGCTATCTCGTTCGGTGGCGCGATGAATGGTCCTCGCCATGACGGCGCTGCCGGGAACGACTGACCGGCGCCTGCCGCCCGGTGTGCCCGCTCGCGCCGTCAGCCTTGCACAGCGACCGTGTGATATCCTCGACCGTAATAAATCAGCCCCTCTTTCGCCGTGCCGACCCGCACCGCCTCGACCGAGCAAAAGAACACATCGTGTGTCCCCGCCTCGACGATTTGCGTGATCCGGCAATCGAACACGACCAGCGCCTTGTCCAGCACCGGCGCTCCGGTCTCCAGCGTATGCCAGTCATGGCCTGTGAACCGCTCTTCGTCCGTATGTTTGGTCATGCCGGCGAAGATCGGCGATAACCCTTCCTGAGCAGGAGTCAGCGTGTTCACGCACAGCACCTGATTTTTCATGAACGCCGGATAGGAATCGTTCGCGCGATTGGCGCACACCAGCAACGTCGGCGGCGTGTCCGTCACGCTGGTCACCGCCGACGCGGTGAAGCCCGCGCGTCCGCCCGGCCCATCGGTGGTGATGACATTGACCGCCGCGCCCAACCGGGCCATCGCGTCGCGATAGGGCTGTTTTTCGACCGGCATGACAGGCTCCCTCTGCAAGGTGTCGCGTCAGGTCGGCGCAGTCGATCCGCCGCGACACGCGGATGATCGCGGCCCGCGCCCGTCTTGGCAACCGCCTTATCGGGCCACGCCGGAAGAGACGCGAGTTTCGTGCCGGGTCCAGACCGACAACGACCGCCACCCGCGCCAATCGCGCGAATGTGTCAGGCATCATGATCGGCGAGAGCTGTCTCCTCCATATAATGGTTCCGCGCCTCATCGATCCTGCCGGGCAACGGAAGCCGTATCGTGACCGTGGTCCCTCGGCCCTGGGCCGCCTCTATCGCGATCGATCCGCCTTGCAGCGCGATCAGCGACGAGGCCTCTCGCGTGCCCGCTTCCCGGGATCTCTGGTCGGCATCGGCGGCATCGTCGGTCACGCGGATGTGTATCTGGGGTCCGAGCGCCGCCGCGGTGATCAATACCTGACCGCCCACCGCCGTTCGAATGGCCTGCTCAATCACCGCCCGTAAAGCTGTTCGCAACGCGATCGGATCCACCCGCGCGGTGGTGCCTGGGGCGACCGCGAGCCGGATCCGAACGGAATGCGCGCAGGCCAGGTCAGCCGCCGAGTCCGCCGCCGCGCGCACCTCCTGTTCCACATCCAGTGTCTCAGCGCGGGAGCGGCCCAGTCGAAGCTCGGACCCGACGATTTCGCGCGGGTAAACGACATGGTCGCCCGCCCGATCCTGCAACGCCATCCACACGGCCACAGCGAAAGGTGCCGAAATCGCGAAGATAAGTCCGAGTTGAAGGATGCTCATGACATGGCTCCCGGGCCGTCGGGGCCCCACCATCGGCGGAATTCGTAAAGACTCCGTTAACAGCGTTTCGGGTTGCCGCCTGGCTGCCTCCCACGCGCGCCGTTTCCGCCGGCGGGGAAATCGTCTAACCGTCCGCCCATGAGCCTCACCGCCAATGTCATCGAAGTTCAGGGCCTGACCAAGCGCTACGACACGGTGCTGGCGGTCGATGGGATCGACTTCGCCGCGCCCGCGGGAGCGACCGTCGGCCTTCTGGGCGGCAACGGCGCCGGCAAGACCACCACGATCGCCATGCTACTGGGCTTATTGCTGCCGACTTCGGGCTCCATTCGCGTGCTCGGCCACGACATGCTGCGTGACCGGTTCGCGGCCCTGGCGCGGATGAACTTCTCCTCGCCCTATGTTTCTCTGCCGCACCGCCTGACCGTCCGAGAAAACCTGCGCGTCTACGGACATTTGTACAACGTCCGCCACATCAACCAGCGCATCGCCGAATTGTCCGCCGAACTCGATCTCGGCGCGTTGCTTGACCGTCCCGCGGGACAGTTGTCGGCCGGCCAGAAGACCCGCGTCGCGTTGGCCAAATCCCTGATCAACCGACCGGAACTGCTGCTGCTCGATGAGCCCACCGCCAGCCTCGACCCCGACACCGGCGATCTGGTTCGCACATGGCTGGAGCGCTACCGCGCCGAAACCGGCTGCACGATCCTGCTCGCCAGCCACAACATGGCCGAGGTTGAGCGTCTGTGCTCCCACGTTCTGATGCTCAAGCAAGGCCGCGTGGTGGATCGCGGCAGCCCCCAGGACCTGCTCGACCGCTATGGCCGCGACGACCTGGAGGAAGTGTTCCTGGACATCGCCCGCGACCGCCGCTCAGCCAACGCGGCTCACACGAGAGTACCCGCGTGACCGGGTCAGCACGCCGCGTCTGGGGGCTGATGTATCGCCACCTCGCGCTCTACCGCTGGTCCTGGCCACGCCTGCTGGAACTCGCTTACTGGCCCGTACTGGGCATGTGCATCTGGGGGTTCACGGCATCGTTCCTCGCCGGGCGCCTCGGTGCAGGAGCCGCCGTCGCGGTCTCCGCTTTGTTGGGCGGCGTCCTGCTGTGGGAGGTCTGCCTGCGCAGCCAGATGGGCATGGCGATCTCCTTTCTGGAGGAATTGTGGTCGCGCAATCTGGGCCACGTCTTCGTTAGCCCACTACGCCCATGGGAACTGGTCGCCGCCCTCATCGGCATGTCCATCATCCGCATGCTGGGCGGTGTCGCGCCCGCGGTTTTGCTGGCCTGGCTGCTCTACGCCTTTAACCTGTTCGCGATGGGACCGGTCCTGGTGCTGTTCTTCATGAACCTCATGATCATGGGCTGGTGGGTGGCATTGGGCGTGGTCAGCCTGATCCTGCGGCACGGCGCCGGCGCCGAACCTTTGGCGTGGTCGGTGCTGTTCGGTCTCACGCCGTTCTCCGCCGTGTTCTATCCGATCGCCGTGCTGCCCGCGTCGGTGCGGCCGATCGCGCTGATGCTGCCCTCGGCGCACGTGTTCGAAGGCATGCGTGGCGTGCTGTTGGACGGCGTCATTCCGTGGGCCCATCTCCTCTGGGCATTCGGTCTGAACGCGGTTTGGCTGAGCCTCGCGACGATGCTGTTCGCGTGGCAATTCCACCAGGCGCGGGTGCGCGGCGCGTTGTTGAGTATCGGTGAATGACCGAAACGCGCTTTTGGCTGATCCGCCACGCTCTGGTCGATGAAAACTCCCGCGCCATTCTCTATGGCGTGATGGACGTGCCCCTGTGCGAGACCACGCTGGAGTCGCAAGCGCCGATGTACGCCGCTTTGGCGCGGCGCCTGCCGCGGCCGGCGGTCTGGAAAGTCACCCCGCTGTCGCGCACCCGCCGCACCGCCGAGACGATCTTCAAAGCCGGTTATCCGGCCGAAAAACTCGGCGTCGAGCCACAATTGATGGAGCAATCCCTCGGTGAATGGCAAGGCCTGCCGCACGCCGAACTGCCCGCGAAACTCGCCTATCCGGCGCATCCGTTCTGGCCGCTGGCCGGCGATGAAGAACCGCCCGGCGGTGAGAGCATGGTCGACGTGATCGTCCGCGCCGGCGCGGCGCTGGAGCGGCTGGCTCGCGATCACCGCGGCGAGGATGTCGTGATCGTCAGCCATGGTGGCACCATCCGCGCCGCTGTCGCGCACGCGTTGGACATTCGGCCGGACAACGCGTTGCATTTGTCCATTCACAACCTGTCGCTGACCTGCCTGGAACGGCATCCCGAAGGATGGCGCGTGGCCCGTGTCAACGAGCTGCCGGGATATTGAGGCGGCCAAAGCATTCTGCCGTTAGCGCGCGCGTCACTTCGTCGAGTACGCCGCGCCAGTCGCCAAAACCACGTTGCCGGAACAATCGCGCTGTGGGGTACCACGGGCTGTCGTATCGATCCAACAGCCAACGCCAATCGGGACTGTACGGCAACAAAATCCACGCCGGTTTCCCCAACGCCGCCGCCAGATGCGCGACACTCGTATCGACCGAGATCACCAGGTCCATCAATTCCACCAGCGCCGCGGTTTCAGTAAAGTCCGTGAGTTCATCGCCAAAGAGCGCGAGTTGTTCCGGCAGGCGATCATCAGGGCGAGGCTCTTTCTGCAGACATATCCACTCGGCGTCAGCGGCGAACAGCGATGAAAAGCGCGCCAGATCGATGGACCGATTGTGATCGTGCCGGTGGCCCGCGCTGCCACTCCACGCCACCCCAATCCTGGGTTTTTTCCGCGGTCCCAGACGCTCCGACCATCGTGCCAGCGTCTCCGGCTCAGCCCGGAGGTAACGCGCCGCCGCCGGGATCGTCCCGGCTGTCGTGCGGAACGCCAGCGGCAGGCTCAACATCGGACAGTGGAAGTCGAATTCCGGTGGTTCTTCACCCGGAACGATAATCTGGATCGAGGCGCCGATTTGGGTCAGCAATCCGCGCAAGCTCGGCTGCACTTCCATGATCACCCTGGCGCCGCGAGCTTCCGCCAATGCCGCGTAACGGCAGAACTGAATCGTATCGCCGAGCCCTTGCTCCCAATAAATGAACAAATTTTTGCCCAGGATATCCTGCTCACCCGACCAGAGCGGCCGCGGATAGGATCGATTGGACGGATGCCGGTCGAGCTTCTTGCGCCATTCGAACAGTGGCCAGCCTTGTTCCAGCCGTCCCATTCGCAGCAAGCACAGCCCAGAGTTCCATCCAGCGTCGGCATAACCGGGCTTCAGCGCCATCGCCGTCTGAAAACTGGCGAAGGCTGCTTCCGGGCGGCGCAGTTCCCACAAAGCGTTGCCGCGCGCGGCGTAGGTTTCCGCGCTATCCGGCTTGCACGCGATCGCGCGATCGTGACTCTCGATCGCCTCCGCCGGACGCCGCGGATCCAGCAGAGCGTTTCCTCGATTATGATGCGCGATCGCATCGTCGGGTCGCACCGCGATCGCGGCATCGTAACTGGCGATGGCGTCCGCGTGGCGAGCAACCCGCAGCAACGCGTTGCCCCGGTTGATATAAGGGTTCGGATCCCTGGGGTTGAGTGCGATAGCCTTATCGTAACTGACGATCGCATCCTCGGGCCGCCTCTGGGCTAAGAACGTATTACCGTGCCGGAACCAGCTCCGCGCGGCATCGTCACGACCCTTTAGCCAGGAACGCAAAGCGCCTGCCACACGCTCGATCACGTCGGTCCAATCGCCCGCCTGCCGCTGCCGGAACAATCTGGCGGACGGATACCATGGGCTGTCGTCTCTGTCTCGCAACCATCGCCAATCCGCGCTGTATGGCAGCAAGATCCAGACGGGCTTGCCCATGGCGCCCGCCAGGTGCGCCACGCTGGTATCGACCGTGATCACCAGGTCCAGCACATCGATCAGCGCCGCCGTATCGCTGAAATCGTGCAATTCGCCGCCAAAAAATCTCGGTTCATTGGTTTGGCGGAGCGCCTCCGCGTCGGGCTCGCTGAGTTCCTGTTGCAAACAAATCCAATCGACGTTCGCAATGAACAACGGCTGGCAGGTCGCCAGATCGACCGACCGTTTATGGTCGCCTTTGTAAGCCGCGCCGCCAGCCCACACCACGCCGACGCGCGGTTTCGTCACCGACCCGAGCCGATCCAACCAAAGCGCGCGCCTGTCTTTCCCGGCCTGGATGTATCGCTGTTCCGACGGAATCGTATCGACCGTCGTCCCGAACGCCAAAGGCAGGCTCATCAACGCACAGTGGAAATCAAACTGGGGTGGTTCCTGTCCCGGCGCTATGACCTCGATCCCCGGGAACGAGTCACGGAGCAATCCAAATAATGATGTCTGCACCTCCATGGTCACCCGCGCGCCGCGTGCCGCCACGAGCCTGGCATAGCGGCAGAACTGTATCGTATCCCCCAGTCCTTGTTCCAGTACAAGAGCAGTGTCTTGCCGGAGATGTCCTGCTCGCCGAGCCATGACGGACGCGGCGACACGCGCGATCCCATCGGCTCGGCAAGCTGTTTTCGCCACTTGAACAGGCGCCAGCCTTGTGCGAAATGCCCGAGTTGCAGCATGCAAAGACTGGCATTCCAGTAAGCGTCCGTATAACCAGGTCGCAACGAAATCGCGCGTTGATAGCTCAAGAGCGCTTCCTCCGGCCGCCCCAGTTCCCACAGCGCGTTGCCGCGCCCGCTATTCGCCTCCGCGAGGCCGGGTCGCAGCGCGATAGCATTATCCTGACTCGCCAGCGCCTCATCGAACCGGTTTAAGTACGGCAGAATATTGCCGCGGTTATGATACGCCTCCACGAGATCCGGCCGCAAAGCGATCGCCCTGTCGTAACTTTCGATCGCGTCATCGGGCCGCTTCAATCGCCATAGCGCGCTACCCCGTCCGTTATACGCTTCCGCGAGATCGGGACGCAGCAAGAGTGCCTGGTCGAAGCTGCCGATCGCTGCTTCGTCTCGCCCCAGGTCCACCAAAGCGTTGCCCCGATTGTGCCAGGCTTGCGCGTTGTCCGGGTCCAACGAGATCGCCGTGTCATAACTCCCGAGCGCATCCAGCGGACGCCCGAGGTCACGCAGCCCATTGCCGAGGGAAACGTGAACGGCGGCGACGGAGCCGTTTAACTCGATGGCCTTCCGGATCGATGCGATGCCGAACTCGACACGGCCGGACTGCAACGCCGCCACGCCCAGAAGATGCAGCGCGTCGAAGTTATCCGGCGATCGGGTCAGCACGTCCTGATAAATCCGCGCCGCCTCGTCCGGCCGTCCCAGACGATGCAGCGCCAAACCCTGAGACAGGCTCGCTTCCAGTTCCGACACGTCAGGCTTCCGTGGAGGCCCAGACTATCAGCGGAAGTGAGACGATGCCATGGCGGTCTTCGCGTGCCGTGACGCGGGAAACAGACTTAACCGCTCCGCGCGGTCTGCTGCTGCATCGCGTTGATCAGCGCGTCCACGTTGTTGTTGTTGCGTGTCAGATAGGACGCGTAGTCCTGGCGCTGGGTCAGCCGCAGCGACGTCCCTTCGGCGATCACGTCGATAATGCGAGGCGCCGCGGTTGGCTGTTCGATCACCCAATCGACATTGGTGGGCGGATTGTTGGGCCGATCCACGATCGTCGTCACGATCGCCTCATCGTCCTGCGGCCGCCCGCGCTGCACGGTGAGCTTCACGCCTTTATACTCCCCGAGTTTCGAGGAAATGTTGGTCACCAGAACCTCGTGGAACGCGGCCAGATAGCGCTTCTGCTGATCCGGCGTCGCCAGGCGCCAGAATCGGCCCAGACAGAACCGGGCGATCCCGTCCACGTCCACCGAGGCCTCAAGGATTTGCGTCAGTGCCCGCCGCTTGTCGGCGGCCGATTGGGCGCCGTTCACGATCCCGACGAGTTTGTCGCCCATCTGCTGTACGAACGCGCTCGCCTTTTCCACCGCCTGCGCGAACGCGCGGTGAAGAGGCAAGCCAGTGCCAGCCACGACCAGGCTGGCGATAAGACAGTGGCGTCGATCCAACATGGGCTTCATGAGTCTCCGATTATCTTGTCCTGTGGCCTCGATCGCTCATTTTCCCCCGCCGCTCGCCGCCTGAGCGCTGACCGCCTGAGGCCACCAGATGGGGATTGTCGCGCGATTGTCAGCCCGCAGCGTCTCGAGTTTACCAGCCCGGTTTTGCCGATACAGGCTGCGGAAGGTCGCGTAAGGATCGAGGGCAGTCTTTTTGACGTTATCGATCGCGTCCAAAAACTCCGCTCTCGCGTCCAGCGCCCCGAGCACGGTCTTGGTCCAGGATGTGATCGTGAACACCCGTTGGCCGCGGGCGATCCAGGTGAACGGGTTGATGACCATATCCGCGGCGAAGCCGGTCACATCGCGTGGGCTCGATGGGCCCAGGACGGGCAGAAACAGGAAAGGACCCTCAGGTACGTTCCAATTGGCCAGGGTCAGGGCGAAATCCGTGTCGTGATTCGGGTAGCCAACCGATTTCGCCACGTCGAAGATGCCGCCGACTCCCGCCGTCGAGTTGATCAGAAACCGCATCGCGGTGTCACCCGCCCGCCTCGGCTTGCCTTCCAATGTATCATTGGTCAATCGGACCGGACCGCCCAGATTGTCCAGCACATTGTGGATCCCGGTGCGCACACGCTCCGGCAGCACAAAGCGATAAGCCTGCGCCGCCGGCTTCAAGGCATAGGTGTCGAGCGTGTCGTTGATCTTGTAGAAGACCCGGTTGGTCGGCTCCAACGGGTCATTGGTCTGACGGAAATCCGCCACGGCATCCGGATCGTCCGCGGGCGGGGGCGTGGCACAACCGGCCAACCCGCCGGCGAGCGACACACAAGCGGCCAGGAGAATGAACCTGACCGGTCGGCAACGGCGGACCACGGCGCGCATCAAGGCCTCGAACTCACATTGTTTATGATAAGACATCTGGCACGCAACGGTTCCCCATGCAAAGCAATGCCCATGCGAAGTGTGACTGGGGCGATGGCCGTAACTAACGAGGACACTTGCATGGAACCGCCGGAATGGGGAATGGGGTAGCCGATGGACGATGACACGCAACATACCATCCGCCGCTGGCTGACCGGCCCTCGCTTCACCGGCCTGCCGATGCGCGACGCCGCGCACCCGGCGCCCCTGCTGTCGTTCGAGTTCTCGCCGCCGCGCACCGAGGCGTCGGAGCAGCAGCTATGGACCTGCATTCAGCGGCTGCAGCCGTTGGCGCCGCGCTTCGTCTCGGTCACCTATGGCGCGGGCGGCTCGACGCGGGAACGGACACACGGCACGGTCGCCCGCCTCGCGCGGGAGACGACGCTGGTGCCCGCCGCGCATCTGACCTGCGTTGGCGCGACGAAGGAGGAAGTGAATGAGGTCGCCCGCCAGTACTGGGAAGCCGGCGTGCGGCATATCGTTGCCCTGCGCGGCGATCCGCCTCCTGGGACCGAATACGCGCCGCATCCGGGCGGCTATGCCTATGCCGCCGATCTGGTGGCAGGCCTGCACGCCATCGCACCGTTCGAGATCTCGGTCGGCGCCTATCCGGAAACCCATCCCGCCGCCGCGACGCCCGAGGCGGATCTCGATTCGCTGAAGCGCAAGCTCGACGCGGGCGCGACACGGGCGATCACGCAGTATTTCTTCGATACGGATGTGTATCTGCGATTCCTGGACCGCTGCCTCGCCGCGGGGATCACCGCGCCTGTCGTGCCGGGCATCATGCCGGTGTCGAATTTTTCCCAGATCGCCCGCTTCTCAGCCATGTGCGGCGCCAGCGTTCCCGCCTGGCTGGGCCGCCTGTTCGAGGGCACCGAAAACGAACCGGAACTACGGCGGATGATCGGCATGGTGGTCGCGGCCGAGCAGGTGCGCCTGTTGCAGGCGAATGGGGTGGATGAGTTCCACTTCTACACGCTGAACCGGCCCGAACTGACTTATGCGATCGCGCATTTGTTGGGTTGCCGGGTGTCAGGTAGCGGCGAACTCGTGTAGAGCGACTGTGACTGACCGAATCACGGTATCCCAATCGCCAGGACTGGGCTGACGGAATATTCGCATGGTGGGGTACCACGGAGAGTCGGTGCGGTCGAGCAACCAACGCCAATCTGTGTCTAATCGATTCAGCAACCATATGGGCCTTCCAAGGGCGCCCGCGAGATGTGCGGGAGACGTATCGACGCTGATGATAAGGTCGAGGTTTTCCATCAGGGCGGCCGTATCGGCGAAGTTGGTTAATTCGCTGGTGTAATCATGTAACACCATGCCGTCGGGCGGATTGGCCGCCTGCGCCGATGGCGGCCCCTTTTGTAGCGAAAAGAATGTACAACCCGGGACGGAAGCGAACGGCGCCATCGCCGACAATGGTATTGATCGGCGCTTATCCATCGCCGCAGAAGTGTCGTGGCCGAAATGCGCGTGACCGGCCCAAATAAGGCCAACCCGCAAACCCTTCGTGCGTGCCAGCCGATCGCGCCAACTGGCGCTTGTAACCGGATTGGCGTGGAGATAAGGAACCTCCGCCGGGATGGTTTCGAGCGTAGTGCCAAATGCCAGCGCCAAACTCATCATTGGGCATCGTAGGTCGTGGTCGGGAACAAGGTCGGTCGGTGAGAGGACCGCCGAAACCCCCTTCACACTCTTCATCAGTTCGACCAATGGATCGG
>Ga0182030_10017810_pt1 | contig 13675 bp, 8 predicted proteins | sample 812S3MmetaG_FD_121299 | JGI IMG/M metagenome (GOLD analysis project Ga0182030, IMG submission 121299) | Permafrost microbial communities from Stordalen Mire, Sweden - 812S3M metaG (Illumina Assembly) | ecosystem: Environmental > Terrestrial > Soil > Wetlands > Permafrost | place: Sweden... | reverse complement strand
GTCCATGGGTCCTGCGGCTCGAGAAGACCGCGCCAGGCGCGCTCCTGCCAGGGCCACCCCACTCCCACGGCGTCGAAGGCCGTCACTGAGAAATCCGGCCGGGATTGCGCGAGCGTCCGCACCTCCTGCGCGCCGAGCGCAGCTGCAGTGATCGACCACTCGGCCAAGGAGCCGCCGAAGTGCGGACGCAATTTCGGCGCGCGGCTGACGGGAGCGAGTGCGATGCTCGGGCGAACACGCGCAGTCGATGCCGCCTGCGCATCGAGTTCCCGCCCGTCGAGGTACAGCCGCGCCGTCGTGCCGTCGAAAACCGCGGCTATCGAATACCAGCGTCCGGGCTCGAGCGCGCCGCCGCCGCGCAGCACCGATCGCGGGCCCACGACGAACGACGGCGTTCCATCCATCAATTCGACACCCCGCCACGTCCCGCCTTGCGCGTCGCCCAGCGCGGCGACGATCGCTTCGCCTGGTTGAATGCACTCGATGCGCAGCCAGCCCGTCATCGACCACGGCGCGCCCTCGCGCAACGGGGCCGCGTCGTCGGCCAACGGGCGCGTCAGGCCAACCCCGCCCTCGAGGAAGGCAGCGTTGTACGGACCGAAATTCGCGGACGCGGAAATAGCCAGTACCACCGGCGCGGCGTCCAGCGGCGCGGCTCCCACCAACGCGGCTCCCGCGCCCGCGAGCCCCAGCATCAGACCGCGGAAGAAACTGCTGCGCATGCGCTGCTCCGGTGCGAAGCCATGATCGCTTCGTGCGGTGAAATGACATCGCTGACATAATACTTTAACTTGTTTTACGAATTCGCAACAGGCGAGAGGCGCGGATGGCACGCGTCGAATCGGAGGTAACTCATGCGCGGCGCGGCACATACCAGGGTGGTCATCATCGCGAGTCTCGCCGGACTGCTGTTCGGTTTCGACACGGCCGTCATTGCCGGCATCACTCACGCGCTTCGCGAATTGTTCTCTCTTTCGCCCGCCGGACTTGGCGTCGCGGTGTCGAGCGCGCTGTGGGGAACGCTTCTCGGTGCGCTCTGCATCGGCCAACCCGGCGACCGCTACGGCAGCCGCGACATGCTGCGCTTCATCGGCCTGCTCTACGTGATATCGGCGCTGGGCTGCGCATTCGCATGGAACCTTCAGTCCTTCGCCGCGTGCCGATTCCTGGCCGGCATCGCAATCGGAGGATCCTCGGTTCTCGCGCCGGTGTATCTGGCGGAGATAGCGTCGGCGAAACGTCGCGGCGCCATGGTGGGTTTGTTTCAATTGAACATCGTGGGCGGAATCTTGCTTGCCTACGGCAGTAACTTCATCGTTGCTCGGTTCGTCGCGGGACCGGAAGCCTGGCGATACAAGATCGCGGTGGCGGCGCTGCCCGCCATCGTGTTCTTCGGTCTTCTCTTCACCATTCCCCAAAGCCCTCGTTGGCTCGCGGTGAAGGGCCGGATCACGGAAGCCGAAGAGAGTCTGCGCAGACTCGGGTGCGCCGATCCGCGCGCCGAACTGCAACAGATCGCGGCGTTGCCCGGCGCGCCCGGTTCCCGGCGCGCGAGGGTTTCATGGTCGCGCCACCGGCGTCCGATTCTCCTGGCCGTCGGACTTGCCTGCTTCAATCAATTGTCGGGAATTAACGCTATTTTGTACTACTTGGGCGATATTTTCGCCGCGGCTGGTTTCGATTCCTGGTCGGGCGATCTGCAATCCGTTGCGGTAGGTGCGACCAATCTCGCTGCCACCGTCCTCGGCATTTCGCTGCTGGATCGCGTGGGCCGGCGCACCCTGATTCTCGCCGGCTCCGTCGGCACGGCACTCGCGCTCTGCGGCGTCGCGTTGATCATGGCGAGCAGCACGGGACGCGGTTGGCTGCTGCCGTTGCTGATCCTGTTCATCGCCTCCTTCGCGGTTTCGCAAGGCGCGGTCATATGGGTCTACCTGAGCGAGATATTTCCGACCGACGTCCGCGCACGCGGCCAGGCGATCGGCAGCGCGACGCACTGGATACTCAACGCACTCATCGCAGGAGCCTTCCCCATCGTCGCCGCGCATTCCAAGCCGGCGCCGTTCGCATTTTTTGCATGCATGATGGTACTGCAGTTCATCGCGGCCCTGCTGTTGATGCCGGAGACGCGCGGCATCGCACTCGAGCGCATGAATGAAATCATGGGCACGGCCGCGCCGGCTGCGGCGCAGCGCAATATGTGAATCGGTTCCGCATCGCGGACGGTATGCGAACGATTAAAAACAAAGAAAATATTTATTCGTTGACTCGGACGAGGAAACGGAGTTAGCCTCCGCCCTACGTCATCTTGGGGAGGCTCCTCGATGTGACGGGGGAAGAAGCAGAGGGACTGAAGGTCGACAGAAGCACGCCTAAGCGTGACGTCGGCCGGCAGTCGAACCTCGCCGATGGCTGAATGATTTAACTACTGGGAGATCTCGTACCATGTCGCATCGTAGGGAAAAGCGAGCCCGTCAAGCTGCTCGTTTGGCATTAATGACAGCGGTGTCATTGGAGGCGTCACTGGTCGGGCACGCCGCCTTTGCCGCGGATCAGGCCCAGACGTCGTCGCAGGCTTCGGGGAAATCCGACGATTTGCAGGAGATCGTGATCACGGGCTACCGCCAATCGCTGCAGACGGCGTTGGACACCAAGCGCAGCTCCAATCTCCCGATCGAGTCGGTTGCCGCCGAAGATATCGGCAAGATGCCGGACAACAACGTCGCGGAGTCCTTGCAGCGCCTTCCCGGTATTCAGATCGACCGCTCCGGCGCCAATGGCCAGGGCAATTCAGTGCTCATTGACGGTCTGCGCCAGAATCTGGTCACCCTCAATGGCGACGTGTTTCTGACCGGCAAGGAGTTTTACGTTTCCGGCGAAGCTTCGGGCGGGGGCGCCGGCGGCAACAAGCAGTACGGTTCGCTGGAAACCATACCGAGCGAATTGGTCAGCGGCATCGATGTGATCAAAAACCCGAATGCCGCGATCACCGAAGGCGGCCTGGGCGGCACCATCAACTTGAAGACCGCCGATCCGCTGCAGGCGCAAGACGGCTTGTCCCTTGCCGGCCTGTTCCGCGAATCGGATGCGCAACGGCAGAACGACAAGACCCCCGACGGCACGCTGGTCGGGTCCTACAAGATCAACGACCGCCTTGCCGTCAGCGCCAGCCTCACGTACAGCGATTTGAAGACGCACACCCAGGAATACCAGGACGCGAATCGCAGCGGATGGGTCATCTCGAATTCGGCGACGCCTCCTTACACCGGCCTGTTGACGGCTGACAAGGTGGGAACGATCGCCCAGAACTACATCGTGCCGCAACTCGGATACTTCACCGACGTCAACGACGAATCCAAGGAAAAGGGCGCGTCCTTCGACATCGGCGTGAAGCTGACCGACTCGATCACCAGCAATCTGCTGTGGTTCTACTCGCGGGAAGACGAGACCACGATCGACTACACGGACAAGGCATGGTTCAACGGCCAGGACACCAATCCCCAGCCCGGCATCGATCCGACGCAGCCCTACTCCATCGACGGCAACGGCGTCGTGCAAAACGCGACGTTCAACGCGCTCGGCGCCGAAACAGCCACGCTCTATCAGCAGAACATTTCACAGGCCAATAACTTTCAATGGTTGACCAAGTTCGACGACGGCGGTCCGCTGCGGGGCCTTCTCGACGCATCGTTCGCGCATGCCACGTCGAACCTGCAAGCGGCCCAGGCCGACGTCGAGCATGGCTACTATGCGACGGGCGAAGGCATGGCCACCGCGCCCGCCGCTCCGGGCTGCAACAACGGCCAACTGTGCGGCTCCACGGGGCCGGGCAACCACGGCTATGAATTTACCTACGCAAACGGCGGCACTTCCGGACTTCCGTCGGCCAGCTACCTGCCCGCGGACGTATTGAACAACTCGGCATACACCACGTTCAAATCCAATTGGGCTTGGGCGAATTTGACGGATCAGAAGAACTTCGCGGTCAGGGCGGAGACGCAATGGGACCCAACGTTCATCACCGAGATGAAGACCACGATCACGGCGGGTGTGAGATATGCCGGGCGTGACATCGACCAAACCTTCGGCCGGTACTTGATCAACGGCACTCTGGCCAATGGCGAGGTCGCCGGCACCAACACGGGCACGCCCGCCGCGGGTTTCGGTCCCTGGCTCTACTACCAAGATCCGGGATACGGCAATCCCAGCATCCCCTACTCCACGGCGGCGTCGAATCCCGCCCTGGCGCTGACGGTGAATAACTTCGCCGTGGGCAACATCATCGTCAAGAACCCTTCGACCAGCGGGATCAGAAACCCGTCAACCTACCTGCAGCAGGTGTGGGCCGGCGCCGGCGTACCGAACATGACCGAGCAGTTCTTCAAGGACGGCCTCAGCTCGTTCGACGTGACCGAACGCACCACGGCACCTTATTTGATGATCGACATGGGCGGCCCGAGCAGCCGGGTGCACATGAATTTCGGCGTGCGCCTGGTGAACACGGACTTGACCATCAACGGCGGCGAATCCAACCCGAAGGGTCCCACCTACTACGGCACCGCCTCCTGGAACGGTTTGGAATCGAACATCGTGCCGGTGACGACCAAGCGCAACTACACGGACGTGCTGCCTTCCTTCAACTTCGTGCTCGATGTCACCGACACTCAGAAGATCCGCTTCGGTGCCGCGCGAGTCGTGGCGCCCCAGGATCTGTATTCGCTGGGACTCGGAAACACCTATAACTTTACGCGCGGCGCGAACAACCCGACGACCGGCGTGGCCCGCTTCTTCTTCGACGGCGGTACATCCGGCAACCCGAACTTGGACCCCTACCGCGCGTCGCAATTCCTGCTGTCGTACGAGAACTATTTCGCTCCCGGCGGCGTGGCCACCCTCGCGACGTTCTATAAGCAGGTGGACAACTTCGTCGAAACCGAAAACATCGCCACTTTCGTGAAGGACGATTTCGGCGGCACCACCAACAATGTGACCGAACCCGTCAATGCCGGGAACGGCCGCATCTACGGCATCGAGGCCGGCGGTCAATACGCGTTCGGCGACGCGGTGGACTGGTTGCGGGGCTTCGGCGCGGCTGCCAACTACACCTACTCGCAGTCGCAGTCGCAGCAGCCCACCAGCTTCACGACCACGGGACCGATTCCGGGCGTGTCGAAAAACGCCCTTACGGGAACGCTGTATTACGAAAACCACGGCTTTTCGATCCGCGGCTCGTATTCCTACCGCGACAAGGCCTTGAACGATTCGGCCGTGGGTTCGACATTCGCCTTCGGCGGAAAGGTCTACGAGGTCTTCTCCGCCCCGTATGGACAGCTCGACGCGCAGGCCAGCTACGATTTCAACCGGCACTTCGGCGTCATCGTATCCGTGCAAAACCTCACCGACGAAGCGCAGCACACCTACCTGCAATGGGCGAATCAGCCCTTTACTTACGACGACTGGGGCCGCCGCTTCTTCCTCGGTGTGAAAGGCAAGCTCTAAAGCCTCGGGGCACCGCCGCCCACCCCTCTCGGGACGGCGGTGCCTTTTTTCCGTCGGCGCGCAATGATGCGGATACCGGCCTATTCTCGCCTCGTGGACCGCTGTCGCTACAAGGGCTTCGAGTAACATGACCGACAATAAGCAGATCAAACGCATCGCAATCATCGGCGGCGGCACGGCCGGCTGGATGGCCGCGAGCATCTTGGCGCGGGCCCTGCCCGGCACCGGCACGGTCATCACCGTCATCGAATCGCCCGATATCGGCACCGTGGGTGTCGGCGAAGCGACCATCCCGCCGATGATCGATCTGCTGCGCTTCCTCAGCATCAACGAGGCCGACTTCGTCAAGCACACGCAGGCGACCTACAAGCTCGGCATCAAGTTCACCGGCTGGCCGCGCGCCGGGCATTCGTACTGGCATCCGTTCGGGGCATTCGGCGCCATGATCAATCTGCGCCCTTTTTTCCACGCCTGGCAACGTGCGCGGGCGCAGGGCCTCGCACCGCGATTCAATGATTTCAGCCTGAATGCGGCGCTCGGCGACGCCGGCAAATTTCGCTTCGTGGACGCCGCGGCCCAAGGTCCGGTCGGCGGTTTGCGCCATGCGCTGCATTTCGATGCCGGCCTCGTCGCCAAATACCTTCGAAGCTATTCGGAGCGCCTGGGGGTCGCGCGCTCGGAGCGCACGGTGGCGCAGTGCACCCTGCGCGAAGACGGATTTCTCGACGAACTCGTCTTCACCGACGGCAGCCGGCTGCAGGCGGATCTGTACATCGATTGCAGCGGATTTCGCGGGGTATTGATCGAGGGCACGTTGAAAACGGGCTACATCGACTGGAGCGGCATTCTGCCCTGCGACCGCGCCGTAGCCATGCCGACTGAATTGAACTCGGCCAGGCCGCCGTACACCGAGGCCGTCTCGGAGCGCGCAGGCTGGCGCTGGCGCATTCCCTTGCAGCACCGCGTCGGCAATGGATACGTCTACTCGAGCGCCCACATCAGCGACGATGAGGCCCTCGGCGAACTGTCGGCGGCAGTCGGCGGGAAGCCGTCGGCCGATCCGCGCTTCCTGCGCTTCGTGACCGGCCGCCGCAAGCTGTTCTGGAATCGCAACTGCGTGGCGCTCGGCCTCGCGTCCGGGTTTCTCGAACCGCTCGAGTCGACCAGCATCCACCTGGTGATGAGCGGGGTTTACAAACTGCTCGAACATTTTCCCGACGCTTCCTTCGCTCAACCGAACATCGACTCCTACAACCGCGAGCTGGTCGAGGAACTCGAGCGGATCCGCGACTTCATCGTCCTGCACTATTTGACCGGCCGCCGCGACACGCCGTTGTGGGCGTACTGCCAGTCGATGAAACTGCCCGACAGCCTCATGCAGCGCATCGAACTCTACAAGCGCACCGGCCGCATTCGGTCAAAGCCCGGGGAATTATTCACAGATCTGAGCTGGTTCTACATTTTCGACGGAATCGGAATGACTCCTGAGAGCTACGACCCGTTGATGGACGTGGTCGCCGGGGACCAGTTGCGCGAAATCCTCGGCTCCATCGCACAAGCCACCGCGCTCGCGGCGCAGACGGTGCCCTCTCACGACAGCTATTTTTCCCCAGGCGCTTCGATTCGATGAAGGCGCGGAAACCGGTGCTGTGCGGCGTCGAGCTCGGCGGTACGAAGTGCGTGTGCCTGATCGGCACCGGACCCGACGACATCCGGGCCCAGACGTCGATACCGACAGGCGGCGACGCCGACGCCACTTTGAGCCGGATAGAAGATGTCCTTCACGGCTGGAAAGACGTACACGGCCCCATCGCCGCCTTGGGGGTCGCCTCGTTCGGTCCGGTGGAACTGAACCGCACCTCCATTCGCTACGGGTCGATTACATCGACGGCCAAGCCCGGATGGCGAAACACCGATGTGGCGCGGCGTCTGGCGAAAGTGTTCCCCGTGCCGGTGGGGTTCGATACCGACGTCAACGGAGCGGCGCTCGCGGAAGGACGCTGGGGCGCCGCCAAGCATCTGGCGGATTTTGCCTACGTCACGGTGGGCACGGGTGTCGGTGTGGGTTTGGTGATCGACGGCCGGCCCGCCTATGGATTCAGCCATTCCGAACTCGGCCACATCCGCGTGGCGCGAAAATCCGGCGACTCGTGGCAGGGCACATGCGCTTTTCACGGCGACTGCGTCGAGGGCCTCGCCTCCGGGGTGGCGATAGCCGCGCGCGCGGGTTTGCCTGCCAGCCAGATCCCCAAGGACAGCCCGGTCTGGGATCTGGTTGCTCATGCGCTGGCGCAATTGCTTCATACCATTGTGCTGGCGACGGCACCGCGGCGGATATTGATAGGCGGAGGAGTGGCCGAAGGCCGCCCGGAGCTCCTTCCCATCGTTCGGCGCAAGCTGGTGGAAAGCCTCAATGGATATCTGAAATTGGAGGATATCAGCGGCGGTATCGACTGCTATGCAGTGCCTCCGGGCTTGGGGTCGATGGCAGGTCCGCTGGGCGCGCTTGCCCTGGCGGCCGCCGTCATTTGATCGCCCGGCGTTTTGCACCCACAATCTTCGGCCAGAGTATGTTGCGCACCTCCAAACGAAAGAAGACTCCCTTGAGCGAACCCGCGGGCGGATCGCGGGGCCCCGGTTCGCATCTGTCGGGCACGAACCTGGCCCGGGCGGGCGACCACAACCAGCGCGTCACCTTGCATGCGGTGCGGGTCAACGGTCCGGTGACGCGCACCGAACTCGCTTCCAAGACCGGGCTCACGCCGCCGGCGATCGCCAATATAACGAACCGGCTGCTCCGGGATCGGCTGATTCTCAGCGCCGGACGCATGCACGGCGCACGCGGCCAGCCCGCCACGAAATTCGTGATCAACCCCGACAGCCGTTTTTCCATCGGGCTCAACGTGGATCGCGATCACATCACCTTGGTGGTGCTCGATTTCGTCGGCAAGGTACGCGCGCGTGCCTCGCGCGAGATTCACTTCGCCAAACCCTCGACAGTGCGGACATTCTTTCAGCGCTCGGTCGGTCAGCTGCTCGCCAAGTCGGGCATTTCGCGCAGCCGCCTGGTCGGGGTCGGCGTGGCCTTTCCCGACGATATCGCGCGGGCTCACCTGCCGGATCAACCCGCCGATTATGCCGCCTGGGCACAGGTGCGCATCGATGAGCTGATCGGCGATGTTCTCGGGGTTCCGGTGTTCATCGAAAACGACGCGGCTGCCGCGGCCGTCGGCGAACTCCAATTTGGATCGGGTCATCGCTATCGGAGTTTTTTCTACCTTCTGGTGACTGCGGCGCTCGGCGGGGGACTGGTGGTCGACGGCCATTATTTTCGCGGCGCGGACGGGCGAAGCGGCGAGATCGGATGGATGCGCGCGCGCACCGAACAAGGTGCGGAGGGCCAGCTGCAAAACATCGTTTCTCTGTCCGCCCTCTATGGCCGTCTTGCCGAGCGCGGATTTCGCGTCGCGACGCCGCGCGGGCTCATGCGCCTGCCGCCATCGGCGCGCCTGATCGTGGATCGCTGGATTCACGAATGCACCGAGGCATTGGTGGATTCCTTCGTCGCCATCAACTGCCTGATCAATCCCGAGGCAATACTCATCGGCGGGCGTTTGCCGGCTGCCCTCGTCGATCGGCTGGCCGCGTCCCTGAATCATCGGATGGCCGCATTCGCCGGCCAGATCCCGGCAACCGCCCCGGTCGAACGCGCCCTGACCTCGGATGATGCACCCGCGGTGGGCGCAGCCATTCTGCCCTTCAGCTATCGGCTTCTGCCGACCCGCTTTGCACTGCTCAAATGATCGCAGATTCGCAGATCGTTTCGCGTGGCAAGCTCGCGGCGCTGCGCTCGCGTCTGGTCGAGTGGCTGCGCGACGCAGCCTATCCGCTATGGTCGCGGCACGGTATTGACGCGCGAAGCGGCGGCTTCTTCGAAACATTGGCCCAAAACGGCACCGCGCCCTCCCAACCGCGCCGCGCCCGGGTCCATCCCCGGCAAATTTACGCGTTCGCCCAAGCTGCGGCGTTCGGGTGGCGGGGGGACGTGCGCGGCATCGTCAGCCGCGGCATCGACTACTTCACCGCGCATTACCTTCGGCCCGATGGTCTATTCCGGACCCTCGTGGGCGCCGACGGCGTGCCGCTCGACGAGCAGGCACTGCTGTACGACCAAGCCTTTGCCCTGCTGGGATACGCGGCGGCGGCAGCGGCGCTCGACCAGGGCCGGGAATTCGAACGCCGAGCGCTCGACCTTCGGCATGCGATAGAGGCGCGCCTCGGCGGTGCCGAAGGCGCCGATGGCGCCCTGCGTTCGGCCGACGCGGCGCACGGCGCCTATGAATCGAACCCTCACATGCACCTTCTGGAAGCGTGCATGATATGGAGCGAAACGGGCAATGACCTGGGTTGGGCGGATTGGGTACGCGACTTGGCCGAATTGGCGCGCGCCCGCTTCATCCGCGCCGAAAGCGGCGCTCTCGGCGAGGCTTACTCTCCGTCGTGGCAGCCCGCACCCGGACTCATCGGCCGAATCATCGAACCGGGTCATCAATTCGAATGGGCTTGGTTGCTGCTGCGTCGGGAACATTTGCCGGCGAACCTCCCGGTCAGCCTAACCGTCTCGCCGCTTCGCCAAGCAGCGCTGCGCCTGATCGACGTCGGCGAAACCTACGGTGTGCACCGGAACGTGGCGGTCAATGCGCTGCTCGACGACTTGACGATTCAGGATCCGAGGGCGCGGTTGTGGCCGCAGACAGAGAGGCTGAAGGCCTCGCTCGTGGCCGCGCGCATCACCGGGGAATCCCGATACTGGTCCATGGCCTACGACGCGGGAAAGAGTCTACTGCCCTATTTGTCGACTGCGACACCCGGCCTGTGGTTCGACGTGCAGATGCCGAACGGTGAGCTCGAGGGCACCTTGGTTCCGGCGAGCACCCTTTATCACTTGGTCGGGGCGATTGCCGCCCTCGATAAGGCAGTTGCCGGCCACGCATAATGGCCGTTCAGCGGATGCCCGGAAGAAACGAAGCCTGCCCCTGCGGCAGCGGAAAAAAATACAAGCTCTGCTGCGGACGGCTCGAGCCGCGGCCATCGGTTGGCGGACCACGGACATCGGATGGCGGAAAGTACCGGGAAATGGAAAACGCCGCGCGCGAAATCATCTCCCGCCGTCCGGATTCAGGACCCGCCTGGCAGATGCTGGCCGTGGCGCTTCGGAACCAAGGCAAAAGCGAAGTCCACGCCCTGTCGACGGCGGCAAGGCTCCTGCCTGACGATGCCGCGGCTCACAACAATTTGGCCAATGCGCTGGCGCGCCTCGAGCGCTTCGACGAAGCGGTGGCGAGCTACCGGCGATCCTTGTCTCTGAAGCCTCGCTTCGCCGAAGCGAGCAACAACCTGGGACACGTGCTGCTCGATCTCGGACGGAAGGATGAGGCCCTCGCCTGCTACCGGCGGGCGGTGGAAGTGAATCCGGACTTTGCGCAGGCGCACGATGATCTGGGCAACGCCTGTCGGGAGTTGGGCCGGTTCGATGAAGCCGCCGCCAGCCACCGGCGGGCACTCGAGCTCAATTCCAACTTTCCCGAGGCCCACAACAATTTGGGCAATACCATGCTCGATGTCGGACGGCTCGACGACGCGATGGTGAGCTACCGGCAGGCGCTGGCGTACAGACCGGACTTCGCCGAAGCTCACAACAACCTGGGCAATGCCTTACGCGCACTGGGGCGTCTCGACGAGGCGATGGCGAGCTACCGGCGAGCGGTCGAAATCAATCCGGAGTTTTCCGTGGCACACGGAAATTTGGGGACCGTGCTGCGGCTCTTGGGACGCACCGCCGACGCCGAATCGAGCTGCCTGCGGGCGCTGGAACTCGACCCGAGAATGGCCGCCGCGCTCGCGGTGCTGGCGGAATCGCGCGCCGACAACGGCCAGTTTTCCGAGGCGGAAATTCTGTTCGGACGTGCCATCTCGATCGAGCCGGAATGTGCGGACGCCTGGGCGGGACTTGCGCGCCTGCGCAAGATGACCCGTGCCGATGCGCAATGGCTCGAGGATGCCGAGCGGATCGCGGCGCGAGGTTTGCCCCATCGCCGTGAGATCCCTCTGCGCTATGCGATCGGCAAATACTTCGACGACATCGGAGATTTCGAACAGGCCTTCGTCAACTACCGGCGCGCAAACGAATTGACCAAGGGCCACCGCATTCCGTACGACCCCGGGCGCTCGGCACAGACCATCGACCGGATCATCGGGCGGCACGATGCCGGATGGCTCGCAAGGGCGCGCAACCGCGGCACTCCCGGCACACGTCCGGTATTTGTCGTCGGCATGCTGCGCTCCGGAACGACGCTGACCGAACAGATTCTCGCTTCCCACTCCTGCGTCTTCGGCGCCGGCGAACTCGCCTTTTGGAGTGCAGCATACGCATCGCTCTCGTCCTCGAACCGCGACGGAGCCCCGGAGCGCGCAGAGGTCGAACAGTTGGCGGCGGAATATTTAGGAATTCTCGGCGAACTTTCGGCGGATGCGCCGCGGGTGGTCGACAAAATGCCCGGGAATTTTCTGCTGCTGGGCCTGATTCACGCGGCGCTGCCGGAGGCGCGCATCATCCACATGCGGCGCAATCCCATCGACACCTGCCTGTCCATCTACTTCCAGCATCTGGAGGCGCCGGCCGCGTACGCCGTTGACCTTGAGGATCTGGCGCACTACTACGGCGAATATGCACGAATCATGAATCATTGGCGTGCCCTCCTGCCCGATGGCGCGATTCTGGACGTGCCGTACGAGGGGCTGGTCAACGACCAGGAAGGTTGGACGCGCAAGATGCTGGAATTCCTGGGCCTCCCGTGGGAAGCACAGTGCCTCGAGTTCCATCGCACGGCGCGCGCCGTCGTGACTGCCAGCAAATGGCAGATCCGCCAGAAAATCAGCGCGCGATCCGTCAATCGCTGGCGCAACTACGAGAAGTTTCTGGGACCGCTGCGCGGCTTGGGTTCCTAGCGTTGCGCCGGTCGCGCGGTCGAATTGCGCACGATCAATTCGTGATCGAGGAGGTGGCGTGGAATGCGGTCCGGCCAGCCATTGCGGCGGGGTTCGAGCCGAATGATCAGATCGGCGGCGATTCTCGCCATGGCGGCCACGGGCTGGCGAACCGTGGTCAATTCCGGCCAGATCATGCTGGCCACCGGCGCATCGTCGAAACCGGCCACGGATAGCTGACCCGGCAAATCGAGCCCGAACTTTCGCGCCATAGACACCACCGCGGCTGCCATATCGTCGTTGCTGGCGAAAATCGCCGTCGGCGGCGCCGCGGCGCGCAGCATCCGCTCGGCGCAGATCAAGCCGTCGCCGAACACGAAATTGCCGGTCTGCACCAGATCCGCATCCACCGGTATCTGGCGGGCGCGCATTTCATCGACGAAGCCCAAATAGCGTTGCTCGGTGGCGCCATGCTCCGGCCTTCCCAAAATGAAGCCGATGCGGCGATGGCCGAGATTCACCAGGTGAGCGGTGACCTGCCGGGCTGCCGCGTAGTCGTCTATCCCGATCGACGGAGTGGTGCTCAAATGATGTTTCGGCGCGATGCGGACGATCGGAATGGAAGCCTCGTGAAGTTTGTTGAGCACGACCGGGTGATCGCTCAACGGGGGCAGCAGTATCACGCCCTCGAGGCGCAGCTGGCCGAGCAAGGTATCGATCTGCTTATCGATGATGGGACTCTCGACATCCCAAGGCTCGACCATCAGGTGAAGGCTGGACTCCCGGCAGCGCTCGACCGCTCCGGATTGAAATTCGCTCAAATAGTCGCCGGGCCTTTCGCAAAAGAGCCCGATGAGAAAGGAGCGGTTGCTCGCCAGACCGCGGGCATTGAGGTTCGGCCGGTAGTTGAGCTGCTCGATCGCCCCGAGTATCCGCGCACGGGTGTCGGATCGGACCCGCGGCTCATTGTTGATGACTCGCGAAACGGTCTTGGGCGAGACTTTGGCGAGATCCGCGACTTCTTGAATCGTGACGGAAGCCGGAGTTAGATTGATGGGCAATGGACGAACCTCGAGAACGATGCGTCTATATTAGCGGCTTGCACGATCCGCGCGCCAAAACCCTCACAATGATCCGGGGCATCGCGCCGCCGGCGTCGTCCCGGCCCCTGTCGCCGTCGTCGCCGTCG
>Ga0182030_10017809_pt1 | contig 13676 bp, 14 predicted proteins | sample 812S3MmetaG_FD_121299 | JGI IMG/M metagenome (GOLD analysis project Ga0182030, IMG submission 121299) | Permafrost microbial communities from Stordalen Mire, Sweden - 812S3M metaG (Illumina Assembly) | ecosystem: Environmental > Terrestrial > Soil > Wetlands > Permafrost | place: Sweden... | reverse complement strand
GGCGTGCTGTCAAATATGTGCTGTTGTTTTGGGATTGTTTGGGCGGTTCTGGGAATTATATTCTCGGTCATTGCTTTAAGTCAGCACGAAACCCATCCCCAACAAGGAGGCAAGGGCATGGCCCTGGCGGGGTTAATACTTTCGGTGGCGGGTTTGAGCTGGCGCTGTTTCCTGCCTTTTTTCATCGGCTTTCCGCCGGGCGCCTGGTGGATGGTTCATCATCACTTGCACCACTGGTAGTTCCTGTTTGAGTGAAACTTGTCCTTGCCAGCCGTGCCAAAGGACCGACCAACCGCAAGGAGGCCTGGGCCTGCGCAATGTCCAATCTCGCCCTGCCCGGATCAGGTTCGCTGGCGGCCGGAAAATCCATTGGTTATTATCAATTGGGCCTGGCGGCGGCCGGATTTATTATCATCTTATTGACAGGAATTCATTTGCTGGAATGGACAATGACGAACGGGACCAAGCTTAATCAGACGCCGGAGGATTCGCTGGAGAATTTTTCCGCCCTTTTACGTGAGTTGCGGGGGCCTGTGCTTGGTTTGGGGATTGCTGTTACGGCCATTTTATGGGCGGGGGTGACGAGTTTGCAAATCCTGGCCGCGCATCCCAAAAACCCCGTTCCGCCGCGCATTGTTTGAGCTCCCGGAACTTTGGCCTTTGCACTTTGCTCGTCGAACTCTAAATTCGTCCAATGGGAAATTCATTCGGACAGTTGTTTCGCATCACCACCTGGGGTGAATCTCACGGGGGCGGTGTGGGAGTCGTCATTGATGGCTGCCCGCCGCGCCTGGGCTTGGTCGAGGCGGACATTCAGCCCGATTTGGATCGCCGTAGGCCGGGACAATCAGCCATTGTCTCACCCCGAAAAGAGGCGGACCGGGTGGAAATTCTTTCCGGCACTTTCGAAGGCAAAACACTCGGCACGCCGATTTCCATGTGGGTTAGAAATGAAGATGCCCGGCCTGAGGCTTATAGCGAAATGGCCACGAAATTCCGCCCTTCTCATGCGGACTACACTTACCAGGCCAAGTTTGGCATCCGCAACTGGCAGGGCGGCGGCCGCACCAGCGCCCGCGAAACCATCGGACGCGTCGCCGCCGGCGCTGTGGCAAAGAAATTATTGCGGGAGCATTTTGGCATCGAAATCATCAGCTACGTCCAAAGGGTGCAGAAGATCGAGGCGCGGGTGGACCCGGAGACTGTCAAACAAAAACAAGTCGAGGCCAACGTGGTGCGGTGTCCCGACGAGGCCGCGGCGCGCCGCATGATCCGCTTGATCGAGAATATGCGTCGGGCGGGAGACAGCGTGGGAGGAGTGATTGAGTGCGCGAGCCGGGGCGTCCCGGCGGGCTGGGGGGAACCTGTATTTGACAGGCTGGAGGCGGATTTGGCCAAGGCCATGCTGAGCCTGCCTGCCTCGAAGGGTTTTGAGGTCGGCTCGGGTTTTGCGGGGACATATTTGACCGGGTTGCAGCACAACGACATTTTTCGCAGCAAAGGCGGAAAAGTGCGAACGCTGACCAATCGTTCCGGGGGTATTCAGGGGGGCATTTCCAACGGCGAGACGATTTATTTTCGGGTGGCCTTCAAGCCGGTGGCCACGGTCATGCACGAGCAGCAAACGGTGGATGTGAATTTGAAGAACACCACCCTCAAAGCGCGGGGCCGGCATGATCCGTGCGTCCTGCCGCGCGCCGTTCCCATAGTCGAAGCCATGACCGCTTTGGTGCTGGCCGATCACGCCTTGCGCCAGCAAGCCCAGTGCGGTTGGGCGGCATCTTCAAAAAAATAAGCGGCGCATCCAGGTATATCCGCCAAAAATCCAGATGACAGCCGCGACGGCGATGTAGGGGCCGTAGGGCATGCGGCTGGACCAGCTTCGTTTGTTGGCCAGGATTAAAGCGATACCGACCAGCGAACCAATAACCGCGCTGAGCGCCAGGGAAAACACCACCCCGGGCCAGCCGAGGAATGCGCCAATGGCCGCCATGAATTTCACATCCCCCATCCCCATGGCTTCGCGCGGCAATACGATTTGATCGGTGACAGCTTCCATGTGCGGGACTTTTTCCGGGTCGAAAGTATCGGCGCCAATTTGCAGGCGTTCGGGTTGCAGTCGAATGGCGGCGCTGGCATAGCAACGGTCGATCAATTCCACGTTGCGACCGTCCAAGCGGATGCTGTCGCCGGAGCGGTAGAATAATTCTTCGTAGGCGATTTCCTGTTCCGGCAGTTTGACCGCCGTTTCGGTGAAAAAAATTCTCGTGGCGGGAGGCAGAAGAATCCGGTAGCGACCAAAGAGCAGCTTGCCCAGGCGGAGAATGCCATAAACCACCGCTGCGCCCACCGCCATGCCGCCGAGGCTGTCAATCATTGCGGTTCCGGAGCTGCGCAGGGGCAGGAAATACGGAAAGCTCAAATGCGAGGCGGGCACGAGGAAGGCGGCGCAAAAGCCAGCGGCCATTCCGCCAAAGGTGATCTCGTCCGGAATGATGAAATGCTCGAAATCAATGAAGGTGGCTGCGATCAAGCCGCCGATCATCACACAGTAAACGATGGCGGCCAGTGGAAGGCGCAGGCTGCCAAAGTGAATCCAGCAACCTGCGAAAACCAAGCCTGTCAGCAGTTCAACCAAAAAGTAACGCACAGAAATGGGCGCCCGGCAATTGGCGCATCGTCCGCGCAGCCACAGCCAGGTAACCAGCGGTATGTTCAGGTGCCAGGGGATCGAGTACCCGCAATGCGGACAGTGTGACGGCGGACTCACAATGCTCTCCTCGCGCGGCATCCGGTGAATGCAGACATTGAGAAAACTGCCGGCCAGGCAGCCGAAAACAAAGAAACACAATGTCCAGAAATGGAAGGGGACCGCAGCCCATATTTTAGGGTCAAACATAACGTTGGGCGGGGGTGCTATTCATGGATGTTTTTCTCCAGGGCGGCCCGCATGATTTGGAGCGGGGGTTGAGCGCCGGACCAAAGCTTGAGCGCCTCTGCGCCCTGGTAAAGCAACATACCGAGGCCGTTAGCCGCGCGGCATCCCGCGGCACGCGCGGCCCGCAACAGGGCCGTTTCCTTCGGGCGATAGATCATATCGTAAATGCGGGGCGGACGGAATGACTCCAGCCACGCCCGGTCGATGGGCAGCGGGTCGTTGGGTTTCAAGCCCAAAGACGTGGCATTAACAACCAGATCGACTGAGTCGCGAGGATAGCCGTGAATGACCGACAGACGGGGATGATGCGCGGTCAGGTTTGCCGCCAATTGTCGCGCGTGCTCTTCCGTGCGGTTGACCAGGTATATCTTCGCCACATCCTCCTCCGCCAGACGCAGAGCCGCTGAGCGCGCCGCGCCGCCCGCGCCCAGGAGCAGGACGGTGGCTCCGCGCATATCAGCCCATTGGAAATCTTCCTTGAGGGATTGGACGATGGCGTCAGCGTCCGTGTTGAAACCGTGGCTGCGGATTTCTTTGATGGCGGCGTCCCCCGCGCTCGCTAACGGAACCCAGGCGTCTTGCGCATCGCGGGTTTCAAAAACGATGGTGTTGACAGCGCCCCACAATTTGGCCCGCGCCTCAACCGCATCCACCAGGTCCAACGCCAGAAGTTTGTGGGGCACGGTAAGATTGAGGCCAATGAAACCCATGGCCTTTGCTCCCGCGATGGCCTCTGCCAAATTGTCCGGATGCACGTCGAAGGCCAAATAACGCCAGTTCAGGTTCAAAGCGGCCAGGGCGGCGTTCTGCATGGCAGGCGAAGCGGAATGCCGGATGGGATGCCCCAAAACGGCGCAATAGCGCGTGCTGGCATTGATTGAGGCATTAGCGGCTCCATCTGACACACGCTGGTTATAAGGCAGCCGCGCCGGAAGTTCAAATTGCAAAGTGTACAAAAAGACGGCGTGGCTATGTCCCACGCCGTCTTGGGAGCCTGCTCGATCCCTCCAGACCGCCGGACAGGGCTCATGGTTTTTAGGGTTGCTTAGACCGCCAGTTCTCCTTTCTCGTCAGTTCGGATGCGAACAACCTCTTCAACGTTGGAGATGAAAACTTTGCCGTCGCCAATCTTTCCCGTCCGGGCCGATGTAACGATGGCGTCAATCGCGCCATCCACCAAATTATCCGGCAGGACAATTTCCACCCTGACTTTCGGCAGAAAATCGACCGTATATTCACTGCCCCTGTAAATCTCAGTGTGGCCTTTTTGGCGGCCGAAGCCTTTTACCTCGGTAATTGTCATGCCCTCAATGCCGACCACGGCCAAAGCGTCTTTTACTTCTTCCAATTTGAAGGGTTTGATGATGGCGTCGATTTTCTTCACGTGATTGCCTCTTAGCAGCAGTGATGCCACTTATGAAATCTTTTGCCCGCCCGGGGGAATTGCGGGGGATTTTAAATTCTATTCCGCGAAACAGCCGGGTTCCTGCGCAAAAACTGGTGTCGTTTTTTGCCCAATCAACCTTCTTTTAGCCAAGGAGCTGTGAATAACCTGTGGATAAATTGTCTTTGACCTCTGAATAATTCTATGGTTTATTCTAATGACATTCATCAGAAGGAGATACGCTTGAGCGCTGGATTTGACTTTGATGCATTCGGGGATGAAAATGGACCGCCTGCCAAACCATGTATCATAGCCGCGATTTATGAGGACCTTGCCGCTCGCGATTCACTTCTTCAGCTCTGCGATTCCGTGGTGCGGAATTTAGGCGGCGAGTTGGATTTTCAAATCGATTGGTGGCGTTTCAAGTACCTGGCCGATCCCGAAATCGCCATGGAAGCGGCGCAGAGTGCGGCCCGCGCGGATTTAATTCTTCTGGCCTCTGAATCATCTGAACTGCCAGCCGAGGTCCAAAGATGGTTCGAAGGGTGGTTGCCCAATAGAGCCTCTCTTGATGGTGCGCTGGTCTTGGTGCAACCGTCATCCCGCGGAGCTTCCCATTCGCATCTGCTTCGATCCTCTTTACGCCGGCTGGCCAAACGGGCCCGCTTGGATTTTATGCGCCTTACCTCTCCAAAGAGTTGGTCGGGCATAACCGATGTCGTGGCGGGGCTGTCGCCGTTCAAACGTGGCGGAAACGATTTTCCAGGTTCCAGCGACCTCCCGGTTCATTGGGGAATCAACGAATAGCGGTTTGGAAATTCCCGGCCCCGGCAAACAATCGGTTCCCTTCGGCAGGCCTTAATGATTGATTTGCTTTTGTCCCGCCTGATGTATCATCCCCTGACAAGTGAATACAAAAGAAAATAATAAAATACAGGCGGTTTTGGATTATCTCGAACAGAATAATTCCCGATTTATTGACGATCTATGCCATTACGTGCGGCATCCCAGCGTTTCCGCGCAGGCGAGCCATAAGAACGACATGGCCGCGTGTGCGAAATGGCTCGTGTCGCATTGCAAGAATATCGGCCTGGAGGCCCGTTTATGTCCCACGGCGGGCCACCCTATTGTTATTGCGAAAACTCCGCGTTCTCGCGGGTCCAAAAAGCCGTCGTATGTCGTTTATGGGCATTACGATGTTCAGCCGGCTGAGCCGTTCAAACTTTGGAAAAGCGATCCATTCAAACCGCGCATCGAGGGCCGTTCGCTCTTCGCCCGCGGCGCCAGCGATAACAAAGGCCAAAACCTCGCCCACCTCAACGCGGTCGAAGCCTATTTGAAAACCCAGACAGAATTGCCGTGCGATTTGACGTTCCTGATCGAAGGCGAAGAAGAAGTGGGCAGCCGAAATCTGGAAAATTTTCTAAAAACCAACCGCAAGGAACTGGCCTGCAAAGCCGTGATTATTTCCGATACCGGCATGCCCAGTGTGAAGCTCCCGGCGCTGACCTACGCATTGCGAGGCATTCTTGCCTGCGAATTGACGGTGCATGGGCCGTCGCGTGATTTGCATTCCGGCATCTACGGCGGGACGGTGGATAACCCAGCAATGGCCCTGTGCCAAATCTTGGCGCAGTTGCGCGACAAACAGGGCCGGGTCAATATCCCCGGGTTTTACGATGGCGTGGCCGAGTTGTCCGCCTACGAGAAAAAGGAAACGGCGCGGCTGCCTTTGAGCGCCGAGCAATATAGGAAATTCCTCGGCGTGCCAAAGCTATTCGGTGAGCGCGGCTACACTTTTGCCGAACAGCGCAGCGCGCGGCCCACAATCGAGATAAATGGACTTACCAGCGGCTACCAAGGGGAGGGGAATAAGACTATCGTTCCGGCCCAGGCAAGCGCCAAGGTGACGTTCCGATTAGTGCCAAACCAGAATCCTGAGCATATCCGGAAAGTCATTTTAAAGCGCCTGCAGGAACTTTGCCCGCCGACGGTGAGATTGGAAATCCGGGCCGGACACGGCGGGGAAGCTTATTTGGTTTCACCGACCAGCCCTCTGGCGCAGGCCGGATTGCGGACGCTCAAAGAGGCTTTCGGCCGCGAACCGATTTTGATTCGCGAGGGCGGCTCCATTCCGATCGTCACCCAATTTAAAAAAATACTCAACGCCGACTCGTTATTGCTTGGCTTGGCCCTGCCTGATGACAACGCGCATTCACCCAACGAGAAGTTCAGCCTCGATTGTTACGAGAAAGGGATGCGAATGGGTGCATTGCTCTGGCCGGAATTAGCTGGATTGCCCGCCAAGTGAAACGGGCGACAGATTTTGACTCGTTCAAACGGGTATATCGATTCGTAGGTCTGAAAAAGGGGCTTCACGGTAACCCGAAAGCTTTCGGGGTTGATAGTCAACGACTTAGCCGGCACCATTTACGGCGCCTTGCCGCAAGGGCGGCTTTCGCACGATGAGAGGCATACCCGTTTGAGGATCGGGCTAAGCCCTTTTCAACGGAGCGCTGAATTCGGCGCGGCTTGCAAAATTGACGAGCCTAATCCTTCCTGGCGGCGGCTATATGGATCGAACGTCGTTTGGTAGAGCCAGACACAGGCGCCCACATACCTTGAATCTCCAGCCGCACCCTTGTCCGCGGCGGCGATGGCATCGCGCAAGCCCAGTGGCGTTGTTTCGATGACATCCACCCAATGATTGGTGTCGTAGTCGAATCGATACACGTTGACTCCAGCGTTGGTTTGGCGGGAAACACTCATCAACAATTTGCCCGCTGATGTTAAATGCGCCACCCCGTAACTCGAATCCGGAGAGGATGCTATTTGGCTGAGTCCGTCGGGAGTTCCGAGTCTGTTCAAATATTCCCGGTCCACGCCGCCGGTGGATTTGAGGACAGGAAACTCGCGGTCGTATGCTGAGAGGCCGATCATGAGGCTGCCTTTGGACGGAATCTCCGATAACAGGCGGGTTGTCCTGGCTCGCAGGCGGGCAATGTCCAGCGGGAACCGGGCCGTGCCGCCTTTATAAGCGATGTCGTCCATGGTATAGAGCATGGGAACCAACACGCTCAAATCGGTTTTCTCGAGCAGCGCGGCAAAGCTGGGCTCCATATTGTCATGAAATTCTTCGGGTTGGATGGCAGCGGAGAAAACCAAGGTGGCAGGCACATGCACCGCCGTAAGCAGTTTCAGCAACTCGGGACCTTCAACCCCTTCAATGTCGATTTGCGCGCCATCCAAAGACGCCTCGGGATGGCTGGTGTTGTAGGCGGCTATCTCGCGGATGGCTGTAGTGAGCAGCGCGGGAGAAAGCACTCCCTGACTGACGGTGGTTTCCCGGGTGGCGCACACCGCGTGGACGGTAAGTCCATACCTGTGCGCCTCGCGGATGAAGGGTGCGAACACCGCATATCGCGCGGCATTGTAGTGAACGGTCCAAAGGAAGACGTGTTTAATCGAATGGTCCTTGAGACGGGCGACCATGACGGCCTCGTTGCCGGGCAACGGGGTGGATCGGGGTTTGATCCATATCCCATTGCCTTGGGCCAGGCGGGGGCGTGTAACGCGGCGAGCGTCCAACTGGCTGGAGGCGGCGGTGTCTTGCGCTTCCATAAAGGCCGGAATGCAGAAAGCCAGCAGGCAGGCGAAGGCAAATCGGCGCAAACTCATGGCAGCCTGCTCCACATGCGCTCAGAAATGGTGTTATACTGGGACAAGACGAAACCTTTGACGCCTTCTTCCCGCAGCGTTTCAATGTTCGCCTCAAGGCCGGGGGTTGAAGCGGAACCCTGGCTATTGTTGACACTCAGTCCGTCGGATTCCAACTCCCCGTAAAGGGCCGGGCGTTCAGAAGCCCAAACGCCGCTATAGGCCGGGCGATGGGATTTGCTTTGCGCGTTGCGGGTGATCAGGGCGGTCCATTGCGGGTCCTTGCTATAGGTCATGGGCAGGGTGTAGTCCAGTTGAGCGCCCGCGGTGGTGTAACTCTGGGCGTAATGACAAAGGGCGAAGGTGTCATCCATCTCTCCCCCCTCGGGCATAAAGGCCGCCGACAGGACCAGAGAATGTTTTTTATGTTTGACAATTTCCCGGACATCCTTGATTGCCAGATCGATCTCCTCCCGGCACATGGCGTCACCGGGATGGAGCCGGCCCCATTGAGTGTCGGCGTTGAACATCAACCAGGCGTGCAGTTCAATATTGCGTTTGTGACAAGCCTCGAGGAATTCCTTGAGGGTGTCGTTGCCGCCTGGCAGAACGGGGGCCAATTTACTGGGATAGCAGACTTCGCCCGAATAGCCCTTGACCAGAAAGTGGACGCGGTTGATGTGGCGCCGCCTCAATTGTTCGGCCACTTTTTCCGCGCCGCGTTGTGACACGGTTGAGTTCCAGATCCATATTCCCCTGAATTCATCGGAACCGGCGGTGTTGGTTTGAAGGACGGCTGGCGCCGGAGCCGCCCAAGTTTCGCAGGGTCCCCAGGCCCACGCCAAAGCCAACACAGCCAGAAGCCAAGTTGTCACCCCGGCCAAAACACTTCGTCTGCCAGTGAAAAAAAAGCGCATATTATGCTTTGATGCTCAAACGGAGCGGCATGACTTCCTTTTAATTGCCGCGCCGATTCTTCAGCAGAATAAGTTTAGGATGTGTCGGCGAGGCATACATCCCCCAATTGAGTAGTAGCGGCGCAATCAGGCAGGGCAAAACCCGCCCGCTGAATCCTTCCGGCTCAATTGCCTGCGGTGGTTCCGTCTTTATGGTAGTTGATTTCAAGGCAGTCGAAACGCTCGAGCTGGGGCTGAATCCGGCGCTTGAAGCCGTCATAATTGCGCGACGCTTTGGGAGACCAAGTAAGTTCGGCCAGCGCGCACAGGCGCGGGAAAGCCATATACTCGGCATGCCTAATCGAGGCGACGTACTCCGTCCATAAATTGCCCTGCGCACCAAGCACATGGGATTGGAGACTCGGGGCCAGGTTGGCGGGCATCGGGGCGTACTCATAAACTTTGGGCCAGGGTAGATTCCATTTCGGTCCGTCCTTGCTGAAGGCGCGCGGCTCAGCCGCGTGATCGGCAGACTGCCAGTGGTCGAGGTAGCAGAATTCTTCGGGGGTCATGACCACATCGTGACCGGCGCTGGCAGCCTCAAGCCCTCCGCCGATCCAATGCATCACCACTGCGTTTCGGGCCAGCCCGCCCTGGCAAATTTCGCACCAGCCGATACGCGGCCTTCCCCTCCTTCATGGCGTCCAGGGTCAGCACGTATGTCCCCCGTCCAGTCACATCGAACCTCACGGTATTTGTAAATGGGCCGCCGAATTGCCTTTGAGACACAGGACGGTTCTCCCAATCCCAAACCGTCAGGACTGTTTCGGCCTGAGTCTTGAGATTGAATGTTATCCGCTCGCCCGGCTGGAAGACCCACCTGTACAACTGTTCCGGTTCGATGGAAAGGTGCGTCTCAGGATACAAATCGGCGTCGATGGTGTGCTCGTCCAGCATTGGCACGCCTGGACTGGACAGTTCCGGCATCACGGGACGCAGCGAAAAATCGAAGGCCGTTTTCCCCTCACAATCCCTGGCACAGGCTGCCATTATCAGGGCCGTCGTCAAAATGAACGGGAGACGTCTCATTGTTTATTTATTCGCCGCGCTTCGTCAACCGGTTTGCCGCCAACCCGGTTACCTCACCGCTTCGGCGGCGGCATCAATTCAAGCACTGCGGCACACATCGCGGCCATTCCGGTCTTGATGGTTGGTTCGGGCAAAGGCGCCCATAATGGCGAGCGCAGCGATGGCAATGACTGTGGTCCCGCAGTTTGAGCGCTGGCCTGCACGCCCAGGGCCAATGCGAAAATGGAACGCCAGAATCTTGCCATTGTGTTCATCAATTCTGGTTCGTAAATGATTCGGCCTTGAATTCGTAATGGCCCGCTTCCAATTTCAGCACAGTTCGGTTGGGGCTGCCTTGGAGCAGCGTGATGCCGCCAACGTTTCGCAATGGCTGGCCGCTTTCCAATATTGTTTCCTCGGCGATATTCTCCAAACGAACCGTGGCGTCGGTATTGGGAGGCACCGTCAGACCGAGACGCAGCGCACCACCCTCAAGAGTCCAATGTGTCGCAATCCGTCCGTAGAGGGAATCGTAATGCGCTGAAACACTGTGCAGCCCGGACCGGGGATTGATCCAGGGGTCAATTACGAAATGCTTGAAGCCCGAATCTTCCTGCGTTTGGATGCCGCCAAGCCCTTCGATGAACCAACTGCCAATGTAGAGAAACGAACTGTGCAGCCGCGACCAGTTCCCGCCCCATTCCTCATAAAACGTTGTCGCGCCTTGCTTGAGCATGTCGCCCCAGCTTGGATAGTCCTGCTTGGTGGCCATGGTGTAGATGAGGTCATTGCGGTTGTTGGCCATAAGCGCCCTCATCAGCAGCGCCCCGCCGGTGATCCCCGCGTGAATATGTCCCTTGTCATTGACAAGCACCTGCTTTTCAAGCCGGCGCCATACCGCTGGTTGCAATTCCCTGGGCGGAAGGTTGACCATTAAGGCGATGCCCAGACTGGCCTGGCCGCCATTGACATAGCTGTCATCCGTGGAATTGAAGAAGGTCTGTTGCACCGCCGCCCGTACAGCCTGGGCGCGCCGACGGTAAGTCTCGGCGATCTCAGCTTTGCCCAGCACCACGGCGATTTTGGCCGCAGTCTCGAGGTTGTAAATCCAGTAGCAGTTGTTGAAAAAGACCTTTTCCCGGGGTCCATCTTTCGCCCCGCTCGCCTCCGGAGCGGCCCAATCTCCCAGGAAATCCCAACTGCCTCCCCAACGGGCCAGCATGTTGTTCGTGGACTTGGTTTCCAGAAAAGCCAGCCAGCGCTGCATCATGGGAAAATTCTCCTGCAGAATGCCGGTGTCGTCGTAGTAGCGATGGATTTCCCACGGCATCGTAATGCACAATCCACTCCAGACAGGTCCGCCGCCACCCTGGTAGGTCGGCGCCGTGTAAGGCACATCGTTGTTCGGTTGCTGGACGTCGCGCCAATCCTCTGCCCAAGTGGTGTAGAAAGCGCCCAAGTCATAGTTGTCCAGCGCCGTCCGCAGGGTTGCGTGGGCGTCGCCTCCGTAGCCGCGGCGTTCACGCTGGGGACAATCCACCAGGTAACTGCCCAGACTCAAATTCTCGAATGTCCAAAGCGTGGTGTCGTAAATACGATTGAGCAGGGGTTGATCGCATTCAAAGCCTCCCGCCCGCTCGTAATCGGTGCGGATGAGCCAGCCCCGCATTAGGTCCAGCGACGGCTTGTTCTTCAATCCTTTGATCCGCACCCATCGGCCCCCTTCATAGTTGAACCGGTTGCAGAACGTGCCTTTGCCGCCGGGGCCAATAATGTAGGTGCTGTGATGGTTATGGGTCATCGGCTCATTCTCACGTTCCGAAAATTCAAATTCAATGCGATCGCCCCTCCCGCCCGACAGCCGCATCTTGAACCATCCCGAATAATTCACCCCCATATCCACCCGATAGACTCCCTCCTTAAGTTGTTTGACAGCGATGGGCTTGATTTCCTTGACCAGCCGGTTGGGCCTCGTCACCTCGGCTGAAACCGCAAGGTCGGGATGGACTAGGGACACGGGCTGCCACTTTGAATCATCCAGCTTTACGCCACACCAGTCTGGCAATTCCTGGCGAGCGTCATATTCCTCCCCGCCGAAATTGCCGGCCTCCCAGGTCCCCAGCAACTTGTTGGGACTCGGCCACGCCTTCCAGGAGGCGTCCGTGACCACCTGCAATTTCCGGCCATCAGTCAAAATTATGTCTGCTTGGGCCAAGGCAATTGGCCCCCACGGTTTGTCTATCATTTCGCCGTTGGGCAAAATGGGCCTTTCCCAGTCATCGAATCCCGAGGCGCTGGTTTTGTCCTTCATATGGTAGGGTGGAAAGATGGACCAGGAGGTGCCAAGCCACAGGCCAACGACATTGCTGCCCCGGTTCAGGTACTTTCCAATCTCGTAAGTGACATATCTCGCCCGCACGCGATGATCGGTCGCACAAGGTTCCAGCACGGCATCGCCAACCTTGCTGCCGTTGACATATAGCTCGTGGTAACCCACCGACGCCACATACACCACCGCCCGCGCCGGTTTGGCAGGCAACTCAAACGTTTTCCGCAACCACGGATCCGGCGGATTGCCCTGGCGCAGCCGAATGGCGTCAGCCCTCAAAGCACTGTCCGCTCCGATCCATTCGGCCTTCCAATCCGTCTTATCCAGCAAGCCCATGCTCCAACGCGCTGCTTTGCTCCAGTCAGACCACACTCCCCGTTCGTCAGTGACCCGCACTTTCCAAAAGCATTCCTGGCCAGTCTGGAGCGGCTTCCCCCCATAAACGATGTTCACCGAATCATCAGAGCGGACATCGCTGGTGTCCCAAAGGTCCGCCTGGTCGTTGCGCAGCAATTTTGCATTGCTGGCCACCAGGATTTGGTAGCCGGTCTGCCGCTGCCCGCGCCGGTCGGTGTGTCTGGGTGCAAGCTTCCAACTGAGCCTAGGGTGGACGACATCCAGCCCCAGCGGCTGGGCCAGATACTCGCAACGAAGTGAGTCAGGCGCAACGGAGCAATTCGCCGCAGCCACTCGGAATGCGGTGCCATCCGTCACGGCGCACAAGGCAATGCCGGCCAGTGGCAGGAGAAATCGAAGTTTTCGTATTTGCATGATACTAACGGGTCCTTTGGCTTCCTCTTTTCGCTCAATCTTTCGGCTCCGTCAAGTAAGATGCGCGGCGATGATTGACCCCAAGTTTGTCCAGCCGCTGTTCATCCACCGCGAGGCGTCGTTGGGAATCGTCCCAGGCGCGCCCTTCTTTCGGGGACCAGCCAGGGCGCACAACTACGTTGCTGTCAAACAAAACTTGACGTTTTTCACCTGGGCGAACACCCCTCACAACAACCGGATTGTTGTTACTGTTGTTGTCACTTTTTAGAGATTTTTGACGTAACCCGTTGTGGCAGAAGACTGGAGCGGGTGAAGGGAATCGAATCCTGACTGAAAATTCTCATAATTCGTTAAATTGCCCAATAACAGTGCATTGCAAACCGCATATCTTCCAGCATTTCCGCATCAAAAGGCACGGTAATGACCAAACGCTGATGCAAACTGATGCAAGTGCCAGCGTCATTTCCCGACCTTGCGCGTTGGTGCGAAGTTATCACAATCCGGCAAATTTGCGAGTTAAAACTGAAATCCTTTCCGCCCACCGGAAAGGGCGCGGAGCGTAAAGGCCAGCGCGAGCGGAATTGGAGTCCATGAGGTCTTGACCTCTGGCGCGGGCCTGGGCTGGCGTGAAGC
>Ga0182030_10017808_pt1 | contig 13676 bp, 6 predicted proteins | sample 812S3MmetaG_FD_121299 | JGI IMG/M metagenome (GOLD analysis project Ga0182030, IMG submission 121299) | Permafrost microbial communities from Stordalen Mire, Sweden - 812S3M metaG (Illumina Assembly) | ecosystem: Environmental > Terrestrial > Soil > Wetlands > Permafrost | place: Sweden... | reverse complement strand
GCGAGCGAGGGACCGACAAGCAAGGAGTGCGATGGCTCTCTTCATGGATGGCGTACGGACTGCAAATCCCAGACCGCAATGCTTCTTAGGGAACGCCCGTCGATGATGCCCGGTTGATGATTGAGATGATATCGGGCTGCCCGCGCAGAATCACCGACCCAGTTATCTGTCCAGAGCGTGTCGCGCTCCTGGCTACGGACAGGCGAACGCACCGTCAGGACTTCGAGCCCGGTGCGATACGATGAATAGCACCAGACCGCTCCCGAGGCAGAGGGAGAGGAGGGAGAGCCGCAAAGCCGCAAAGCCGCAAAAGGTGGGGAAGAGCGACAGATGCGCCGGAGTTCAGCGGCGAAGGTCAACGTATTTCGGACGAGCGAAAGCGAGGCCGAGGCCAAGGCCGAGGCCAAGGCCGATGAGCGAGGAGCGAGGAGCGAGGAGCGAGGAGCGTAGTAGCCAGGTCATATAGGTGGACGAAATTGGAGAAGGTCGGCGTATTTCGGACGAGCCCAAGCGAGGCCGACGCCGACTCGCGCGGAGCGTACGTCCGTACGCGAGCACGATCGGCGTCGGGATCGCGAAGGGATCGTCCGAAAGACGCCGGCCTTCTAGAATTGGCCGTAGACGAACGGCTCGGGTTTCGCAGCCGCTGCGAGATGCAGCATCATTGCCGCTGCTGCGAGGGCGAGCCCTTGCACGACAGCTGGGGCGCGCACGAACGCGTCCCGTCCGCTGGCCTTCAAGGTTTTCGGGATCGCATGGAGAACCAAAGCGGCAGCGACGACGACGCACACCTGAGACGTAACGTGCTCAAGTCGCCAGGTGCCTCGGGAGAGCGTCTGGAGGGCCAGGGCTGCGTGCGCGAGAGTGGGAGCACGAAAGAAGATCCACGCGAGGCACACGAAATGAAACGTTGCGACAGTAGAAACGAACTTGCCCAAACGTATTTTCCGTGAAGGCATTCTCCGTTGCCACATGCGCGTAATCGCCAAAGCACATCCATGGAGCGCCCCCCAGACAACAAAGTTCCACGAGGCCCCGTGCCACAGCCCACCAAGCACCATCGTGATCATCATATTTCGGTATGTCAGCAGCGAACCTTCGCGTGATCCACCGAGTGGTTTGTATAGGTAATCTCGCAGCCATGAACTGAGTGACATGTGCCATCGTCTCCAGAAATCCTGGAGATTGCCCGCGAGGTAGGGAGCGTCGAAGTTCTCGGGTAACTCGTAACCGAACAGAGCCGCACTTCCGATCGCGATGTCCGTGTATCCCGAAAAGTCGGAGTAGATCTCGACCGCGTATGCATAAACCGCCAGAAGCATCTCCAGCGCGGTAAACCGTTCTGGGGTCGCGAACGCGCGTTCGACGATGGCTTGCGCAAGAAAATCTCCGATCACTATCTTCTTCGTCAAACCGGTGGCGATTCGAAGTAGCCCCCGCGCATGTTGGTCGACGTCATATCGCGGTGGGGCGGCCAGCTGGGGCAACATGTGCCCCGGTCTTACGATGGGGCCTGCTACGAGATGCGGAAAGAAGCAGACGAACAGGAGGTAGTCGAGATAGCGCCTCGTGGGCTCAATCCGCCGCCGCCACACGTCAATCGTGTAGCTCATGGTCTCGAACGTAAAGAAGGAAATGCCGAAGGGCAGAACCAGTCTCAGATGGGAAGGTCGAACATGTACCCCCGCCCAGGCTGCAAGCGCGACGAACGAGTCTACCGCGAAATTGAGATACTTGAATATCGAAAGTACAACGAGGTAGTAACCGATCGAAACGAGGAGAAGAGCATTGCGGGCGCCCGGTCGCTGGATGCCGGCGAGCGCCTGGCAAATGAAAAAATCGAGAGTGCTCCCGACGAATATGATGCCGAGGCACAACCACGCCCATCCGAATGGGGCGATCGGAACAGCCTCCTCCCGAGCTGCATCCCACGTGCCATACCAGTAAAAGACGTAGCTTGCGGTCACCAGAAAAAGCATTCGCGCCTTGGGTGAGCGGCGAAGCCACCAGAATGCGATCCACGTCGGGACGAGAAATACCGCGTACAGCGGACTGCTAAACAACATCGCATGACCCGAAACAGAAAGACCTACGGCCAGACATTCGTCGCGGATTGAACTACACCGTTGGCGCGGTCGACACCACGGCGGACGCGTCCCGGAGAGAGAAATGCGTTACGACACTGGGCCATGACCGACCAAGCTCGATCGCTCATCGAACGTGCTGCAGCGGAGACGTCGACCGTTCTTGCCGAAGGCGCGATCGACTCTCTAGTCATGTGGATAGAGCGAATCGAAGAATGGAACGAGCGAATGGATCTCACGGCTGCGCGGTCGCGAGAGGAGCTCGTCGATCTCATGGTGGTCGACGCGATGGTCGTCGCAAGGCGTGTCGACGTCGGCGCCCGGGTAGTCGATGTGGGAACGGGGGCCGGAGCACCCGGGTTGGCGCTCGCCTTGATCCGGCCAGATCTGCGCCTGACGCTGGTGGAGCCGAGCACGAAACGGGGGAGCTTCCTCAGGACCGTCGCGGGCGCGCTCGGGCGACGTGATATCGGCATCGAACGGGCGCGCGGAGAGTCCTTTTCCGGCCGATGCGTTTGGGATGTAGCGATTTCGCGCGCCACGATGCCTCCGGATGCCTGGCTTGGGCTCGGGACGCAGTTGGTTGAACCGACGGGCGCCGTTTGGGTGCTTCTGGGGAAGGGCGACGTTCCTGTGCGATCGGGTTGGAAAGTCGCCGAGGAGCTCGTCTATGAGTGGCCGCTAACCGGGGTGGCGCGCCGGGCACTAGCCTTTAGAAGGTAGGTGCCTTTCGGTCGATCCCGTCGCGATCCCAGCGTCGATCGTGCTCGCGTACAGACGTACGCTCCGCGCGAGTCGACGCTGGCCTCGCTCGGTTTCGACCGAAATACACCCACCTTCCGCGTGACACGGTCCAGCTCCGAGCTCCTCGGCGCCGAACCATATGGAGAACGGACGCGAAACAACTTGAGTCGACCTCGTGGAAACTACGCGCTGAGACTTTCTTGGCCCAAGACCGCCGGTCGTGCGAGCGATGGGCCGATGACTGGCGCCCGCGATTCGGAGCTGGCCGCGGTGCGGAAGCTCGCGGAGGAAATGGCCAAGGGACGAGGCGAGCGGTTGTCGACCGGCCACCTGCTTGCCGCTATTGCGTCGGCTCCTGGGAACGCTGCGGGGCTTCTGAAAGAACGCCGTCTCGACTCGGAGGTGCTGCTCAAAGCGGCTCGTGTCTTCACGGACGACCATCCCGACGCCGTCTCGCGAGCCATTCAGCGCGCTCGCGAGCTTGCAGCGCGGTCTCCCGCACGCGAGGCGAGAGGCGTGCATCTGCTTTTTTCTCTATGCCAGGAGCGAACGACTGCCGCCTACAGGGCCGTGATGCAGTGCGGTTCGGACGTGTCCAAATTGCGCGCAGTGGCGATGCAAATGGCGCTCGGGCTCGTCGAAATTCGCAGAGCGCCCGTCGCAGCTCAGCTTACGCTTCCGCGAGGCACGGTGCAGCCTCGAGCCGTGGCTTCCCCCTCGACAACGCCAGCCGTCTCGACCTCGTTTCGCGAGACACCGAGGCCAGTCGTCTCGGTCCCTTCTCGTTCGAAACGCCCTCGCACCGTGCAGTCCGTCCAGCCGGCGAATCCCGCGGGCAGATTCGAGCTCGATCCGCATCGATTTCCCGCGCTGTCCGCCCTAGGAAGGAACCTTTCTCTCTCCGCGCTCCGTGGTGACCTCGACCCGCTTTTCGGTCGCGAGGCAGAGATCGATGAAACTCTCGACATCTTGGGAAAGCGGCGTGGCAACTGCCCATGTCTCGTCGGGCTAGCAGGAGTCGGAAAGACCACTATCGTTCACGGGCTCGCGCAGCGGATCGCCAGCGTCCCGCCTGCAAGTGCGCTGGACGATCGCATCATTATCGAGGTGGATCTCGCGGCGCTCGTCGCTGGAACGGGGTTGCGTGGCGCAGTAGCCGAAAGAATCGGGCACATCAAAGCGGAGGTTCGCCGTGCCAGCCGACCCATTATTCTCTTCCTGAACGAAATTCATTCGGCTCTTGCAGGAGATGATGAGCTGGCGGTCGAGCTTCGAAGTGCGCTGACACACGGGGTGCTGTCGTGCATTGGGGCGACGACGCCTGAGGACTTTCGTCGGGTCGTGCTGGCCGATCCAACGTTTTCGCGAGCCATGACGTGCATCGAGGTGGCGGAGCTCGCGCCCGACGAGGCAACCGCGGCCCTCGAACGCATTCTGCCGGTCTTCGAGCGCCACCATGGCGTAGAGTTTTCACGGGATGCGCTCTCTGCGGCCGTGTCGTGGACCTGTAGATACGTCCCCGAGGGTATGCTTCCCGACAAGGCCGTCAGTGTGCTCGACCTCGCTGGTGCGAAGGCTCGGCGGCGGAAGGTCACACGAGTCGGACGTGAGCAGGTGGCGGAGGTCGTGAGCCAGTCGGCTGGCGTGCCCGTCGATCGCCTTCTTGAGAGCGATGCTGGCCGGATGCTTCGCGCGGAATCGATTCTGGCTGAGCGCGTTGTGGGTCACGCGAGCGCGCTCGAGCGCATAGCCAAGGTGCTTCGTCGCAGTGCGATGGGGTTTCGGTCTCATCGACCGATTGGGACGTTCCTATTTCTTGGTCCTACGGGTGTCGGAAAGACCGAAACGGCAAAGGCGATAGCCGAGTGTTTGTTCCACTCTCCGCACGCGATGACTCGCCTCGACATGTCCGAGTATGCCGAGGCGCATGCCGTGGCGCGCTTGGTCGGTGCACCGCCGGGATATGTGGGTCATGAGGCGGGCGGGCAGCTGACAGAATCCGTGCGTCGACGGCCGTATCAGGTGCTCCTTCTCGATGAGATCGAAAAGGCACATCGCGACGTGCTCGAGTCGTTTCTCCAGGTATTCGACGAGGGCCGTCTGACGGATGGACGCGGTCGAACCGTCGACTTTACGAACGTGGTCATCGCGATGACTTCCAACCTCGGCGCCGACGCGGGTGTCGCTCCCGCGCGAGCTCCCATTGGCTTTGGCGCAGGCGAAGGGTCGGATGTCGGTGCGTTCGAAGACGCGATATGCGCCTCGGCGCGGGCTGAGCTACCTGCCGAAATATATAATCGTATCGATGAAGTGATTGCGTTTGTTCGGCTCACGCGGAAGGATGTGATCGAGGTTGCCTGGCGCATGCTCCGCGCGCTCGGCGTCGATTTGCGCTCTGCAAAGGGTGTCGAGCTCGATGTTCGGGAGGGAGCCGTCGATGCACTGCTCGAGGCCGGCGGATACGACGAAGCGCTGGGGGCTCGACCTATGCGCCGCACGATAGCGCGTCTTGTGGAGGCTCCGATCGCCGAGATGATCCTCAAGGGAGAACTAGCTTCGCACGATGTGGCAGTCGTAGAAGCTCACGATGGATCGGTCGTCATCCGCCGGGCATCTCGATCGCACGCCGGTATCGCTCTCGGTGCACCGAGTCCTTAAGCACATCGTATGCCTCCTCGAGGACTGACGTGATCGTCCGCAGATCGGCGTCGAGATCGGCGAGCGACGGCGTGAGCACCCGCGCCGGCTCAAACGCTCGGCGCAAATCGAGGAAGGCTCGACGTATCTCGTATCCCGTGGCAGTCCGCGCAACTCCAAGCACGGCGAAGTAGTCGCCTTCGTCGACCAGTTGAAGGCGAGCGCGCACTCGTTCGCGCAGGGCGGATTCGTCGGCCTCGATGTCTGCGAGCGACGCGGGCCCGGGAGACGAACTTTCGCGTCGCCGCAGGCGCATGTCCGCTGGCGCGGTAACCACGCGGATCACTCCTAGCTGTGACAGCGCGAATAGGACCGCCGCGATGCCATCATCGGCGCTTCTGTCGAACACCTCTGCGAGGGAGCCTCCCAGCGACGTTCGTACGAGTTCGATAGACAGCGAATCGAGGGCACATTCCTCGAGCAGATCGAGCGTATCCCCGGCGACAAAGCGAGCGTCTAGCCCGCCGACTCGATCGCGCGCGTCGTTCGGAGAGATCACGCGGCGGACTACGTCCACGAATACGGATGCGCCGGTCGATCCGCCGAACACGCCAGGTTCTCTCGAGGCTCGATCCAGGGAACTCGGCTCGACCGTAAGTCTCGCGCTGGAAATCTCAAAGAATCGTCCAAGCAGCCATTCGGAGTGCGCCCGCAGCGTTGGCCACATCTGATCCTGGCGTAGATATCCGCGTGCGACGAGCGCAGCACCTGCATGTCGGCCGTAGGCCGGAAAGCGGCTGCCGAGACGACGCAGTGTTTCCGGCGGCAAATCCCCTCGGACTCCGAGAAAAGCCACGAGCGACTCGTCAGATGCGTTGGACGACGCGGTGAATAAATCGCCATCTCGGAAGGTCAGGCGTCGAATGGCTTCGAAGTTCGTAAACGTCATCGTCCCCGTCGCACGGTTCGCGATGGCCCGCGCGACGACTGCGATGGCATCATAGGGCGCAACCGTGGGCGGAAAGCTCTCTAGGGCCCGATGCGGAGCGAATACGCCGCCGTCTTCGGTTGGCTCCGTTGGCATCGCATGTGGCTGATCATCGGGGGATGATTGCCCCAGCACCGGTCCAGACGAATTCGCGTGGATGCCCGTCGAGCCGCTCGGGTCAGAGGAGAACCCGGATGTGCGAGAGCCGGTCCGATGTTCGGCACGCATAAAAGGTTCGGAGGCGCGTTCGGCTCCGTCATTACGAAGCCAGGCGGCGGATTCATCTTCCGCGTCGTCCTCCTCAATCGGTTCGTCCAGGGCCGCCAATAGCTCTGCTGGCAGGACGGCTTCAATTTCTTCCTCCGGGGAGAGAGAGCCAGAGAATTCCTCCCGGGAATCCCGAAGGCGCTCCTCCGCATCGGACAGAAGCTCACTTAGCTCCGGGCTGAAATGAGCGGGTGAGAGTTCCAGCGAACGGGAGCGCGTGGAATCGACTGCGGTGTCAGATGACGGTGAATTCCTTTGGGACGCGGGAGCCTCAAACCCTGCGATGGCCGCGACCGACGCGCGCATGCTTGGAGGGGGAAGCGACGGGGGGATGCCTGCCGCTCGGGCCTGGGGCGGCATCGTAATGGGCCGAGATGGCGGCATCGTCTGGTCGCCGTGATCGCCGATCCCGGACGTCGCGCCACAAAGGCGTTCGACCTGGCAGAGCAATGCGGGAACGTCGACGGGTCTCAGATAGATCGAGCCTTCTTGGCCATGCCTTGCGGCGTCCGCGTTGCCGGCGAGATCACTGGACTCGGTCGCAAGGATGATGTCGGTCTCTCCGGCGTCTATCAGCCTCTCGCGCAAGCGCGCCACGACGGCGAGCGCTCCTTCTGCATCGGCGTCGACCAAGACAATCCGCGGCCGCTCCATTTGTGTCCGAGCGACCAGATTCGATAGCGAGACATCGACGACCTCCAAGCCGGCGGAGCAAAGAGCTTCGCGTACCCGCTCTGCGTCAGATGTCGAGTCGCAGAGCAGTACCGTTTGAACCTCGCCGTCTCCGCGGTTCGTCGTTACCCCTGAATCCACGACTCACCCCCGATCGCGCGGCTTGCGTGAGCGCACTTGCCAATTTGCCCCGATGCGCTCACCGATGCGCGGCATGGCTCCAGCCGCCCATACAAGCGCGAAGACGAAGAGCACCAACGCGACTTCACCGTGGGACATAGTGGATTGCTTGCATGATTATACACGGTCGGCGTGAGGCGGTGCGGCTCGGACTGGAATCCTAGACGGTTCCTCTGTACACCGACCTTCGCATGGATCGGGGCAAGCCGAACCGTCGGTCGGACAGCACATGGGTAGGCGCTTTGCATACTCATGTGCTTTCGGACGCCATTTCTCGTGAGCCCCGACCGCTGAGGCGCCGAGTTCTTCGAGCGCTGCTGTGGGCCGCCGCAGTCGTGCTTGCGCTCGTCGCGATCGCATTCGGAGCCGTATTTGTCGTGATTCGGCATTACGAAGCAGGGCTGCCGAGCGTCCGGGATCTAAAAGCGTATCAGGCTCCGCAAGTGACGAGAGTCATCGCCCGCGATGGCGTCACGATCTTGGCCGAGCTCTACACGCAGCGTCGAACTGTCATTCCCATCGATACGCTCCCTCCACACGTAAAGCTCGCAGCCCTCGCAGCGGAAGACGCTGGATTCTACGAGCACGAGGGGTTGAACTACTTCGGCATTCTGCGCGCGTTCTTGGTCAATGTGCGGGCTCGCAGCACTCGACAGGGGGGGTCGACGATCACTCAACAGGTGGTGAAGAACCTCCTTCTCGGAACCAACGAGCGCACATTTGCTCGCAAAGTTCGAGAGGCCCTATTGGCCAGGCGCTTGGAGCACGAGCTGTCCAAGGATGAAATCTTGGATCTTTACCTGAACAATATCTATTTCGGGCGCGGACGTTACGGGATTGAGGAGGCAGCGCGGGATGATTTTGGAAAGGGCGCGAGATCTCTGACCATCGAGGAAGCGGCGCTGCTCGCCGGCCGAATTGCGAATCCGCACGAGTACCACCCTCGAACGAACATGAGCATGGCACTGATGCGGCGCGCTCACGTTCTCGACCAAATGCACGCAAAAGGGTTCTTGTCCGACTCAGCTTGGGTCGCGGCGAAGAAGCAGCCAGCCCTATTGGCGCCGGTCTCGGAGTCGGCGAGCAGTATCGCCCCTGAGGCGGTCGAGATCGCGAAATCGATTTTGTATCGTCTCGAGCCCGAACAGGCAAGACTCGGAGGGTTTACGGTGCTCACTTCGATCGATCCGGCGCTCCAAGTGGCAGCACGCAAATCGGTCCGGGATGCGCTCTTGGCCTACGACAAGCGCCACGGCCTCGACGGCGCATTGCGAATTCCGCCTGTCGTGCGGTCCGACAAGAAAGCCCATCCGGCAGGCAGGCGCGATGCGCCGGCTCCGTTCGAGGGTACGCCCAGTTTCGATCAGCATCGGATCCTAGTCGGCGTCGTCGCTGGCGCAAACGACGCGGCGGAGACGTTCGACGTCACTCTTGGCTCTCGCACTGGGACGGTGAAGCTCAATGACTTCGCGCGATACAATCCGAACCACCTCGTGGCGAGTGAGTTTGCGCCGGTCGGCGCGTACGTTCGAGTGAGTTTGGGATCGCCTCAGAACGATGACCCGACGATCAAACTAGACCTTCGACTCGAGTCAGGACCGGAAGGCGCGCTCGTCGCGCTCGACGTGAGAACGCGCCAAATTGTAGCGCTCGTCGGAAGCTACGAAGGGACGCCTGGCGGTCTGGATCGAGCCACTCACGCGAGGCGACAGCCGGGTTCCACATTCAAACCGATCGTGTATTCCTATGCGCTTCATTCGCGAAAGGTGACTGCGGCAACCCTCATCGACCCGTCTCCTGAAGCGTTCGAAAACGGATATCGACCGACAAACTTTGAGGGATGGCAAGGTCGCGATCCTCTCCGACTTCGAGAGGCCGTCGCCAATAGCGTCAATGTGGCCGCGGTACGTGTCTTGCGGGACGTGGGCCCCGCCAACGTCGTGGCTTGGGCTCAATCTCTCGGGATCGAATCGCCCATGAAACCAGATTTGTCCCTTGCGCTGGGGAGCTACGAGGTCCGACCGACTGAGTTAGCGGCCGCCTATGCGACGTTTGCGGCGGGAGGCGTATACGAAGAGCCGCGCCTCGTGCTTCGCATTGTCGGCCCAGATGGTCAGGATGTGGCGATTCCGGCGCCCCCATCTCCAAGTCGAGTCATGGACGAGGCTGAAGCTTTTCTCATCACGAACGTGCTGACCAGCGTCATCGACCACGGTACGGGCGCTCGGGCTCGCTCTCTCTCTCGTCCGTTGGCTGGGAAGACAGGGACAACGAATGGGCCCAAGGACGCTTGGTTTGCAGGCTACTCGCCAGATACGGTCGCGGTTACTTGGATCGGATACGACGATGGTCGGTGGCTGGGAGCCGCGGAGCAGGGAGCTGTCACCGCGCTACCGCCATGGATCGCGTTCATGAAGGCCGCGACGGAAGGAAAGCCGCGGATTGACTTCCCGCGTCCGCCGGGGATCGCGACGGTGACCATCGACAAGCGGACGGGGCAACTTCCCTATGCAGACGATTCGGAGACGATGGTTGAATACTTCTTGCCAGGAACTGCCCCGACGGCCGTCGCGGATCCTGCGGTCCTTGACGGGGGCGCCTAGAAGGCCGGTGTCTTTCGGTCGATCCCTTCGCGATCCCGGCGTCGAGCGTGCTCGCGTACGGTCGTACGCTCCGCGCGACTCGCCGCCGGCCTCGCTTGGTTTCGACCGAAATACACCGGCCTTCTCCGCTGAATTCCGACGTATCGGTCTCTGCCCCCCTTTGCGGCTTTGCGGCGCTCGCCGTCGGCCTCGCTTGGTTTCGACCGAAATACACCGGCCTTCTGGCCCGGATGATTCACGGGACTTTGCACCGGGAACGGGCTTGTGGCTTCGAACTCCTGTGAATTTGGCTCGAAATCGAATTCGCAAGCATCCAACTTCGCTCCGCCTTCGAGAACAGACTGGCTGGTGAGCCTCAGAACAAATCGTCGAGAACGCGCGCTTCTCGAAGACTGCTGATTCGACATAGGTGAGCAATGGAAGAAAATTGAGCAACTTGGCATGGGCGACGCTAGAATCTCGCTCGTCGCATGCAGCAGTCCGTCGCCGTGGGAGCCGCGTGGATCCGTCCAACCAGCACGGATCCAGATATCCTCGTCGACCGAAATACCGAACGCAAGCAGCTGTTCAATATGCTCACGGAGTATCTAGAGCAGCGACGTGCCAGGATTTTGATCACGGGCGATCGTGGCGTGGGCAAGTCCGTGCTGACCCGGAGCGTTCTTTCGGAATTTGCTTCGCAAAATCCCGATCGGGTCGCAAGGGTGATTGTGAACGGGCGAGGCGTCGGTTTCGGCGCCTTCGTGAAAGAGCTAGCGCTCGGGCTGATCGAGGCGGTCAGACCGCTCGCGTCACAAACCAACCGCCGGGATGTCGAGCGTTGCCTTGAAGAGCTGGGCCTCCTCGCTAACTATGCGCAGATTACGAGTACCCAGACCGACACGATTGCTCGCAAGTACGGCGCGGAAGCGGGCGCCGAGGCTTCCCTGTTCGTCAAACTCAGCGCACGGTTATCTTGGGACGAGACGCGGAGTATCGCGCAAACTAGTCAACGGGTCGTCACCGTGACCGACGACCTAATCCGCGCTGCGATCGGGACTACTCTTGAATTGATCGACTCCGGTCGACCTAAATGGATGGTTGCGATATTTTTCGACGACCTCGACCAGGCCTTCGAAGGATCGGATGGCGGTTCGAGCGACGCGGGCATACAAAAGATTCTCGAGCTACAGCCCTGCGTCGCGATTGCGCACATTCGAACAGAGGCGATGACGGCCGACGTTCGGCGCGTGATAGATGAAGAGCTTGAGGTGAGAACGCTCCCGCCCGCGGAGCTGATGGCCATACTTAAGGGCCGCATCATGGCGGGATCGACCCTTGTTCAAAATGCTCTGAATGACGGCGCGCTCACGCCTTTCCGTCAGCTCGCGCAAGTCGATCCAACTCCCACGCCTCTCGCGTTTCTCCGATGGGTTCATGCCATGCTTCGCCTATGGGGTGCGACACCCCCAGCTGATTGGCGAGACGACTCGAGACTCAGAGAATTAGCCTTCCAGGCGACGCCGACGGGCGGAACTGATCCACGCCTGATCTTGGAACTCGCCCAGCTGGTGGACGAATGCCAGATCCATCCAACTGATGGCTGTCGATGGGATGACCTCACGCGAGGATGTCCGTCCACTCACGCATCGCCACCTGCCTCGCCTCCGCTGAAGGCCGTCGAGCTCCATGCACTCGTCGATCGCGGCCTGCTAATTCGCCGGGATCGATTCGCAAGCCAACCGTCTTTCCGCCTCGAACCGACGCTGGAGCTACTCCGTCCGTCGGTCGCCAAGAAACTGCGCGCGGTCCCGTGAGATGCGCGCGTGGCATTTGGTGGGACTTCAGGATCCGGTTGAACCGAAATTGCGGTTCGAAGCGCACGACCGGTCGTCGTTGTTCTTGCCTTCGTCGATTCCGGCGGGGGACCAGGAGCAGATTATTGCATTCTACCAGCAGGTGATCACCGATCGGCCGCTGCCGCGCACCGAGATAGAGTGGTACGGAGGGGTTGATCTCAGTCCTTCGAGAAAGCTCGTCGAATGCCTGAAGGAGAAGCTCGGATCGAGCGGTCTGCTTCTGGTCATCAAAGTGCGCGCGAAAGGCGTTGATCTCGACGATGTCCTTGCGGATTCTCTGGCGAAGACCTTCGAGCACACGGTCATTGCAAGCGCGTTTCGGGTATCCCGTCCCAGTCTGACCAAGCTGGCAGAGTTGACGAAGCTTGTCGAGGAGACCACGCAGGGGCTCTATGAGGCTCTGGTCGACCGTGTCAATTTGGAGGCCGAGTGGGCGATCGTTCGGCCGCTCATGTCCGCGCTGCTCAATCCAGTGGACGTTGTAGAGGCGGCAAACTCGCTAGTCGATGTTCAACTCGAAGAGTCCGCGATGTGGCGCGGACGGGATGACGCGACCGTACGAAATCGGGATTCAGCGAGCGGCGAGGACGTTCGCCAGGCGGTATACCGCCGCGCCCTCCGACGACTGCTTTCGGCCCGGTCTCGAGCCGAGGTCGTGGCGCTCACGGCGATGGTCGCGCGCCAGAGCCCTGAGAACCGTCGGCTGGCGATCCCCGACGAGGTCAACGATAAGGCCGTCGAAAGCCTCGAAGCGGATCTCCTCGTTCGAAATGGATCGCTCTACGGCTGGGCTGCATGGCTCACCCAGGAGGGATGGACGACGACTCTGGGAGATTTTCTCAAGTTGGCACGTCCGTCACCGGACGAAGTCAACGTCGATTACCCTCTCAGTTGGATTGCCCCTGGTGAACCGCCAGCCGACCGAATACCTATCCAAGAGCGTATCTACGACGCCATGCGCCTTGTGTCCGACCGCAAGCTCACGCGAGCGAGAGAGGAGATCGATGTGCTCGCCGCTGCGGTCGAAGACTCAGATATCTCACTAGAAGTGCGCGGGGACTACTGGGATTTGCGGGCGCGCTACTTGGCAGTCGAAAAGAGATGGGACGAAGCGATAGCCGCGTTTGAGCAAGCTCTTAGGCTCCTAAGGGAGGGTGCGGCGACCCCTTCTAGCCTTGCCACAACAATGCACGAATACGCTTGTTGCTTGCGCGAGGCCAGACGTATTCCCCAAGCGGAAGAGGCTTTTCGGGAGACTCTCCGGCTCCAGGAGGAAGGAGGTGACACTGCCATAAGTCGTGGCGTAACCATGGACGGCCTTGGGCGGGTGCTTCGGGACTCGGGCCATCTGTCCGATGCGGAAGCGGCCTTTCGAGAGGCCTTGCGCCTTAAGGAAGAAGGGGGCGCCAAGGCAACGAATCGTGGCGTGACGATGAGTGACCTTGGAAGAACGTTACGACAAAGTGGACGTCTGTCCGAAGCTGAGGCGGCCTTCCGAGAGGCGTCGCGCCTAAAGGAAGAAGGGGGCGCTGCGGCCACAAGTCGTGGAATCACCATGGATAGCCTTGGCAGAGTACTTCTGGATACCGGACGCCTGTCCGACGCCGAGGTAACTCTTCGAAAGGCCTTGCTCCTAAAGGAAGAAGGCGCCGCATCCGCTACG
>Ga0182030_10017807_pt1 | contig 13677 bp, 11 predicted proteins | sample 812S3MmetaG_FD_121299 | JGI IMG/M metagenome (GOLD analysis project Ga0182030, IMG submission 121299) | Permafrost microbial communities from Stordalen Mire, Sweden - 812S3M metaG (Illumina Assembly) | ecosystem: Environmental > Terrestrial > Soil > Wetlands > Permafrost | place: Sweden... | reverse complement strand
TGGGACTTAGAGGCTGCAGACTGGGATTGATTTATCCAGAGATAAACGAGATGCAGGTGCAGGCAATATTCGAAGCAGCGATTATCTGCAAGAAAGAAGGCATTGACGTGGAACCGGAAATTATGATTCCGTTGGTGGGACATGTAAATGAGCTGAAATTTGCCAGACAACAGTTAGAAGCTGTCGCTAAAGCCACCATGGAAGGCGAGAAGACTCAAGTCAAATACAAATTCGGCACCATGATTGAAGTACCGCGTGCATGCGTGACGGCTAACGAAATCGCTGAATTTGCGGAATTCTTCAGCTTCGGTACAAATGACTTAACCCAGATGACTTTCGGCTTCAGCCGAGATGATGCTGAAGGTAAATTCCTGCAAAAATATTTAGAAGGAATTGATTGTAACGGAAGTAAAGTCAAGGTGCTGACAAGCAATCCTTTCGAAGTGCTCGACCGGAACGGCGTCGGCAAAATGATGAAAATTGCAGTCGAGTACGGGCGGCAAACCCGCCCGGACCTTAAACTTGGCATTTGCGGAGAACATGGTGGCGAGCCATCGTCCATCGCCTTTGCTCATCAATTAGGTTTGACATATGTGAGTTGTTCGCCTTATCGTGTGCCAATTGCGCGACTCGCAGCGGCTCAAGCTAGCCTAAATATCGAGGAGCGGGACAAATAGAAGATGGGGAAAGCGGCACAATCGAGTATGACCGAGACCGAAGAATTATTATCCTCGCTGAAAGAACATGAGGCTCGTCTCGGCCCTGATTCGACAGACTTCGCTGATCATTTGACCGATGTAGCACTGAGTCTGTATCACGACAGTCGATTTTTGGAAGCCGAGCCGCTGCTTGTCAAAGCGCTTGATATTAGAGAGCAACTGCTCGCAGTTGATCATATTGATATTGCCGAGTCTTTAAACAATCTAGCAATGATCTATCTCGCGCAAGGTCGTTACCTGGACGCTGAACCCCTCTTCAAACGCGCTCTTCCAGTGCAAGAAAGAGCACTTGGTGTAGAGCATCCAAGTTTTGCAGCAGGCTTGAAAAACCTTGCCGATCTCCAACGCATGATAAGCAAATTTAGCGAATCCGAACCGCTGTACAAGCGTGCTATCGACATACTCGAACGCCATCGCGGATCAGACCATATCGAAGTATCCGCTGTCCTCAACAGTCTGGCGCTTATGTATTACGAACAGGGTCGGTTTTCAGAGGCTGAACCTGTGTTTCGGAAAGCCTTATCAATCGAGGAGAAACACCTTGGTGGTGAACATCCGCAGGTTGCAACTACCTTGACCAATCTGGCAAATTTGTTTACGGACCGAGATCAGTTTGAAAAAGCGGAACCGCTTCAACGAAGAGCTTTAAGCATAAGAGAAAAAACGCTAAGCTCTGCGCACCCCAAGGTTGCAGAAAGTCTGAATAATCTCGGTTGGCTTTATCATCAACACGGCAACTATGTGCGTGCAGAATCGCTCTACGCACGCGCAGTTGAAATCTGGGAAAGCACACTTGGGCCAGATCATGCTTATGTCGCCGCGTGCCTGGAAAATTATGCAGATTTATTGCGCAAAACGAATCGCGAAATTGATGCAGTAGCTTTAGAACAGCGAGTCTATTTAATCCGTCGGAAGGCTAACAGTTAAAACAATAGTAAAGGCGCTCAGACCTGGGCTGGGACTGGTCTCGAGACCGGAATCGGATCGGAAATCGAAGCAGGAATCAGACCAGAAAGGATCAGGAAGGACCAGAAATATCGATTGTGAATTCAAGCAGTTAAGCCTTCTTAAATCACAACCGAATTGTATGTCTGACAGGCTACCATATTGTATATAAAACATTAGCCCGATGCGTATCAGGTTAATGCACGAATAGGAGCAAGAGCGTACAATTTGTTCACCGGTAGGCACTTACAACAACTAACTTCACCAGGGTGATGAGACTTATGACTACTACGACAAAAGAGAACGTGCATCAGTACACGACTCGCATTGATATCCCAGAGGCAACCCGAACCAAAGTCATTCAACAATTAGACACCACGTTGGCTGCGTCGCTCGACATTTGGTCACAAACAAAGCAGGCACACTGGAATGTTAAAGGCAAAGACTTTTATCAGTTGCATCTGCTGTTCGACGACATCGCAGGCGTTCTTTATGAACACATCGATTTAATCGCGGAAAGAATTACAGCGCTCGGTGGCGTAGCTCATGGTACTGCAAGACAAAGCGCGAAGAACTCGCTGTTGCCTGAGTATCCAGATACAGAGAAAATGAGCGAAGAAGACCACTTGAACGCCGTTGCTGACAGGCTCGCGGCATATGCCAAACATGTGCGCGAAGGCATCAGCAAGTGCGACGATTTAGATGATCAAGATTCCAATGATCTCTATGTTCAAATATCTCGCGAAGTCGACAAAAAATTGTGGTTTGTCGAAGCGCATATGCAACGTCATCGCTAAAGTCAGCGATTTAAAAAACAATAAAGGCCGATGCAAACTAAAGCATCGGCCTTTATTTTGTGACTTCAGTAACCTAAAACGATTGTAAATTGGCAAATTTTTGCGCCAATCTTCTTGGCCAATCAGTGACGAGCAAAAAGCTATTCTCGGTACCAGTCGCTGCCATCAGACATAAAACGATTGAGCTTGTGTTGTTGTCAGCTGGAATTGGTGCAAGGTGGTCAACAAATGCAAGCTACGCACAGACGCAGTCCGATTGAACTTCACTGAGTTGTCTAAAGTGCAAAGGCTCCATGGAGAGCGGTCTGGTAAGGGATTATTTTAGTCTCAATAGCGTCGATTGCTATCAAAGCAAGTGGAGTGAGGTCTGCCAAAGGTTTTTGGTCGGCACGACTCCGCGAAAAAGATCGTGACTTATCGCTGCACTCAATGCGGTTACCTCGAGTCTTATGCAAGATGAAAAATTCAGCTATACCGATCGAGGTTCGCAAATGCGCATGATTCCTGGAGCAAAGGATTTATTCACGATATGTGCGCTCGACGTCTCGCCAAGATTTTTGAAAAATCAGCGCCTGTGGGAGCTTTTGCATTTATTTTATGCCGCCAGAAATCTGCGCAGAAATCTGGCGAACTGAAATCAGGGAATTCAATTATAGGAATGCAATAAGCTCATAAAAAAGTCTGACTTACACGAATCGTCAAATTGAATAGAGATTCGATTAAGCTCACACAATTCAGCCAACATCACTTGTCAGACTCTTTAATGCGGATAAATCACTCTGTAATTCCTCTATAGTCTGATACCGCTTTTTCGTATCCAGAAGGGTAGCCTTATGTATGATAGTGTTCAGTTCAGCACTAACGCTTGCGTCCTTTGACGAAGGCTGCGATGCTGTGATTGGCTCAGGATCTTCGCCCGTGAGTATGTAAAACAAGGTTGCACCCATCGCATAAATATCACTTTGCGTCGACGGTCTTCCGCGAAACTGTTCCGGTGGCAAGTAGGCATGCTTTCCCACTACAGTTCCAGTAGCCGTCGATTCCGTCTGTTGCGCAACATTGAAGTCGACCAACTTCAAAATCCCATCACTACCTAAAATCAAATTATCCGGAGTGAAATCGCGATGAACTACGGGCGGTGTCAATCCATGTAGGTAGGACAAGGTCTCGCACATCTGTGCCGCAAGTTCTCGAACTTGAGGCTCTTTCATGCAGCCAGTTTCATGAATAATTCTCCTCAAGGAATAACCGTCGATACATTCCAGAACCAAGTAACCCCGGTGGTCTTCGATAAAGAAATCGATCAGGCGAACCACTCGCGAATTATCTAGTCGTCTCAACATTGCAGCTTCATTCTGCATTTTTTCCAGAGCTTGACGCCTTACGTTGATGTCTACATACACTGGCAGAATGAATTCTTTCAGCACGACGAAACCTTTATCGTCGGCCTCGCGCGCGAGATAAGCTGTGCCCTGACCACCAACTCCTAGTTGTTCCAACACAACGAATCGCCCTTCTTGCAAAGCTGCTTGCATAGGCAATGGAGTTAAACGCTCGCGCTTTGGGGGAGCGGAAAGCGCCTGCATCCATAGTTCTGTGTAACTGTTGTCTTGCGCAGGCGACAACATCTCAAGCAGATGTGGATCACGACCAATTTCATTGCCCCAGGTGTTAATCGCACGCTGCAATTTATCACGTTCTTCAACTGTTGGAATCGCTCCGAACTTTAAGTCGATGTCTCTTGTCTTTGAAATGTCTTTAAAGCGAATTACACAATCTTGCTGTGCCGTTTTCCCATCCGGATAAAAGACCTCAATTTTCTCAACGTTGTGCCACGAAAGACTTTTCTTAACACTGAAATTTAGACGATTCCACTCAAGACTGATACCATTTTTGTTAAAACGAACATCTGTAGGATTCATCAAATATATTGCGAACCCACCTAAGCCAAACAAAGAAATAAACCAGAAAAGACCGGAATAAATGGCAAAATTAGCGGTGGAAATAGATACAGCGGTCGTAGCATCAGCTCCTGTTGTCACCATTCCCCTGGTTAGCAAATAGGGAATAAATTGAATAACCAATTCCGGACCACGGAAAGCGAAGAAGATAACTACCAGCGATAGAGCGAACCACGCCTTGAAAGAACTCCAGGCGGAAAATCTATACTTAATCCACTTAACCATCGCTGCATATGGCTCGTATTTGATTACTATTTCGTAGAGTCTTCGGTCATCAGCTTCTTGCACGTTTGCGTGTAAATTTGCTTGAGCACTTGCCTGCACATTTGATGGGTTAACGAGAGCATCTCTGGCACCACTCGGAAGGCTTGTGCTGCTGCTGTTCAAGTTACTGCTGTCACTGCTGCTACCGCTACCGTCCTTCAGAATTGCAACAAGCTCGGCAGAAGACTTTTCCACCACGATAGAACTTAGTCCTTCAGGCACAGCAATTTTACTCGGCGTCGACTCTTGTCCGTCAGAAGGTGTCATGAGCTAGCCTCTCCTGCAACTAAGACTGCCTTTTCACCATCACTTTTTGGCGATGCTTGCCAGACACGGTCAATTAGCGTGACCAATTCGTGCGCTGAACTTGGTCTATCGCATGTTTCCATTTCCGTGCAGAAACTTACGAGATGATCGAGCTCGTCTGAAATCTCAGCATTCAATTCTTTCGGATGACTGGCAGAAAGCGCCTCTGGATCTTTGCCAGTGAGCAAAAAATGCACAGTTCCTCCAAGCGCGTAGATGTCGCTGGATGTTGTCGCCTTTCCTCTTAATTGCTCTGGCGAGATGTAAGCTTGTTTACCCACCAGCGTTCCGGTCGCAGTTCCAACAAATTCATTAGCCGCACCAAAATCGATCAGTACCACATCATTGTCTTCTCTCCTGACGATGTTATCTGGTGTTAAATCTCGGTGAATAATCGGAGGCTGTTGGGTGTGCAAATAATTGAGTATTTCCGCCATACGCCTGAACCAGGGCAAAACAACTTCAGGAGATTGAGGACCATGCTGTTTGACGAGCTGACGAAGATCTTGCCCCTTTATGTATTCGAGCGTTAAATAATTTCGCCCCTCTTCCTGAAAATGATCGTACACCCTGGCAACATTTGAATTATCAAGCTTAATCAACAACTGTGCTTCACGCTGGAAAAGCTCCACCGCCTTAGCCTTCGAATTCTCATCAGAATTTGGTGGCACCACGGCTTCTTTCAGTACGACCAGATCTTTTTCATTCAGTTGTGCCAAATAAATTGCAGATAGTCCGCCAAAAGCCAGCTGCCGCACCACATTCAATCTGCCATATTGCAATTTCTTCCCGGGCTCTAAAGGAACAAAAGACGTCGCGCTGAACCTCCTACTAAGCTCCTCCTCCCACATCTGCGTGTAACTGAATTGCTCAACACCACGCGTGGAATTTTGAATTCCATTCTGAAACTCTATTAGTGTTGGTTCGCGCTTACAGTTCTTTCCCCATACTTCAACGGCAAGCAAAAATTGCTCTAGATTGGACTTATCTAAAAGTTTCAGGGAAAGCGGCACAGCCTCCGCGTCATTGAATCGCAAAGTAAGCTTGCCGTCCGGCAACCCATTCTTATTTTCAGTTTTAGACGAAATCAAAAGATCGCAACCTGTAAGTTCAGACCACAATCTGTCGCGCCTGATGCCGAGGTTGCCGAACATAAAGAGCGGGAAGGCAACACCTTCTTTGCTAATCAAGATGCAGTCATCTTCACAGATTGCAGAAAGAAAAATCGCACTAACTGGAATTGCTGAAAGAACGGCTATGACGCCAATGGCAAGCCAGGCACTAACATTAGAATACTGGGCGGTGAAGAGCTGGGAGATAAACAGCCCCAAACAAAATGGAATTATGACTGACCATACGATCATCGTTGTTGTCATAACAACCAGACCATACCGTGCTGCTTTGGGGCGATAGTTAACTACAAGTTCAAACTCTGCCAAATTTGCACCTTCTGTTTTTAGCTCACGAAATTAAGAGAAAAACAAAAGTTTCGCCATCAATACCGAATGCTCCAAATTCCCTCTATATGGCATTCTACCCAGTAATCAAGAAGGCGTATTGAGGTACACGGTTAGCCATATCAAATCGTGCGCAATAAGCACACTATATGGAACGCCCCCGGTGAGGTCGCTGCACAGACTCAAAGCCCCTTGGGTACTACTTTTCCACGGCAGAGCTATCAACCAGATGCAGAGGTGCCTTTTCAGAAATGGACGCAACCAAACCGGGGAACAAAGCCTTGATACGCTCAGCTAAAATTCCTGGCGCAGTCATTACAAGCTCGTGGCTACCGCCCTTTTCCATCGATTTGATGATTTCGTTAGCCGCCTCTTGCGCCGAAATACTGAGCACCGAGCGCATTAGAAAAGCTTTAAAATCGTGCCCCTCGGCGATCAAGGTAGGATTCTTCTTCTCCGACATCTTATTCTTCTCGAAGAACTCTGTCCTGACCCAGCCCGGGCAGACTGTTAGCACATCTACACCCGATTGAGTCACTTCGGTTGCGAGCCCCTCCGACAAACCGGTGAGCGCGAATTTACTGCTGGCATAGCAAACACTTCCAGGGAACGCAATTTTTCCTGCGACCGATGAGACATTGACGATTTTTCCGCTTCCTTGTTTGAGGAAATGCGGCAGCACCTCGTACGTTAGATAAAGTGGAGCAAAAAAATTGACCCGAAAGACTCGTTCCCAATCGGCCGGCGTAAGTTTCATAAACGTTCCTGGCTTGCCCAGGCCTGCGTTGTTCACCAGGAAATCTACTTTCCCAAAATTTTGCATACAACAATCGGAAATGTTTTTAGGCAAATCGTTAATATCCGAAAGGTCGCCGCAAATAATTTCTGCCTGACCTCCGAGTTTTTCAACTTCATCCTTCGTTTTTCGTAAGTCATCAGCCGATCTTGCGCTGATCACTAGCTTGGCTTTGTACTTCCGTGCAAGTTCAACAGCCATAGCCTTTCCAATGCCACTTGAGGCACCGGTTATGATACCAGTACAATTTTGTGCAATCCCATGTTGCTTCGACATCCAATTCTCCAATCACACATTCACAATATTGGGTCGGCTGTTGACGTTAAAAGCCAACACTACCATGGCCACGATTATGACAGACACCTGAATCCTTCCGTCAAAATTTAACTTCGCTGTGTGCGAAACTCTACTATGGTAGCTGGATAACATTGAGAGGGTCACTGGATTATATCGAAGAGAGTTCGCGATGAGCCGATTCGCGCTTAATACCATTAGAAACAAAAAGGTTTTGTTGTCTTTCGCAGCCGCAATGGCTTTAGTGGTCGCTTTAATTGTCGTGGACAATTTGACTTTCAACTCGAGATTTCCATTGACCTCCTGTTGCCTGAACAAGAATACGAACGGATTATGGCTTAGATACCTCTATTATTCGGGCAAATCCACCACCGAAGATTTGCAAGCGATGGTGTCTCGACTCGATCAATACCAGATTCGATATGCATATTTTCACGTCTTATCCGCTACAAAATCTGGAGAATTACAATGGCACCACCTCGATAATGCTCGAAGAATAGTCACGATGGTGCACGGTGGTGCACCGCACTGTAAGGCGTTAGCGTGGGTCTACATTGGCTCCTCATATGGTGGTGGCAGCGTCAACTTATCTTCTCAGCTTGTTCGCCAGAAGCTCGTTGACGAGGCAAAATGGCTTACTGAAACATGCGGCTTTGATGGAGTTCAATGGGACTACGAATTTTGCAAGAGTGGCGACACGGGATTGCTCGAGCTAATTACAGAAACGAAGAAACAGCTGGCTCCAGAGAAAATAGTTTCGGTTGCAACACCGATGTGGTACCCATGCACACTCTGGGGTTGGGACCAAAATTATTTCCAAGAAGTTGCTCAGCGTGCCGACCAAATAGCCGTTATGTGCTACGACTCATATCTTTACTCCTCAAGCGCTTATGTCTGGCTGGTTAGGCAGCAATGCGTTCACGTCTTAGCCTCATCAGCTTTGAATACAAGGAAGTGCAACATAATATTTGGTGTGCCAACATATGAAGACGTTACGCTCGCTCACTATCGCAAGGTTGAAAGCTTGGAAAATGCACTTAGAGGAATTCAGCAAGGGTTGGCTAGCGATCGAGCAAGCGCGGCAAATTGCGAGGGCATCGCTCTTTTTGCAGACTATACAACCGATGAAAGAGAATGGAAGACCTATCAACAGTATTGGCTAGAATGCACTCAATAAAGAAAAGCCCCCTTTCCGGGCCCTTATTCGTTTTTATCGTTCCAAACTTCGATGATTTCACAAATTCATCACTTCTATGCGCTACGATGTAATTGTCGTTAGTTTTCATGCGGCGTCGTAAACCATGACAGCTACATGGCAAATGAAAGATTTCGTCTCTGCGAGGTTCCATCTTATGCATTCTATGTCGCGCGGGCTTACCATTTTGACTGTGGTATTTGTCGGCGCTATGAATATGCCAGTTGTGCATGCTAAAGGAGGAGGTGGCGGCGGTCACGGCGGCGGGGGCGGCCATTCCTGCGGTGCCGGAGGTAGTTCCGGCGGTAGTTCCGGCGGCAGTTCAAGCGGCAGTCACTCTAGCGGACAAGGCCGTGGTTTTGGCGGCGGGAGAGGTGGTGGTTACGGAAACACCTCAAATCAAGACCCAGCCTCAACCAATCCATACGTTAATCAAGCTACAGACACAAGCAATTACGGCAGGGGATCCTCGCATTAAAGCTTAAAAGTTAGCTGACTTCGTAAATCAGGCTGCCAGCCTGCAACCTATAGCGAAAACAGTTTTTAAGTTCGAGCAAGCAGATGTACAGCCTTGATGTACAGCCTTGATGTGCAGCCTTGATGTGCAGCCTTGATGTGCAGCCTTGATGTGCAGCCTTGATGTGCAGCCTTGATGTGCAGCCTTGATGTACAGCGATGTGCCGTCCTTATACGTTCAAACTGAGTGGATCAACCGAAGTCGTCCTTTGGTTGATCCTGTTCACTGGAAACACCAATTCGTCCGGGCATTACTATCAGAACACCCTAGATGATCAATTTTTGGACGCTGCTAGATGATCCGATTTCAGGCTGGACATCAATCCATCAGGGAGTCCAACAAACCACAGTTGAGTAAATCGAAAGCCACCCGATAAAGGCTTTCCGGGTAGATAGACCGTTCGCGAAGAATGCGTAGTTATCCAGCTTTGGTAAGTGGAATATTGGCTGCAGATACAGCTGTTTTTCTTCTGTTATATGTGCGCCGAATCATTTCAGCCAGATCTTTGATAGCTGAATTACGTCTGATGAAAGCATCAGCATCAGCCAGAAGAATTCTCTCTGCAGCAGTTTGTTCATTTCCGCACAACACGAGAACTGCAGGAGAACTCAAACCAGCCTTGATTGTACGAATGGTTGCAAGGCTGTCCGCATCCTGTGCTTCTGAATCTATAAGGATGATGTCCGCATTCGATTGTTGCAATTGCCAGTTAAGCTCGCAGGCTTTAGCACTGCTGCCTACAAGATCAAACTCGGGGAACTGCTCGAGAAATAGCATGATGTTTATCAATCTTCCGCAGTCTTGTTCGACAACAAATATCTTGGTACGCAGACTCATTGTTTCAATCCCCGGAGCGACTTCTAATTGGCCATCTGAAACTTGTAGACGTTTAGACAATGTCAAGGTGTAGCCATTTTTCCCTAAAAAGCGTTTAAGCCCCGACGCACCACATACGATGCCAGGAACTCAGAATTGAATTTAACGAAACCCTTAACGATTGATACAAGTGTATACCTTTCGATACAAAAATAGAACAGCGACATATGACTTTCCTATATCAATCAAATAATGCCTCGGATGCAGTAGGACTCAATGGTTTACGCTATTGTCAAGAAAGCATCAGGAAGGAAACTTAATCAGAAATGCGACGCACATACGATGATTTTATGAAAATCCACTGGACTAATTGGCAATTCTGCACTAGTGCATATATCGCCAATGCATCAGTTAAAGCATCTCGACGATATTCAACCGCGGTACGCAATAAATGAGTGCCTGTATTGCGACAATTAGTGAGTGATAACTAAGAATGAAGAGCGAACTTGTGTTTCGGGAAATCGCAGCTGCGCTAGCTATTTTCAACTAAATATCGAATGCCGAGACAAGAGATATGCACTAATGATGTTAGACGTTTGTCGACAAGATTCTAAAAGGTTCGGTCGACTTCGAGGCTGAAATCCACGCTGGGCGCAGAGTGTGTCAAGGCACCCACTGAGATCGCATTCACACCTTTAATTAGATACTGCGAAATAGTGTCCAGGGTAATACCTCCTGAAACTTCGATAAAAGCTCTGCCAGCGATTAATTCAATGGCGGACTTAATTTCGTCAGGAGCCATATTGTCCAGCAATATTGCGTCAGCTTGTGCCACCAGTGCCTCAGCAACCTCTGGCAGTGATGCGGCCTCCACCTCAACACGCATTCCAGGACGCGCAGACTTGGCAGCTCTCACAGCTTTCCCTACGCCGCCTGCAATAGCGATGTGATTGTCTTTAATCAAGAAAGCATCGAACAAGCCAAATCTATGGTTTGTACCGCCACCCAACCGCACGGCTTCGCGTTGAAAAATGCGCATGCCAGGCGTGGTCTTCCGTGTATCGAGAATCGCAATGCCATATGGCGCAGCGAGTTCGACAAATTGGCGCGTGATAGTGGCTATACCCGACATGCGTTGCAGAAAATTCAAGGCAATGCGCTCTCCACTCATAATGCCTCTGGCCGGCCCCACAATGGTGGCAACTTTGGAACCAACAACTTTGACCAGCTCACCATCTTTATGTATCTGCTTCACTTTAATACTGCTATCAACACGATGAAAAATTTCAGCTGCAAGTGCCATACCAGCGATCACCGCAGTCTCACGACACTCAATACGGCATTCGGCCTGCAAAGTTTCTGGAATGGTGGCAATTGTGGTCACATCCTCAGACGCAGGTCCAAGGTCTTCTTTGAATGCGAGTTCAATTAAGGAATCCGCTAAGTGCCCGGGATCCGGAATCGTAATCATTTCGCTCTTGCCTATTGTCATGCTTATACCAACCCGCTAATCAGTTCTGTTCGCTGCTTTTTCTGTTGCTTTTCTGTTGCTTTTCTGTTGCTTTATTTGTTGCTTTATTTGTTGCTTTATTTGCTGTGCTTACTTGCTGTCCTCCCGATTAAGATCTGAAGGAGTCCATCACTAGCGAAGCAATCGAAGCTGTCTTGGGATGACAAACATCACAGCCCGAACACGGTTGAGTCAACTGCTGACCAAAATAAGTCAAGATTTGTGACCGTCTGCAAATCCGTTTTTGACCATATTGCACAATACGATCTAACCTCGCAGTTTCTCGTTTCCTGCGCTGATTCAAATAATCCGTATCGATCTTTTGTTGTTCAGCACCACTTTTGCCGTGCAAAAGTCCGCCGGCATCCTGTTCAACTATTTCGAGGTATTTCAAAAGATCGAGCGCACTATTCAGTGCCGAATCAGCGATCTTCAAACTCGTGAGTAACTCCTGGACACGAGCACCATCAGCACCGTTAGCGCGAATAAATTTGAGAACTGCTCGAACTTCCGCATCAGTAGGAAAATTTCTATCCATTAGAAAGCGTTGAGTGTTAACGTCTTTCGCCATAAACAGAAGAGTGCACGTCGCGTCTTTTCCGTCGCGCCCTGCTCGTCCTGCTTCCTGATAATATCCCTCGATCGAACCTGGAATGTTGTAGTGAATTACATGCCTTATATTTGGCTTGTCCACGCCCATTCCGAAAGCGACCGTTGAAACAATGACTGGAACGCTATCGTTCTCGAAGTTCTTCTGGGTGCGCATACGCTGCTCCTGCGTCATTCCCGCATGGTAATGCGCGGAATTGATCGACAGAGACTGCAATCTTGCCGACAGACCTTCAGTCTCTTTTCGACTGCTGCTATAAATAATTACTGGATCCGGCTGCTGTTTGAGCGTTTTAATGACTATGCGATCTTTTTCCGCTGCGTCGTTGACACTTTTAACCTCCAGTCTCAAATTAGGACGATCAAAAGAAGCATGCACCACCTTCATTGCGTCCGGAGCGAGAATACTCACAATGTCTTTCTGAACAGGCACTGTCGCTGTAGCAGTCACCGCCAGAATGACTGCATTCGGGAGCTGTTTGACGTGCTGACTGAGACTTCTGTAGTGGGGTCTGAAGTCATGCCCCCACTGACTTATGCAATGAGCCTCATCAATAACAATGAGCGACAGTTCGAGTCCAGCCAACAGATTTCGGAATCGGCTGGATTCAAATCGTTCTGGAGCGACATAAACAAGCTTGAACGCACCGGCTTTTATTGCTCCCATGCGGAAGTTCTGTTCATCTACGGAGACATGACTGTTAAGGACGGTCGCGTTCGCAATGCCCTTACGCCTCAATCCATCGACCTGATCCTGCATTAGAGCGATCAGAGGAGAAACCACAACTGTTAAACCGGGAAGCACCTGGCTGGGCACCTGATAACAGAGAGACTTGCCATAGCCAGTTGGTAAGAGCGCAAGCGTATGCTGCCCCCCTAAAATTGAATCGATTACTTCGCGTTGTTTGGGGCGAAATTCAGGTATGCCAAACTGGTCGCGCAGAACGACCTCTAAAGAGTTTTGAGACACAGTCATCACATCACCAGCTCAGAGCGTGCCACTAATAATATCAGTTGCGGACCTTGCAATAGTTTGCATCAATTGGCTGCAACTGGCACAGGCGAGCCAGATTGCAGTAATATAAGTCAGCGATATGATGAACCGGATGGAGGGAAACCAAATGCGTGCGAAAAATATTTTCCCCAGCGTGTGCGTATGTCTGCTTTTCGCGCTGGCTTTCGCAAACCTTGCGGCACTAGCATACGACAACATGGTCTATAACAACCTGAGCCGCTCGAGACAGGCATTGCTAGATCAACGCCAGCATTTGCAGGAGTCAGCCGATCGAATAAGTCGCCAGCTTGATACATTAAATAGGCAGATGGATACAGTCAATTCTTATCTGAGAGATACTGATTCTGCCTTAAGAGACATCGAAACCTCACTTTCGCAAATGCACTAGCTAGAAAGTCTCCTCTTAGCTACTGTTCTAAGCTGTTCTTAACTACTGTTCTTAACTACTGCTCTTAGCCGCCGTTCTTAGCCGCCGT
>Ga0182030_10017806_pt1 | contig 13677 bp, 14 predicted proteins | sample 812S3MmetaG_FD_121299 | JGI IMG/M metagenome (GOLD analysis project Ga0182030, IMG submission 121299) | Permafrost microbial communities from Stordalen Mire, Sweden - 812S3M metaG (Illumina Assembly) | ecosystem: Environmental > Terrestrial > Soil > Wetlands > Permafrost | place: Sweden... | reverse complement strand
TGCAAATCAGTGCGATCCATACCTCATGGATTCAGAGATTGGAGTCCGTGGCAAGGGGCACCCGGAAATCAGCAGCCGCGCCCCAGATCAGCGCGCCGGAAATGGGGGTGGGTAATTACCACGAAGGAGAACATAAAGCGTTATCTTAATACCATTCTTCAGATGTCGCCAGAAGAAAGGCGGGTAAAAATAAAAAATCCGTATTAAGCGTCCTCCAATCCTATCGCCTCAAGCTTCAATGCAGGCAGCGCGAAAGATGCTGCGAACTTCCCACAGGGCGGACAGGTTGCAACGCTCCAAAGGAGAAATGAAAAGGCGATCATCTCGCGCCAAAGAGTCGGTTCACGTCATTGCGAGCGCAGCGAAGCAATCCAGGAGTCACGGGCGGCCCCTGGATTGCTTCGTCGCTTCGCTCCTCGCAATGACGGTTGCGGGGCGATTGGCGCCGGGTCCTTGCTGCGCTCCTCGCAATGACGGTTGCGGGGCGATTGGCGCCGGGTCCTTGCTGCGCTCCTCGCAATGACGGTTGCGGGGCGATTGGCGCCGGGCCATCGCTTCGCTCCTCGCAATGACGGTTGCGGGGCGATTGGCGCCGGGTCCTTGCTGCGCCCCTCGCAATGACGGTTGCGGGGCGATTGGCGCCGGGTCCTTGCTGCGCCCCTCGCAATGACGGTTGCGGGGCGATTGGCTCCGGGCCATCGCTTCGCTCCTCGCAATGACGGCGTTGCGCGAAACAAACGTCGTCACGCCAGCTCCTCGTACAAATCGCGCCATGTCGGATTGAGCCGCTCGATGAGCGTGATTTTATCCTTGCGCGAGCCGCCCTTGAGTTGTTTTTCGCGCGCGATGGCGCTCGGCATGTCCTCGTGAAATTCGTAATGGACTAGCGTCTTGCATCCATAGCGCCGCGTAAAGCCGGGCCACAGCCCCTCGCGATGGCTGAACGTCCGTTGCGCGAGATTTGAGGTGACGCCGGTATAAATCGTGCCGTTGCGCTTGCTGGCCATGACATAGACGCAAGGCTGTTTCAACGCGGACTCCAGCACTCAAGGACGCAAAGCCGTCATTGCGAACGAACGCGAAGCAATCCAGGGGCCGCGTGAGGCCCCTGGATTGCCGCGTCGCCATAGCCCGTCCTAGGGACGGGCGTCCTTCGGGCGCCCTATGGCTCCTCGCAATGACGGACTCCCAGCTATTATTCTCGGCCAACCCTCATCGAGGCTCAACAACAGCGAAACGCCCTTTCCCCGCCTTCGCCAAACCTGCGCGCCTGGCGCTCCAGAAAAAATTCTTCGCGCGACATGATGGGCTCATCGGGATGGTTGGCGCGACGATGCGCGGCGTAGACGTCGTAATCGGGTTGGCCAACCATCAGGCTAGCGCCGGCGCGCAGCTTTGTCGCGAGGCGCGAAAAATCAAGCTGGAACGGTTTGCAGCACGCCATCCTGCGTCTCCTTGGTTGTCGCGACCTTGCTGCGCAGCGCGTCGCGCATCGCTTTGAGCCCGAAGGCGCCCATCGTCAGCACCAGAGCGATCAGCAGCGCCGCCAGCGACGCGTCGACATAATCGTTGAAGACGATGCGCTGCATCTCCGCCATGCTCTTGGCCGGCGCGAGCAGTTTGTCGTTCGCCAGCGCCTCGCTAAAAAGCTTCGCATGCGCGAGGAAGCCGATGCGAATGTCGGGATGAAAAATCTTTTCCACGCCCGCCGTCAGCGTGCAGATGTAAAGCCATATCGTCGGAACCAGCGCGATGAAGGCGTAGGATTCGCGCTTCATGCGAAACAGCACGACGCTGCACAAAGTCAGCGCGATCGCCGCCAGCATTTGATTGGCGATGCCGAACAGCGGCCATAGCGTGTTGATGCCGCCCAACGGATCGATGACGCCCTGATAGAGAAACCAGCCCCAGCCCGTCACCGCGAGAGCGGTCGCGGTGAGATTGGGAATCCACGCGCCGCTGCGATTGAAGGCGGGAACGAAATTGCCGATCAAATCCTGAATCATGAAGCGCGCGACGCGCGTGCCGGCGTCGATGGTGGTGAGGATAAACAGCGCCTCGAACAATATCGCGAAATGATACCAGAACGACATGGCGCTTGAGCCGCCGATCGCCGAGGCGAGAATCTTCGCCATGCCGACCGCCAACGTCGGCGCGCCGCCGGTGCGCGAGAGAATGGTCTTTTCGCCGACCTGCGTCGCTATGTCGGCGAGCGCTTGCGGCGTGATCGCGAAGCCCCAGCCGGAGATGATATTGGCGGCGGCCTCGGGCGTCGCGCCGATCAGCGCCGGCGCGCTGTTCATCGCAAAATAAACGCCGGGCTCCAGCACGCAAGCGGCGACCAGCGCCATGATCGCGACGAAGGACTCCATCAGCATCGCGCCATAGCCGATGAAGGGTATCTGCGTCTCGTCGCCGATCATCTTCGGCGTCGTGCCCGACGCCACCAGCGCGTGAAAACCCGACACCGCGCCGCAAGCGATGGTGATGAACAGGAACGGAAACAGGCTGCCGGCGAACACCGGTCCCGTGCCGTCGACGAAGCGGCTGACCGCCGGCATTTTCAGATCCGGCCAGACAATGAGGATGCCGATGGCCAGCGACATGATCGTGCCGATTTTCAGAAAGGTCGAGAGATAGTCGCGCGGCGCCAGCAGCAGCCAAACGGGGAGCACCGAGGCGACGAAGCCATAGCCGATCAGCATGAAGGCCAGCGTCTCGCCCTTGAAGGTGAACAGCGGCGCCAGCGTCTCGCTTTCCGCGACGTTGCGCCCGAGCGCGAGGCTGCCGAGCAACAGCACGAAGCCGATCAGCGACATCTCGAAAATATGGCCGGGGCGCAGATAGCGCCCGTAAACGCCCATGAACACGGCGATCGGCAAGGTCGCGAAAACGGTGAAGGCGCCCCAGGGACTATCGGCCAGCGCTTTGATCACGACGAGGCCGAGCACGGCGAGCAGAATGACCATGATCGCCAAAATGCCGATCATCGCGACAAAGCCGGCGGCTTCGCCCATTTCGGTCTTGACGAGATCGCCGAGCGAGCGGCCGTCGCGGCGCGTCGAAATGAACAGCACGAGCATGTCCTGCACCGCGCCGGCGAAAACGACGCCGATCATCAGCCACAGCGCGCCAGGGAGATAACCCATTTGCGCGGCGAGCACCGGGCCGACCAACGGGCCGGCGCCGGCGATGGCCGCGAAATGATGGCCGAACAGCACATATTTGTCGGTCGGCACATAGTCGAGCCCGTCGTTATGGCGATGCGCCGGCGTCGGGCGCCTGGCGTCGAGCCGCAATAGTTTTCGCGCGATGAACAGCGCGTAAAAGCGATAGCCGATCAGATAGACGCAGACGGCGGCGGTGACCAGCCACAGCGCGTTGACGCTCTCGCCGCGCGCGAGAGCGAGCGTGAACAAAGCGAACACCGCGGCGGCGCCGATAGCGGTCCACAGCAGGATCGGCAAAATCTTGCGGGAAGGGGAGGCAGTCGACATGCGTGCGCGATCCTTGGGGCTGTTTGTTTTCGCGTGTAAACGCCAATCGGCGCAGAGATATTCTGCCGCGCGGATCGCGTCTACCCGAAATCGCGCGGAGGCGCGGCGCGCGAGTCCCGTACGATAATTCGTCTTCGCCGCGAAGGACGCAAGACGCAAGGATGTAACATTTCTGTCACGGAAGACTTGCAAACATGGAAGGCTTGCAAACAGAAGCGCCCAAGTTTTGTCAAATGCGAGCTTGCGGGGTATATGGATTCTTCATCGAGGAAAGCCTGCGAATGCCTGAAGCCGCACAAAAGAGCGCGAAAGTTCGACGTTTGCGAATCGCCTCGTCGGACAGGCTTGGCGGCTTTGCTTTGTTGCTGGTGATGGCCTTGGCGACCTCCAGCGCCGTCGCCGCCGATGTGGCGCGCGACGCGACGCCGCCGCTTGTCGCATGGGACGGCTTCTATTTCGGCGGCCATTTAGGCTACGCCGGTGGGCGCTCGAACTGGTCGGGTCCGGATATCGCGGGATCGAGCAGCCTCGCGAAGCCGATCGACACATTCACCGAGGCGGGCAGCTTCCTTGGCGGATTCCAGGGCGGCTACAATCTTCTGCTGCCGTCCCATTTGCTCTTGGGGGTCGAGGCGGACTTCACCTTCCCCGCTTATCCCAACCTTTCGGGGCAATCCACGGGCGCGACAGCCAATTTTATTTCGCCGTCGCTTGGGCCCGCGACCTATATGGAAGCGTTGCAGGCCTCGGGGACCGTGCGCGGCCGCGTCGGCTATGTGTTCGACGATTGGCTGCTTTACGCCACTGGCGGCTTCGCCTGGGCTCGCAATCAGCAGACGCTGACGCAAACGTCGAGCGGAACGACGGACTCGCCCTTCCTGTGGCGGTCCGGGTGGGTCGTCGGCGGCGGCCTTGAGGTTCCGCTGATCCCCAACTGGACGGCTCGGCTCGAATATCTTTACTCCAACTTCGGCGCGAAAAGCGTCGGCTTTCCCAACAACAACGAGGTTTTCCGCTCCGATTTCGCCTTGCACACGGCGCGTCTGGGTCTGAACTATCGGTTCGGGAACCTGCTCGCCGGCGCGCCGTCGGGAGCGCCTGAGTCGCAGCCGGCCAGATGGATGTTGACGGACGAAGACCGCTTCAGTTTGCACGCCCAGGCCACCTTCGTCGGCCAAGGCTATCCGAGAATCCGCGCGACCTCGAACGGGCCGAACAGCCTGCCGCTCGCCGGCGACTTCCGCCAGACCGGCGACGTCACGCTTTACGCCGGCCTGCGCCTTTGGCAGGGCGCGGAGCTTTGGGTCGACCCGGAAATCGACCAGGGCTTCGGCGTCGGCAACACCCACGGGGCGGCCGGCTTCCCGAGCGCGGAAGCCTACAAACTCGGCGACCCCTTTCCCTATGCGCGCGTGCAGCGCTACTTCCTGCGTCAATTCGTCGACCTTGGCGGCGAGAAGCAGAAGGTGGAGTCCGACATCAATCAATTCGCCGGAGAGCCGACGAGAAATCGCCTCGTGTTCACCGTCGGCAAATTCGCCGTCGTCGATATTTTCGACACCAATAAATACGCCAACAGTCCCAAGAACGACTTCCTGAACTGGTCGGCGATCAACGCAGGCTCGTTCGACTACGCCGGCGACGCCTGGGGGTTCACCTATGGCGCGGCGGCGGAGTGGTATCAGGATCGCTGGACCGTGCGCGGAGGGATTTTCGACCTCTCGGCGACGCCCACGGGCGGGGCGCTCAGTGGGCCCGGCTATGGCCTCGACCCCAATTTTAGCCAGTTTCAAGTGGTCGGAGAAATCGAGGAGCGCCACGAATTCCTCGGGCAGCCCGGCAAACTGAAAGTCACCGGCTTTCTGAGCCGCGGCCGCGCAGGCGACTTCCAGGACGCCGTGAACGCCGCGGACTGGTTGGGGATGGACCCGAGCCTCGCCCTCGCCCTGGACCGCAAATTCCGCAACCGACCGGGCGTCAGCGTCAATCTCGAACAGCAGGTCAATGACAGCGTCGGCTTCTTCGCCCGCGCCGGCTACACCGACGGCAATGTGGAGCCGTGGGACTTCGCCGACATCGACCGCACCGTCCAGGCGGGGCTGTCGATTTCCGGCAAGGACTGGGGCCGGCCGGACGACACGCTCGGCTTCGCCGGCATCGTCAACGGGCTCGCCCCCGCTCACGAGGCTTATTTCGCCGCCGGAGGCCTGGGCATCCTCGTCGGCGACGGGCAATTGCCGGTCTATCGGCTGGAGAAGATCGTCGAGTCGTACTACAACTATGCTTTGACGAGCACGATCAAGGTCGGCCTCGACTATCAGCTCATCGTCGACCCCGGCTATAATGGAACGCGCGGCCCCGCGAACCTGATGGCGGCCCGCCTCCATTGGCAGTTCTGATACGGAATCCGCTTGATCAGCTCGGCGGGGCGCGCATTCCCTCCCCCATAGCCCGTCGCTTGCGACGGGCGTCCTGCGGACGCCCTATGGCGGGGAGGGTGGCGCTCGCAGCGCGACGGGTGGGGGGCTCGCGGAATCTTTGTTGTCGTGGCCACCCCACCCGACCCGGCTTCGCCGGGCCACCCTCCCCGCATCAACTCTGTTGTTTAGGCTGCCTTCAGGGCTGCTGTGCTGCGCTTCGCGCCTTCGGTGACCGCGCCGCTTTCCGTGGCCTTCTGAAGCCGTCGGGACGAAGGGCGCGCCCTGCAAAGATTTCGACGTGCCTGCGGCGCGGGCTGCCAACTTAGGTTTGTCCCTCCTTGATTTTCATTGAAGCGCAACCATCTTTGTTGCATAATAGGGGATGGAAAAGAAGCGTTGCTCGCATGGCCTCGCCGCAATCAAGGCGGCTTTCTCAAGCGGGGCGACGCTCAAGCGAACGAAAACCGCTGCCCGTGACGCAGGGGCGCTCGGAATGGATAGCGAGGCGGTGGTCACTGTTATTCAGGGGCTGAACTACCCGCGCGATTTCGAAAAAAGCGCGACAGCGCATCATGATTCACGGCAGTGGCACGACAGTTACAAGCCGATGGTCGGCACGAAGACGCTCTACCTGAAGTTCACTTTGGACGAGACAGGGGGCTTCTTGCTCACCAGTTTCAAGGAGGCATGACGATGAGTGCGGAACAAATGACGCGGCGCTGCCCGGCCTGTGGCGGGGTGATGGAGCGGAAGGTGATGAACGAAACGATCACCTTTGAGGGACATTCGCTGAGCTATGAACAGCCCGGTTGGCATTGCGACGCTTGCGGCGAAGGTGTGTTGGAAGGCGCGGATAACACCTTCCACGACGCGGCGCTGCATGAAGTGATGGCCAGCGCCAAAGGCTCGCCGATCTCACCGCTGGCTGTCCGCGCGGCGCGTGAGACGGTAGGGCTGTCGCAACGGGAAGCCGGACGCGTATTCGGCGGCGGCCCGACTGCGTTTTACAAATACGAGACTGCGAAAGCGTTTCCTTCGGAAGGAATGGCAAACCTGCTGCGGCTCGCGTTGCAACGCCCTGACCTGTTCCAGAAAACAGCGATACCAACTGCGACGGATATTGCGCTGATCCGTCGCGCCAGCTTGAATGACACGCTGGATTCGATCTTTCGACGAGTCTATCCCGATGCAGCCCGTCGCGACGCTTGAAAGTTTTGCACGTAGCAGCGCCATCAGCGCCGATGCCACGGGGCGCGGCTCATGCGGTCAAGCCCGCATGGGGGAGGGATTCGCGCCCTTGCAAACCATTCAGGCGGAAACCGTATGACGCGGCGGCGCCGAGTTTTTGACGCAAAGCGCGACTGATCAGAAGATTTTCTTTAGCCAATGTTCGGGACGCGATTCCGCGCCTCCAACGGGAAAGGCGTAACCGAAAATCGCCTTGAAGATCAGCCGGTCCGAGCCTGGCGTGAACCCGTGGCCGACCCCGAAATCAATGTCGAAATCGCCGAGCTTGAAGTCCACGACGGCGAACAGATTATGCTGCTGCGCCCTTAAAGCAGAGAAATGGCCGATCTGGCCGAAGTCGGCGTAATATTCGACGCCCAACGAAAAATCCTTGTCCAATTTATGCGCCACGCGCACCGCCGGCGCGAAAGTCGTCGCGCCGTGATCGCCAGGCGCGAAATCGACGATTGGATTGACGATAAGTTCGAAGTCGTTGTTCCGCATCCCAACGATCGGCCGCAGTTCGGCGCCAAATCGCGTTTGCGAGAACATCGGCGTCGTGTAGCTGAACTCGAAATTGGCGCCATAGAAGAAATCGCGTTTATCCGCGTCCGGCGTGACGAACAGCGTGCGCAGCTTGAAGCCGTCGGAAGAGAAGCGACCGTCCTGGTCGAAGGCGAAGGGAGCGTAAAGCCCAAGCTCCCACCAGTCGGCGACGCCATAGGCGAGTTCGGGCGTGCCGTTGACGCTATGGTTGGGGATCAATCCGCCGGCGAAATCGGGCCGCGTGGGGCCCTGGGCGGTGTAATTGAGGTGCTGCTCCAGCGTCCATTGCCCGACCTCCGCGATCTCGGCGTTATAGACCTGAATCTCATCCGTCGCGAAGGCCGCCCGCGGGTAGAGGATCAAGGCCGCGGAAGCCGAGCCGAGTATGGCGATCAGCTTGCGAAGACCAGGAATCATAGCCGTCTCCCTTTGAAACAACGCTCGCTTTGAAACAATGCTCGCGACGCGTTATATCCGATCGCATCGGATGGCGTCTTTAATCCTGCGTCTTGAAGCAGTTTCGGCGCCGGAGCGGAGCCCGCCTCAAATCATCTTCAGCCCCTTCAGGCTCGAATGTCCGTTGCGGCCGACGATCAAATGATCGTGCACGACGATGCCGAACGGCTGGGCGACGTTGATGATGTCGTGCGTCATGCGAATGTCGGCGGTCGACGGCGTTGGATCGCCGGAGGGGTGGTTATGCGCCAGGATCAACGCGCAGGAGCCAAGCTCCAGCGCGCGGCGCACCACTTCGCGCGGATAGACCGGCGTGTGGTCGACCGTGCCGACGCCCTGCACTTCGTCGGCGATCAGCGCATTGCGCTTGTCGAGAAACAGCACGCGAAACTCCTCGCGTTCCGCATAGGCCATGGCGGTGCGGCAATAATCGATCACATCGACGAAAGAGGACAGCATGGTGCGCTTCTCCAGCGCGCCGCGCGCCAATCGGCGCGCCGCCGCCTCCACCAGCTTGAGTTCGCAGATCGCCGCCTCGCCCAGACCCTCGATCTCGCGCAGCCGCTCGGGGCGCGCGGCGACAACCTCGGGAAAGGAGCCAAAGCGCGCGATCAACGCCTTGGCCAAAGGTTTCACGTCGCGCCGCAGGATGGCGCGAAACAGCAATAGCTCCAACAGTTCGTAATCGGCCAGCGCCCCGCCGCCGGCCTCCATGAAACGGTCGCGCAGGCGCTGGCGATGGCCGTGGAAATGCGGCGCAGCCTCGCTCAGCCCCTCGTTCGCCAGAGGCTTCGCGCTGTCGTTGGCGCGCCCGCGGCTCATGACGCCGCGGGCGGCGCCGCCTGAGTGGGATTGTCGCGCCCGAGCGGCGATAGCGTGAAGATTTCGACGCCTGTTTCGGTCACGCCGACCGAATGTTCGAATTGCGCCGACAGCGAGCGGTCGCGGGTCACGGCGGTCCAGCCGTCCGACAACACCTTGACCTGCGGCCGGCCCAGATTCACCATCGGCTCGATGGTGAAGAACATGCCGGGGCGCAGCGGTGCGCCCTGGCCTTTCTTGCCGTAGTGCAGAATATTCGGCTCGTCGTGGAACAGCCGGCCGAGGCCGTGGCCGCAAAAATCGCGGACGATCGAGCAGCGCTCGGACTCGGCGTAGGTCTGGATCGCCTCGCCGATGTCGCCGGTGGTGGCGCCCGGCTTCACCGCCGCTATGCCGCGCAGCAGCGCCTCGTAAGTCACGTCGATCAGCCGCTGGGCGCGGCGCGGGATTTCGCCGACGCCGAACATGCGCGAGGCGTCGCCGTGCCAGCCGCCCAGGATGTAGGTCACGTCGACGTTCACAATGTCGCCCTCGCGCAGCGGCTTGTCGTCGGGAATGCCGTGACAGACCACATGGTTGATCGAGGTGCAGATGGATTTGCGATAGCCGCGGTAATCGAGCGGCGCCGGATAGGCGCCATGCGCCATCGCGAAATCGAACGCCAGATCGTCGAGCGCCTGCGTCGTGACGCCGGGGCGCACATGGTCGATCAGCATGTCGAGCGCCTGCGCGGCGAGCCGCCCGGCCTGGCGCATGCCAATAAAATCCTCGGGTCCATGAAGTTTGATATGCCCATTCTTGCGCCCTGCCGGCGCGAGATGGGAGTCGATGAATGTCATGATGTGCGTCTCTTGTTATGGCGCGGTCAATTTCTAACCTAAGTTAATGATCGAGCGCATGAAAGCAAGCGCGATGCGTCGCGGGGGGGCGGGAGCGAGGATTTTGCGGAAGGGGTGCGGGCGCAGGAGGGGTAATGTCGGAGGATGGGGTCATGGCGCGACGCGGCCTCCGCGGCTATAATGCGCGGAGATACGCCGGGTTTAAATACGCGTTGCGAGGATTTAGCCATGACCATCAACGCCAATCTTGGCGCGCAGCTTGAAACCTTCGTCAGCGGCCTTGTCGCTTCCGGGCGCTATCGTTCGCAAGACGAGGTTTTGCGCGAAGCCGTGCGCCTCTTTCAGGAGCGCGAGGAGAAGTTCGCCACGCTCGACGCCGCGATAAATCGCGGACTCGCCGACGTCGCCGCCGGGCGCGTGACGCCCGCCGCCGAAGTGTTCGACGCGCTTGAAGCGAAATATCAGGCGATGGCGGACGCCAAGGGCCGATGATCGTCATTTTTTCCGAAGAGGCGAAGGTTGATCTTGAGGGCATTTCCACGACGATCGCCGAGGACAGTCCCGCGCGGGCCCTAAGCTTCGTGCGGGAATTGCGCCAGCGGTGCGAGGGCCTTGCCAACATGCCGCACCGCTTTCAGCTTGTCCCGACTTACGAACATACGGGCGTCCGCCGCCACGTCTTCGGCAATTATCTCATTTTCTACCATGTCGGCGCGGAGGCTGTCGAAATTTTGCATATCCTTCACGGCGCGATGGATTACGCCTCTCATTTTTTCCCTGAGAGCTGAGGTTTTCGCGCTATGACGACGACCGCCGCCGGAACGCATCGCGGAAAGCCGCCGCCGCGATTTTGACGGAAGCGCATTGCGTCGGGGGCGCGGCGCCAAACACGCCGACAACGCCCGTCATTGCGACTGCGAGCCGAAGGCGCGGCAGGAAGCAATCCAGGAGTCACGCGCGGCGCCTGGATTGCTTCGTCGCTTCGCTCCTCGCAATGACGGGAGTTGTCGGCGAGGCTTGGCGCCATATCTCGCCACGGACGCGACAACCCTCGTTTTCCCCCGCGTTCTAGTTTATCCTCCGCTCCAAGAGCACAAGAATCGGCGCGATAAGGATCGGCGCGAGATGACGGACCCCATCGAACCAGCCTCCCCTGCCCCCCCCCCGCCGGCGCCGGCGGCGGCTTTCACGCCCGACGAGGAGCGCGAGGCCTATTCGAAGATGCTGCTGATTCGGCGCTTCGAGGAGAAGGCCGGGCAGATGTACGGCATGGGGCTGGTCGCCGGCTTCTGCCATCTTTACATCGGCCAGGAGGCGGTGGTCGTCGGCGTCAAAATGGCGGCGCGCGAGGGCGATCAGATCGTCACCTCCTATCGCGACCACGGCCATATGCTGGCCTGCGGCATGGACCCCAAGGGCGTGCTGGCGGAACTGACCGGGCGGCGCAGCGGCTTCTCCAAGGGCAAGGGCGGCTCGATGCACATGTTTTCGCGGGAGAAGAATTTCTTCGGCGGACATGGCATCGTCGGCGCGCCGGCGCCCATCGGCGCGGGGCTGGCCTTCGCCAACGCCTACCGGCGCGACGACAAGGTGTCGCTGACGTTTTTTGGTGACGGCGCCGCCAATCAGGGCCAGGTCTACGAGACCTTCAATATGGCCGAGCTGTGGCGGCTCCCCGTCGTCTTCATCGTCGAGAACAATCATTACGCCATGGGCATGTCGGTCGAGCGCTCCTCGGCGCAGCGCGATTTTGCCCGGCGCGGCGCCGCCTTCAACATTCCCGGCGCGCAGGTCGACGGCATGGACGTGCGGGCGACGCGCGCCGCCGCCAGCGTCGCCATCGACTGGTGCCGCAACGGCAACGGGCCTTATATCCTCGAAGCGCAGACCTATCGCTATCGCGGCCATTCCATGTCCGATCCGGCCAAATACCGGCCTAGGGAAGAAGTGGCGCGGATGCGCGAGGAGCACGATCCCATCGAGCAGGTGCGCCTGCGCTTGCTGGCGCTCGGGACCAGCGAGGACGAACTGAAAAAGATCGACGCGCAGACGCGCAAGCTCATCGCCGAAGCGGCGGATTTCGCCACGGCCGACCGTGAGCCGGAGCCGAGCGAGTTGTGGACCGATGTGGTGGTTTAGAACGACGAAGAGGTTGGGGACGATGCGGGGATGTGAAGCCATGAGGCGCGTGCGATGACCGTCAACATCCTCATGCCCGCGCTGTCGCCGACCATGGAGCAGGGCAAACTCGTCAAATGGCTCAAGGCCGAGGGCGATCAGATCAAGTCCGGCGATGTCGTCGCCGAGATCGAGACCGACAAGGCGACGATGGAGGTCGAGGCCGTCGACGAAGGCGTGCTGGCGCGCATTCTCGTTGCCGCCGGAACCGACAATGTCGCGATCAACACGCCGATCGCGGTGATCGCGCAGGACGGCGAGGACGCCTCCGCCATCCCTGCGCCCGTCAGCGCGCCGCAGCCGGCCGCTAGTCCCGCGCCCGTCGCCGCCAGTCCCGCGCCCGCCGCCCCGCCCGCGGAACCGGAAGTCCCGCCCGGAACCGCCATGGCGACGATGACCATGCGCGAGGCCTTGCGCGACGCCATGGCCGAGGAAATGCGCCGCGACGGCGACGTGTTTATTCTCGGCGAGGAGGTCGGCGAATATCAGGGCGCCTATAAGGTTACGCAAGGCCTGTTGCAGGAGTTCGGCCCGCGCCGCATCGTCGACACGCCGATCACCGAATATGGTTTTACCGGACTCGGCGTCGGCGCGGCCTTCGCCGGGCTGCGCCCGATCGTCGAATTCATGACCTTCAATTTCTCGATGCAGGCCATCGACCACATCGTCAACTCCGCCGCCAAGACGCTCTATATGTCCGGCGGGCAGGTGCATTGCCCGATCGTGTTTCGCGGCCCCAATGGCGCGGCGGCGCGCGTCGGCGCGCAGCACAGCCAGGATTTTTCCGCCTGGTATTCGGCGGTCCCCGGCCTCAAGGTGGTCGCGCCGTCGACGGCCGCCGACGCCAAGGGCCTGCTCAAAAGCGCGATTCGCGACAATAACCCGGTGATGTTTTTGGAGAACGAGATGCTTTACGGCAAGACCGGCGAGGTGCCCTCGCTCGACGATTTCCTGATTCCCATCGGCAAGGCGCGCATCGCGCGCGCGGGCCGCGACGTGACGCTGGTGTCCTTTTCCATCGGCATGACCTATGCGCTCGCCGCCGCCGAGGAACTGGCGAAAGAAGGCATCGACGCGGAAGTTATCGATTTGCGCACATTGCGGCCGATGGACGTTCCGGCGATCATCGAATCGGTGAAGAAGACGCATCGCTGCGTCGCCGTCGAGGAAGGCTGGCCGCAATGCGGCGTCACCGCCGACATCGCCGCGCGCGTGCAGGAGCAAGCCTTCGACTGGCTCGACGCGCCGGTGCTGCGCGTGACCGGCAAGGACGTGCCCATGCCCTACGCCGCGAATTTGGAGAAGCTGGCGCTGCCGAGCGTCGCCGAGGTGGTCGCGGCGGCGAAGGCGGTTTTGTATCGTTAGGAAAGCCGCGCCATGAAATCGTCGCCGCGCCGCCCGGTCATTGTGCTCGCCATCGCGCTGATGGCGGGGCTGCTGACGGTGATCTACGCCTTCTCGCGCGACAAGGAACTGGCCGGCGATCTTCTCAAGGCGCTGTTTGGGCTGTCCGGCGGCACGACGGCGGGCGGGTGAGTTGTGCGGCGTCCGCCCAATCGACTCGATGGGCAGGGCAATCGCACTTCAAAATAGGGCGAGCAGTTTGATGAGATATTCCTGATTCCATGCGGCTTTTTTGAATTTTGCACGTAGTGACGCCTTGCTTTCCTCCCTGCCCATGACGTTGAGCGC
>Ga0182030_10017805_pt1 | contig 13677 bp, 14 predicted proteins | sample 812S3MmetaG_FD_121299 | JGI IMG/M metagenome (GOLD analysis project Ga0182030, IMG submission 121299) | Permafrost microbial communities from Stordalen Mire, Sweden - 812S3M metaG (Illumina Assembly) | ecosystem: Environmental > Terrestrial > Soil > Wetlands > Permafrost | place: Sweden... | reverse complement strand
GGTTTTTGGGGATTGGTATAGAATTTAAAAAGGTCGAAAGTCTTGCGAATAAAAGTGTTGGGGCCAAGGCCCCTTTAGTTTTATACTGTCAAAAATGGGCAGCGCAGGATTTGTTTTAGCGCTTTTTCCGGGGGGGGGGGGGGGTTTCACAAAGAAAAATAGTCTCGGATGCTTAAATATCGAGTGGCCGATTTTCTGTGGCTTTTAATGAGGCTTGGAAGTGGCGTTAAGCCATTGCCACACAACATCAAAAGTTGACTTGGAAGCCTAGAGTTTGCATGGCTTGCGTTTACTCAGCCCTATTAGCTTGCTGAGAATGGTTTTTTTTCTACGGAGTAAATTTCCCTCTCCAGGGGTCTACCATGTCGTAAACCCCCACTGATAGTGGTGAACTTACCAATGATGTTAATAGTACCTTTATTTCTCTACTGGAAACGGCACAACGACAGCGGCAGAACTTGGAGGCCTTGTTTTCATGAGCTGAGCTGTCAAGACAGTAAGAATTGAGCGATTACAGTCTTCTTTTCTCTCATTTAAACACAATCGCTATCAGAGTGCAAATCATATGCAACCTACCCTTAGATGAATCATTTGAACTTGGCATTATATCACATTGCTGATCATGAATCGGCTTTCCCAGAGCAGCATTGTATGGCTTCTGCTCGCGATTGCGGGATACACTCAAGCTTCGGTCTTCCAGCCAGAATGCACCATCCCCCATCCTGGCACAACTTATGTCTCTGGACCGAACATTCGTTCCACGACTGCAATTCTATGTAACTTCTTATCGATAATTTTCCTTTGTACTTGGAGTATCTTGCACCTGAACGTGCCAGCCGCGCGCCCGCAAGCGAAAGCCACAATCCAGAAAATATGGTGGCCTATTTTGGATTCCAAAACTAGAACCAAATGGATGATCTTCACAATCTTGGTCCCTGAGGTTTTGATTGGGAAAGCATTCGGGGAACGGCTTGCAGCAGTGGCTGGGGTGAAGTTCATGAAGAAATCCGGGGTTTGGTCAGAGACTACCATGAAACGGAAGAGGGAGGTTGCCGATGCCGTGAAGTCGCTGCAATGGGAAGAGATTCATGCTTACATGGCGAACATTGGCTATTTCGTGGTTGACTTTAGTGATGTCCTGGATGATTACAAAGGTACGAATTGAGAACCGTCTCTGGAAATAAAAGACTATATACTAATGGGATATCCAGCCCCATTTCGGGCCTTGACTAGTGCGTTCAAAGACCATTATTCTTCTGAGATGCTCAAATATCCTTCTTGGACTGTAAATTTGCGTCGGCTTCAGCATCGCAGTTGGGCTTTAAACAATTTACAACTCCGTTTGGCCTTCGAGCAGAGTCTAATAGATTTGCCTGATGTTTCGAGTCGATATTTAGAAAAGCTTGATCGAGGCAATAAATTGGCCAAAGCCTTCGCGTTGCTTCAGATCATATACCTTATTATTGAGCTAACTGCTCGCAAGATAGCAAATCTCCCATCCACTCAGCTCGAAATAGCAACACTCGCATATTCCTTGTCGAGCATGATCACCTACGTCCTATATTGGTCTCGACCCCAAGGTGTCGAAAGTCTACACATTATTAAGGCGAAGAAGATGCCTAATGTCGATACCATCTGGAATATGATAAACTATGTTTCGAACTACATGTGGACGCTCTGTAGGTGCGAAAATGGTATTGATACAGAGTTGGATCTTGTTCCTCTTCCAAATGATAGCGGCTATGTTCTTTTCCATGCTCTTGATGGCTGGTTAGGCAGGGTACTTTGCGCTGCGGGCTTTAATAAAGAAGCTTTGCCCCTGGCATACGGTGTTGTGGCTGGTAGTTCACTCTTCGGTGGTCTTCATTGCCTTGCTTGGAGGTTCCGATTTCCTACGTCAGAGGAAGCACTCGCTTGGAAGATCTGCTCAATTCTAACGACCTGTCTGCCTATTCTCTCAATTGCGCCATTCGTCGCCTGGCAGAGACGGATTCTGCCAGTCACTTGCCCTCCAAAACCTACCGGCTCAACGATTAAATACCTTGCGGGCCTAAGTTTGGCAATTATTTTGGTCACCTATATCCTAGCACGGCTCTTCCTCTTGATAGAAATATTCCGAAGTCTGCTTTTCCTGCCGCCCGAAGCATTTATCAACACCTGGTCTAGGTCTTTCCCACATTTCACTGGGTGAGCAGGCAAATTCGTGCCTCCTCCATCCTGGTATTCCGCCACGCCTCTTCCATTCATCACACTGAAATGGCGTTCTGGAATTTGGCATGCAAGGGGTTTTATGGCTTATTGTCTCTATGGAAGACTCGTTTTTGCTGATGTCTTGTGTGCTGGGTTGGGTCAGGGTCAGAGATTTAAGGCGGCGAGGACACTGGGTTTGATGAAAGAATTCTATTTCTTTGGGACGTCAGGGACGGTCCCGACACGCACTGAGGGGGGTGGTGGGCTGGCGACAGATATACTGATAGTAATGCAATGATGTCATGGAGGTAGTGGGATCGTAGGCATGTTTGCGATGTTTGATGGAAGTTGCGAATGCAAGATTTGAGTTTACTTTTCTCTTCCAAATATATAGAAACACAGAGAAGGACCTAAAGTCCTAGATCTTACACGGCTAAGATCACTATTGGAAAGTCGTAATACCTGAGGCGTGTGCCACCCTTCCTGGTCATAATCCCCAGTATTATTCTTCCCATATGCTTGAATCGCTTATTGCTTGCAATGACCCAACCTACCGTGGGAAACAGCGACCGAACGGCCAATTAAAGATTTTAATATTATAAATTCAAAACTGAGATTTTGGATTAAAATCTTAGAATTTAAACTCGTTTATAATTCTAATAAAAAAGAAATTTACAAAAATTAATAAAAAGTCTAAATTATATAAATAAAGTAGCGTATTGTAGTATAAAGTTGTAGTATATTGTTATCTAAGGCTATAATTGTACTAATATTTAAGTACTCTAAGACGTTCTCAAATCTCAGATCTGAATTCATAACATCAAAATCTTCAATTGGCCGTTTGGTCGTTATTTCCAACGGAACAACCGCTGCAACATTACCAGAACCCAGACATTAGACGAGAGAGATTGGCGAAGCAAGGCCTCCCTATTTGCTTGGAAAGCCGTTCTGGCTCCGTCTCCACTATTTCGGTGAGGAAGACAGTATCGAAAAGTTCGTCCGTAATTCTCCTCGTTATCTCGTCAAGAAAAGTAGCCGGTCAGATCATCTTCCCAGTGAACCTCCTCGAGGGAACATGTTAGCATCTAGAAGCACTAAACAATTATTCTTAGGAATAGTAGAAACCAACCAGCATGCCTTTGGCTGACCAAAGGTATGGAGCCCCGGTCCCACAAGTTTCTTTCACTCAACAGTATTGCTCGCCCTATTAGAATAAATGCTAGCAGAGTCTCCTTTTTCTTCGCAGCATGTGTACAGGAGGATATCTCTTCGAAGTTCCCGCTCTTTGCAAGTGTTTTGCTTTATACAGGACCCAGAAACGCGGGCTTGTGATAATCCTGTAGCGTTATGGTAGAGACATGCGCGATCCTGTTTATCAGGCTATGTCGTATTTCTTAGCAAAACTTGGAAGATTTCTTTTTCCGTGGCTAGTTGGGAAGTTAAATATTATCGACCTGGTCGCTTGCTGTTATGATGCGTCGTACTCCTGCAATTCCACTGCTGATACTCAGGGCCTAGTTCATACTCCGGCTAGTGGGTTTGTCCAGAATCTCCACGCAGTTCGCGTTGGAAGGTAGATAAAGCGAGCTTGAGATTGAATTCTTGAACTAGCCGTCAAGTAACTTTTGGATATCACGACTCAATCCTCTGATACCGGCGCCTCAAGGTTCAAGTGCAAGACATGGAGGTTTGCCGCCCAAGCCTTTAGGAAATATGGACGCCCGCATAATGTCGAGAAGCAATGGAACCTAGCATGCTTTGGGAAGTCAATGGTAGTTTTGTCTAGTCTCACGTCGATCGAAAGGCCGACAGGACCAAAGATGCATTCGCTGCACTGAGATCCATAGTCAGGGCATAACGTGAGCAAACGAGCCAACTCCCACACTCCCCCGTCATTCCCAGGTTTTGCTAAGCGGAAGTCGTATCCCACCATGATGGCCAGTCTTGGGCACGAGCAACCCGGGTAGGGCTTAAGTACTCCCTCGGTGATACCCAACCTACAGGAATCTCGACGGGCAAATACCTAGTGCGAAATTTTATGCGGGTACTATCCGTCGCATCCCCAACTGGTACTTGAGGGAGCACGTGGTATAGATCGCGACATGCGCTATTGAAAGATATATATTCATGAGCTAGAGTCTTTTAGATAGACCCACAATACGATTCCTTTGAAGAGACACGACTCACGGACCTGACCTCTACTCTGTAGCCCACCACGGGTGAACTCGTACCCTTGCACAACATTGATGATGGCTTCTTCAGGACGGTTGTACAAGGCGCCAAACGGCGCCTCATACATCTTCGGAACTATTGCTGGCCTGAAGACTTGGAAAAGAACGCAATCGAACCAGAACAAAAGATATAGACGCGAAGCAGAAAGCATTTCTTGGGCAATCCATACACTCCTCCAGTAAGACCGGCTAATAACGAACTCAACCAAGGTCTGCTAATGTGCCATATCCTATCCTTCCTTCGGTCTAAGCTTCTTTTTATCGAATTGGTCCAATAAGAAAACTTTGACAGCCGGCTGTTTTATCTCTCTCTACATAATCTCTGCCCGTACTTTTACTAAACGCATGAACATCTCTTGAGGTTTCACGGCCTATCTGAAATGTCCTTTCTAGCTGGAGCAGCAAACTATCATTCAAAAGTCTCTATGATATGTATGAAAAGATACCGCCTAAGGATAACAGATATTGGTACTGTAGAAATTATTATATTTGCAGTGCCTTAACCTTCTAAAGGCAGGATGAGAGCGAGTTTATATACCTGCATAATGTGGCTGACAAAATTCATTTCCTAATTAGGAAATATCGCCACTGTTGCCACAAAATTGCTACAGGATTATAATAATTATAATGATTAAGCGCCAGCTTATGAACTCCGAAGTATAAATGTTGGGTTCCAGAACAACTTCATCGTGTATCAATTCTTTTCTTTTCTCTTCGGCATTCTTCATTATTACTTCCAAGGTACCTTTTACTACCCTTCTTGATTGGTATATTGTACATACAGGAATGGAGAATAAGAAGAAGATAGAATGTAAATGAGCAGGGCGGAGGAGGGGGTTGGGAGGACAGTCCTCGGTAAACCTCTACCTGGTGTGAGATATGCGGAGCGGAGCAGTTAAGTACAGTGTACACGCACTCCCACTAAGGACAATAGACGAGGGGACCATCCTGTGTGGCTTGTGCAAGACATGTGCGATATGGGCCTAGCCTTCTGCAGTCATACTGTGACTACACGTAAACCCACCCAAAGGCGACTGTATAAATACAGGGTCTTGAGTTATCGCCAAAGATGTACAATTAATTTGTCTTGAATCATGATTTCCCGCATGTCTACTTTAGAATAATAATAATCAAAACTTTGATTCTACCTTTAGATGACATTACCGGCAATAAACGTAGATGGTATTGGGAACTTTGACACCATCCCTCCTATCAAATGGTCATCTTTCAAAGTCTCGAGGCTTTCCAATGTGGTTTCCGTTTCTCGGTGAAAGCTTTTAGTCCTAAAACGCGTCAGCAACTCTATCAGATGCTTCAAGAAAGCCCTCGCCTTCCAAAATATTCTCCCCTTTCTGAAGTTCTGCAAACTCTCTTTCTAGAGTAATCTCAACAGCCCTCTCCACAGCCGCTGTTTCCCAACCTTCTCTTAACCCAGCTCTTGTGCATATTATGGCGTCTGGGCTGTTTGCAGCAATCATCTCAGCATATCGTATTGCCTCTGAAACCACTTGATCTTGAGGAACCACTTTATTTACAAGTCCCCACTCACATAATTGTTGTGCCGTAATATTCCTTCCCGTGAGCGCAAATTCAGACGCTCTTTGAAGTCCGAGAGTTCGAATTATTCGTGGTAATGCACCTCCGATTGGCGAAACTCCTCTCCGGACTTCTGGAAGTGCAAAGTATGCTGTATCGGCCGCAATAACCAGATCGCTAAGATGCGATCAATAGCTGTCTCACCCTCAAAGCTTCCAAGGCCTTACCTACCAATTCGCAACAAACTCGGTGCCAGCACCCATCGCCAACCCGTTCACAGCCGCAATTACTGGCTTCTTTCCCAACCTTCTACTCAATGGCCTAAATGCAGGTGCATTTCCAAGCCTGTTTTGTGGATCTGCACCGCTCTTCATTGACATATTCCATTCTTTCAAGTCCGCGCCCGCTGAGAATGCTTTCTTACCAGCGCCCGTGATGATAGCGACTGTGAGGTTTGGTTCGCTGTCAAACCATTTCCAGAAGCTGTCCATTTCCCATTGTGCGGAGGTGTTCATGCAATTGAGATCTTTTTCGCGGGACATAGTAGCTAGGATCACGCGCTCGGCGGGGTATGACAGTTTGAGGAATGTGGTTGGTGGGGGTGGGATGAGGAATTGAGGCATTTCGATCGAAAATTAGAAATCGATAGTAAGGGATCTATGTATCTTTAAATTTGAACGTGTTGGTTAAAAGAGTTTCTTTCCATCAAGCAGCACAGATCTTAAGAATAGGCTCGGGGCCGAAATGCGCTTCCTTCGAGAAGTGGAATTTGGTTCCTAGGCTCAACAAGATCCCGATTTGGGAGGATTTGCAAGTGGTTGTGTGGGCCAAGTTACGACCCCGCCTGCAGGTGCATCCCTTACCGTCGCAGCAACGAATCATTAGCGGGGAAGCGCTGTAGTGGCAGGGTGTTATTCGGTCTGGTAAGACATCTCCCTTTTATATTATTCCCGTAAGCATACAACGGGATATATAATATATTTATCATATCGCGTCTAACATTGAGCAAGGGAGGTCGAGCTCTGTTAGCCCACATATCCTTGAGCATCAAGACCAAGTCGCTCTAGTTGCAAGCTTCCGCCTTAGTACCCTCTCTACGATGACGGAAGAAAGAATGAGGATATACAAAGGAAAAGAAATCGACATCCCCCGAGATCTCAACCTAACCGAACTCTTGCATCAAAGCGCTGGTACTATACCCTTGCCAGAATCCCACCTGATAGCAAAAGATAATCTTACGAACCGAAGCCTCACCCTCGGTGAGCTTAGAAGTCGTGCTGGAAGGATTGCAAATGGTTTCTTCAAAATCTTAAGCCCCTGTCAGGGCGATCGATGGGCTCTCATCCTGCCAAATTGCGTGGAATTCATCGAGCTGTTTCATGCTATTCTGTGGACGGGAGGTGTTAGCTGCCCAGTCAATCATGCCCTCAAAGCCACTGAAATTGCACATGCACTGGTTGTTTCCCAAGCGAAATATATCATTGCCTACGGCGAAACTTTTCCACGCGTGATGGAAGGAGTCAGAATCGCTCGGAATGCCATGAGAAATAGTTGGCAACAACCTCACGTCATCACTGTAATTCGAAAAGTCGAAGGGTACAGACATGTCCCTGATGACTTCATGGACGACGAACCACTTCCAATCCCTCACTACGCCAATGCCGTAGATCACTTGGCCTCCATCCATTTATCATCTGGCACAACTGGACCCCAAAAAGGAGTCAAGCTTTCACACTATAATTTCATCGCGAACTGCTACCAACTATATGCCCATGATCCAGCACAATTCCACTCCAACTCTCGAACGGTAGCTTTCACCCCTTTTGCCCACATTGCTATGACGACTATGCCACTTTTTCTTGGTCCATGGACTGGAATGATGCACCACGCCATGCCATCTTTCGATCTCGAATCCTTTGGTGCATTAGTCTCATCAGTTCGCCCAACTTCGTACCAGGGAGTTCCATCCGTAGCTCTATCGTTTGCGAATACCGACATCACAAGAAGATTTGATTTCTCCGCTGCGGAAGTCATAAATTGTGGTGGTGCCCCCATGAATCGAGACATGTGCAATCGTCTCACAAGCCGAGCTCCGTGGCAGATAATTCAAGTATATGGTATGACGGAAGGGAGTCCATATGTCGCGTACCAAAAGTTGGGAGAGAAATTGGAGACGGGCATGGTTGGTCGTTTCTTGCCCAACATTGAAGCTATGCTGAAGATAGAAGATACTCTGGATGATGCGCCGGAAGGGGGGCCAGGAGAGCTGTGGTTGAAGGGCCCAAATATCTGCTCTGGGTATACAGATGAGCAGGCAAATAAGAGGGCATTTCCGATTGAGGGTTGGTACAACACTGGAGACATTTGCCTCATTTCGAATTTGGGGATTGTGAGCGTGGTCGGCAGGACGAAAGAATTGATCAAATACAAGGGTTTCCAAATCCCACCTGCTGAGTTAGAGGTCCATCTGAATTCTCACCCCCATGTTGTTGAAGCCGCAGTCGGATCCATTTGGGACGAGAGTCAATTGACGGAGCTGCCGACGGCGTATGTATTGCTTGTTTCGGGGCTAGGAGCAAAATCTGCGGTCTTGAAAACACTGAGAGATATTCATGCGAGCACTGACAGTTTAGTGAGCGGGTACAAGAAGCTGAGAGGAGGCGTATGGGCTGTGTCAAGTCTACCAAAGAACGCCACCGGAAAGTTCGTGCGGAAAGACCTGAGAAAGCATATAACGGGGCTGTCTTCTCTCGAGACTAAAAAAGAAAGAGCCCTGCTATAGTGTGAGAGAGAAGGAGAAAGAGCCTTATCAAGGGGGAATAAATTGATTCAAAAGACTGAATATTCAACATTATTGACTGTAACCGATGATTGCCTCTTCTATCCTCCTCCCTATCTACGCATTAAACTACTATAGCCCGGGTGAGCTCCTCAAAAACTCTTCGGAAATACGTAGAGGATTAATCACTTAGTCAATATTGAATGCAAGCTTTAATATTCTGTGTAATCATCAATAGCTTAAGAATAGGTTCAGAAGAGCAAAGTTCTTTCATGCAAGTTCAGGTGGGCGGACAGGGGAGTAAATTTCGGCACTGAATCATGGCAATTCGCGAAGACGCATCATTTCAGCGCTAATGAACGCTGAGCCACCCTGGTATTGCGCCATTGGATAAGACTGCAGTAGTGCTAATAGGTATAAAGATAAGCTGCGGCTTGAGCAAATCAGATAACTTTGAATTTCTAGGTGAAGTCCCTCGCTTGAAAATGCGGCCCGAGAAAGTGGAGATTCCCACCCGCTCCAAATGAATCAATAGTGCATGCAACTGTGCCACCCATCAGTGAAAGCATTGGAGAATGAGAGCTCAGAGTGCATGGACCTGTAGAAACAGCTCTGACCTGCGTCAAGTCTAATGTCGAGCGATGGTCTGAATTAAAGGGCAAATTCGCAGCATTTTCACTTCCCTGCTAATTACTGCTGAAGAGAATCATACCTTAATTTTGTTTCCTCGTATACGTGTATATAGATAGCACCGAAGATGTCTGTTCCGAGAACAAAGAACCCAGTGGCGAACTGGATTGAAAATCCGTATCCTCATCTCGATCACTCCCTCGTCTCATTCCCCGCAAAGCATATGATCTTGGTCACGATCAACCGTGAAGAGTTCATGAATTGTCTTCCTGTTGAAGCAACCATAGAATTAGGAGCACTGTGGAAATGGTATGACGCTGAACCGCAGTTGTGAGATTCCTCGCTGCCTTCCTGAGCAACCTTTTCTGTGCTAATTTCATTATGCGGCAGACGGTGTGCAGTTTTCACCGGCGTATGCATTCTGAATATTATAGATTTTTTCACGCTGACGTGGTATAGGCCGGAACGAAAGCTTTTTGTGCTGGAATGGACCTCAAGCAACGTCTCGATATCATGAAAACAAATGAAGTGGCGCTCGAATATCCACAAGGTGGATTTGCAGGAATGACGAATCGCGTGGGGAAGAAACCAATTATTGTCGCCTGCAACGGGCATGCTCATGGTATGTTTACCTTTTTTTCTCTCGCAAAGCTTGCGAGTGATTCAGTCTTAAATTATGGGTTAGGTGGTGGCTTTGAAATCCTTTTGAATGCCGATGTGATATTCGCCTCCCCAAATGCTACATTTGCTCTACCAGAGGTCCTCCGCGGTGTTTCTGCACTCGCTGGTGCATTACCACGAGCCATGTTACTCTTTGGAAATCACCGAACAATGGATTTGATCTTCACCGGCCGGCGACTTTCTGTGGAAGAAGCGGTTTCTTGGGGTTTGGTCAAAGAGATCGTCCCGCAGGACAGGCTATTAAAAAGAGCGATTGATTATGCGATTGGAATATCAGAAAAAAGCCCCGATAGTGTGATAATTTCAAGATTGAGTGCAAGAGAAGTTTGGGAGACGGGTGTTAGTAGAGCCACAATGAGGGGTCAAGAGTTATACGCTGAGGCGATGTTGAGAAGTAAGAATAGTGCAGAGGGGCTTGCAGCTTATAAGGAAAAGCGAGATCCTCGATGGTTACCTTCATATCTATGATAAACGCATACCATAGGTATAGGTATCAATAAGTATAGATAAAACTTGAAGTTCCAAGTAACCTTAGCCTCCATATACATGTGGGTTTACTGTTGTCAAAGCTTGCTTGGAGTGATGGCCGTCACAATCCGCGCTAATCCGTTTGATCTTCGATGTGTAAGCTTGATATTTTACGAGTATTTTAGGACAGCAAGAAACTTACAGCGCAATTCGGCCATCATGTATAACAACAGTCTGAAATATAATATCGTCACATCCATTCTTCTCAGCTACCTTCCACATCTTTGTCTCTAGTCCGTCACCAGGATATACTACGCTTGCGAATCTCGCGCTGAAGCTTCGGAACCTCGTTGGATCACTTTCTCCCATGTATTTCAGAACTCCATGTGCGGCAATATTCCACGTTCCTAGTCCCTGGAGGATTGCGCCTTTGAAACCTGCTTTCCTCCCAAACTCTTCATTGGCATGTAGTGGGTTATAGTCACCACAAAGACGATATAGTAGAGCTTGCTCTGGTGTGGTCTGGAAAAAGTGGACGGCATCTGGATTGCGTCTTGGAGGAGGATATGATGGTTTTAAGGGTCCACGGGGTCCCCCGTAGCCACCTTGTCCAATTCCAAACGACGTAGAAGTGAGCTTTACAAATACGGTATTAGTTTTGGCATCGCGGAGAATATTTTCCGCTTCTAGTATCATGTTTCCGCCTTTATCGTAAACCCCTAAAACATTTCCATTCAATTCAAGATCAAGACCCATGGAGGAGGTGGGGATGGTCTGCAGAATCTCGATTCCTCTCTCTCCGTCCACTGACCGTTGGGGGTCGAAGGGAGGAGTGCCAGGTACAGCTGCGCCCGCCATTCTTTGGATGAAATCGAACACATCTTGGTCGGCTTGTTTGAAGGGCAATGTTACGGGAAAGGTCGGAAATGCAGCAAATCGTGGATGAAATTCATACAGAAATTGTAATTCATCTTTGGTAACTCCAATTGCATTGGCCTAGTTTCTTATTAGATGCGGAGAAAGGGAGAAGAGAGAGAGCTTACAAACAGCAAAACATCGCGTCTTAAATAGCTAACCTTGATGGAAGGCAACTTATGGCCCACAGCCTTGCTGAAATCAACGTTTTCATACCTGCCAGAAGCATTTTTGATCGGTATCAAGGCCATTGCTCCAACATTGCCTGCCTTGTCTGGAATGATGTGTCAAACTTCTCGACCATCTTAAACAAGTGCGCCATTACTTCGGCCTATCAGATGTTTCTTTTGTCGTCTAGCATACAGCTGTGCCTACTCTCTTTTCGGATCAGGAGACATCCTTATGATAGATAACATTCTGTACCCCTCCACCCCAAGCGCTGACGAATCACTCAAGCAAGCCCACTCACAAATTGGTCAGCACGGTACATCCAAAACAACACGCCCCGAATGACCGGGTGGGGCCGAACGGCACGCTACATGCATATGCACATTTCTGCCCCACCAGAAAGATGACCTATCTCGGCAGTTATTGGGTATATGTTCGGCGTCTCGGTGTTACTTTACAAAGAATTGGAAAGAGAGAGAAGCTTGTCTCATTCACGTTCCACGAGCTCTTGCATGAGCGGGTCAAAAGGGCCATGATCATTTTCTCTAACCATGACTTTAGCATTTACACTTTCCATTTTGCGGTTCACTTGATAATCACGACTCTGCTCCGTCCTTTTATAAAATGTCATCCGAGAAGAATCAGATCCAAGAAGACCAACGTGTCTCGATTGAACCAAATCCCGATGATCTTGGGCTAGAAAAAGTTGAGACAAAAACGCCCTTCGATACAGTTGCTCCTTCGGCCATCGGAGGCGACTATCATGATCTACCTGTGGGCTATTACACATCTTCGAAATTCATTGGGACATTCATTGGTGTTGTATTCATGGCATGGTCACTTTATGTTGGATATGTCCTCCCAGCAAACACTCTCGCCATTATCAATGCTGATCTGGGTATGACTCATGTCGAAGGCCAAAGTAGCTGGCTGACACTATCTCGATACTGCTCACAGGACCATCTCCAGACTACGTATTAATTGTCACCGTTACTACCGTCGTCAGTGGGTGCTTACTCACCGTTGTTGGCCGCCTTGGAGATATCATCGGGCGACGATACTTTTTGATCGGTGGCCAGATGTTTGGGTTAGTCGGTGGTATTATCGGCTCTACGGCGAAAAATATCCAGACACTTATTGTTGCGGGTGCATTTATGGGAATTGGCGGGGCTGTTCAACTCACTTTCACCTTTGTGGTTTGTGAGCTAGTCCCCAATAAACATCGAGCATATATCGACTCTGCTCTATTCTTTTTCATTATACCATTTGCTGCCCTAGGTCCAATTATAGGTGAATGGAAACGAGGGTCATTATTCTGGCCGTTTTCTGACCTGTAGCAGCACGTCTCCTTGCTACACGGACTGCCGCTGGCTGGAGGTGAGTCAAGGTGTTATCGTGAAAGATTACATGCTGAGAACATACTTCCGAGGTGGTTCTATTATCTTAACATCATGACCTGCGGAATTAGTATTGTTCTCTTCTCCTTTTTTTACTTTCCCCCGAACTACCAGCAGCTACATACACGTATGTCGAAGAGAGAACAATTAAACAAGATTGACTATGTTGGCATGGTATGCCACACCAAAACCCCAAGGGAGAATATCTGGAACTGATTTATATTTGTTTAATATAGGTCCTCTTTGCTGCTGGGGTGGTTATGTTTATGTTGGGTCTTTGTAAGGCTTTGAAAGAGGTTTCGATTTTCGTTCACTAACACACTTCAGCCTGGGGAGGCTCAGAATTCCCCTGGAAGTCTAGTACGGTTCTTGGAATGATTATCGCCGGAGTTCTAGCACTTGTAATATTTGCAGTCTACGGTAGTTCAACCTTTCCAAACGATAGCTTCGCTAGGTTACTAATTTGCGATCAGAGATATATGCTCCCTTAGAGCAGCCACTCTTACCAGTGAAGCTTCTCAAAAACAAAAATTACATAGCTATTTCAATTACCTCCTGCGTTGGTACAATGATATACTTCTCGATGAATGTTCTCTGGCCGCAGCAGGTGGCTGCTTTGTATGCTACGGATGAAATTACAATTGGTTGGCTATCAGTATGAGTTGCCCGGATGAATTGTTTT
>Ga0182030_10017804_pt1 | contig 13677 bp, 10 predicted proteins | sample 812S3MmetaG_FD_121299 | JGI IMG/M metagenome (GOLD analysis project Ga0182030, IMG submission 121299) | Permafrost microbial communities from Stordalen Mire, Sweden - 812S3M metaG (Illumina Assembly) | ecosystem: Environmental > Terrestrial > Soil > Wetlands > Permafrost | place: Sweden... | reverse complement strand
TTAAATCCTTTCATTCCCATTTTTTGAGCCAGTTCTGTTATAATCTGCCAATCAGGTTTAGAGTCACCTATGGGTTTTATGGCTTGGCGAACCCGCTGCACGCGTCGGTCAGCATTTGCAAATGTACCATCTTTTTCAGCAAATGAAGCTCCAGGAAGTACTAAATCAGCTAAGAGTGCCGTTTCAGTGAGGAATAGATCTTGTACAATCAAAAAATCCACATCGTTGAGTGCTTTTTGTATATTAGAACTATCAGGTTCACTCAAAGCAGGATTCTCCCCCATAATATAAAGCGCCTTTAAATTCCCGTCTCGGGCTGCTTCCATCATTTCAGGCATTTTCATGCCTATAAATGGGCTGAGTTGGGAGTTCCAGGCTTTCTGAAACTTCTTGTGAACATCCTCATCTTCAACATTCTGGTAGCCGGGATATACATTTGGCAGACAACCCATATCACATGAACCTTGTACATTATTCTGTCCTCGAATCGGATTAATCCCAGTAAAGGGTTTACCTATATTTCCAGTAATTAAAGCTAGATTAGAAAGTGCCATGACATTATCAGTGCCATGAGAATGTTCTGTTATTCCTAATGAATAAAATATGGCAGATGATTCAGTTGTAGCATATAAACGGGCAGCTTTTTTGATATTATCCGCTTTTAATCCTGTAATTTGTTCAACAGTTTCCAAATCAAATGATTCCAGAGATTTTAGTAATGCTTCATAATTCTCACAACGATCCTGAATGAAATTATCATCCATAAGTCCCTCATCAACTATTACTCGAATCATACCCATAATGAGTGCTACATCAGTTCCGGGTTTATGTTGGAGAACAATGTCAGCGTATCTATTTAATTCTATATCTCTAGGGTCAGCAACTATTAATTTAGCATTGTTTTTTATTGCATCCATTATTCTCATGTTGAGTACAGGATAACTTTGGTTAGGGTTAGTTCCAATAATGAAAAGGCATTTTGCATGGGGTATCTCGTCTATAGAGTTACTCATAGCCCCACTTCCTAAAGTTTCGGCTAGTGCAGCTACAGATGGGGCGTGACAGGAGCGTGCAGAGTTATCAATGTTGTTAGTGCCCATAACTACCCGGGTAAACTTTTGCATGAGATAATTATCCTCATTAGTGCAGCGGGCGGATGAAATAGCTGCAAAAGATTCTTCTTTATACTTGGAAAGTTTTCGAGCAGCAAATTCTAATGCCTCATCCCATTCCACTTCTACAAACAATCCATTTTTCTTAATTAGAGGTTTAGTTAGCCTATTCGGGTGATTCACGAATTTAAATGCATATCTTCCTTTTACACAGAGGTTACCTTGGCTCAGTGGATGTTCCGGGTCTCCACGAGAGGTGATGATTTCTTGACCCCTTACTCCCAGATAAAGCCCGCAACCCACCCCACAATAGGTACAAGTGGTTTTTACCACTCTAACTGGTTTTAAGTTAGTTTTAGGTACTAGAGCTCCTACTGGGCATGCTATGACACATTCTCCGCAGGATACACAATTGGATTCGATTATGGGTTGATCTAAAAAAGTTGTAATTTTAGTTTCATCGCCACGATAAGCGAAATCTATAGCATTAACGCCTAATCTGTCTCTGCAGGTTCTCACACAAATACCACATAATATACATTTCTTTAAATCTCGTTTAAAGAATGGATTAGATTCATCTGGTGAGATATCAGTTATTGAACGTCTAAGATCTTCCATATTCTCCTTTTCAATACCAAAAAATGATGATATCTTCTGTAATTCACATTGATTGTTCTGAGCACAAGTAAGGCAGTTTGCTTCATGATTCGCCAGTAATAGTTTTGTTATCATCATCCGCGCGTTTTCTACCCGGGGGCTTGTAGTAGAAATTACTATGCCTTCTTCGGCTAGATTTTCACATGATGTGATCAGTCTTCCCTCTTCATTTTCAACTAAACATAAACGACAGGCACCTATGGGCTTTAAATCAGGGTTGTGACATAGATGGGGAATATAAATCCCATTTTCAGCTGCTGCTTGAAGAATAGTACTCCCTTTTTGGGTTTTTAACTCTAATCCATCTATGATAAAGGTTATTTCATTCATTTAATTTCCTCAAAATACATTCATAATACAATTAATATTAAATTAAAAATGAATCATTTTTTTTAATTAATCTCACTTGAATTGTATAGTTCTAATGATTTTTTTTTAAATTCCTGGTGATATCCGTTCTATAGCATTGTATTTCCGGCAAGATTCAAAACAAGTTCCACAGGTTATACAAGTAGTCTGGTCTATTATATGAGTTTCCTTTATATTACCAGTTATAGCATTGGTAGGGCATGATTTAAGGCATAACGTGCATCCTGAACATTTATCTGATGAAATTACGTATGATATAAGTTTTTTACAATTAAGAGCAGGACAATATTTTTCTTTTATATGCTCTAAATATTCGTCATCGAAAAATTTTAAAGATGTGAGAATAGGATTAGGTGCAGTTTGTCCTAAACCACAGAAAGATGCATCTTTAATTGTATATGCCAGTTGTAGGAGTAGATCTTTATCAGTTATTTTACCTTTTCCTTCAGTGATGTCATTTAATATTTGCATCATTTGTTTGGTTCCCAGCCTGCAGGGTACGCATTTGCCGCAGGATTCTTTTTGTACGAATTCTAGGAAATAACGGGCGACGTCAACCATACAGGTGTCTTCATCCATGACTACCATCCCTCCCGATCCCATAATTGCTCCAGCCATTATTAGAGAGTCATAGTCTATTGGTGTATCCAGGAATTCCATGGGAAGACATCCTCCTGAAGGTCCTCCTATTTGGACTGCTTTAAAACTTTTATTATCCTTAATTCCTCCCCCAATATCATAGATAACTTCTTTTAATGTTGTACCGAGTGGAACCTCAATTAGACCAGTATTTTCTACTTGTCCTACTAAGGAAAATGTTTTTGTACCTATACTGTCTTTTGTACCGTTTTCAGTGAATTCTTCTGGTCCTTTCTGCATTATAAGGGCTACGTTAGCCATTGTTTCTACATTATTTATTACGGTGGGTTTACCCCATAATCCGGAGGTGGTGGGAAATGGTGGGCGTGTACGGGGCATTCCTCTTTTTCCTTCAATTGATGCAATTAAAGCGGTTTCTTCTCCACATACAAAGGCGCCTGCGCCTTTTTTTATCTTTATATCAAAATCAAATCCGGATCCTAAAATATTTTCACCTAAGAGTCCATATTCATGCATTTGGTTCAGTGCATGTTTTAATCTCTCTAGAGCTAATGGATATTCGGCTCTGCAGTAAATGTACCCTTTTTTAGCTCCTATTACATATGCAGCTATAAGTATTCCTTCTAAAACTGAGTGTGGATCGCTTTCTAGAAGTGATCTATTCATAAATGCGCCCGGATCGCCTTCATCAGCGTTGCAGATAATATATTTAATTTCTTCTTCTGAATCACGGCAAAATTGCCATTTAAGCCACGTGGGAAAGCCAGCGCCTCCTCTTCCTCTTAATCCTGATTTTTTTATATCACTGATTATATCCTCAGTTTTAAGGTTAATTGCCTTAAGAAATCCAGTATATCCGTCTTTTGCAAGGTAATGGTCTATATTAGTGGGGTCGATGAATCCGCAGTTACGTAGAATTTTCCTAACTTGTGGTTTTAGAACAGGAAGATCAAATAGTTTAGGAATTCCTTTAATAGTTTCTTCTCCAACAGTACCCATGGCAAATTCTGTTAAGGGATCATCCCCTAGAATGTAAGAATTCACTAAATCTCGTGTTAGGTCCGGTGTGACGTTACCATAAAAAATAGCTGGTTTACCTTTTTTAATTATAGTAATAATCGGTTCTGCATAACATAACCCTATACATCCCACTGTGATAAGTTCATATTTCACATTTTTCTTGTCTAGTTCTTCTTTGATGATAGATTTTACTAATATTGCTCCTGCGGAATTTCCGCATGTTGCAGAACCCACCATTATTACGGGAGCCTCTGATTCATATAAACACTTATATTCTGCCTTGGATCGTTTTATTAAATCATTGAAGTTCATTGAAATTGTACCTTAAAATTTTTGTTAAGATTTCATGTTTAATGTAGTTGCAAATGAAAAAAAATCTTACTTTAATTTAAATATTACCTTATACTTGTATTAAAAAAATTAGTTATCTACTAGGAATTCAGTTAGATTAATTCTTAATTATATATTTAAATTTTTAATTCACATTTAATCCTTATCATATAGGATTATAAAAATATATTCTATTATCAACATATATTTAATTATATTATAATAAAAATGGGGATTAAAAAAAAATGTCTGATACAGCAAAAGATGAAAATTTACCAAAATTTTATATGGGTATTAGGAAACGTTATAAGGATTATGGTAACGCCTTAAGTGAACTGGGTCAGGTTTTAAAAGAAGCAGGACCTGTGGATGAAAAAAATGCCCAGCTTATTCAACTTGCGGCATCAGCCGCCATAGGTTCTGAAGGAGCAGTACATAGTCATGCTAGAAGGGCAATTGAATCTGGAGCGTCTCCTGAGGAAGTTTATCACTCTTTAATTCTACTTACAAGTACTATAGGTTTTCCAAACGTAGCTGCTGCCATATCATGGGTTGATGATCTTTTCAAAGATTGAAAAATTTCAAATTTTAATTTTATTAGATAAATTTGATTACATAATATAATACCTGAAAATATTTTTCAATATTATATTGATAATCAAAAAATATCCTTTGAAGTGTAAAAGTTTTTTTATGAATTAATGAGCTTTAATCTAAATTGGAGTAAAATTAAATATGTTTAAAATGATTGAAAACGTTCCTGCGGTGCATGTGAATGAAAAAAATTCTCAAGTAGAGGAGAAAATTGTTTGTGATGAAGAAATAGAGATTATAATAAATGAAACTGTTTCTCGAAGTTTTTCTATTAGTCCCTGTTCATTGAAGGAGTTTGCTATTGGTTACATGTTAGGGGAAGGTTTAGCGGTATCCATTGATAATATAACGGAGTTAAATATTGAAGATAGGATCATTCATGTAGGGATAGATCTGGCTGATTTTGATATTAGAAAAGAATTAGTAGTGGGTTCTGATTGTTTTGGAGGGTGGAGAAGGAAGATTGAATTGGTTGAGGAAGTTAAATCTGATTCCCATATTACTAAAGAGGATTTATTTAACTCATTCAATAAATTAAGAGAAGAATCAAAGGTATGGGGGGAGACCGGTGGCACCCATATAGCTGGTCTTGTAAATAAAGATAAATTTTTAGCCATAGAAGATGTAAGTCGACATGTAGCTGTAGATAAAGTTATAGGGGCTGGCGCGCTTAACAAATGTGATTTCTCCAATAGTTTCATAGTTTACAGTGGAAGAATGCCTGCTGATATGGTTATAAAGATTGCACGAGTTGGAATTCCAATCTTAGCTTCGAATGCTGCCCCTACATCTTCAGGTTATTCTGTAGCAGAAAAATCCGGGATCACTATGATAGGGTTTGTTAGAGATGATAGATTCAATATTTACACTCATCCCCAACGAATTATAATCTGAATAAGTTAATTTTATTCTAAAACAGTGTGTCTTTGCTTAAGGTCATCTTCAGTCTTACCTAAATCCACCATAAGTTGAGCTATAACTCCATCAAGAAATATAAGGGTGGTTATTTCAAATAAAGTTCCCAATGGTGATAATGACTGATGTTTACCATCAATCTGTCTTCTAATATAATTTTTCTCTGAGTCAATTTTAGTTCGGCCCTTAATATGAACCACTAAGTCTGCTATTTTTCCGAGTGTAGAATCTACATAAGAAGTAACCGCAATGATGTTTGCACCTCTCCTTCTAGCCGTTTGTGCTGTACTTATTACATAACTAGTCTCTCCGGAACCTGAAATGGCTAAAAGACAATCATTATCTCCGATTGCAGGTGTAATAGTCTCACCAACAACATAAACTCCTATTCCCAAATGCATGAGTCTCATAGCAAATGCGCGGGCTACTAAACCAGACCTTCCTAATCCCAGTAGAAAAACATTATTACAGGAGGTTAAAAGTTGAAGCATTTCCTTAACACGTTTTTTGTCTAGTTCATCAGAAGCCGACTGGACATTATCTATTATTTCATCTATAGCATCGTTTAAAATCATATATACACCTAATAAGGACTAAAATATCGTAGTTTATATTATCTATTACAGCTTATATAAGTTTACTATGAAAACTATTCAGGAAAATCATTTTATTAAAAATTATTTAATATCAAATATTGAACATCAGGTTTTTGACCTCTAAACAAGTATCCACATATAATTTATTAATTTGATGAAAAATATAAATTTTGAAGTGATTAAATGGAATATAAACCTAAATTAAGCCTAACTATAAATGAACATATCTTAAATTATAAGTTTTTTGATGCACTAGATTGCGTGGCTCAGACTTGGTCTCAAAGAGAGGCTGCCAAAAAGTTAGGAATATCCCATGCAGTTTTAAATCGTCGCATAAAAGATGCTGAAGATAAATTAGGTTTTAAATTAGTATACACTACCGGAGCAGGCTCAAAAATTACAGAAGATGGTTTAGAAATCCTTCAACAATATAGGAAACTTATAAATCGACTGAAAAAAAGGGAAACTCCCATGTTATGTGGAGGTTACATATCAGCAGGGATTATGGAAGCTTTGACTATGGAATATGGATTAGACATTCTCATATACCAAACAGATGATGAAAGTGCTTTATATTTAGCGGATATGGATATGATAGATATTTTAACTTTAGATGATCCTGTAAAAGCATTTATGAGGGATTTAGATTTTATACCGATAGCTTACGATTATTTAGTTCTAGTTTCTCCAATTGATGAAACTATAAGTAGCATTAATGAGTTAGAGGGTAAGAAATTCGTGGAAATACCAGGGTCGTCCCAGAGATTAGCTTGGAATACTATGGATAACTTGAATATAAATTATAAAATAGTTAAACTTTTAAAATCCCCATCTGAAGCTTTAAAGGCTGTTAAAAATAGTGAAGATCTTTACACTTTTTTAAATAGTAGTTTTACTAATGGTTCTGATGTGTTAAAGAATGAAACCAAACATTTAATCACTCTGGTTCTACTTAATCAGGATGATGATAGATTAAAAAAATCTTTAGAATTTATTTTAAGTAAGGGACGTAAATTAATAACTGAATTAGGTTTTGAAACTATTTAATTTTGTTATTTACTAATGTAAGATATTAAATCCGTTATTACATATTTCTAATATTCCTCTGTAGTATTATACATGAATTGGTTAATTTTAAATATTCTAAAAATAAAAATAAGGCGGGTGATTTGTTGAAGGATAAAAATGATTTATTAGCCATTGGGCATACTGCATTCGATTATATAATTCAAGTTAATCAATTTCCCTTACCTAATTCATCAACCTCTATCAATAAAATGAAAACTTTTTTCGGGGGAGCAGCAGCTAATGTTGCGGTAGTAGCAGCCAATTTAGGGGTTAAATCAAGTTTAGTATCTGCTGTGGGTAATGATTTCGTGGGATCTAAGTATCAAAAAAAAATTGAGGATTTATTTATCGATACAACTGGTATGATAGTAATTGAGGATGAAAAAACACCTACTGCATTCGTAGTTACTGATTCAAATAATGATCAAATTAGTTATTTTTATTGGGGAGCAGCTGCTTACTTTAAAGAATCAAATCCTCCAGTTAAAATTATTACTAATACTAATGCTGTTCATTTGGCCACGGGTGATCCTAGTTTTAATAGGGGATGTGGTGAATTAGCACATGAATACGGTAAATTAATATCCTTTGATCCAGGTCAAGATTTACATATGTATTCATATGAAGAGCTTAAAGAGGTTTTAAAGATAGTTGATATCTTATTTGGGAATCATCATGAAATTAACCGTATATTAAAAATATTAAAAATGGATATTGATGAGTTAAGAAGATTTGGACCTAATATTGTGGTGAAAACTGTTGGTAAAGATGGAAGCGTTATATATACTGATGAAAAGATAAGAATAGATGCTGTTAATGCAAAAACCCTTGATCCTACTGGTGCGGGAGATTCCTATAGGGCAGGGTTTCTTAAAGCTTACTTAAATGGTGAAAATCTGAAGGTATGCGGTAATTTTGCTTCAGCAGTCGCCTCATTCGTGGTTGAATCTGAAGGATGTCAGACTAATGTCCCTAATTATGATATGGTCATTGAAAGATTGAAATGAATATTAAAAAATTTAGAGTTTATAAAAAATTTTTATGATTATTAATATTTAGAAATGGAATTATTCATTTTTATTTATAATCCATAAATGTTTAAACCATATCTATTTTTAAGTTAAATATAAATTGAATATATTAAAGATGTTTAGTTTCAAAAATGTTTTTTTAAGTAACAATAATAGTTGCATATGAAGGGTCAGAAATCTGGTAGATTCTGTTTATTATGAGTTTAAAAAATATTTTTTCAATAGATAAAAAAATTTAATATGGTGGTTCTATGACACAAATGGACGATGCACGAAAGGGCATAATAACACAAGAGATGAAGTCAGTTGCAGAAATCGAAAATGTTGATGAGGAATTTATTAGAAAATCTATCGCTAATGGAACTATTGTGATTCCAAACAATGTGGGAAGGAATGCTAATCCAGTGGGTATAGGGGCTGGACTCAGAACCAAAGTTAACGCAACAATTGGGACATCTACAGATATAAATGATGTAGATATGGAAGTTGAGAAAGCCAAAATAGCAATGGAAAACAAGGCAGATACATTAATGGAGTTAAGTATTGGTGGAGATCTTGACGCTATAAGGAAGACTATTTTAAGCGTTACTGACTTACCTGTCGGTAGTGTTCCAATATATCAAGCTGCAGTTGGATCTATCAGGAAACATGGCGCTGCTATATACATGGAAGAGGACAGTATGTTCAAAGCTATTGAAAAACAGGCTAAAGACGGCATAGATTTCATGGCTATACATTGTTCTGTTAATAAGGAAACTCTTAAACGTCTTAAAAGGCAAGGTCGAGAAGGCGGATTAGTGAGTAGAGGTGGAGCATTCATATCAGCTTGGATGGTTCACAATGAAATCGAAAATCCATTATATAAAAATTATGAGTACGTTCTCGATATAGCTAAAGAATATGATTTCGCTTTAAGTCTTGCAAACGGTATGAGAGCCGGTGCAATAGCAGATTCCACAGATCGTGCCCAAATCCAGGAATTAATAATTCTTGGTGAACTTGTTGACCAAGCCAGAGAAGTAGGGGTACAAACTATAATCGAAGGCCCTGGACACATTCCTTTAAAGGAAATACCCACAAATGTTATGGTGCAGAAAAAACTTTGCCGTGGCGCACCTTTCTATATGCTCGGACCAATCGTTACTGACATAGCACCAGCCTATGATCACATCGTATCATCAATTGGCGCAGCACAATCAGCTGCAGCTGGAGCAGATTTCATATGTTATGTAACACCAGCAGAGCACCTTGCACTTCCAGGTCCTGAGGATGTGAAACAAGGCGTAATAGCTACTAGAATTGGTGCATATGTTGGTGATATGGCTAAAGGTATACATAACGGTGAATTAGATCTGGTAATGGCTAATGCACGTAAAAAACTAGATTGGGAAGGTCAGTACGCAGCCGCAATATGTCCGTCTGACGCAAGATCAATTAGAGAAGCTAAGCCACCTGAAGACCCAGATACTTGTACAATGTGCGGAAGCTATTGTGCAATTAAAATAGTGAATGAATGGTTAGATGACGCCAGTAAAGATGTCTTTGACTGAAATTCATCTTATTTCCCCACTTTTTAACTTAAATTTCTGTACCGTTCCAAATTTTATTTTATAATAATTTAAATTTAATTTTTTTTTTTAAAGTTCTAAAATAAATGGTGATGTAAATTTTGAAACATTGGATTGAAAGAATCGCAGATGAATTAATCGAAGATAATTCAGAGGAACACGTTGTAGCAAGTGGAACATCCATATCCGGGTCTATACATATTGGAAATTCATGTGATGTTTTCATAGCCAATGCTGTGGCAAAGACTATTAATGTAAGTGATGTACCTGCAAAAACTATCTGGATTGCCGATGATCATGACCCTCTACGGAAAGTACCCTATCCACTGCCTGCATCATATGAGAAATATTTAGGTATACCTTATTCACGAATACCCTGTCCGGAGAAGTGTTGTGAAAATTTTGTAGAACATTTCCAGAAACCTTTCTTAAACACTCTAGATTGTTTTGGAATTGAATTAAAAGTTTACTCCGGTGCAGAAATGTATAAAAACGGTCTTTATACTGAATATATAAGGATAGCTTTAAACAATGCATCTAAAATTAGGATGATTTTTGATAAGTTTCGTGAACATCCTTTAAAAGAGGATTGGTTACCCTACAATCCAATCTGCGAAGAATGTGGAAGAGTTAACACTACTTATGCTTATCATTTCGAAGATGATCTGGTTTATTATAGGTGTGAATGCGGTTTTGATGGTGTAATGGATATAAAATCGGGTGAAGGTAAGTTAACCTGGCGTGTGGAATGGGCTGCACGTTGGAAAATTTTTGATGTTACTTGCGAACCGTTTGGAAAGGATCATGCAGCCAGCGGAGGATCATATGATGTAAGTAAAATTATATCTCGAGAGATTTATGATTATAAAGCACCATATCCCGTTCCTTATGAGTGGATAACTTTAAAAGGCGAAGCCATGTCGAAATCTCAGGGTATAATTTTTACTCCCGGTCAATGGTTAGAGATAGCCTTCCCGGAAACTCTTAATTACTTTATTTTCCGTAGCAAACCTATGAAACATAAGGATTTCGATCCCTCCATGCCCTTTCTGGATTTCATAGAACAATATGACCGTGTTGAGAGAATATATTATGGTATGGAAGAAGCTGCTTCTGAGAAGGAAGCTAAAAAACTTAAAAAGATTTATGAAATTTCACAGATCAAAATTTCCGAATCAATGCCGTTCCAACCTTCTTATCGTTTTTTAACAGTAGCTTATCAGATTGCGGGTGATGATGAAGGAAGAGTCTTTAATATATTGAAGACTAATTCACAACTTCCAGTGGAAATGGAAAGTAAAAATTTAAATGATTTAGATCAAAATGATATTGATAGATTTAGAATGAGGTTAAATCACGTTAAAAACTGGTTAAATAAGTATGCACCATCTTTCGTGAAGTTTGAAGTTCAAAAAGAGATTCCAAAGGTTGAATTAAGTAAAGAACAAGATGAATTTTTATTTAATGTGTCAGATGCTTTGGAAAAGAATAATTATACTCCAGAGACATTTCATGATGAAATGTACCTTATATTGAATGATTTAAATCTTAAGCCTCAAAAAGCGTTTCAAGCTATATATAAAATGATTATTGGTAAAAAACAAGGTCCTAGAGCAGCTTCATTTGTTTTATCTCTAGATAAAGATTTTGTAATTAAAAGATTTAGAAAACAGGCTTAAAAGTTTTAAATATGGGATAAAAAAAAATTTAAATAAATAAATTATGTAGAGTAAACAATGTAGTTGCATTGTTAATTTTATTTTATTTAAATTCTAATAGTTATTTTTTTAATCCGTTTAAGCGTACTTCTCAGGGTTTTTTTCAAACTCTTCTAAACACCTTTTAGCACAGAAGTAGTATTTTTTACCTTTAAACGAACTAGTCCATTGGGCTCCGCCCTCATCTACATCCATTTTACAAATTGGATCTACTGCCATTTCTTATCACCTAATTTATAATTATTGTTTAAACTCTGATTTAAAATTTTTTGAATTAAACTTGAGAATCCAGATTTAGTAAATAAAAAGTAATAATTTATTCATTATTGTAGGTTTTTAACTACTTTACCATCTTTAATTACAACTGGTATATTATTCGGGTTTCCCAGAGATTCTACATTTTTTAGAGGATTAATTTTAGTTAATATAATATCAGCTAATTTTCCGGTTTCAATTGTTCCTACCTTATCCTGCCAACCCAAACATTCAGAAGCAACTTTAGTCCCCGATAGTATTGCTTCCATAGGCTTCATACCAGCATCACATAATAAACTCAACTCTTGTAAGTTTATTCCATGTTCTATAACTCCACTGTCTGTGCCCATGGCAATAGTCACCCCTGCCTTGTAAGCTTTTTTAATACTTCTCCTGTGAATATCTTCTATTCTCAAAGCATCTTCAATCCCATAAACAGGCATGGACCCGGATTCAGCCCGTTCTCTATTTATCTTCATAACTATTAGTGTAGGCACTAAGTATGTACCATTATCCAGCATCATTGTTATAGATTCTTGATCTAGATAAGTACCATGTTCTATGGAATGTATTCCTGCTTTAATTGCATTTTTAATGCCCGCTACACCATGCGCATGGGCCATTGTTTTAATGTTTCTATAACTTGCTTCTTTCACAATGACTTTCAATTCATCTACAGTGAATTGAGGGAACTCTGGTCGATCATTTGCACTCATCACTCCTCCCGTGACCATAACCTTCACCACATCTGCACCTGCCCTTAATACTTCTCGTGTTTTCCGTTGCACTCCATCAATCCCATCACAGATGCTACCCGGATATCCTGGATAGGATGTTTTCATGTCAAAACCTGATTTAAGCCAATAGTCAAAGTGTCCACCAGTTATGGATAGTGGGGTGACGCTGATCTGCATACGAGGACCCAGTAAAAATCCTTGATCAACAGCCATTTTAACGCCGTAATCAGCTAAACCCGCGTCACGGACAGTAGTCACTCCAGCATTGATTGTGAGACGCATGTTTTCCACTGCCTTATAAAAATATAAGGATAGTGGAGTGTACATGGTATCCTCAAATTTAAATCCGTTAGACATAAGATGTAAGTGACTGTCAATAAAGCCCGGAAGAATATACCCACCATTAGCATCTATCTTTCTAATTTTAGTTTCCGGAAGATTTAGAGATTCTTCTAATCCCACATACTTTATAATATTATTTTTAATCAGAATTACAGCATCATTTAATGGTTGATTTCCAGTTCCATCTATTAAAGATCCATTGTGAATAAGAGTATACATTTTAACGTATCCTTTTCTATCTATTTTTAATATTAAACCTAAAATTATTAATATTTAATATAAATTATAAACGAATCAAATTTTTTAAAAATTATTTATTATAATATCTGTTCTTATATCATAAATTTTTTAGTTTATAATTCCAAAAGTAAAATACTAACACTTTTGATAGTATGGAAAAGTTATTTCTAATTTAAAATTAGTTTGCTATTTTTTTAGAATTTATTTGGTAAAATTTCCTAGAAGGACGTTTATCTTCAACGTAAAGTTTTCCTTCTAAATTCGTTATAAGTAAAAAGAAATTATTTAAAACTTATGATGAATTTATTCTATTTTTTTTTAATAGAATTAAAAAAAAAAGGATTTAATAATTAAAATATAATTTTAGAATGAGATATTTCTTATGCATACTTTTATTAATTAGCATATAACTGAGCAGAATATTATTATTCCTTTTTGCTATTTTTTTAAAATTATAAATGATTCAAGCTTATTTCACCTGTAAATATTTTGAGGAGGACTTTTTAATAATTAGATATACAAATA
>Ga0182030_10017803_pt1 | contig 13677 bp, 10 predicted proteins | sample 812S3MmetaG_FD_121299 | JGI IMG/M metagenome (GOLD analysis project Ga0182030, IMG submission 121299) | Permafrost microbial communities from Stordalen Mire, Sweden - 812S3M metaG (Illumina Assembly) | ecosystem: Environmental > Terrestrial > Soil > Wetlands > Permafrost | place: Sweden... | reverse complement strand
GGTCGGCCTCCCCACGTGGTCTCCAACGAGGAGGAACCTCGGGTACGGTTCCGTCGCGACGAATGGAACCTCGTTCTTCGGTATCGACACGACGTCCGACCGACAGGGGCGCACGATGCGCCTCGACATGTGGGTCCCGGAGCGGCCCGAGAGTCCGACCGTCGTCGGGACCTTCCACGTCGACGCCGCCGACGAAGCGCTCGCGTTCGATGTCGTTCGGCTCGTGCCTACGGGCGACGATGCCATCGTCGTCACGGACAGCGACGATGGCCCCTCCACCAAACTGTGGCACGTTCGAATGGGCTCCCCACGCGCTCGCCTTCTCGCGCGAATTCCGCGCGGGAGCGAAGTCGCGGCTCGCGACGGGCATCTCTATGTGACGTCGCGCGGCGTTCTATACGCCGCCGAGCTCTCTACCTTCCCCGACGTCGACGGGCGCGATGCCGGGTGTGGTGCGGTCGATGCCGGTGTGGCGTCGCCGCTCGGTTTCGAGCGTACGCCGTGGACGTCGTCGAGCGCGCGTGTCGCTGATCTCGAGGGGGCGCCCTTGATGGCCGCCGACGACGGGCTCTATCTATCGACCGTCCGCGGAATCGAGAGAGCTCCGCTCGCAGGCGGTGAGGTCACCGTGGTCGTCCCCGGCGCACGCGCGATGGCCATTCATCGCGATGGCGATGCTCTTTATTGGCTTCAACGTACGGACACGACGTGGGAGGTCGTTCGGAGCGACCTCTCGGGCGGCGGTCGTAAAGTTCTCGCACACGGCGCCTCTGGATCCGCGGCGACACTCGGGTGGGACAACGACGACCTGTACGTCGCGGCTGGGTGCAGCGCGCAGTCGGTCACGGTGGTTCCGAAGCGCGGCGGCCCGCCGAGCCGACTCGTTGCGCCATGCGACGACGGAGGAATGTCCGGCCGTGGGTACCTGAGCGTGGTGGCGACGGGCGGCTTCATCGCGTACCGCGCCTCGACCGACGGCGACCTCGACCTTCTCGGCCCGAAATCGTGGCACCCCACGCGCCCGCGTCTGCCGTTCGATGAAGTCGCGAGCGACGGCCAGTTCTTCTACGGCGAGCAGTCCGGAGACCGACGGGACGCCTGGCGCCATCCGCTGTGGCGTTGGAAGCCAGACCACCCCGAATTGCTCGAGCGCGTCGGCCACATGCAGGACGGCCTCGGCGTGAGCTCGGGGCCGCTAGCCGTGGACGGCGGATACGCGCTTGCCACGTCGTGCCCTGACGAGCCGGTCGCGTGCACGTTGAACCTGCTCGACATTCAGGCGCGCCACGCAACGCCGGTCGCCGCCGCGACCGTTTCGCAGCTCCATGGATACGCGCTCCGAAACGGGACGGTCTTCGTCCACTACGGATCGTCGATCTTCCGGGGAAGCGTGCGCGATCTCACCGCCCACTGAGGGGCGAAGAACGACGAGGTCGTGCAGATCGATCTCGTGAAGCGTAGCCTCACTCGATGAGCCAAGATGGGGCTCGGCTCCGGTGTCGCACCGGCGTGAGCCCGGGCCTCGCTCCGCGCGCGCTGTTCCAGGTCGCCGTGCCTTTCGCGGCGTCGGTGGTCGCGCACGCCGCCGTGGTCGCCGCGCTCCCAGGTCGGGGCGCGGCTCCCGTCGTGTCCGCCGAACCGCCGGCCGAGTGGGTCGAGGCGCCGGAGCCCGTGAACATGGAGCCGGTGGCACCGGCCGAGGCCGAAGAGGGGTCGGAGGTCGCGGCCCTGCCGGCTGCGCAGACGCGCGAGCCCGCAGCGCATCCCCCGAGCGACGCGCCCCCCGCTCGTCAACCTGCCCCCTCCGGATGCGATCCCCGGCGTGCACGGCGCCGCGCAGCCGTTGGTTGGCAAGGCGCGAGCCGCTTGGTGGGCGGCAGCCCGAGAGGTCCCCGTTGGCCCCCTCGACTCGCGCGACGGCTACGACGCCCTCCGCGCGCAGATCGCTGGCTGGAACCCGAAGCTCGTGACGGGCACGTACGTCCCCAGGGGCTCGGGCATCGCCCATCCTGACGAGATGCCGAGCCGGCGGGTCCCGGCGGCCGTCATCACGAGCGTCATCCAGGCGAACACGGGTCGCTTCCGCGTCTGCCACGGCGCGGGCCTCCCGCAGAGCGCCACGATCTCCGGCCAGGTGCTCGTGGCCTTCGGGATAGAGCCCGACGGCCACGTCTCGGGGGCGCGCGACGCGGGCGGCGCGTTCCCCGACGACGCCGTCCGCCGGTGCATCGTGCGCGCGGTCACGCAGCTCTCGTTCCCGAAGCCGCCCCACGGCCTCGCGCAGCAGGTGACGATCCCCGTCATGCTCCAGACCGAGGATGCGCTGGCGCGGCCCGACCCGCGCGGTACGTCGGATGCGCTGCCCTGACGCACGGTCTACTCCGTGCCGCAGACCCGCGGCGCTTTCGGTCGTACACTTCCGGTCCGGGGGTGACCCTTGCATCTTTGTCTTGCTCTTCGCTTTCGTGGTCTTCGCCACAGGCCTCTCCTTCGCCTCGTACTCGTCGCCGCCGCCGCGCTCCTCGGCTGCGGCTCGTCTCCCGACTCCCCCGGGCCGGGTGACGGCGGCGCCGCGGGCGACGGGCTGGACCTGCAGCCCGACGCGCTCGATCCGACGCACGACGCGGGACCGCTCGGCGTCGTGACGGCGGTCTCGGCCGGCGCCGCGCACGCGTGCGCGCTCGAGTCCGACGGCCGCGTCGCGTGCTGGGGGCAGAACGACTACGGGCAGGCGATTCCTCCCGCGGGTCCGTTCAAGTTCCTGGCCGCGGGCGACTACTACACGTGCGCGCTCGCGATGGACGGGACGGCGACGTGCTGGGGCACGCCCGGGCAGCAGCGTGGCCCGCAGCCCCCGGCGGGTGTCGCCTTCACGTCGATAGCGTCGAGCGAGTCCGACGTCGTGATCTCGCCCGCGCACGTCTGCGGGGTGAAGACCGACGGTACGGTCGCGTGCTTCGGCGACGACTCCGTCGGCGAGAGCACCCCGCCGGCGGGGACGTTCACGCAAGTATCGGTAGGCGCCGAGAGCTCCTGCGGCGTGAAGACCGATGGGACGATCGCCTGCTGGGGCGACGACATGGACCAGGAGAGCGATCCCCCCGCGGGCACGTTCACGGCGGTGGCCTGCGGGACGGAGTTCGCGTGCGCCCTGGCGATGGACGGATCAGTGACCTGCTGGGGGACGGACGTCGGCGGCGACACGATGCCGCCGGCGGGGCCCTTCACGCAGATCGCGGCGGGCCCCGACTACGCTTGCGGCCTCGCGACCGGCGGGACCATCACCTGCTGGGGCGACCCGATCCTCGGGCAGACCGCGCCGCCGACCGGGACCTTCTCGTCGATCAGCGTGAGCGACATCAACGGCTGCGGGCTGGGGACGGACGGGACCGTGACGTGCTGGAGCCAAGGCGGCTCGCCGCTCCGCGGCGCGTTCACGTCGATCGCCGCCGGGCAGGCCCAGAACATGTGCGCGCTCGGGATCGACGGGACGGCGAGCTGCTGGTGGGGACCTGCCGCCCCCGCGGGAACCTTCGTGCAGGTGAGCAGCGGCGACGACTTCGCCTGCGGCCTCGCCCCCGACGGGACGGCGAGCTGCTGGGGCCAGAGCTCCTACGGATCCATCACGCCGCCGTCCGACCGGTTCGCGAGCGTCAGCGCCGGCTACCAGCACTCGTGCGGGCTGCACCCGGACGGGACGGTCGCGTGCTGGGGCTACGACGACTTCAGCGACATGGACCCGCCCCCAGGACCGTTCGCGACCGTCGTCGCGAGCTACGAACAGACCTGCGGCCTCGCGCCGGACGGCACCGCATCCTGCTGGGGCGACCCGCACTGGGGCGAGCCGCCGGCGGGCACCTTCACGGACGTCACCGTGGGGTTCCTCTTCGCATGCGTCCTCGCACCCGGAGGCGCTGCCACGTGCTGGGGCGACGAGCAGAACTGGACCAGCCAGCCCTCGGGCGCCTACCGCCAGATCAGCGCGGGCCAGACCTTCGCGTGCGGCGTGCGTGACGACAGCAGTCTCTCGTGCTGGGGCGAGCCGGAGCTCGGCCAGCTCGATGCGCCGGCGGGGACGTTCGTCCAGGTCGGCGCAGGCGAGGGCGTCGCGTGTGCACTCGCGCCGACGGGGAAGGTCTGGTGCTGGGGGCAGTACGCGTGCCAGCCGCTCTGAGAGCCGCGACCTCGCGATCGCCCTGTCCGACGGACGCGCCATGATGTGCCAGCGCGCGGAACGACCGCGCGATTGCGTGCGCTTTTCGCGATGGCATCAACCTTGTAGTGGTCCGGGCCAAGGAAGAACGCTCATGCACCGCTCACGCTCAAGGCTTCACGTTCTCGTGGCGGCGCTTTCCCTCCTCGGGCTGTTCGCCGCGTGCGGCGGACGGGTCACCGGCGGGGCCTCCGGAGACGACGGGGGACGAGGCGGAGGCACGGGAGACGGAGGCGGTGGCGGATCGTGCGTGATGGTTCCGGCCTCGAGCTTGAGCCAAAGCTGCAGCACCGCGGCCGACTGCACCGTCGTCACGACCGGTACGGTCTGCTCCAATTCGTGCGATTGCGGCAATACGCCGATCAGCAACTCTGCGCTCGCGCAGTACGACGCGGACGTCGCGTCCATCACCTTCAACGAGGCATGTCCGTGTGCCTTCCCCGGCGTCGTCGACTGCGTGAACGGCACGTGCACGCTGTGCGATGCGCCGGGCTCGGGCGGTTGCACCGCATCCATCGACGCTGGCCCGTCGTCGGACGGGGGCGCGTGCGTCGACCTCGAACCATCGATGTTCGAAACGTCGTGCACGACGTCCTCGGACTGCCTCGACGTGACACTCGGCGAACTGTGCGATAGCGGCTGCTTGTGCGGCGGCTCGGCGATCAACGTCGCGGACCAGGCCAAGTACAATCAGCTCGTCGCGGACGTCCCGCCGGGGGAGGTGTGCGGGTGCCCTTACTTTGGCTCGCCGGTTTGCGTGGCCGGCCAGTGCATCGTTTGCGGTGGGGCCGCTCCGCCCAACCCAGCGTGCCCGGACGCTGCGCCGTAGCGCACTCAGCTCGTGAAGTCGCAAGTACGGCGCCACCGGCCCGTGGACCGATGTCTTCGCGTTCGCGCTGGTCGTCGTCGAGATCATGACGGGCCGGCCGGCGCTCGACGGCGCCGACACGACCCAGCTCTTCGTGTCGTCGATGCGCCCCGACCGGCGACCCACGCCGCGCGTCGACGGCGGTGCGCGGCGTCCCGACTGCGCGAGGAGGTGAGAGGTCGTCGGGCGCTCTCGACCCAGACGGTTCGAGGGGCGCGTCGCTTGCCGGACGACGCAGAAATCGCGCATCGAAGGCGACGATTCACCGCCCTTTCCGTGAGCCTTGCGAAGGCATGCGGGCTGCACGTCCGAGGCGGTGATGCTCCGACTTCGGCTCTCCTGCTCTCTCCTGGCGGCGTGTATCGCCCTCGGCTGCTCCTCCTCCGAACGTCCGCCGGCGGTGGCTGCGGCGAACCCCGTCGACGCCGTGCAGCGTACGGACCCGGCGTCCGACGGCCTCGACTCCACCGACCGGGGCGCACGGGAGTGCCAGCTCTACTGTGGGGCGCCGCGGATGGTGCCGCGCGTCGTCCCGGAGCCGGACTACACGCAGCGCGAGATCGACGACGCCACGACGGTGATGGCGTCGATGACGGACGATCTCCTCGCTTGCTACAAGAAGCGCCTGCGCGTGAACCCCAAGGCCCACGCGTTCATCACGGTCGATGTCCTCGTCGGCAGCGACGGGCGCGTGCGCAAGGTGGACACGACGGGCGGCGCCATCCTCGGCAACCAGACGATGGCCTGCGTCGTCCACCGCATCGAGCAGGGTGTCTTCGAGCCGCCGCACGGCGGTGGCAACATCCACGTACAGATGCCGTTCAGTCTGCGCGTGGTCTCGAACGACGACGAGACCTGACGTCTCGCGAAGGGGTGCATGATGAGACCGAGCGAGATCCGCCCGCCGTCCGCAAAGCCATCGCCAGGCGCTGACCTCCCGGCGACGGAGACGTGGGTCGCCGGCCAGACGCCGCTCGTCCCGCTGCCGGGCGACGTGAACGGGCCGTGCCCGCAGGGAAGAGGCTCCCCCGGAGCGCAGCCCGACAGTCCAGCTCCGTAGCCGCCGCGTTACTTCGCGAGGTAGACGGTCATCGGCGGGACGACGCCATGGCGCTCCATGGTGGCTGCGGCCTCGGGCGGGGGCGAGGCCATCATCGCCTGCATGCCCGCCATGTCGTGGACGTCGGCGGAGATGGAGATCATCTTGCTGCCGTCCGCCGCGACATGGTCCTGCACGTTCGTGGCGTACTTGCCGATGACGGCGGCCCGCTCGGCCTTGCCCTTGAGCCACCTCTCCACATCGACGACCGCGTGAGTGACGACCACTTTCGGCATGAGGGCCTTCTTTCGGGATGCTCCGGGAGTCTTGGCGGAGGTGCCTGCACTCGCAAAAGCGGACGGAGTATCACCGGGGGGAGCGGGCGGAGCAATGGGCGGCCTGCCCAGGTCGTGGGGCTCGTTGCTGAAGTAGCCTCACTGCGGGAAGCCGCAGAGCGAGTAGAGCCCCGAATAGCTCCTCTTCGAGCATCCAGACGACGTTCGACGCGCCGGAGGAACATCTCGACCGCGCGTCCGAGCGTCAAGGCGTGACGGACGTCAGCGCGAGACCGAGGGTCTTCGCGAAGAACGCGAGCAGCTCGGTGCTCTGGTCGATCTGACTGGACTGCACCCGGCCGCCCCCGTGACCGGACGTGGTCTCGACGCGGAGGAGGATCGGCGCGGACCCCGCCTGCGCGGCCTGAAGGGTCGCCGCGTACTTGTACGAGTGGAGCGGCGGGACGCGGACGTCGTGATCGGCGGTCGCGATGTACGTGGGGGGGTACCGCGTCCCCGGGTGCACGTTGTGGAGCGGCGAGTACGCGCGCAGCGCCTCGAACTCGCGGGGGTCGCCCGGGGAGCCGAAGTCGCCCTCCCAGCCCGCACCCTGCCCGAAGAGCGGGAAGCGGAGCATGTCGTGCGGCCCGAAGAGCGGTGCCACCGCGCCGAAGAGCTCGGGGCGTTGCATGGTGACGGCGCCGACGAGCAGACCTCCGCCCGATACGCCGTAGATCCCGAGCCGGTCGCGCGACGTGATCCCGCTCGACTCCAGCCACTCGGCGGCGGCGATGAAGTCGTCGAAGACCACCTGCTTGTGCTCGCGTATCGCGACGCGGTGCCACGCCTCGCCGTACTCCCCGCCGCCGCGCAGGTTGGCCAGCGCGAAGACGCCCCCACGCTCGAGCCATGCGATCGTCGGGGCGTCGAAGTAGGGCGTCTGCGAGAGCCCGAAGCCGCCGTAGCCCGTGAGCAGCGTCGGGGCTCTGCCGTCGTGCGCGAGCCCTCGCTTCGCGACGACGAACATCGGGATCTTCGTCCCGTCCTTGCTCGGGTAGAAGACCTGCGTCGTCTCGAGCGAGGAGGCGTCGAACGCCGTCACGGGAGCCTTCCACGGGCGCGTAGCGCCGGTGGCGAGATCGTAGCGATGGACGCTCATGGGTGACGTGAACCCCTCGAACGCGAAGTAGACCTCGCGCGCGTCCGGGGCGCCGCCGAAGCGCCAGGCCGTTCCGAGGCCGGGGAGCACGACCTCGCGCAGCTTCTTCCCGCGGAGACTGTAGGCCGCGACGGCGTGACGCGCGTCCTTCAGCGTCGTGACGATGATCTGCCGCCCGGCGAGCGCGACGTCCTCGACGGCGTCCGGGCCCTCGGGCACGACCTCCTTCCACGGCGCAGGATCCGTCCCGCGCACGTCGATGGATACGATGCGTTTCCTCGCGGCCCCGGCGGTGGTCTTGAAGTAGAAGGTGCCGCCGTCGCTCCCCGCGAACACGTACTCGGCCTCGAACGCGCCGACGAGGGTGCGAGCCTTCACCGGGCGATGCGCGAGGTCCAGCACGACGATCTGCTCGACCCCGCGGTCGCCCACCTGGCCGTCGCCGATGGCCACGACGACGTAGCGTCCGTCGCGCGTGATGCGCGGCTCCATCTGCCACGTGGGGTGTTCGGGGCGCGCGTAGACGACGACGTCGGACGCGACCGGCGCACCGACGGTGTGGAAGTACACCTTGCAGTCGTGATCGGTCTCGCTCAGCTCCTTGCCCGGCGGCGGGGCGGGGAAGCGGCTGTAGTAGACGCCCTTGCCGTCGGCCGTCAGCTGCGGCGCATAGTACTTGATGGACTCGAGCTCGTCGGGAAGGTCCTTGCCGGTGGCCACGTCGCGAAATCGCCACCGCTCCCAGTCGCCGCCGCCGATGGAGAGCCCGTACGCGAGACGATTCCCGTCTTCGCTCGGCGACCACCCGGCGAACGAGAGGGACCCGTCCTTCGAGATGGCGTTCGGGTCGAGCAGCATCGTCGGCGAGGCATCGGGCGAAGGCGCGGTGAAGAGGGCCCACTGCTCCTCCCTCGCGTCGTGGTGAGTCCAGAACCAGCGCGAACCATGGCGGCGCGGGACGCCGAACGCCTCGACGCGCGAGAGGGTTGCGATGCGCTCGTGGAGCGCGTCGCGCCCGGGGATGGCGCCGAGGACCGAGTCGGTGAGGCGGTTCTCGGCGTCGAGCCATGCGCGCGTCTCGGGGGAGTCGAGGTCCTCGAGCCAGCGGTACGGGTCGGGGATCTTCACGCCGTGGTAGTCGTCGACCGTGTCGCCCCGGCGTGCGGGCGGATAGGCGAACGCGGCTACCGGCGGGAGCGTGGCGCTTTGCGGCGCCGGAGAGATGGGGACGGCCGAGGTCGTGGGGGGCGGCGGCTCACTCGCCGCGCATCCCGCGGCAAGGACCGCGAGCACCAGGAGGGTGGCGGGGGAGAAGCGCATGGGCCGGCACGATATCACTGGCCTCGGCTCGCTCCTCGAGCCCGCAAGCTACGGTCTCCAGCTACTGGCAGATCTGCACCATGCCGGATCCCATCTGCAGCTCGCGCCATCCCTCACAGTTCATGCCGGAGATGTCACGCGGTTGCACCGCCGGGACGACTCTCTCGTGCGAGGAGGCGGCCACCCGGACGGTCCGGCTGACGATCGTGGTCACGGGGATCGCGAGCCCGTCGGACGCCACTTCGACGACTTCCGTCCCGTGTCTGGGCAGTGACGTCGACATCGATTCGTAGGGAACGGCGGGACGGCCCAGGACGACCGTCAGGGCGGCTGCCGATCCGAGGGCCGACAACCACGCACCGCCAGCGGCGGCACCGAGGATCCACTTCTTCATGACGCGCCTCCTTCCAATGAGGAAAGCTCACGCGGCGCGACGGTAGGAGCGCGCAAGCGTTGCGCGCTCGGGCCATCTCGTCACAGTGCGGAACTTAAGCACTCCGCTCACCTCCGCCTGCATTTCTTCGCCCACGCGACAGTCGCCGACGGTGCCGTAGACTCGAACCGACGTGCGCGCGCCAGGTGGATGGCTCTCTCGGATGTTCGCGCCCCTCCCTTCGGGCGGGACGAAGGGCGGATCGTGGGGAGCGGGATAGAGAAGCAGGCGGTAGCCGAGGGTCGCTCGCGCAAAGCCGTCTTCTATGGGCTTGGGCCTCGGGACGGAGCCGTCGCTATTTCGCGAGGGTGATGTCGACGCGGCGGTCGTTCGCCCAACCAGCTTCGTCGGTCCCCTCCGCGTCGAGGGCGCCGCGCGAGCTCTTCTCGATGCGGGCCGCCTGGATGCCGTGGAGCGTCAGGTACGCGTTGACGCTCGTCGCGCGGCGCTGGCCGAGAGCGAGGTTGTACTCCTTGGTGCCGCGCGGATCGGCGCGGCCGACGACGTCCATGTTCTCGCCCTTCATCGGCCCGGTGGTGAAGCACCTCGCCACCGAGTCGAGCGCCTCGCGGTCGGCGTTCGACAGCTTGGAGTCGTCGAAGCTGAACTGGGAGGAGTCGCCGAGCTTGAGCTCGCACGCGTGCATGATGTCGGACGATACGGAGATCGAGGGGCTGAGATAGACGATCCGGATCTTCTCCTCGACGACCGGGGGCGGAGGCGGAGGAGGCGGGGGAGGAGGCGGCGCCTCGACGACGACGACGATGGGGGGCGGCTCGACGACGACGGGCGCCGGCGGCTGGGGCGCAGTGACGCCCACTTGGACGAGATCAGGCTCGGGAGTCGACGGCTGCCGGTGGTCGAACGCGCCGATGTCGAAGCGGCCCATCAGACCCGCGTGCACGAAGGTGCTGAGGCCCGGGTTGTCGATGTTGCCGACGTTCTGCGACGTGAACTCGGTCAGGTCGGCGCCGATGAAGGGCCCCATCGCGAACTCCTGCGACACGCGAAGGTCCACGCCGACGAGGAGCCGGGCCATCTGGATGCCTTGGGTCAGCACTTGCGGCGTGTTCCCGTTCACCGGGACGTTGGGGCTGTTGTTGTAGACCTCCCACAACCAGCGGTAGCCGGCGCCGAGGCTGATCCACGGGTCCACGCGCCGGTACGGAGCGAAGTGGTACGCGGCCTGGAGGCCCGCGACGGCGCCGAGCGCGCTGTGCGCCCTCTCGGCCTGGAACTCCTGGAACTCGCCCATGGTGCCGATGCTCCAGTGCGGGCTGAGGCGGTAGCTGATGCCGAGGTCGACCGCCATGCCCGCCTGCGCGACGCTCGGCATCCCGACGTCGTTGGTGAGCTGCCCGAAGCCCTCGGTGTAGCCGGTGCCGACCGTCAATTCGAGCGCGCTGCGCGGCGGGTCGACGTGGTGACGAAGGTAGCTTTCGTCGTTCTCCTGCGCGAACGCGGTGCCGGTAATCGCAGCGGTGAATGCGGCGGCGAGTGCGGCCGGGATGACGATCTTGGACTTCATGGGAACTCCTCTTTGGGGGCTGAGGAGCCCACAGCCAGCGAAGAAGAGCACCGGTCATGCCACCTTGGCTGCAGCGGTCGCGCAGCCCACCATGCGCTTGCCGGCAAGCGTATCGGCACGAACCTCGCTCCCCGGGCGACGTCCCGCGCGCAGGAGCACCTCACGCGCATTAGCCCCACACGGGGCGTGCCAGCGTCCTCGTCGTGCAAACTCTGCGCTTGGCTTCCCCGTCGGCGCCGTCACGCCGGATGGGTGTGGGAGCGACGAGGCTTCTCCTCGCCCGCACCCCCGGGGCCCATTCCCCCGGGGGCGCTTCCGGCCGACAGGCCCACGATGGTCGTCTTGGCCCGGAGCGAGGCGGGGGTGATCACCCACGTCTTTGCCCCGTCGGTGCTGTACTGCCACCCGTACGACGCCCGGCGAGCTGCGCGCGATCCCGAACGGCTCGGACGAGGCGCGCGGGAATACCTCCCTCCCCCCGCCGCGTTCCCTGTCGAATGCCCCTCCGCCCCGGGCACCCCCTGCCGACGTTCCTCTTCCTGGTGCTCGCCTGCTCGCGCCCCACCGCCGACGCATCCGCTACCCCATCGTCATCCTCCCTCGCAACCGCGGCGCCCGACGCCTCGTCGTCCACATCGACCCTCCGGCCAGCATGGACCGTCGCCACCACGCTCGCTCACCCACCCGTGCCGCTCGCGAACGGCGTCGCCGGCGTCGTCGCCCACGTTCCCCAGGGGCTCGACGCGAGTCAGCCCATCCATCTCGTCCTCTTCTTTCACGGGTCCGACCAGTGCGTCGCGCAGATCGCCATGGCCGGCGACATCGTCTGCCGCCCCGACGTGCGCCCGGACGTCGGCGCGGGGCTGGCGTGGCGTCACGACGACGCCGGCACGTCATCCATCTTCGCCGCGCCGCAGTTCACCCTCTGGGGAGGCGGCACCGCGGGGCGAATGGGCGAAGCCGGGTACTTCCGCTCACTGGTCGAAGAGCTCCTGCACGACACCTTCGCGCCCGGCCTCGGTGGACCGCGCACACTCGACGATCTCGCAGACATCACCATCGTCGCCCACAGCGCCGGGCACATTCCGCTGGCCGCGCTCCTCGAACGGGGTGATCTCGACGACAAGGTGAGGAACGTCGTCCTGCTCGATGCCACCTACGATGGGATGGTCGAGCCTTATGCGCACTGGCTCGAACGCGGCATGGCCAAAGGCACACCTCGCAAGCTGGTGGTTATTCACGGCGGGTGGGGGACGAACGCCGACGTCGGCCGTACGCTCGCCGGGAAAGCCGAGGCCCGCGCGCGAGGCAGCTCCATCCTCGACCCTCGCGGACCCCTCGCGGACGCCGTGCGCGCGCATACCGTCACCGTGAAGTCGTGGCCCCATCTGCAGCACGCGTGGCTGCTGTTTCTCACCATGAGCAAGGCTCTCGAAGGACTCGGGTTGCCCCCGCGAGCGATATCGCCGGCGCGCATTCCGTACGGAGAGCCTGTGGTGCCGGCGCCACTCGCACTCGGCCAGACGCGCGAAGGCGCGCTCGACGAGGGCCACGCCTTCCTGGAAAACGGCGCCCTCATCGACGACTACGCGCTCGATCTCGAGGCCGGCCAGCGCGCCGTCATCGACCTGCGCGGTGGGGAGTGCACGTCCGCGATGCCGCCGGCCTTCTTCGCCGCGGCGAGGCTCGCGTCCCCGAACGCGACGAGCCCGAGGATGCCCGTCGCGCAGGCCTCACCCCGCGCCGTGCCGCCCTTGCCCGCGCCCGATCCCTCGAGGCGCATCGCCCCGTGCGGCACCTTCGTGCCCGTGTAGATCGACCCCGTGGGATACCCGAACACCGTGCACCCCACGGTGCCGGCGGCCGTGGCGGCGAGGACGGACGGGAGAATCAGGCGAAGCGCGGGTTTCATGGGACCGCAAGGTAGACGACGGAGACGTCGAGCTGCAACGCTCGATCGCGCTTACCCGAGCTCACCCCGGAGCGACACGACATCGGGCTCCTCCTCGTCCTCGTGGCCGTCGGCTCGGCGGCCGGTGCCGACCCCGCCCGAGGAGTGTCGGGCGGCAAACGGCACGCACGCCATCGTGCTGGTGCTCAAGTGGGTGGACGGGGGAACGGCGAAGGGTCAGCTCACCGTCGACGGGAAGGCCCGAAGGATCTTGCCGTGACGACATGGCTATGGCGGTTATCACGGGGCAATGTCGAATTGACTCATAGCCAATGCGTGCGCCGGGAACTATTCCGTCATCCAACGATGCGGCGTGCCCGGGACAGGGACCCTCGTCAGAAAACTCGCCGGCGGGGGAACGGCTTCCAACCGGCTCGCGTCACCGCCCCGCCCCGAGCCGGTGAGGACCGAACCCCGGCGCAGCGCGCGAATTCGCCCGCCACGGCGGCAGGCGCGGCTCGTGGGGGACCGATCGTCGACGTCATGAAGGACCAGATCGACTGGCTGCTCGAGGGCGAACCGAGGTTCTGAGTGGACGACGGCGTTCACTCCGCTGCAGCCGCGAGCTCACTCTGCGTCGCGAGCTCACGCAGGTCGCAGAGGTCACGACGGAGCTCCTCCGCGGATGGGTAGCGTGCGCACGGGTTGCGCTCGAGAGCCCGCGCGACCACCTTCACGAAGCCCCGCGCGAGCGCGTCCTCTCGTCCCGTCGGCAGCGCGGGGGCTTCCACGGTGAGCTTGGCGCGTACGACGTCCACCGGGTCGAGCCCGGGTCCGAACACCGGCGCACCGGTGACGGCGCGAAAGAGCAGCGCCCCGAGAGCGTAGAGGTCCGCTGCTGGTTTGACCTGACCGCAGCTCACGATCTGCTCGGGCGCCATGTACTCGAGG